>Ga0247763_1001688_pt1 | contig 12255 bp, 10 predicted proteins | sample UWRJL141409B4_FD_179926 | JGI IMG/M metagenome (GOLD analysis project Ga0247763, IMG submission 179926) | Plant litter microbial communities from Arlington Agricultural Research Station in Wisconsin, United States - UWRJ-L141-409B-4 | ecosystem: Environmental > Terrestrial > Plant litter >...
TGGTTGCATGCCGCGGATGCCGAAGCATTCGGCCAATCGAAGGGACCACTCGACTCGTCCAGAGCATTGCGCGTTGTTAGCAGTGTCTGCTCGAGTTTAGGCACCGCTCGTGTTGCTCAGAAGCGACGCTTTTGGATGCGCCACCACCGAAGGTCCGGCGACGAGTCCGCGACAAGTCCGAGCAAAGGCGGTGAGAAGTCCAAGAAAGGCAGCGACGACTCGAACGAGGGCTAGCGGCCGGTGGATGCGAACGAGCGCGCCATCGCGCCTGTGGCGAGACTGCTACGGTGCCGCTTGGCTCACGGGCGAGTCGAGGTTGCCGGAGGTCTGACTGTCGAAGGTCTGAACGGCGGCGAAGGTCGCCATCGAAAGCAGCGGGTTGTCTCGGATCTCGAGCTCGGCGACCTCTTCGAGGTGCAGGAGCCAGACGTCAGAGAGCGCCGGATTGGCGACGAGTTGCAAGTTTGACAGGCTGCTCAGACCCCAGAAGTCGATGCGGGTCAAGCTGGCGTTGCCGTAGATCGCGACATGACTCCCCGCAGAGGCGAAGTCGATGTTCGCCACGCTCTCGAGCTTCGGGTTCTCGCCCACCTCGAGCAGGTCGAAGCCAAAGGACTCGCGCGATGACACCCCCTCGGTCTGCGCGCGCGCGCCGACAGTGAAGCCCGTCGTCGAGCGGAGCGGGAACGCGGGCATGGCACGCAGCTCCGCGTTGCCGACGATGACCACCTCCCTGGCGCCACCGATCTCTGACCAGTCGGGCAGCGCCTGGAGGCGATCGTTATTGGCGATGGTGAGGCTGCGCAGCGATCGGAGCGAGCTCAAGCTGTCCACTTGCTCGAGCTGTTCATTGTCGACCAGCGAGACCGAACCGACGGCGTCGAGCTGCAGGCCGTCCAGGTTCTCCAGGGCCGTATGCTGGAGAGAAAGGTTGTCGAGCGTGCGGAGCGGAGCGAGCGCGCTCAGGTCCTTCAGGGCGCCGGCTCCCTGCGCGCTGACTGAGCGCAGGCTGCGCGGCACGCTCAGCCCGGCGAGGCTCGTGAGGCTCGCGTTTCCGCGCAACACGAGCGCGGAGAAGTCAGTGAGCGCCTCGAGCCCGCGCAGGTCGTGCAGTCGATCGCAGTCGATGAGGGTGACCGAATTTCCCAGCGTCGGCGGACCGAGCGGATCCAGAGCCACGCGCCGAAGGCTGACGAGCGCGGAAAGATCTTCCACCGTGAGGTTGCCGAGACTCAGGCTGCCGACCTGCTCGAGGCTCTCGAGACCGTCGAGCGACGGGACGAAGGTCTCGTTGGTGGGGCTCGTGCTCCCCAGGCTCATGTCCCCGCGCACGATGCGCAGCTCGGAGAGCGGCGTCAGGTCCATCTCCGGGAACCCGAACACGCTGAGGCTGCCGGTGACCTCTCGACAGCCGCGCAGCGCCTCGATCGCGTCTTGATCGGCGGCGGTGACGTCGCCGACCACGACGCCGTCACCGCACGGCCCGTCTCCCGCCTCGAGCCCTGCCTCCCCCGCACCCAGGCTCACTTCCGAGCGGGTGCAAGCGATGGGGGCGGCGATGGCCAGGTAAATGCCGAGCGACGCCGCCTCTCGCGCGGCGCGGTTGAAGAAGCTCGAACGGACGTGATGATCAGTCTGATGAATCATGATGTGTGACCTCATCGATCAGGAGTGTCCGCGGGTCCCCGCGTCTTCGTCGGTGCCGCAAAATCATCACTGGCTTCCGGCGCGCACGCTGGCACACACCCGCTCGCGCGTACGGTCCCAGATCGTGTGTCCGCCCCGCGGAGATTCTTCTCCGCGCGCAGGGACTATTCGAACGCGAGATCCACACCGAGCCCCGCTCGGCCGACCAGGCTAGCGGCTCGATGCACGGCTCCGATCTGATCGAGCACAAAGTCGTCGCGGACGAAGGGGACGCCGAGGCTCAGCTGAGCGCCGAGACGCAGGCTCGACGACGGGACCTGCCAGTACAGGTCGGACTCGACGCGCGCCGCCGCCCAGGGGCTGTGTGCGTTGCGGCGAACCGCGACACCCGTGCCGCTGCCCGAGAGCCGCCCGACCTCTCCACCGGCGCAGAGCGACAGCGACAGCGCAGGGGGGGTCGTTTCGAGCACGTTCGAGCAACCGAGCAGCGTGCCGGTCGCGAGCGACAGATCGCCGCCGAGCTCGGGTTGCGCTGGCAGCCGCGCATGTCGTTCGAGCCAGAGGGTGGCCAGGGCGCGCAGCTGAATGCGGCGCCAGCCCAGCTCGATCCCGAACGCAGCGCCCAGCCCCGGCTCGGGCAGCGAGCCGCTATCACCGGTGAGCCAGAGCGCGGCGCGCCACACAGGCGAAGCGGCGCCGGCCTCCGCCTCCGGCGCGCTCACGGCACCGTCGACCGGCTCCGCGCGGGGCGGCGAACGTTCGAGCAGGGCGGGCTCGGCGGCGGCCAGTGCGGCTCCACCGGGGCCGTCGGCAGACTCGAGGGGTGGGGATGGGTCGGCTGCCGCCACGGTCAGGGCCATCGCCACCGCGAGCGTGCTCACGAGCTTGCTACAGTCTGGAGCCACCAGCACGCGCTCGCTCGCGTGCGCCTCGGGTGACGTGTGCACGACCAACCGCGCCAGCGCGTCTGGCCTCGTGCGCTCGACGTGGACCTGAAAATCGAAAGCCTCGACCTCGGACAGCGGCGCGCCCAGCGCCCGCTCGACCTGGAAGAGCAACTGCTCGCGCTCGTCGCAGTCTGCGGGCCCAGCCCAGCTCAGGTCGCTGGCGAGAGAGACGTCGGGTAGCGCGCACAGGCCAAACGCCAGCGTGACCGCCGCCGCCGCCGCGCGCAGCAGCGGTGCCAGGGCTGAGAGTCGCGTACGGTTTCCCAATCGAGTGACCCGCGGTCGCCAGCACCCACGTCGATGGCAGGGTACGCCAGCGTATCGGGAATTGGGCCCTCCCGCACGCCATTATCTGCGGTCCGGCCTGTCCAGGGGCGGCCAGAGGTCGGGCCGTCTCGCCGCGACACTTCTTCCTCTCGCGCTCACGACCTCGATCGCAACCACTCCGTCGCCACCCGCACCGCCGTATCCTGACTGGCGGGGCTGTCGAGCGGCGGCGGCACCGGCACAGCGCTCAGCGGCACTGGCAACATCGGCGCGAGCCCGCCCGTGGTGTCTTCTCCGCGCGCTCCGATCATGCGGCTCTCGCTCAGCTTGAGCGCCCAGCCGTTGTCGAGCGGGTGGATGTTCTCGGCGCTGTGCTTGCCGAGCGTGGGCTGCCCGATGGTCACCGCCTTGCGGTGGACGGCCAGCGCCTCGGCGAAGAGCTCGGCGCTGGAGGCGGTATCGGGCCCGATCAGCACCGCCAGCGGCCACCCGCGCCAGCGGCCGTCGGCGGAGGCGGTGCGCTCCTCACGCCGCCCGTCGCGATCGACCAGGGTGACGACGCGCTGCCCGCGCTCGAGGAAGCGCTCGACCACGCCTGTGGCCACGTCGAGCAGCCCGCCCGGGCAATATCGCAGATCGATGATGAGCGACTTCGTGCCCGCGGCCGCCAGGGTGTCGAGCTCCCGATCGAGATCGGCGGGCGTGGTGTCGATGAAGCTCAGAAAGCGCAGGAGGCCCACGCCGGGAGCGACCGTGCGCCCCTCGACGTTGCGCAGGGTGATCGTGGCGCGTTCGAGCCGCTCGTGCCACTCCTCCGTGTCGCGCTGGACGAAGAGGTCGATCGCCGTCCCCGGCTCGCCGCGGATCAAATCGACGAGCTCGACCAGGGGGATGCCCTTCACGCGCGTCGCATCCACGCCCAGGATGCGATCGCCCACCTGCAAGCCCGAGCGCTGCGCCGGCGTGCCGTCGAGGATGGCTCGGATGACGAAGTCGGCGCCCACGGGCTCGATGACGAGGCCGACCCCGCCGATCGAGCCCGCGCTCGAGCTATCGATGTGCTTCAGCTCGCGCGGGCTCAGCAGCGCGTTCACCGGCGCTGCAGCGTGTTTGGTCTGATACAGCCGCGCGAGCATGCCTTCGATGGCGCCGGTGTAGAGCGTGTCGCGATCGATCTGGGCGTCCATGTAGTCGCTCGAGATGAGCTCGACGACGCGCGCGAAGGCGGCCTCGGCCCCCTGCATGACCTGTGGCTTGGCCCCGCTGCGCGGCTCGCGCGCGGCGGGCGGTGCATCGTCCGGGGCATTGTCCGGCGCATCGGGTGCCGCTGGGGCGTCAGCCGCGGAGAGGGGCGCCTGGACGGCGTTCGTGGCTTCGGGCGGCTCGAGCGTGGCGTCTGAGGCCGCGCTGCAGGCGAGCGCCGAGCAGAGCGCCAGGTTACGAATCGGCAAACGAGTCATCATGGGTCTCCTCACAGGATGGGGTAAGCCGCGAGCGAAGGGCCCGCGGCGTCGTAGCGGTCCGCGTCGCGATGCGACGCCGCGCCGGAGCTGGCTGGGGCGAGCGCGCCGCGATCGCCTGGGCTGTGCTGCGTGGAGGCATCACGCCCGCCGCGGCTCGACGCTCCGCTCCGGTCGCCCCCGTAGCGCGCCCACAGCGCGATCGGCAGCAGCAGCGCGGCGGCGAGCGCATACGCGGGGATCGGCCGGCGCAACGCAGACGAGATGCGGCGGAGGCCGCGCGGGCGCAGCTCGCGCTCGAGGGCGGCACGGACCTTGCGGCCGAGCGCTGCCGGTAGTTCCTCGAGCGACGATTGGATCCCGTCGAGGTCCGCGAGCAGCCGGCAATATTCGAGCGCGCACGCCGAGCAGCGCGCGAGGTGGCTCGAGAGCGGCCCGCGCTCGGCGGGGCAGAGCTCAGCGTAGGCGTGGTGGGTCAGAAGCGCTCGGTAATCGTCACAGTTCATCGACGGGCTCTCCTTCGGCGAGCAGCTGGCGCAGCGCCAGCATCGCCGCGTGCAAGCGGGATTTGATCGTGCCCTCCGCGACCCCCAGGAGCTCGGCGAGCTCGCGGTAGGTGAGCTCGCCGAGCTGCTTCATCAGGATGAGCTGCCGCTGGTCCTCGGGTAAGGCATCGATGGCCGCGCGCACGCGCCGCGCTTCGTCCAGCTGCCGCTCGGGGCCAGAAATGTCGGCGCTGGGCTCGAGGCGATAGCCCTCTCGATTCAGCAGCGCGGCCCGGGCGAGCCCCTGCCGCCGGTCGGCCATACACCGATTGCGCGCCACCGCGAACAACCACGCCGCGAAGCGACCACGCGCCGGGTCGAAACCGGGCGCGTCCGCGCCGGGGCCTCGCAACACCACCATGAAGACTTCCTGAAACGCGTCATCGGCGCGGGCCGGATCGAGCACCATGCGCCGGATGTAGCCGTAGAGCCGCCGGGCGTAGCGGTCATACAGGCGATCGAACGCGGCCAGATCGCCGCCCCGCAGGGCGCTCACCAGCTCTTCGTCCGAGGCGAGACCATCCGACATGTCCAACCCCAGGTATGCGCGAGCGGCGCGAACCGTTCGCCGATCCGCCGAAAAAAATCGCCGTGGACGGCTGTCTGCGTCTCGGGCGATGCTCTGTCGGGGGCCGACTGATCGAGGCTTCCAGCGGCAGGTCGGTCGCTTCAGGCGCCCGCCGATCGCGCGCGGGCGAGCCTCGTCATCCCGACGTCGTCGCGCGAGACGCGCCGCGCGCAGCGCAGCGGCACTTCATCCCCACCGCCTGCAGCGTGCGATGCACGCACGAGGCGAGCGCGAGCGACGATAAATCTAACATGCATTAACGACAATTCTCGGCAGCCTTCGCGGCGAAGAGTGACGTGGAGCGTCAGCGATCCGAAAGGGGGCGCGAGCTTCCGCGCTGTTAACGAGATTAAGGCTCGAGCATGGGCCTTGCATTAACAATGTTCATGATGTCGCTGAGCCTCTCTCGTCGCGCCGCACTGCTCCTCGTCGCCGTTGCCTCTCTGTTCGGCGTGGCTTGCGCGGGCGAGGGTGAAGCCCGCACCTACACGTCCACCGACGTGGATGCGGACACGGCGACGGCGGTCAGCTCGCCGAGCAGCGCCCCCTGCGTCACGGGTGATAGCCGCGCCTGCAAGATCGTGCTCGGCCAGCACGGCGACCTCGCCAACTGCGTCGAAGGCCTCGACGTGTGCTCGGGCGGCGAGTGGACGGGCTGCATCGACGAGGCGTCGCTCGCCGAGAACCCCGAGCTCGTGAGCCAGCTCAGCGCCGAGTGAGCGCAACAGCCGGTGTCGTTGCTCAGCGCCCGCGCGCGATGCCCCAGCGCTCGAGGCTCTGCACCGGCCAGCGCTGTTTCGCGTCGTAGTATTCGGGCACCGCGGGCACACCCTCGGGCAGCACGACCCAGGGCTGTTTTGAAGCGGTGTAGATGTGGATGTCGGGGCACACACGGTCGGGCTCATCGAGCGTGCCCACGCGCACGAAGCGAATCGCGTCGCGACCGCCTGCATAGTTGCTCCAGACGGCGACGAAGCATGTGGGACAGCGGCTGATCTTCTGGCCCTTGCCGCTGTTGGATGGCGTGACGATGACGCTCGGGGTGCCGCTGGTGAGCACCACCTGGTCTGCCTCGAGCAGGGCGTTGATCACGAACGCCGAGCCCGTCTCCCGCTGGCACCAGCGGCAGTGGCAGCAGTGAACGAAGATGGGGCTGCGTCGAAGCTCGTAGCGCACGGCGCGGCAGGTGCATCCCCCGGCCAAGGGAAAGGTCGCCTCTTCAGCCATGACCGCCAGGCTACCCGATCTCCACGTGAAATGGAGTGTTCAACTCGTCAGCGGCCCCCCGCACGCCTCGAACCCCGCGCACCCGACGCCTGCTTCGCCGCGGGTTTCGTGAGCGCGCGCTTCTTCGTCGTGCCCGGGGGACCGCCGCTCGCCCCGCCGCGCAGAACCTCTCGCGTCTGCTTCACCACGTCGATGAACGCCCGCAGCGTCGCGGGCACGTGGGCGTTGCGCGGATAGTACAGCGCTAGCCCCGGTATCCAGGGGCACCAGTCTTCGAGCACCGTCGTCACGCGGCCTGCGTCGAGCAGCGTGCGGGCAAAGCTCTCTGGCACGTAGGCGATGCCGAGCCCGTCGGCGGCCGCCTCTGCCATCAGGCCGCTATGGTCGAGGGTGAGCGCTCCGGGCACGTCGAGGCTGACCTCCTGCCCGTGTCGCTCGAACTCCCAGCGGTAGAGCTTGCCGCTCGGCAAGCGTTGCCGGATGCAGCGGTGCTGCCGCAGTTCGTCGGGGGTCGCGGGCGGCGTGTGGCTCGCCAGGTAGGTGGGCGACGCGACCGCGAGGAAGCGCAGCGGGCCGCCGATCGCGACGGCGACCATGTCTTTGGGAACCGCCTCTGCCAGGCGCACCCCCGCGTCAAAGCCTTGCTCCACGATGTCGACCAGGCGCCCTTCGGTCACCAGGTCGAGTTCGACGTGCGGGTGGCGGTCGAGGAACTCGGGGATCGCCGTGTGAAGCAGAAGCCGCGCCGCGCCCTCGTTGGCGTTGATGCGCAGGGTGCCGCGGGGCCCCGCTCGGTGATCGCTCAGCGCGTCGAGCGCGGCGTCGAGATCTCTCATGACGGGCTCGAGGCGCCCGAGCAGCCGCGCCCCGGCCTCGGTCGGCGAGACGCTGCGCGTGGTGCGATTGAGCAGGCGCACGCCGAGGCGCTCTTCGAGGCCGAGCAACGTGCGGCTCAGCGCCGAGCGCGTGACGCCGAGCGCGTCGGCCGCCTTGCGGAAGCTGCGATGCTCTGCGACGGCGGAGAACGCCTGCAGCTCCGTCAGCGTCGGCCTGGGCATTGGTGACTTTTGCTCACCGGGTCATCCCGCTGGGCGAGCCTTATTTCTGGGGGAGCGCAGCGCCAGACTGGATGCATCGAAAGGAGCTTCCCATGAACGAAAAGAACTGGCTCATCACGGGTGCGTCTTCTGGCCTCGGACGCCTGATGACCGAGCGCTTGCTCGGCCGGGGCGCCCGCGTCGTGGCGACCGCTCGGCGTACCGAGGCGCTCGGCGACTTGCGGGCACTGCACGGAGAGCGCCTGAGCGTCGCGGCGCTGGACGTGACCGAGCCGGCGGCGGTGCGCGCGGTGGTCGACGGCGCGTTCTGGCGCTGGCCGCGCATCGACGTCATCGTGAACAACGCGGGCTACGGCCTTTTTGGCGCCGCCGAAGAGGTGAGCGACGAGCAGATCGAGCGACAGCTCGCGACAAACCTGGTCGGCTCGATCCAGGTGATTCGCGCGGCCTTGCCGCACCTGCGCCGGCAGGGTGGCGGGCGAATCGTGCAGGTCTCGTCCGAAGGAGGGCAAATCGCGTACCCGAACTTCAGCCTCTATCACGCCACGAAGTGGGGCATCGAAGGTTTCATCGAGAGCGTGGCGCAGGAGGTCGCGCCCTTCGGCGTCGATTTCCTGATCGTGGAGCCGGGCCCGACCGGCACGAGCTTTGGCGCCAACCTGGTCCGAGCCACGCCGCTGCCTGCCTACGACGCCACGCCCGCCGCCGACGTTCGACGCGCGATCGACACGGGCCGCTTCGTCGTGCGCGGCGACGCGGAGAAGACCGTCGACGCGATGATCGCCGCGGCAGACGCAGAGGCGCCGCCGCTGCGCCTCACGCTGGGTGGCACCGCCTACGAGTCCATCTCGAGCGCGCTCAGGCGCCGCCTCGAGGCGATCGAGGAGCAGCGCGAGCTGGCCTACTCCGTCGATCGCGCAGGATGATGGCGGGCGATGCGCTCACGGGGTGTCTTCGGGAGGCGGCTCGTCCGCTGGCGGGGGCTCCGCTGGCGGAGGCTCGTCCGTCGCTTCGCCCGTCGGGATCTCGGGCTCGGGGGGTGGCCTGAAGAACTGCGCCACGGTCTCCACGCACACGTAGTAGTTGATGATGCCGTCGAATCGCCCGCTCACCAGGCCGCCGGGTTGCAGGCTCGCCGCGTCGAGTTGCACGGCGCCGTCGCCGATCCGAGCGAAACGGAAGGGCCCGAACATCGGGTGGAACACGCCGAGATCGCCGACCGACTCAAACGAGTGGAACGGGTGGTATCCCGGCGTGAAGAGCTCGACGGGCATGTTCAGCTCGACGAGCACGTACAGCCCGTCAGTGTGGGGCGCCAGCATGCGCAGGGTCGCGATGTCTGGCGCGCTCTCGCCCGCACGGCCCTGGAAGCGGCCAGAGAAGGGCGCGCCGTCGATCTCGATTGCGGTGTCGAACTGCGAGCTCGGCTCCGCCGAGAGCTCGTTGAAATCGTCGATGTTGCCCCACTGGGTGACGAACGTGCCGCTGAAGCTGCCTGCGGTGCCGAAGCACTCGTCGTTGGGCTGCTGCGCCAGCGCCGGCTCGGGCCAATCTGGAGCCGGCAGCTGCAAGGCGGCCCGCAGCTCGTCGCCGTGGCTCCGGATGTAGCTGCGCAGCCGCTCGAGATCGGCTCGCGACGCGTCGCGGGTGAGCCGGGCCGAGTCATCGACCCGGGCGAGCAGGTCTGGAACTCGCCAGAGCTGCTGCTCGAGCTCCGCGAGCCGCTGGCGATAGCGCTGGCGCTCGTTCGGCAGCGCGTAGAGTCGATTGGCGATGCTGCCCGCGGCGTAGACGGTCACGTCGTATTCGATGGCGTCGTTGGGGTTGTCTCCGACGAAGGCTTGATCGGTGCCCCAGGGAATGAAGAAGAACTTGTCCGTCGTCGGGTCGTGGTAGGCGAAGTAGTTGTTGGAGTTGCTCGCGTACCCGTCCCAGTGCCCGATCAGCGTCTCGAGGGCCCAGAAGCTGAAGAACTGGTCCAGATCGACGACCCGTTCGAGCGCGGCGACGACCTGATCGTCGCTGGCGGCCAGCGCCGCGATGACGGCCTGCACGTCGCTGCGGTCGTTCTCTTCCTCGTTGGTCTCGAGCTCGAGGTGCTCGTGAGTCGCGGCGTTGAAGTCGGAGAGCTGGCCTTCATACAGGTTGCCCCCGTCGTCTGCGAAGTAACGGGCCAGCATCGGTTTGTCCACCGCCTCGACGTGGCTGTAAGTTCCGAGGTCAACCCCGTTGACGACGACGTGCGCATAGTTGCAGCGCGGCGCCGGCAGCCCCGCGGCGGCGAACAGGTCGTAGCTCAGACACTGTTTGACGTGGGTCGCGTCTTGCACGTCGTTGTTCAGGGTCATGCGCCGCCGCCCCCCCACCAGCTCCTGCTCGAGGTCTCGCTCGAAGTCGAGCTTGAGCGAGGGGCGGATGACGGAGAGGGAACCGATATAGCCCTTCTTGCGAATGGACACGTTCTCGTACGGCACGCCGTCGACGCGCACGCTGGCCGAGAACCGCGTGTAGGGCGGCACCTCGCGAAAGCCGCTCGCCGGGAACAGGATCTCCCGCATGCCGATGCCCTGGAAGCTCAGGGCCTCCCAGTCCTCGGGGTTCATGTCCACCTGAACCTCGATGACGTGGTCGCGCTCGAAGATGCTGTCTGGAGGCCCGAGAGGCCCTGTCGGAGCCATGGGAGCCTCGGCACCAGCGGGTGCCTGCCCCGCCTCTGCCGTCTCGCCGGTACCTGCGGCCTCGCCGGCCTCCTCCGGCTGGGCGGGACGCACGGCGAGCTCTTCATCGACCAGGCGGGTCTCGTCGGCACCCGAACAAGCCCAGGCCAACAGAAGCAGAGCGCCCCTCGGCACGACAGCCCACCGAAAGCGGCTCCCCACGACGCCGCAGCCCTCGATTGTCATCGGTCTCATCTCCCGAGAATGCCAGCACTCGCAGAGTAATGTCCGGCATTCCAGAAATCAGACCCGCCACGGCGCGTGCGCGCGTGGTTCGTGCAGGCTGCCCTCAGGGGCAGTCTACGGGCTGGTTTCTCGCCTCTCGCTGCAAGGCGCACAGCGCCTCGCGGTAGGACTCGTCAAAGCTCTGGCGGCTGACGCTGCCCAGGCTGATGAGCACGCGCAAGGGTCCGGGGAGGTCGGCGCGACGGCGCGTGAGCTCGGCGGGGCTCACGAACAGCTCGGCAGCGGCGAGCCCCGGCAGCAGATCCTGCGCTTGCGCGACGACCAGCGCGTCGAGCAGGCCGCCGACGCTGGGCACCCCGAGCCGAGCCCGGGCGTCCTCCACGCGGCGGCGATCTGCCTGCAGCAGCGCGTCGAGGTCTTCCTGAGGCGGATACACCTCGGCGAGCAGCGCGAGCTCTTCGGGTGAGAAGCGCCCGTTGGGGTCGGTGGCGGCGTAGGCACGCAGCTCGTCTGTGACGGGTATCACACCGGACTCCGAGTGGCAGCGCATGCAGGACGGCGCTGTCCGCGGCACGAAGTCGCCTTCGCTCATGTCGATGAGCACGCGCGACTCACCCAGGCGCCTGCCGTCGGAAGCGGCGAGGAAATACGCCGGTAGCCCGTTGGGCAGGGTGTACATCACCGAGCTCTCGTCCGCTTCGCGCGTGAACGGGTCGACCAGGGCATTGGCCGACGCCGTATCCGGGCCGCGATCGAGCGTGTGCCAGAACAGCGGCGCCTCCGCGGGCGCTCGGTAGCGGAGCAAGACCCGGTCCTGTCCCGAGATGCGCGAGCGCGTCGTGATCGCTCGCCAGTACGCGTTGGGCTCGCTGTCGAGCTCCGGTGGGATGCCCAGGACGCTCCTGAGCTCGCCCAGCGTCTCGGGGCTGTCGAGCAGGGCGTAGTAGACGCCCGCGCCCAGCGCCGCGCGCGCGAGATCGTGCGCGTGCAGCAGGGGCATGCGGGTGCCGATCTGTTCGGAGATCGCATCCGCCTCGGGCCCGCGCAGGGCGACGGCCTCTGCGGCGTTGGCGCTCAGGGCTTCCCAGCCGTCCGCGTGCTCGAGCCCATCGACCCGGATGGGTCGGTTCCAGCCCATCTCGCGCAGATCGATGCGCAAGAGGGCCTCGCCGCCGTCGAGGGCGCGGAAGCTCGCGACGTTCTGGGTCAGCGAGAGGGAGTTGAGCAAGAGCGGCAGGGCGTCTGCCACCAGGTTGAGCGCCGAGTCGAGGCGACAGTATCTCGGCAGCGAGAACCCCGCGCTGATGTAGCGCGAGAAGGGGCGATCTTCGACGGGCTGCGCCAGCACGTCGGCCTGAATGCGGGCGAGCACGGCGTCCAGCGAGGGCACCGCGAGCTCGCACTCGCTGCTGCCATCGGCAAACCCCTCCTCGATGGGGCGCGGCCCCGGCGCCAGCGCGGGCTCGGGGACCGCGCTCGACTCCTCGATGCTGGGGAACGCCACGAGCCCGGCGCTCGGGTCGCCCGGCGAGCCTTCGCCGAAGGGTATGAGCCCGGTGCGGCTGCCGCACGCCGAGAGCAAAAGGCCGAGGCTGAGCAGGCCGAGATTGAGCAGACCGAGCGGGAGCGCGGC
>Ga0247763_1001689_pt1 | contig 12252 bp, 14 predicted proteins | sample UWRJL141409B4_FD_179926 | JGI IMG/M metagenome (GOLD analysis project Ga0247763, IMG submission 179926) | Plant litter microbial communities from Arlington Agricultural Research Station in Wisconsin, United States - UWRJ-L141-409B-4 | ecosystem: Environmental > Terrestrial > Plant litter >...
GATTAGTTAGAGACTGATCTGTTGAGCGTCGAGATTGCATCCAGTCTCGAGTTTGACAGTTTATCATCTATCCTAGAGCTAAATCTTTCACTTCTGATTCCAGTCGGCAACTACCAACCAACCAATCATAGTAGTGGATGCAATGGCGCACTCGCCCAGCAACACAGTAGCCTTCATCGGTAAGTCTTGATAGAAATACTGTGTCTTATACAAGCGATGTAGCTAATGAATATACGTGCATGATACACGTAGGCCTCGGGGTCATGGGCTACCCAATGGCCAAGAACCTCCGCGCCGGATTGAGTGACAAAACCCTGCTGCTCATCTGCGATGTCAACAAGGACGCCCTCGAGCGTTTTAGGAGTGAGACAACGGGGCCGGTTGAGATTGTTCAAAACGGCAAGGAGGCAGCTGAGAGGGCGGTAAGACACATTCCCAAGACATAACCAGCCCCGGAGAAACATACAAAAACTGAGCTTTGTTCATGTGTGTGCACATACAGAACACGGTCATCACCATGCTTCCCGGCTCCGATGCTGTCAAGACTGTATATCTCGACCCCTCCACCGGTATCCTCGCCGGCGCTGTATCTGCCGCAAAGACCCAACCGGACAAGCCCCCTTCCCGCAAACTCATTATGGAATGCGGCACCATCGAATCCGACACCATTCTCACTGTCGCCAAAGCCGCGCAACAAACCAGCTCCTCGGAACTTTCCGACACGCTCACCTTTGTTGACGCTCCCGTTTCGGGAGGGCCCATGGGCGCAGAGACAGCAACGCTCACATTCATGGTGGGCTGTTCCCCTACTGTGTCGACAGAAATATTCCCCCTTGTGAAATCCTACCTGCAACACATGGGGAACCGACAAGGGATTTTCCTCTGCGGCGATGTCGGCGCGGGAACGGCATTTAAGATTTTAAATAACTACCTCAGTGCGATAACGTCGCTTGCCGCATCTGAGGCGTTGAATATTGGTGTCAAAGCCGGGTTGGATCCTAAATTGTTGACTGAGGTAATCAATGCGAGTGGTGGACAGTGTTGGGTGACGAGTAAGAGTAACCCCGTGCCGGGCGTGCAAGACAACGTGCCCAGTAGTCGGGGGTATGAAGGGGGGTTTCGTATCGAGCTGTGTGCAAAGGTTCTGGGGATGGGAAGCAAATTGGCGGAGACGGTTGGGGCGAGGACGGTTTTGGATGGGCCTACGCTGGGTGCGTTTACAGAGGCGATGGCGGATGAGAGGTATCGTGGGAAGGACGCGCGGGTTGTGTACAAGTGGTTGAATGAGAGTGAGAGGACATAAGCGGGGACTTTACAGCGTATTCCCTCATTAGCCTTGCTCAACAAGGCCCAAGAAATTTCAGGTACCTAGGTAGGTAGGTAGGTACGTACATAAGGTATTATAACCCAGGTAAAATACCTCGGTCTAACCCCCATCCCTTAACCTCGTTCCCAACCCATCCCGCAAATCCACCACCCTCACGACCCTTGTCTCTGCCGCGCTTTCCATCCCCGCCGTGGTCTCTAATCCTTCCGTCTGTGTCTCCCTTGTCTTTTCAAACCCATGATAAAGCAACGCCAAAGCCGAGTTCTTCCACACCGGTTCCCTCCTCGTCGTCCACGCCGTGATCACCACAAACAGAATCGACAAGCCCAGAAACACGCCCGGATAGACCGCATACCGCCGACTTATTGCAAACCACGGACCATACGACCCCGCTGCACCGTAAACATAGAGTCCCGACGTAGATCGCAGGTTATTCGTCATGAAATCCACCATGTTTGCGAGAAACCGACTAGTCTGGTTCGATAACGACCCTGCCACGCCTCCATGTCCGCCGCCGCCTTCGGAGGAGAACCATCCCGCATCGAGACGTTTCACCCAATCTCCGTAGAAGGTTTCCGTTTGTAACATGCCAAAGTTGAGCGCACGTTGGGAAAACGCCTGTTCGAGTTCGGAGGCGGTCATGAAACCGTTTGTGGAAGTTAAAAAGGGGTTCAGCATGCGTTGGAGTCCGAGATGGAAAGTTCGTGCGATTTCAAAAGTGCAAGGGGTCTCGGTTCCGTTATATCGACAGGTTGGAGGGCCAGGGATACGTACGGGTTCAGGGCTAGAGGGGTTGGATAGTAGGTCGGTAGTAGTAGTGGCGTTGTATTCAATGGGGTTGAGCCACATTTGCTGCGTCAAGTTTGCGGCAAAGACTTTGAACTCGTGAACGGCCCAGTAGATGAGACATTCGGCGGCTTCGTAGGATCCGTTGTAGTATCCGATGATGCCGAGATGGCCAATCAAGGGTAGCCGCGCGGTAGTGGTGCGGTTGATAAATCCGCTGCTCGTGGGGATCCTGTCAGTGGTCCTCATGGCCAGCCGGGTGATTTTGCCAACACCAGAGCCAATGCCGTCCATGTCCATCAGGTTGGTGATGTTGGCTTGATAGGAAACGCCGTATTTGACCAGGGAGACACGGTCCTGGAGGGTGGAAGCATCGGCACGGCGACAGGTGTAGCTGATAGCAATGGAGCTGAAATTCGTCCACTCGCAAAAGGAATAATCGCAACTGACGGCGAGCATGCTCTCTCGCATATCCGAGGTGCGGACCCCGGAAGCCCAGCCCGCCTGGATAGAACTGAACATGCTTATCCCAAAGGCCGGGGCGCTCTCATTGTTGAGTGACTCTCCCCGGCCATTTACGATATTTTCCACAGGCAGAAGCACTTCGTCGGCTTTTATGCCCGTCAACTCGACGAGGTTGGTGTTTTGCTGTACTGTGTTTTGGAGAAACGGTCCAAGCATGATGCTGCCGAGCAGGATGACGGCTCCGACGGATGCGGATGTTCTGAATATGAAAATGAAAACGGGTAAGCCCCCTTCACAGAGGAAAACTGACAAGGACCAGAAAAACAAAAAGCAAAAGAAAAGAAAAACCTCTAAGAGTTAGAAAAATGGAAGAATACTTACAAACAATCTTTTGAAAAAAGCAATCGAATTGCTCCCCAATACCCACGACTCGCCCCGTCCATCAACTCCATAGCCTTGACGCGCCGTGGTCTTTGCATATAATGCCATTTGAGCTGGCCAATCGCCGAAGCTACCGGATAGATCATAGCGCCTCTCATGAGCGTGGTGAGAAAAGATACTGCCGAGGGCAGGGTGCGGAAGGGACGAGAAAGCGCAGGGTTATCCGTCTCCCATTTCGTGACGAGTTGGTTGTCATATTGGACGAGGAGATGCATAAAGACACCAAAGAATATCACACCCGCAGATAGACTGAGGGCTTCCAGCAGCCAGAGGGTTTGGATGAGATGTTTGAGGACATGTCGTTTTGATGTTCTTGTCGGTTGTATTATTGGGTTGTTCCCGTTGATGTCATTGTAAGGAAGTAAGGGTTCCCATCGGGAGGGATTATCGGTATTTTGGAGTGGAGATGCAACCTGGTAGTTAAAGTCGGGGTGATAACCAGGTGGTGACTGCAGCTGTTGTGTCTCTAGGTGTGGTCGCTGATGAGACTGGTCAGTGAAATCGTGATAAACGTTGGCCATTTCGACGCCCTGCATGATGCAGATTGAACCCCAAAGTCGACAAGCGTCTGGTCTGCATGTCTGGGGTTTTACATGTTTTACTTTGCGTCATTAGGTAGGTATCTACCTAGGTACTTAGGTAAGGTAGGTAGGGAGCAACCGCCTGAACCCGTGTGATAATTCGGGAGCGGCAGTGGCTAGCCACACTCCCGTGCCAAGATTGGGCTGAGGTCGGGAATCGTCGAGTGATGGGACTCCGCCACAAATGCGTCAAACGTGTTGCAACACTCCCAAACCAATCGTGGCACCGGGATAAGGTCATTATGCGAGTTATCGGAGCAAACGCGTCACAGGCTCTCCACCGTCCCAAAAGAGCATAAATCCGATTGTCTATTAAGAGTGCATGTGCCACTTCAAACATCCCAGCGAATTATAAGAATTTAACTATCAACACACACGTCACCAGACTTTACCTGAAGGCATCCATCTATCCATCACATGGGTTTGACCTAGAGCTATAAACCCAACGGAACTTGATAGTCATATTGTGGCAGGCCCACCCACGCGGTAATCGCATTGCCCACGTGCAAATACCGTTCATCCGGCAGGAAACTCTTCAGGTCCGTCCTTACCGGGCCCTTCTTCTTCAGCGCCTTTCCCTCTAGCCTCTCTTCAATCCACTGCATCCAAATCTGGCGCGTCGCATCTAGCGCTGGAGTATGGCCCGCGCCATGGGCAACCACGTATTCGAGATCCGCCGATGGATATAGCCGTTGCGTATCCTCGACGGTTTTGGTCGTGACGTTGAGCGGGACGTATACATCGGTTGTACCTTGAATGACAAGGAGCGGACCGGAAAATGGCTTCCGTCCGGGATTCATCAGCTGTGCGAACTTTTGCGCATACCATGAGTTGACGTATTCCGGCTTGAAAATGTCGTTTCGGGTATAGAGGAGTTGGAATAGGACGAAGATTCCGCCTTGGATGTCCTTGGCGAGTTTGGTCCGGGCGATGCCGATCGGGGTGAGCCAGGTGTCGAGTTGGAAGGGGGGGAAGATACTAGGGAGCATGGTGCCGACGGTAGCGATGACGAGGGGGTTGGTGACGGCCCAGATGTTGGTGATGGGGCTGGCCGAGATGGTTCCGCGGTATCCGGAGAGAAGATCCTTGAATTTCTGGGCTTCCTTGGCGAGGAGTTCTGCTGTTGCCCAGGCTACGCCGCCGCCTTGACTGTGTCCCATGATGACGAACCTTTTGTCGAGATGTTTGGGGAAGGCTTTGAGAGCGGCTCGGAAACCGTAGAGAAGGTCAAAGGCCTGCGCGGGTGCAGCGAAATATTGATGAGGCACAAAATGTGTTCCGTTGGAATCAATGCCCAGGCCAGCGTAGTCGGGCGCAAATACTGCATAACCCGCCTGGGCGAGCGCGAAAACGGACGAGTGGCCGTAGTAAAGAGCGCGATTTGCCGAAGGACCCTGAGCACCCCAGTAACCCGACGTGCCGTGGGCCCAAACCACGACGGGTGCTTTTAGACTTTCGTTGAGCGAGGGTTTGGCACCGCCGAGGGGACGGGGCATGTACGGCCAGAGGATGACGGCGGATGCAGGAACGACAGTGCCATTGTAGTTGGTGGTCGTGTACAGGATGCGCGAGAGAGCCGTGTTGGGAGGTATGGCATAGGCCAAGGGGTCGGTGAACTCCTGGACTTTGATGATCTCGCCGGGCTGGAGCGGACCCGTTCTGTTCGAGCCCGGCGGAAGCTTGTAGAAGTCATCCTCCCCAGGTCCACCAAATACCAGCTGGGTCTTGTCAAAGTTGAAGATGGTTTCAATATTCTGGACAAGACTGTCGTTGAGCTGTGCTGACTCGATCTGAGCTGGCGTGAGTTTGAAGGACGAGTTGAAGCCCGTGTTGTAAACAACCGCTGGATTAACCTGGGCTGTCGCGAAACCCGCCCAGGACAAGGCTGCAAGTCTGACGATGAAGTTGGCGGCCATTTTTGCGGCGAGAAAAGTGCTGACCGGAGACGGGATTGAACTTGACTGCAGGATTGGACATGGTCTTGATCATGATGTCCAGTCGATTTTATACAAGAACAACACTGACATTGATGTAAGCGTGGAGATCAGACTGTTTGTTGTCGGATTCGTTCCATCAAATCCCACCGGATTTCCGCATATCGCCGGTGGGTACTAACCTTAATTGGTAATGCTAAGTCCTGAGGGAGCGAATTCCGCGGGTTTGCGGCAGGATTCCATGGCATCATCGCCGGCTACTCTGCTACTCCACTATTCCGCTGTGTCTGTCAACCTACAAGTCCGAGCCCCGCTGACAAAGCCCCCAAATGCGAGATTGGACTCAATGCTGGCGACCTAGAAGATTCGGCACAAGGCAAGATAGTTCTAGTTTGCCCATGAACGTCATTCAGGGGTAATGCTGGATCTAGGAAAACGACCATGGTACTTGATCTCGGCGACTTGGAGCGGCGAGCTGATGTCAGTTCCAGAATTTTCTTCATCGAATGGCGAGAGAGTTTTTTTTTTTTTTTTTTTTTTAAAGATTACCAGCAAATATGATGCATTTATACCTTGGTGGCTTTGTGGAACTCTTTTTCACTTGACCTTGAGAGGGTACGAGGAAATTTTCAAAGCTTTTGAGAGCACAAAGTGAAAATGCAAGGCGTCGAACTCGAAGCTTAGGGCCTCGATATCTCATATTAAAGCCTCGGAACAAGCACTGCAGGTGTTTATACACAGCGCAAACCCTTGCTCGACTCCCATCAACAACTACGCCAACGATCATTAAGAGTTGATTTGCATACTTCATGCTATTCGTCAATAACGAAGTCTGGTTTTGCCTCGGGTAGCTTAGGAGAGAGATGCATCATGAGCATGACAATCGCTTTTGTATTGCTGTATCGATTCATTCCTTACATGTACCACGTGCACCTGGACCGAACCAAATCCTCAAAACGGTGCAGTCCCAATCCACACTGGACTGGAAGTGCAGGTAAAGATATCACTTCCGAATCCACGGTCGCACGCAGCTTGCATGAAGGCGACGCCCACGAGATCTAACGGTGTTCTGTCCGTATGTTAGCCCCCAGAACCTGAGTCTGCTATTAGATGACTTACGAGTCTCCGCATTCCAACTTTTGCGAAACCTTGAGAAAGTTGAGTTTCGAGTCAAATGTAAAGGAAGTCGTGGCCTTTGTTGCCGCATTGTCTGCTGTGCATTTGCCCTCAAAGACACCTTTGTTGTTTCCGGCAGTCGCGCAGGTGAAGGTCTGATTGTTTGACAGAGCCCTCAGGACAAACGACGGCCCGGTATCCTTGGGATGGGGCTTATCATCCCAGGGTGAAGTAGATCCAGGAGTCATTTCGAACTGTCTGAACCACTTCTCCACCCGCCATGACTGGTAAAGCTTGCTGCTCTGAGCGCAGCTTGCCGAGGCATCGGGTGCAGTTCCAATTTTTGTGTTGATACGCAAATCGGGACGGGCACCGGTTTCTGAAGCCTTGGGGAAGCAGTAAGTCCCGTCGTCCTGGGTGGTGCAGGAAACGTCGAGTTTCAGACTGCCGGTCGCAATGTTGTCGTAGCCCGGCTTGTCGCTGCAGGCAAAAATGTGGGAGACGTAGACGGTCTTGGTCTTCCAATCCGCCGCAAAGGAGATGACCTTGTCGGGGCTCCCGCCTGCCCCAGTGAAGATGCATTCGCTCCAGATCAAGCTGCTACCTCCCTCGTACCAGCCAGCCCATGATTCCGGCCATTGAGCAACGCACTCATGAAGTGGGGTTGTGGCGGTCCCCAGGGCTACAGCGATGGTTGAGATATTATTGTTTTTTGTGGGATCGGGCCCATCATACCGCAACTCAAGAAGCCGTAGAACGAAATTTCCCGATGTCGCTGTTGTTCCCACGGCTGCGCAAGACCGCGCTGCCAGAACGCCTGGGAGAAGAGCGGCCACGACCGCCAAGGGAGCCGTGTATCTCATGGTGAACAATTACCGGGGTTTGCGTGTCAAAAAGGTTACAGACATGAACAACACGACGACGACCTTCTCATCCCATGGCAATTACATTTTTGATCGAGCGGAACGCACATGTTAAATCCACGTCCGCGGTTAACCCCCTGGCATTATCGTCTCCTCGGCTATTCCGGACCATGAAAAGTATAGCGAGTACTGTTTATCCCCCTGCCAAGTGCGACGCCCAGATAGCTCAGGCCTGGGGGAGTAACAGTCAAGTCCATTTTGCCGGCTAGTATCGCAACATTGGGCAATTGAGCTCATCCGCGCCCCGTGTATAGCCCCCCCAAGGTGAAAAAGAATTTCCCGTCGCAGAACCTCACACCGACCTTCTAGAAGGCCCCGCTGCGGGCTAATTGGAGATTGAGTCCCACAGGGACAAGACCTCTCCTCCCGCGTTTTGCTGGTCGGGGGGGGAAAGCCCCTCCAGTCTTTTATCCCGACCTATTCTACCAGATTGCTCACGTAGCCGCCCAAGACCCCCCTTTCACCCCCCAATCGGCGGCTCACATACAAGCAGATTAAAATACGGTCGGCGGTTGGTCACAATATCTTTTCTGAATAATGTTAATATCCTTTGCCGCTTCTAGATACGAAGCGCTTGTCACCGGTTGCCCGTGGCCAAGGACATGGGCAAACGGCAATGAAGTTGATTGCCTCGAAACCGGGGACGGTGCGGGATCGTGCCTATTAAGGGGGAGGGATGTGGCGGAGATTTTCAAGTCGACTTTTGAGATCTCTCTCGTTGTTCGGCACCGGAAACCTCCATCATCAAAACCACACAGCTGTCCGTTAACAAGGATTCGACAACAGCATGAAGCTATCCGGAAGTCTCGGCTGGGCTCTGATCCATGGAGCGGCTGCCCAGCAGATGATTCGTTTCGGGTGCTCCCAGCTCGTCATCGGACGCCTCGATCCCCTCGTCAACCCCGGGGTTGCGCAAAGTCCCCATGTGCACCAGATTGTCGGAGGCAACTCTTTCCAGGCTTCAATGGATCCCGCGAAGTATGATCTCGTTGCGAACTCGACCTGTACTTCCTGCACTTTCTCTGAGGATTTCTCCAACTACTGGACTGCCGTTTTGTACTTTCGGGCTCGCAACGGAACCTTTAAGCGCGTCCGCCAGTTCCCCAATGATGGTCTACGAACAGATGGAGGTGGGTATCATATGGCCAAAAAAAAAAAAAAACTGGTTCAACGAGTCTAATACATGCATGTGATTGTCACAGGTATAACCGTCTACTACATTCCGCCATACGACGGCAAGACGACAGTCACCGCTTTCAAGCCGGGTTTCCGCATGCTCGTCGGCGATGCGGCCTTGACAACAGCAAAGGGACAACAGAGACAGCTCTGCCATCGTTGCATGCCCGACGGCGGCGGCGCTCCGTGTACCGGACGGGACACCCAAGGCCTCCCGTCCACAACCTGTGCGCGAGGAATCAGAACCACAGTGACCTTCCCCACATGCTGGGATGGAAAGAATACCGACAGTCCTGATCATAAGAGCCACGTTGCGTACCCAGCCACGGGCTCGTTCGAGTCAACCGGCACATGCCCGCAGAGCCACCCCATCCGCCTTCCCCAGCTCATGTACGAGGTCATGTGGGATGTAAGTCCTCCAGTCCCCAACCAATAGTCTCCCAGGGCCTTTACTAACCTCCTCAATCTATCAGACGACTCCGTTTAATGACAAGAACCTCTGGCCTGAGGACGGATCACAGCCGTTTGTGTGGAGTAACGGCGATTCGTAAGACAACCTGACCCTGAACCTCCAACGTTCAACGTATGTCCAGACACTGACAACCTTAAAGCAAAGGATTCGGACACCACGGAGACTACATGTTTGGGTGGAAGGGAGATTCGCTGCAAAAAGCTCTCGATGCCCGTTGTGCCAATGCCGTTTGCAAATATCTCAAAACCCAATCTAGCGAGGAAGCTATGCGGTGTACCCTGCAGCAGAATATCAAGGAAGATGTCGATGGCTGTAGGTTTGCTCCCACTTGGTTGACGAAATAACGCAGTAATACTGACATTGCGTTCAGGGATCGACCATATTCCGGGCGTGACCGAGATCATGTAAAGACTGCATTGAAGGATGGGGGTTGAGTCCATGAATGGATCAATTGAGAGGATGTCTCCGTCGTAGCACATCGTAGTCACACACATCAATACTACATTGAAGAATAACACTAGCAACATGAAGTCAGAATGACGAGTGAGAATGATTCGTCGGTTGTGTGTTACCTTATTGCCCCTGAGTCATACGATCCGTCAGCACCCACCAGACTCAGAATCTTTGTTGTTGCAGCGTATAAACTAAAGCTGTGCTTTGCAATGTGCAGAAAAAGAAATACTAGCAGACGACAAACTGTGATATGATCAAAGAGTTTTGTAAACTGGTTTGCAGTGTGGTACCTAGAACTATTTGTCCAAGTAAGCCTACACCACTCGTGCCGAGTCATTATGCCCAATAAATAGAGCCCCGAGTGATGATATATGCTGCACTCCCCCCATGCGCAACTCGCCGTCCAAATTGTTCTCGGTAAAAACGAAAACTTGTTTTTATGAAGAAGGCGTCAGGTAGAAAGTTCTAGGCCTAGGTTAGGACTGGAAAGTTTGGGCCTTGAAACTCCAGTCTTTTCCGAGGCATTCGACTTTAAGCTTTCCGTCTCTCTCCAGCAGAAGGTCACGCGGCACGCATTTCCTCCCATGGTCTCGGGTGGCGTTGGCATAGGGAAGGTTCCGACTGATTTCGATTCGACCGAGAGACATTGCATGACTCGGAGGGCAGCGGGTCCCGGCGCCACAACCCCCTAACCTAGTCACTATTGACGCTGTGCATATGTAGTGTAGTTCTACAGGGGTTTTTTTTTCTTGTTCCTGATATAGCTCCAACTGTATATTTCCTCGTGGTCTTGGACAATTCCAGTCAAAGACGCGAGACAGAGAAAATCAGATTCGAACAAGGCCATGGCCGTCCCTTCGCTTCGATATGTGTGGTGTGTTTCCAACATCGACACGCCCACGTCACTATACGCCTTCACCAAGTCGATATACACCTCCCAAACGTTAATATCAATGAAATCTTACACCATCGCTGGTTATTCAAAAACGTTCCCTCTCGCGACTTTAGGAGCCGGGCTACTAGTTCTAGGAGGTTGCGACGTCGCCACCAAGCACCAGTACTACCCCACAGAAGAGGGCACCGGTCACGCCGCTAGAATATCCGATACGGTGGGGGCACGGGGAAAAAAAAGCGTATAAACTCTGCGCAAGATGTCCCACCATCCTACGGCTAGCCGACCTGGACGTATTGAAAGCTCGAGAGATAACACCCCAAAGACGATGATTTTCTTTCTTTCTGCCTTGACAGCACTTTATGGAATTGCCTTCGAGGATGCTGCCCGATAGCTAGGTATTGTTGATTCCTTTCACTTTGAGCGCCGTTACAGCTTTCTCCTACATGTAGACAAACCGTCTTTAGGACAGCGCTGACTTTGTTGTTGGTGTGGGATGCCGCATTCTCCGACGAACCACTATTAAAATTTATACATGTGTGTGTATTGAAAAAAGTCGATTTTTGGTATGACTGGGATTCGCGATTTGTTTCTCATCGTGTGGCTGGCGCCTTGTCCATTTGGTTGCTCCTCCGAAGTTGACATTGATGACCAGCGCATATTCACGAAAGAGACCAAGGTGACCTGATAAAATGGAGTGAATTTTTTTGCTTCTCTCTTGGCGCTTGCTCCAGCGGCCCATTGACCACATACTAGTTGTTTTACTCGTCCACCCCAGTGGCTCTCGTGAATTAGTCAGGCGCAAAAAATAAACCTTTGCTATTTCCAACAAGCCTTGTGGCGCCCGTAGCCTTCAATTCCAGGACCGCAAAAACCTAAGGTCCCTTACCTACCCACACTTTTCAACCCATTTCAAAAACTCCTCTCACTCCTCTCAAATTTCCCACCACGATTTTCCGGATTTTCAGATTCATTCAGTTCCTCTCACAGCAAGAAAGAAGCTCCCCTCTTTGGCCACGCGCTCTCACCTCTTACAAAACACGCACTGTTATCCAGTCATCATGGACGCTAGCATGGACGATGCGAACGAGGACGCCACCATGGACGATACAAAGGAGGATGCCGCCCGTAGATGCTTCAACATTACCAAATGGGCGTCTCGCGAGGGGGTTTGCATGACAGACGTCATAAATGCTATGATACGGGGTAAGTAATTGAAAGGTGTCTATAAATCCTGAGGTTTTTTGTCTCTTGCTAATTTTAAATTTTTTTTCCCCCCCGTTCAATACAGCTTATTCGGGGGTTGAATTTGAATTCAATCCCCTACCGTACGACCAGCTGTGGGACACGCAGGATGTAGATCCCGGCATTGCAAAATCTCTCCTCAAAATCGTACACGAAAATGCTGCCGAGGCCAAAGCCATGGGCGTTCAATATATAACTGTGGCCTGCTTGATCCACAACGGTAACACACACAAGACTGGACATCCAGAGTATTGACCCACTGGAGCACCGCTAACCTTTTTGCAGTTTATCAAAAAGCGGACGCTGAGTTCGTCATGCCTGTTGAAAGCCGGAGCATATTTGGCGGCCCTTGGTAATAAATGTAAGCCGCTCGCTGTGTCATACAAAGGAGACTACTAACAATCAACCAGCCAGGCGTACAAAGATTACCACAGGGTAGCC
>Ga0247763_1001690_pt1 | contig 12252 bp, 9 predicted proteins | sample UWRJL141409B4_FD_179926 | JGI IMG/M metagenome (GOLD analysis project Ga0247763, IMG submission 179926) | Plant litter microbial communities from Arlington Agricultural Research Station in Wisconsin, United States - UWRJ-L141-409B-4 | ecosystem: Environmental > Terrestrial > Plant litter >...
ACGTCGACGGCGACCCGGGCGACGGCGGTGACGAGGTCGGTGGTGAGGTGCGGTCGTGCGGTGTGCCCGCCGGGGCCGTCCAGCGAGACCTCGATGCGGTCGCAGGCGGAGGTGAGGGGGCCGTGCCGCAGGCCGATGCGCCCGGCGTCGACCCTCGGGTCGCAGTGGACGGCGACGATCCGCCCGACGCCGTCCAGGCCTCCGCACTTGACGACCTCGGGAGCGCCGCCGGGGAGCACTTCCTCGGCCGGCTGGAAGATCAGGCGTACGGCCCGGCCGAGGAGGCCCTTCCCGTGCAGGTCCGCGAGGACCAGGGCGGCGCCCAGCACGACGGTCGTGTGCACGTCGTGTCCGCAGGCGTGGGCCCGGTCGGGCACGGTCGACCGGTAGGCGCACCCGGTCTTCGTGTCCGGGATCGGCAGGCCGTCGATGTCCGCCCGGAGGGCGAGCATGGGACGCGCGGGGTCCGGTACGCCGATGTCGCAGATGAGGCCGGTCCCCGTGTCCAGCAGGCGGGGCCGCAGACCGGCCCGCTCCAGCCGCTCCTTGATCGCGGCGGTGGTACGGAACTCCTGGTTGCCCAGCTCCGGGTGCATGTGCAGGTCACGGCGGAACGCGACGAGTTCGGCGCGCAGCGCTTCGGACAGCGCGCCGGGAAGCGATGCTTCCCCGGACGAATCGGCCTCGGACTCTTGCGACATCAGTTGGTTCACCCTTTGAAGGGTAGGGCGACAGGACGGCGTACGGGCCTGAGATCAACAAAATTTCGACCCGTTCGGGAAGAAACCTGGCCGTGTGACGCATAGAAATCGACTGAGTTGGGTACCCTCGCCCGGCTTTCCCGGGCCGTCCTGCCCTTCGCCTGCCCGAGGGCCGCCTCTCTACGCATACCACGCATACGGGCAGTCGAACGATTCTGTTCAGCTGCCGGACGGAGCCGCGCCGGAGCCCGCCCGGAGTCTCAGACGGCGGTCACGGCCGACAGGCGGTGCACGTCGCGGGCCGTGCCGGTGACCCCCGACAGGAAGCCCTGGGCCCGGGGGGACGCGCTCTCCGTGAGCCAGGCCGGGTCTATGTCCAGGACGGCGACCTTGACCTCCGTGCCCGCCAGGGCCAGCGGCAGGGTGTGCACGACCGTGGAGGGGAAACTCAGGATCGTACGGCCGATGGGGCCACGGCGGGCGATCAGTTCGAGGGGGAGATCCGGCCGGACGATCTCCAGGCCCGTCCCGGCGGCCAGCCGGTGCAGCTTCTCGGGGCTCTCCCTGCGGTGGGCGAAGTACCGGGTGGCCCCATAGCTGCCGGCCAGGCCCTGCACCGCCTCCAGATAGCGGTCGGGGTCCACGACTCCCGTCTCCACCAGGGACGTGCCGACGAGGTCGGCGCCCTTCGTGATGCGGGGAGGGCCGAACCGGGCCCGGGTCCAGGCGAAGTCGTTGGCCGTGATGTCGACACCCTCGGGCGTCTCGGTGATGGGCATGGAGGAGAAGACCTCCACCCGCCGGCCCGTTCCGGGGGTGAGCCGGCGGCGGGCCCGCGCCGAGACCGGTGCGAAGACCAGGTCCCGCGCCCCGGGGCGTCCGCCGCGCCGGTGCCACCGCACCAGGCGTTCGCCGCGTGCGAGCTGGGAGACGAACTCCATGGTCGCGGTGCCGTCGTCCACGACGACGAGCTCCCGGGCGCGGGTGATGGTCAGCAGCAGCTGCACGTATCGCGAGAAGGGGTCGCCCATCACGATGCGCCGTGCGCGCCGCAGCAGGGGCGCGAGCCCGCCGACCGTGTGGAAGGGCGCGGTCGTGCCGCCCCGCGCCTCCTCCCAGCGCACCTCGTAGCCCTCGTCACGGGCCAGCTCGGCCATGCGCCGCAGCTGCCCGCGGGTCATCGGATCGGTGGGCGACAGGACGACGAGGGTCAGGCCCGCGCCGGCCGCGCCGGGCCTCGCGGCACCGGTCCCGTCCGGACCCGCCGGGCCACCCGGCTCTCCCGGAGCACCCGCGTCACCCGGCCGGCCGGACCGCCCGAACCTGCCGGTTCCACCGGGACGGCCGGCCCCCAGCTCCGGGCCCGGGGGTCCGGAGGTCTCACCCGTCGCCCTGCGGGCGGCCGCCCGCAGGGCGTGCGCGTGCGCCCATTCCAGGACGTTCAGGAGCTGCACCGGGCTTTCGACGAAAGCCAGGGTGGCGGGTGACTGGGGGCCGGTGGACCCGGCGCGGGGACTCATCGACGTACGACCGTCGCTTCCCTGGATTCGGAAGGGGTGGGAGTGGCTCAGACCGAGACGGGCTCGCCGGCGGCCGCGGCGATCTCCGCCTCGGCGACGACGCCCGGGACGCGGCGCAGCTTCTTCATCGGGCCCAGCTCGGACTCGTAGACCTTCTTGACGCCGTCGCCGAGGGATGCCTCGATGGTGCGGATGTCGCGGACCAGGCGGGTCAGGCCCTGCGGCTCGACGGAGGCGGCCTGGTCGGAGCCCCACATCGCGCGGTCGAGGGTGATGTGGCGCTCGACGAAGGCGGCGCCGAGGGCGACGGCGGCGAGCGTGGTCTGCAGGCCCGTCTCGTGGCCGGAGTAGCCGATCGGCACGTTCGGGTACTCGGCCTGGAGGGTGTTGATGACGCGGAGGTTGAGCTCCTCCGCCTGCGCCGGGTACGTCGACGTGGCATGGCACATCAGGATGTTGTCGCTGCCCAGGACCTCGACGGCGTGGCGGATCTGCTTCGGCGTCGACATGCCGGTGGAGAGGATGACCGTGCGGCCGGTGGCGCGCAGGGCGCGGAGCAGCTCGTCGTCGGTGAGGGACGCGGACGCGACCTTGTGGGCGGGGACGTCGAACTTCTCCAGGAAGGCGACGGCCTCGGTGTCCCACGGGGAGGCGAACCAGTCGATGTCCCTGCTCTTGGCGTACTCGTCGATCTGGCGGTACTCGTCCTCGCCGAACTCCACGCGGTGGCGGTAGTCGATGTAGGTCATGCGGCCCCAGGGGGTGTCGCGCTCGATGTCCCACTGGTCGCGCGGGGTGCAGATCTCCGGAGTGCGCTTCTGGAACTTGACGGCGTCGCAGCCGGCCTCGGCGGCCGCGTCGATCAGCTTGAAGGCGTTCTCGAGCTCGCCGTTGTGGTTGATGCCGATCTCGCCGACGACGTAGACGGGGTGGCCGGGGCCGGCGGTCTTGGAACCGAAGGTGCGCAGACGGGAGTTGGTGCTCATGGCGGAGAAGTTCCTTACTTGTCGAGGGAGTCGAGAGAAGGGCCGAGGATCCAGCTGGCGATCTCTCGGATCGCGCCGTCGCCGCCGGGAACGGTGGTGACCGCGCGTGCGGCGCCGCGTACGACGTCGTGGGCGCTCGCGACCGCCACGGGCCAGCCCACGAGGGCGAAGCACGGCAGGTCGTTGACGTCGTTGCCGACGTAGAGCACGCGCTCGGGCGCGATGCCCTGTTCCTCGCACCACTGCTTCAGCGCGAGGTCCTTCCGGTCGATGCCGTGCAGCACGGGGATCTTGAGCTTCCGTGCGCGGGCGGCGACGACCGGGTTCTGCTCCGTGGACAGGATCAGCATCGTGAGGCCGCTCCTGCGGAGGGCCGCGATGCCGAGTCCGTCTCCGCGGTGCACGGAGACGAACTCCTTTCCTTCGGAGTCGATCAGCACCCTGTCGTCGGTCTGGGTGCCGTCGAAGTCGAGGACGACCGCGTCGATGTCCGCGGCGGTCGGGAGGGTACCGGGCCTGTTCGCGTCGAAGAGCGGCGCGAGGGCGCGGGCACGGGCGAGGTCGTGCGGGTCGTCGATCTCCAGGACCCGCGCGGGGTCGGTACGGACGAGTTCCGTCCGGCCGAAGAAGCGGTGCCTGTGCTCGCGCAGCCCGGCCGCGTTCATGGCGTACGCGGCGCCGGTCTCCAGGAGGTCCTGGGGGCGGTCCTGGCGGCGCGGGCGGAAGGACTTGTCGTGGTTGACGCCGTAACCGCCGTCCGTGGTGGTGGCGTCGGCGACGGCCGTGCCGCCACCGAAGGACCGGGTGCGGCCGGTGTCGACCGCGGCCGGGTCGTCGTCGGCGTCGCGCCAGACGAACCCGTGGAAGGGCGCCACGGTCAGCGCGGTGTCGGCGCCGTTCTCCACGACCGCGCCCGCCACTCCGTCTATGTCCTCGCGGACGATGAAGGGGCTGGTGCACTGCACGAGGAGCACGGCGTCCACGGTGGAGCCGTGCAGCGCCTCGTGGGCGTCCATGGCGTGCAGGACGGCCGCCTCGGAGGTCGCCGTGTCACCGGCGATGGCGGCGGGCCGCAGCACGACCTCGGCGCCGGCCTGGCGGGCGGCGGTGGCGATCGCCTGGTCGTCGGTGGACACCACGACGTCCGTGACCAGGCGGGCCGCGCGGCACTCGCGGACCGCGCGGGCGACCAGCGGCACGCCGCCGACGGGCAGGAGGTTCTTGGCGGGGACGCCCTTGGAGCCGCCCCGGGCGGGAATCACCGCGAGCACGCGGCGGCGCGGTGTGCGCTGCCCCGCTTCCGAGTGGGTCATTGGCTGTACTCCTTGATCGACGATCGCGAGGAAGGGGCCCGCCGTACGGCGCCCCCGAGGGGGCGCGCGGAACTGCGCGCCCGGCCACGGCGAACCCGCGGGCCGAGAACGGCATGGACACCTGCGCCCGAGGCGGAGCGAACCGTCACAGCTCCCCCATCCGCCGGATGACCGGAGCCACCCGCTGCACCCCGTGCCGGTAGGCACCCCGCGCGGCCCGCCGCACGATCTGCCGCACCGGCCCCGGTTCCCGGTCGGCGTCGGGCGCGCCGGGCAGCGGGCTGCCGTCCGGGGCCAGGTGATGGCGGGCGAGGATGCCGGGCAGGTAACCGGGCGCCGTGGCGGGCGTGTAGTAGGGAGCGAGGGCGGGCTTACGGCCGTCGGCGAGCAGCTCGGCGATGCGCTCGCGCGCCGCGTCGAAGGCCGTCCCGTACGAGCCGCCGTCCGGGGAGGAACCGCCGGCGGCGACCCCCTGCCGGGCGACCCACCGCTCGTCGGGCGACGGGGTGTGCCCGTCGTCGAGCTGGTCCCAGGAGGCGAGGCAGCCCGAGCCGACGAAATGGTGGTTGCCGAGCGACTCGCGCACCCCGAGGTCGGTGAGGACTACGGTGGGGATCCGGCGGTGCAGGGACTCCAGCGCCGCCGTGGAGCTGACGGTGACCAGCAGGTCCGTACGGTCGAGTACCTCGCCCATGTGTCCGTACACCAGGCGGAAGTTGGCGGGCAGGCCGCCCGGGATCCGCTCCGCGAGGCGCTGGTAGGGCTGCTCCTCGATGTGCGTGGTGTGCTCGCCCGGCTTGGACCGCAGCTTCAGCAGGACCTCGCGGTCCGGGTGCAGCCTGGCGTGCTGGACCAGCCGGTTCAGCAGGTACGTGCGGTCCTTGCGGCTCTCCGGTACGGAGGGCTGCGCCGCGAAGACGACCGTGTACGGGTCGTGCGGCTCGTACGGGGCGCCGCCCAGGAACGGCAGCGCGACCTCGGTCACCGAGGAGGCGTCGGCACCCACTCCCTCGTACACGGCGGTGAAACGTTCGGCGTCCTGGCGGGAGTTGGCGAGCACGAGGTCCGCGCCGTGCCGCAGCAGCAGCCCGTCGGCGAGCTTCTCGTAGACGACGCCCACATAGCCGGTGACGACCACGGGCCGCCCCGTGCCGCCCGCCGCCGAGCGCTCCCGCCACTGGTGGGAGAGCCCGTGCAGCATGGCCTGGACGCCGCCGCCGACGAGTGACAGCACGAGGATGTCGTACGCGGCCTCCTCGCGGGCCATCTCGCGCAGGAACTCCACGGCGGTGACCTCCCGCAGGGAGTCCGCGCGGACGCCGACCTCTTCGAGCTGACGGGCAGTGGGGGTCGCACGGCCCCTCAGAAGGTAGCCGTCGAGCCTGATGTCCGAATCGGCCGGTGCGATACGGTTCGCGGTGAGCGCGCCCCATTTCCACCGGGTATCGGAATCGGCGAGAACGGCCGCTCGCAGGGACTTCGTGGTACTTGCTGGCACACCGAAGACGCTAGGAAGCGATTCCGATCGCCGGCCCAACCGGAATACAACAAAGGGTTAACAGCACATCGCCGAATGGCGAATCCGCCCCGGATCCGGGTGCCATAAAGCTGGGTTCACCATTCCGCCACGCGTCGTTCACCTCACATCTCACCGGCGGTCAAGACGAATGCCGGGCCGCCGCCTAACGTCACGTGGGTGGTCAAGCTCTCCGTCATCGTGCCGTTCTACAACGTGCAGCAATATGCGCCCGACACCCTCAAGAGCCTGCGCGCGAACGCGCGCGAGGACTTCGAGTTCATTCTCGTCGACGACTGCTCCCGCGACGAGACACCGGACATCCTCGCGCGCGCGGAGCGCGAGCTCCCGGGTGCGGTGCATGTCAGACACGAGCGGAACGGAGGGCTGGCCACCGCGCGCAACACAGGCATCGACGCGGCGCGTGGCGAGTACCTCACGTTCCTCGACGGGGACGACTGGCTCGCCCCCGGTTACTACCGGCAACTCCTGGGCGCCATCGAGGACCTGGGGTGCGACTTCGTGCGCACGGACCATGTCCAGTGCACCGCGCGGGCCCGCACCGTCCACCGGGTGCCGTACGGCAGGCGCGGTGTCGTACTGGATCCGCGCAAGGCGATCCTGCCCGCCGACCGCTCCACCTCCGTCGACTACGCGTACGCGTGGGCCGGCATCTACCACCGCCGGCTGGCCGACCGGGGCCTGCTGCACTTCACCGACGGGCTGCGCACGGCCGAGGACCGGCCGTGGATCTGGAAGCTGCACCGGGAGGCGGACTCGTTCGCCACGGTGGGGCTGCTCGGTGTGTTCTACCGGCGCGGTGTCGCCTCCTCCCTGACGCAGATCGGCGACGTACGACAGCTCGATTTCATTCGCGCGTTCGACCAGGTGATAAGCGAAACGGCCCAGGACCGGGAGGCGGACAAACTCCTGCCGAAGGCCGTGCGGACCTACTGTGCGATTATTTCCCATCACCTGGGATCCATCGAAAGGTTCGAGCCGGCCGTGGCACGGAAACTGAAGTCGATGAGTGCCGTCGCACTGCGGCGTATGCCGCAGGACGTCCTCGACGACGCCCTCGACTCCATGGACGTAGTGCGCGCGACGCGACTGCGTCGGCTGCGCCGCCGCCCGGCCGCCGCGGGGGTGTCCGCGTGACCGTCCAGATCTTCATGGCGTCCACGCTGTACGGCACGGCGACACTCGCCGCAGCCGTCGACTCCGGCTGCTTCGGTCCCGCGGACCGTCGCATCCTGCTCGTCGCGAACAACGCGGCGACACCCGAGACGACACCCGGCATCGACGAGATGCCCGGATTCGGGCAGCTGCGCAGCCGGTTCGACGACGTGATCTCGTGGAACGCGACCATCTCCCCGTTCCACCCCGGCGGCTGGGCCCCGCGGCTCGACGACGTACCCCTGTGGGAGCGGCATCTGCGGCTCGCGTGGGGACTCGGGGACGACGACGTGGAGCTGGCCGTCGAGTCGATCCAGGTGAACCCGGCGCTCGGCGTCACCCAGATCTTCACCGGTGCCCCCGTCACCGTCTACGCGGACGGCCTGATGAGTTACGGCCCGACCCGCAACAAGATCGACCCGCTGGTCGGCACCCGCATCGACCGCCTCCTCCACCTCGATCTGGTGCCGGGGCTGACGCCTCAGCTGCTCACCGAGTTCGGCGTCGTACCGGAGATCGTGCCGACGTCCGTCTTCACCGGGGTCCTCGCCGAACTGGTCAAGACGGGCGACGAGCTGCCGGCCGTCGACGAACCGGCCCTGCTGCTCGGCCAGTACCTCTCCGCCCTCGGCATCCTCAGCGCCGAGGAGGAGGAGGACCTGCACGTACGGATGCTCAAGGGTGCCGTCGCGCTCGGCCACGAGCGCGTCGTGTTCAAACCGCACCCCAGCGCGCCGGCCCGCTGGTCGCGCGCCCTGGAGAAGGAGGCCGAGAGGATCGGCGCCGACCTCACGGTGCTCGACACCCCGGTCCTCGCCGAGGTGCTCTACCAGCGGATGCGTCCCGCGCTGGTCGTCGGCTGCTTCTCCACCGCCCTGCTCACCGCCTCCGCGCTGTACGGCCTTCCCGTGGCCCGCATCGGCACCGAGCCGCTCCTGGAGCGGCTCACCCCGTACGAGAACAGCAACCGCGTGCCGGTCACCATCGTGGACGCCCTGCTGCCGGAGCTGACGGACCGCGAGGCGGTCACCGAGCAGCGCCGGGGCATGGACCCGGCCCGGCTGGGCGAGCTGGTGAGGGCCGTGGGCTACGCCATGCAGCCCAAGATCTATCCGGACACGCGGCCGGACGCCGAGCGCTATCTGACGCGGCATCTGGACACGCGCACCTGGCGCTACTTCAAGCGGCGGCGCCTCACCTCGTTGGCGCTGCCCGGCGCGGTGCCCGCCCAGCTCGCCTTCATCCCGCGCAACGCGACCGTCCGCCGTGTGGCCAAGCGCGCCCGATCCCTGAAGAGGGCCACACTCGGATGAGTTCCGTGGATTCGTCGCCCGCCCCGACGGCTTCCGCCGAGGCGGGCGCCCCGCCTCCTGCCTCCGCCCGGATCGTTCCCCTCAAGCGCGTGCCGCGGCTGCGCGCGCTCGACGGCCTCCGGCTGATCGCCGCGCTGATGGTCGCCGCGTACCACTACGGCGGCCGGGACGGCGAGGTGGGCCAGGCCTGGGGCACCTCGCCGCAGCTCCAGTTCCCGACGCTGCACACGTGGTTCGCGTACGGCTGCCTTGGCGTGCAGATCTTCTTCGTGATCAGCGGTTTCGTGATCTGCATGAGCGGCTGGGGCCGGAGCCTGCGCTCGTTCTTCGCCTCGCGGGCCTCACGGCTGCTGCCGTCGTACTGGGCGGCGGTCGTCCTCGTCACGGCCGTCTTCGCGCTCCCCGCCGTCGCCTACGAGGCCGTCTCGCCCAGCGACGCGCTGGTGAACCTGACCCTCATGCAGCAGCCGCTGGGCGCCGACCGGGTGCTCGGGGTCTGCTGGACGCTCTGGGCGGAGGTGCGCTTCTACGCGCTGTTCGCGCTGTGCGTGGTCCTGCCGGGGGCCACCAGACAGCGTGTGATCCTGTTCTGCGCGGGCTGGACGCTCGCCGCGGTGCTCGCGCGGCAGTCGCGGGAGCCGCTGCTCGACCTGGTCCTGATGCCGGAGTACGCGCCGTTCTTCGTCGGCGGCATCGGCCTCTACCTTGTCCACCGCGACCGGCGGGATGCGTACGCCTGGGGCATCGTCGGCGTCAGCTGGCTGATCGGGCAGCACTACGCAGTGGCGGACCTGTGGCACGCGCCCGGCCCCGCCCATTTCTCGTACCGCACCTCGACCGGGATCATCCTCGTCGTCACTCTCGGCTTCGGGGCGGTCGCGGCGATCGCGCTGGGCCGGCTGAACCGGGTGAACTGGTCGTGGCTGACGGTGGCCGGGGCGCTCACGTACCCCTTCTACCTGGTGCACGAGCATCTGGGCTGGGTCGCCATCAAGGCCTACCACCAGGGCCTGGGTATCCCGTCGTACGCGACGGCGCCACTCACGGTCGTCACGATGCTCAGCCTGGCGTGGCTGCTGAACCACTACGTCGAGGACCGGTTGGCGCCGCGGTTGCGCTCGGCGCTGTCGCGCCCGCGCTGAAACTCGGCGAGGATCCCGCCGAGCACGTCGCCGGCCTCGTCGACGAGGCCGGCGAGCTCGGCCGTCCGCCGGGCCAGTTCGGCGCGGGCGGCGGGGTCGGAGACGAACCCGTCCAGCGGGTCGGCCCCGTGGCCCGCCCTGCCGGTGGCCCCGGCTTCCGCCCCGGACGAGCCCTGCGCACCGCCCTCCGTGCCGGTCCGGGCCGGCCCTGACCGCTCGTCCTTCCCCGGAACCGCGGCCCCGTCCCTCTCCTGCCCGGCGGTCGGCCCGCCCGCCGGCGCGTCCCCGGCAGGACCGGACGACCGCGCACCGGACGAGCCCTCCGCGCCCCGCCGCCGCGGCGGTTCCGGCCGCCCGCCGGCGCCGGGTGCCGCGGTCCCGGGCGGCTCCCCGAGGGCTCCGGGCGTGGTCGCGGGGGGATCAGCCGGCTCCACGGTGCGCCTCGATTCCCTTCAGCAGCAGTTCGAGGCCTTCCTCGAAGGCCTCGTCGTACCCATCGAAGATCACCTCGCCCGCCGCCGCCGACAGTGGATAGCCGGCGAGCAGGTCGGCGCGGGCGGCCACGTCGAAGCCCTCGCGGCGCTCCCCCGGCAGGGGGTACACACCCTGCTCCTCGGTGACGAAGCCCAGCGTGAACAGGTACGCGGTGTTGGTGGCACGTACCGCCTGCCTGAGGGTGAACCCGGCGTCCACGAAGGCGCGCAAGCTCTCCTCCATCCGGGCCGCGTGCACGATGCCGGTGAAACGGGAGCCGCTGAAGACCTTGGCCCCGTCGCGGTAACCGAGCAGCGCCGCGCGCAGGCCGCGGCTGGTGACGAGGAGCCGCTCGCGCCACTCCGTGTCCGCCGGGACCCGCGTACCGGCGATCATCCTGCGGAAGATCTCCGTCGCCATCTCGTCCAGCAGCGCCTGCTTGTCCTTGAAGTGCCAGTAGAGGGCGGGCGCCTTGACGTCCAGTTCCTTGGCGATGGCGCGCAGGCTGAGTCCGTCGAGCCCGACCTCGTTCAGCAGACGCAGCGCCGTGTCGGCCACCAGCGCTCGGTCGATCTTCCCCACAGCCACGGTCGCACTCTATCCGGCGGCCCTCCCACGGCCTCCCGCCTTGACAATTTAACAGCGTTAAAGGCATCCTCCGGGTATGGAATTTAACAGCGTTAAGGAAATGCGGGTCGTGACCACCCACGACGCCCGCGGCACCCACGACGTCCCCGCCGACGCCGACGTGCTGATCGTCGGCGCCGGGCCCACCGGACTCACACTCGCGCTCGACCTCGCCCGGCACGGTGTACGCGCACTCGTCGTGGAGCGGTCCGCCGCTCTCTTCCCCGGCTCACGGGGCAAGGGGATCCAGCCGCGCACGATGGAGGTCCTCGACGACCTGGGCGTGCTGGACGCGATCCAGGCGGGTGGCGGCCGGTATCCCGTCGGGATGGTCTGGCGGGACGGACAGCGGCAGGGCGAGCACCGGATGTTCGACGAGACGGAGCCGACGGAGGCCGAACCGTACGCGGGCCTCGCCTGGATGGTGCCGCAGTGGCGGACCCAGGAGATCCTGTGCGCGCGCCTGGAGGCACTGGGCGGGAGCGTCGCCTTCGGCCGGGAACTGGCGGGCCTCGCCCAGGACACCGACGGTGTGACGGCGAGCTTCGCCTCCGGCGCCCCGGTCCGCGCGCGGTACGCCGTGGCGGCGGACGGCGGCCGCTCCGCGGTGCGGCGCGCACTCGGCATCGGCATGACCGGGGAGACGGTGGATCCGGCACCGGCGCTGGTCGCGGACATCCGTGTCGGCGGGCTCGACCGCGACAACTGGCACTTCTTCCCGCCGGCCGAGGGCAAGGACGGCATCCTGGCGCTCTGCCCCCTGCCGCACACCGACGACTTCCAGCTGATGGTCGGTTTCGCGGATCCGTCCGCCGAGCCCGACCTGTCGCTCGACGGCATCCGCAAACTGGTCGCCGACCGCACGCACCTCGCCCCGGACGACGTGACCGAGGTGCGCTGGGCCTCCGACTTCCGGCCGCGCGCCGCGCTGGCGGACCGCTTCCGGCAGGGCCGGGTCTTCCTGGCGGGCGACGCGGCGCACATCCACTCGCCCGCGGGCGGCCAGGGCCTCAACACCAGTGTCCAGGACGCCTACAACCTCGGCTGGAAGCTCGCGGCCGTACTGCGCCGGGGCGCCCCGGCCGCGCTCCTCGACTCGTACGAGGAGGAACGGCAGCCGATCGCCGCGCAGATGCTGGGTCTGTCCACCCGCGTCCACCGCGGGGAGGTCCGGCGCGGCACCGCCACGCAGCAGCTGGGCCTCGGCTACCGGGGCTCGGCCCTCGCGGTGGAGACCCGTGCGGACCTGCCCGAGGACGCCCTCCGGGCCGGCGACCGCGCACCGGACGGCAACCGGGGCGGTGTGCACCTCTTCGACGCCTTCCGGGGCCCCCACTGGACGCTGCTCACGGTCGGCACGGACACCGTCGTGCCCGGCCTCCCCGGCTCCCGCAGAGTCCGCATCCCCGCGTACGAGGCCTACGGGACCGGGGTGTTCCTCGTCCGCCCCGACGGCTACCTGGGGTGGGCGGGCGGGTCGGCGC
>Ga0247763_1001691_pt1 | contig 12249 bp, 16 predicted proteins | sample UWRJL141409B4_FD_179926 | JGI IMG/M metagenome (GOLD analysis project Ga0247763, IMG submission 179926) | Plant litter microbial communities from Arlington Agricultural Research Station in Wisconsin, United States - UWRJ-L141-409B-4 | ecosystem: Environmental > Terrestrial > Plant litter >...
AAAAAAAAAAAAAAGTATTGAGCTCAGTTTAGATTTCATAGGTTGTTCAAGTTCAATTTAGTCCGACCTTACGTTGCTCACTCCCGTCCTCTCCCGTGCCTGCCTTTAAAGGCGGCAGGTATCCAGTAAGAGTTCAATGTTTGGGGACCCGGCCTTGATGCTACCTTAATGGAAGAAAACACTTCTCTTTTCACCTCCACCTCTCCTCCAACCAGCGCCCCAGATCGTTGGTTTCAAGCTGCACAGCGGCATCTCAAGAGGTCGACGCGAGTTTCAAAGCAGAACGGGTAAGATCAGGAATCTCCCTGCAACCCCCAGAGCTCCAGGAACGCTGTTTATAGATGATAGAACAACTAATGCATGTATCTTGAGCTCATCGAAGACACTGTTGAAGTTGGAGAGCATCAGCCTTGATTACTTGTCTGAGTGACCTAGAGCAACTGGGGCAGACTACCATTATATACATACGTGACCTTCCTACACCCCTGTATCCTTCATCCTCATTGACAGATACCGGTACGCCCTGTGGGGGCTGCACAGGCACCTGTTGCAACAGAAACCCTATCAAATGCTGATGAATTACAAATGACTCTTCTCCCAGACAACAAGTATATGTATGCATGGGGAAATGTCGGTACAGAAGACTTGCCCTGGCCCCTTGGGGAGAGAGACCACAGCAGTGCATAATCTGTAACGTCGAACGATTCATCTAGGCTTTGCATAGGCCCGCCATGTAGGCTATATCCCCCTGACGACACTGATCAGTCGCCGAGGGTAAGGTAACCTCACTAGCTACCTCACTAATGGCTGCCGACTGAGGTGAGGGGTTTCTCATCGGACACGCTACTAAGAGTGCCGACTGAGATGGGGATGGAGAGGGGACAATGATGTCTGGGGATGAGGGAAAAAGAAAAGAAGAGAGAGATTGATCGGGGACTAGGAAGCCCTGAAATATTCTGCGTGGGACAGCCAAATCAAGTGCCCGATATATGAAGCAAACTGCACTTCCCATCACAAGGAGGAAGGAGTATGCGAGCTGTCGCAGCAAGATAAGGTAGGTAGGTAGGTAGGTACCTGACCCGCATCGACAGGCCTGGAAAGGTATGGCCGACCATCATGCATGTTTCTGGAGGGCTCGGGGCCGGGGAAGAGCGCTGAACATCTGGACCGAGAAGCGAAGGGGCCGGGGGATCACGACATATCATAGCAACATCCAATCTAACTGATGCCTATACCCAAACGTGAGATCATTGGGTTGCAGGCTTTCATCACACGCAGCATGTATCTGGGTATCTATTCACAAATCACGAAAAAGCCCGAGGCAACAGACCAAGAGACACAAAATACACAGAATAGTTCCTGCCTCTCTGTCTGAAACCCCAGCTGAAGCTACGGCCAGCTATCCGACTAGATAAATTCTCCCCTTCCTCGGTCGCGTCCCGTTAACGGGGCCGCAGTTGGAGGACTCACTCTCGACTTCCAGTTGTCACTACATCCAACAGTTAGAGACCGGACGTCAGTGCGCTCCTGTATCCCGTGCAGGTGGTATCGTTCCTTCCTCTGCCTTCCGGGTTGACCCGTCGCCCGGTTATCGTGTTCGGAGTCTTGGTCGAGGGAAAACGGGCAAGAACAAAATGGGTCATTCATGGATACCTCCACCAGCTTGAACCTTTGTCGCGGCTTCAAGTTCAAGTATTGTCATCATATCCCGTCGGTTTGCTGGGGGGTCGGAGGTTCAATGTTGGTGGTGGATCATGGTCAAGGTGACAAGAAAGTGAAGACAGACCACCCAACCAGACTGATCACTCAGCGACACGCGAACTGGAGAAAAGAGTGTTTGTTGATGGAACCCTTTTAATCCCTCAACCTGACAGGATAACAATACAATATGAACTCTCTACCATGCACCCCCAAAAAAAAACGGCATGAATTATCCACTGCACCACCACCCGACCCGTCTCTAAACCGGTGCGCTAGAAATGTTGAAGTCACGGGGTGCTGGAAAGGTGCCATGACGACGGGGACCGGGCGTCGTAAAGACATCCGGCCCGTCCCCAGGCCGGTGGCATGGAAAGCGGGGATAGTTTTTACCAGACATATTTCGTTCAGGCTCACCTTCGATTTGGCACCTCTGAGTAGGGCACCTGACCCAAAAAGTCACCAACATTAACGAAGTCACAATTTTATAGATCACATCGAAACACACGGCTTCGTAGTGATCAACCCCAGTCGCATCTCCACGATGGAAGCAGGTGTGCCTCGGTACCTTGATGACGTCAGCAGCTTTATCGACGACCTCGCCGACAGTCTCTGGCCCGTGAACAAGACAATCCACGATAACCCAGAGCTAGGATACGCAGAGTACATCGCCCATGATGTCCTGACCAAATTTATGGCCTCACAGCCTGGCTGGGTTGTGACGCGGTCAGCATACGACATCGAGACTGCATGGACCGCCGTCTACGATCCGGGCCAGGAAAAAGGGCCCGTAATCTCGTTCAATGCCGAGATGGGTGCGTGTTCTCATCCCCGCCTCTTTCCAACTTGACCTAGTATCTAAACGCGCATCCTGCTTCAGATGCCCTACCAGAGATAGGCCACGCCTGTGGGCACAACCTCATCGCGACCGTGTCTGTCGCAGCGGCTCTGGCGACCGCACATGTGATTCGCAAGTACCATATAGCAGGAAAGGTCTTCCTCTTCGGCACCCCAGCCGAGGAAGGAGGTGGAGGCAAGATTGCCTTGCTACGCGCGGGAGCGTTTGAAGGGGTCGACGTAAGCTTGATATCGCATCCCGGCATCGTGAGCGACTGTGCACTGATGCGGACTGCGGCGTACAAACGGTTCCATGTCGAATATGAGGGGCGAGCAGCCCACGCTGCTGCATCTCCATGGCTAGGCATTAATGCTCTCGATGCCCTCGTAACGGCGTACAATGGGCTCTCGGTTCTACGCCAACAGACTCACCCAAGTGATGTCATCCAAGGAATCATCACCGAGGGCGGCGTTGCTCCCAACATCATTCCCGCCCGGACCGCAGGAGTCTTCATTGTGAGAGCGGATACCCGTGGGCGCTTGCGCCAGTTGATGACTCGTGTGAATGGGTGCTTCGTGGCAGGCGCTTCGGCAACGGGAGCGAAGCTGTCCGTAACGCCCGAACAGGAGTACGCAGACCATGTGCCCAACCGGGTGTTGGCTCGGAGCTACACAGAATACTTTAATCGTCTCCATCCCGACAGCCCAATACCTACGGATCAGGACATCGATGAGGCGCGCGGGCGGACCATGGCGAGCACCGATCAGGGGGATATTAGCTATGCCCTGCCCAGCCTGAGCGTTGGCTTTGAGATCTTGCCGGGACCCCTGGGAACTGGCCCACACAGCCCAGAGTTCGCAAAGACAGCTGGGATGAGGGATGCATACAACAGGGCGTTACGAGCTGGAAAAGCGTTGGCTGGGACTGCGGTCGACTTGCTGACACGAGATGGGTTGCTGGACGAAGTCAAAAGGGAATGGGAGGAAGCGATGAAAGAAGACTAGGTAGGTAGTTAGGTTGGAGAGTATTGTTTATTGAACTCGCTGGCGGCCGCTAGTAGCCCCACGGACAAACACCAGGCTCAGATCTGCCTTTTGACTTCATGCCAATAACGACTGACTGGAGCCGAGGCGAAGGAGGGCTCCGAAAACTCTTGCGAGCCGACAGAACCACAACCTCACTCTCGTCACCGTCTATCGCGACCGATTTCAGAAGTATCTGTAGGTATCATCACTGCGAGGAGTCCGTTGTGAGCAATATCTTCGCGATTTGACTGCGTCAGGAAATTGTTGCCGTTCCTTTTACACGCCCACTCTCCATCTTTGCCGTCCGCGAGCCAAATTGTATCTTTAGATCGTTAGCAGCTCTCCTTCAACCAGTGAGAATGACTTACTGCCCGTTTCTTCTCCTTTGCGACATCAACCATGCCCAGTTTCAAGGCCAACAGCCGAAGAATCCTCTTCCCCGCCTCAACACCCGCCATATTATCTCCATTCTCAAAGTCGCATTTCTCCCACACCGGCGTCTCTACGGCCCACCGGACGAAGCGCTCGTCCAGGTAAGGGAAGCGTATTTCCCTTCCCCAGTGCGTCATCACACGATCATCACGGCCGAGGTTCCGTTTGCTAATGCGACTGACGTCAAGCAACAGCTCGTCGACAAGCCCAGCATAGCCAGTTCGGGAGAACGAAACCCCGTGCCGGCCATATCCACCGAAAAGTTCATCGGCACCGAGCCCCGACAACAAGACCCTGGCAGGGGTCCTATACGGAACTTCGGAGGCGGACTCTGGTGTGGAGATTACACCTTGACCACGGGCAGCAAAGTATAGAGCATATGCTATGGACAAATCCATCTCGGTGTTATGTGGGTACAGCAGTGAAATGATCTGGTCTCGATGTGCGAGTGTCTCACTATAGGGAACATTGACCTAAAGTACAATTAGAGGCGAATGCCGAAAGGAGGGCTTGACTCACCGCGATAAAACGAAATGAACGTCCAGTGCAAACACTGGAAAGTTCTGAAAAGGACCTTCTCCCAGTAATCCTATCTGGGCAAGCTTCATAGAAGTCTGCGACCCCGTAGGAATTCTTCTGGAGCTGGGCAACCACTCTTGGATTCTCAAAGGCAATGTTGATGAGGTCGATGGCTTGGTCTGGGCCCAACAACTCGTGGGCCAACCTTGCTAGCACTGTGCAATCCAGGCCCCCAGAAAAGAGCACTGCGACTCTTGTAGGGCATGTTCCCTCAGATGGGGGCTGCGGGATATTGAGAACTCGGAGCCGAAGCGAGTCAAGCAGCCTCTCTTTCAGCAGGGCCACTGCAGGGGATGACAGGGTCAAAGCAGAATTGCTAGATGGCAAAGACATGTTGAAGCTGCCAATACCGGAAACCTGAGAGAGTGAGCTCGAGAGAAGCCCATCTTTGATGACCAAAGTAGAGCACCTCACCGGGACGACTTACCAAATCGGTGTCAGAAGCCGCAAGCCAGCTATAATTCGCAAACTGGAGAGGTGACGAGCTTGAAGGTGGGGCCGGTGAAAAGTCCATGGCATATATACCATCGGCCTCAACTTCTCTCCATGACGGATCCCGTGATTCAGCGATGCTACAGAGAGTAAGACCTGAGGGAAGCCCGTCTCCGTTGATCATGAGCGAGCGACGCCCAAGACGATCACGGCCAAAGAAAAGTGTCCCGCCAGGCTTGTCGAAGTAGACAAATGCGAATGGTCCCTCGACGGACCGGAAAACTCGGAGTATCGCATCCAAGCGATTGGAGGAAGCACTTGCTTCCGCGAGCAAGTCGAAAATAGCCTCACCGTCGTTGCCTTGAACCTGTTGGCCGCCGATACGCCAGGCTTCGCCATTCCAGCAAAGAACAGATCCAGTACTCTCGCTGGCGAACGGCTGCTTGGCGATGTGGTCGCCGCGTAAGGCAAGGACGGTTGAGGTGAAAGTCAAGATTTTTGAGTACGAGGAATTCGCGTCACCGACGCGTCGCTCAATCTTGCCAATGTGATCTGGGCCCCGTTTGCACAAAAAGTCGTGTGTGTGGGGTGGTATACTTCGTGGTTCTACCAAAAGAGAAACATGAATTCCGCACATCCTGATTGTTTAGTGAGTGGCACCTTCATGTGCTGCGAAAACATCGGCGAGAGCAGTTGGCGAAGTGACTAGATTCCGCGGGGTGGGACGATGTGGGGCTGGAAGCTTTATCTCCAGCGTGGAGTCTCACTGGAGGGAGAAAGCCACGAAAACCTTTTCAGAACAACCATGGTGTCTGAAGCACTTCTTAACCGTCAGTGAAGCTCGGCACGCCATTAAGTTGGATGGATAAAGACTGATCCTCAGATTTCAGCTTCCCTGTGATACGTCACCCAGATATTCAGGGTTAGGGTTTTATTGACGGAGCAACCTGGACCCCACCAGGTGCGGGGGCGTTTCCTGCACAAGAAAGCAGGCATTCACACGGCACTGTGGAATCCACTACTTGACCGAAGCGCTGAACACGCCCTGGCTGGTCCAGCCTTATATCGACTTCCGCTTACCTACTAGCTCTGCCCACCCTCCTGCTACAAGAAGGCGTTTCGTAAGCTTTCAGCTCGAGCAGTAGTGTCTGTCACCTACAGCCCCGACATCAGTGCCCACCGGTTCTCGCTTTCCACGAAACTCGGTTCCTTATCGACAAACTCAACGAGCCCGGCGCCCAGTTCTCTTGCATGTCTCCCCACAAATCTAACGGCGAGCCCCAGAACCGCCCAGGCGATTCCGGAAATGCGACGACCTCGCAAGCTGCTGTCGCGGACCTCGGCCAAACCGACGAGGATCTGCTAGACTTCGGCCATGGCGAAGCCGACGGGACAAAGGGCGCAACGACGGGAGAAGGAGGGCCTGCAGCAGGCAAGACACAAGGCAACCCCACGGACGAGCCTCTCGACCTGATGTCGTCCTCGATCGCGACGCTCAGACCCACAACCCAACCGACTACAACAACGTCGACCCAGTTCCTCACGATCGAAACCCAGAGCTATGTCGATCCAACTCCACCAACTCCCACGGCCTCACAGCCTCCCTCACGGGCGCCCTCTACTTCGGCGCCCCGGTCAAGACACGCGGCTAGCTCTGCCGAGCCATCCCCAACAAGGTCGGACGCTGCTTATGATGACAAACGATATGCAAGTGAAGAAGAGCAAGAGAATGGGTCGCGGTCAGAAATACAAAGCATAATGGAGCAGTTCAGCGAAGCTGGAGGTGGCCCCGGCGCCGAGGAAGTTATGAGTCCGAGATTAGAGATGGCGTCTCCGTTGTTAGGAAGCCCTTTACAACATCCACCCCGGAAGTCGAGCCTAGAGCCCCTTGCGCCTAGTATAGCACAACAGCTCCAAGACCTCCGCGTATCTAGTACATCACCAGCAAGCATACGCCACAAAGGGAAGGAAAGTGAAGACCAAGCACCGCCGGTCCCGCCAAAGGATGACAGCGTCTATCCCTACGCCCCTGGCCGGTCCCAAGAAAGCCTTCACGGCATAGCAGATTCCCCACTCTCTCCAACTGTCTCTCTCCACCGCCCACCGCCTCCGGAGCCCGAACCTGAACCGACTCTTCCTTTCGATTTCCACCGGTTTTTGGAGCAGCTGCGCAACAAGAAGGCAGATCCCGTCGCACGCTACCTCAAGTCTTTTTTGTCCGAGTTTGCCAAGCGGCAGTGGATGGTCCATGAGCAGGTCAAAATCATTGGCGACTTCCTTGCCTTTATCGCCAATAAGATGGCGCAGTGCGAAGTATGGCGGGAGGTGTCTGATGCTGAGTTCGACAACGCCCGGGAGGGTATGGAGAAGTTGGTCATGAACCGGCTTTATACGCAAACATTCTCACCAGCAATACCACCCCCGCAACCAATACCAGGTGCGAAGCCAAAGAAGCGGGGCGGGGAAAGACCCATGGGTCCCGGGAGACGTGGTCAACACCAGGAGGATGTTGAGCGGGATGAGATCCTAGCACAAAAGATCAATATATATGGGTGGGTGAAAGAGGACCACCTTGATATCCCACCTGTCAGTGAGAGTGGGAAGCGTTTTCTAAAGCTTGCGCAGCAAGGTCGGTGGTCCCCCTACAGGAGCCAAACTCTTGTTAATTTGTACAGAACTCCTCAAGATCAAATCGTACAGGGCTCCAAGGGACAAGATTATTTGCGTGCTTAACTGCTGCAAGGTGATTTTCGGTTCGTTTGACTTTATTAGTTATCCGTTCTACCACTGACGTAACCAGGTCTGCTCAAACACTCCAAATCGGACTCGTCAGCCGATTCATTCATGCCCATGCTCATCTACGTTGTACTTCACGCCAACCCAGAGCATCTAGTCTCGAATGTCCAGTACATCCTCAGATTCCGAAACCAGGACAAGCTCGGAGGTGAAGCTGGTTACTACCTCTCATCACTCATGGGAGCAATCCAGTTCATCGAGAATATGGACAGGACTACGCTAACTATCACGGATGATGAGTTTGAGAAGAACGTCGAGGCGGCTGTTTCCGCCATTGCAGAGAAGCACCGCTCGGAATCGCCCCCACCCCTGCCACCTCAGTCAGAAAAGCAGTCATCATTACGCCCCCCGGACGCTGGTGGGGTTGGTGATGCGAAAACCTCACCAACCCGGTTGTCGTTTGAAGGTGATAACACTCTTCGTCCCGCATCCCCTCGTCGATCCACATCGTCGAATGAAGGTAGGGACAGCGGCGAGTACAGCGGGAATGATGAGAAGGCGGCGATTACTGGGTTGCTACGGACCATTCAGAAGCCGCTCAGCACAATTGGCCGTATGTTCTCGGAGGAGCCGTCTGCCGGCCCGAGCGTGGCAAGCCCAGCTCGTACACCCCAGCCGGAGCGAGGCGATCGAGACTTGCATCACAGGCAGAAGCTCTCAGCTGAGGAAGCAGCGGCGAGACAAGCCAGTGCTGAAACAGCCGAGGCTCAGAGACTATCGCGCGCAGAACATACCACCGTGGTAGAAACACTGGCGGGTATGTTCCCCGATCTCGACAGGGAGATTATCAGCGATGTGGTCTATGAGAAAGAGGGGAGGTAAGTTTGCTAGGGTTCTTTCTCGACGCTCGATATATTAACTTGAATAGGGTCGGGCTTGCGGTCGACGCATGTCTTGCATTGTCGGCGTGAGACCAACAAGGCAGAGAAGCACTAATAGATGTTAGGAGTGGGAGCGCGCATTTTCGCGGTTCATATCTATCATGTTTTGTCATAGCGAGCATGGATTGGGCGGCCGGTTCTATATATCCTTCTTCTCGCTTCCAAATAATCGACTTGGGGGTTTGAGTAAAGGTCATGCGGGTGCCTAGATGAAAACTGACAAATGAAGCCCCGTGGGGGAGGGTCTGGCGATCCCCTCGTCGTTTCTCTGCTTACAAGTTGCCCGTTCCAGCCTGCCTACAACATGCCCATTCCCAACGCAACCATACCCATAGCCGCACTCGTTGCCCATGCGATATTGACGCCAGCTCCAGTGGTAGGTGGAGACGCAGCGTTCAGCCACCGCCATCTATGACCGCCATTCCCCTGTCCCCAGCCCCCCATTGCCGACGGCGGCCACTGAGGCGAGCCCGACCACGGCCCTTCACCGCTGGGGTTCGAAGCCGAAAGAACATGCTCCAGGCGGAGATCAAAGGAAAGTCCCACGGGCGCACACACGGTGCCCTCGCCACACGGCAGCAGAGGACTCCATCTCTCAGAAGAGCAGCGCTGCCATGCCGCCGCCGTCGGTATGCTTGACACATGTTACTGCTTCTTACCCATTTGATCCGCTATGTTGGGAATGACCATGATTGTTTCGACGTACCAGTTCCACTCCCCTTCAAGGGGGCAGATACTTCCAGGTTGGAATGCCCCTCCCACTGCGGAATCAAACCCGGAACCCGAGATCGACGGGGGGTCCGCGTTCACCAGGCCAGGCACCGATTGTGTCGCAACTGAAGGGATAACTGCCACGCCGAGGATGAAGGCCGAAGCCATCAAGAGGGTGGGAAGCCTTGCACCAGTCGCGGGGGAGGGACGAGCTCCGCCGAGGAGGTGGAAGAGTGTGCGATTGTTGGGCCACGGTAGGTGTGGGAAGGTGTCCTCTCGGTTGGTGGTTGTGGTGGGCTGAGGTTGAGACATCGTTCTTGTTGTGGGTTGTTGGAAGTTGATGTTTGTGGTTTTGGTTTGTTGTTGGATACGGTGGTGAATCCATCCTCGGGGGTAGGGTTGCGGGAGTGGTATAAGTACCTACCCTCCCTAACCTACCTAACCTACCAGAACATCAACAAGATGGAAAACGGACCAGGCAGGAGTGGAGATTAGAACCGGTGACATTGATGCTGTAATGCAAATGGATTGGCGGTTCAGATCTACATGTTTGGTGATTAAGTGACATGGTCTCGTGGAGGTGACATTTGATATGTTTGGTGGCTGGTGTTTTGTGTCAGTCGGGGAATGTGTCTGATTTAGAGTTGGTTAGTTCAATGTTTGAAAGTTAGGGTATGGCTTGAATCTTGGAACCGGTATTGCGGGAAAAGGAAAGCCGTTTGAACTTTATCCAGGCTGATTGGAGGTATTGGCTAGTTCTAGGAATATGATATCACGAGACATGACTGGTTTTGAGAGGTTGCTTGAAGTTGATTTCTAAAAGACTATGAAATAACACATATATATGGCTGCCGCCTAGAATTGAAAAAGGCAATCTTCCGCCCTAGATTCTGTCGGGTGGACATTCTGCTATCATCACATATATCAAGGCTTTGATATAAATTGAAAGAGGAAATCAACATAGCCAAAGACATATATTCAACACACCTGACTACCTATGCAAAAGAATACCTAAACGCAGACCCAACATTCTCATCATCACCGTCGTCGTCGTCGTCATCGTACTCCTCCAGAGGCACCTCGGTAACCAACTTACGAAGCTCCCAGCCCGGTAGGGGATGCCATGTCTCTTCCAGCACTCCTTCGAGCGCGCTGTCCAATGACTCCTCAAGAACCTCATCAAGCACTGGCTCCGGGTCCGCGTCTTGAATCTGCTCAACAGACTTCCCTTTTTCAACGATGACAGTACGCTGCCACATCCAGACTAGTTGGCCATTGCGATACAAGGTGGCAATTACGGTCTGGAAGACTTCTCGGGTGGGTGTCTGGGATTCCATTTTGATACCTACCTAGTCAGTATGTTTTGATCTTGGAGGCCAAGTGGACTCGGGCTGGAGATTTGCCCGCCATTTAAAAGGGGTGAGAAACCACGAATGCTTTGTTTTGGTGTTTGACAATAGTCTTTGTTGACTTCTTTCTTAAACAACAATCATAAAGTCTGCTATTCAACCAAAGCAGCCCCAAAAATAGCATTGACAACAACCTGCCCGCCGACACAAAGTCCAATAATAGCAACAAAAATCAAAAGTGGTCGTAACTTCATGCATGATATCATTCCCAACTCCTCGCTCAAAACCCAAACTTCTTGCCCAACCCACCCAAGCCACCACTGGACTTGTTCTCCTCTTTCTCCTTGACGGGGAACTCATTGCCCGTCGCCTTCTTGTATTGGTCGCGGATCGCGTCAGCGATGAACTTGTCCTTGGCTTGCTCAGCGGCGCTCTCGTTATTCTGGGCGCCTTGCTTGAAGACTGTTTGCTGGACCCAATCGATACCTATTCCAACAACCAAGAAAGAAAAGGACACACTGTTTAGCATTTCTTTCTTTTATATCTTGACCCACTAGGCTAGACACTTTGCAGATGGTGAGGTACCTTTATCTAGAGCATCCTCCTTCTTCTCGCTCTCCGGACCACCACCAGCCATGCCGTGGAGCTTATCGAAGAAACCACCGCTGCCCGAGGGTTGCTGGGGCTGTTGCTGCTGGCTGTGTCCGCTGCTTCCGCCAGCAAAGCTGCCGAGCTTGCCTAGCAGGTCGTTGGAGCCGGACGACTGCTGCTGCGGGGGGTGTTGCTGTTGCTTGTTGCCATCAGCGGTACTGGCGAGCTTCCCGAGGAAATCCATGACTGCCGTGTGATTCTTGGTGTGAGGTAGGGAGTTTTGACAAGGCAGTGAATGTCTGGGGTTCACTTGAATGCCCAGGGGTAGAAGCTGGGGCAGGACAACGCTAGATATATACGGGTGCGGGATATATGGGCAAGGGTGGAGAGGACGGCCTCAGCTGGCGTGATTGCGTCTGGACAGAGGCCTCAGACAAAGGACCCCTCATTCGACCCCACGACCAATTGGCACCGCTGAGCTCTTGGCCTGCGGCATTGCTCTGCATTTCTACCTAGCTGCCGTGCGGGGCATAGTGTAGCCTGGTTGGCCGCGTGTGTGCGATTGAGTGTCTCGCAGGATGGGGTCCTTGTGGTGAGATTTGTGACGAGATAGGAATGCGCCCTCCCAGAGCGGGAACCTCGCTTGGCATTTGAGCGCGAAAACCGCCAATATCCATGACACAAGAGAAACCGAAAAGTAACACAAGTCACAAGTCATGCAGCTAGCAGCTGTCGTCACAGCACAGCCCGTCTCGACGAGCTGCCGAGGACGAGTCTGGCGCAAACTTGCGCTGTTGGACCCTGTGTCCACGACGTGCGGAGAAGCCGGTGGAGATCTGGACCCTTGGCCGATGATCCTGGGCGACCTGAAGACCGGGACAGCTGGTCAGTGCTCAACAGCACCCAAGCCCACTTTG
>Ga0247763_1001693_pt1 | contig 12237 bp, 16 predicted proteins | sample UWRJL141409B4_FD_179926 | JGI IMG/M metagenome (GOLD analysis project Ga0247763, IMG submission 179926) | Plant litter microbial communities from Arlington Agricultural Research Station in Wisconsin, United States - UWRJ-L141-409B-4 | ecosystem: Environmental > Terrestrial > Plant litter >...
AGAGAACTAATCTCCCCAAAAAAAAAAAAAAAGACACGCGCTAATATGGTTTTAGCCACACGGGTGATGCCTTACGAATTGTAAAACACCATGGCCAGGGGAGAGAACGAGAACTAGATGGACTGGATGCTCTTGGGAACTCGGATTTGGTGATCACGACTTACAACACACTCGCCACTGAATTCGCTTCCAAGAAATACCCTAGCCTCCTACACAAGATAAACTGGTATCGCATTGTTTTGGATGAAGGTGAGTCCTAGTGCCCTTTCCCGCACTAAGACGACAAACTGACAGTTGGGTGTTAGCACATATCATCCGCCGACCATCTACCACATTCTTCCGCTCTTGCGCTGACCTTGAAGCGCAAAACCGCTGGTGCTTGACTGGAACACCTATTCAGAATCGCCTCGAGGACATTGGCGCCTTATTCGCCTTCTTGCGGGCTGATCCATTTCACAGCTTGAGTGAATTCCGGCGCTTTATCTGCATCCCGTTTGAACAAGGTGAAGTAATCGCGAGGGATCGGCTAATTCTCCTCTACGATTCCCTTGTTCTTCGACGCACAATGGACATTCTCAATCTTCCGGGCATCGATTGGAACCACCGAACCTTGGCTCTCTCTCCGGAGGAAGAACATCAATACTACAAGACATCCAACATTCTCAACCGTTATGTACGCACCCAGGTCAACCATTATCATGGCGGAAATTCTCAGGCATACGACCCCGGGAAACCCACCAAGTTCGGCCTTTTCCAGGCACAGCTGCAGCTGCGCATCTTGTGTAACCATGGAACCTGGCAGAAGCAGTTTTCTTGGAAGAAGCGGGATGCAAGGGAAGACAAGCTCGCCGAGCGCCAAGCTCTTGCCAGTGATTTGGGTCTGAGATCAGAACTCGTGTGTGACGGTTGCAGACAGCCTCGGCCCATTTTGGGCTCCTCGCACGTCCAGATGAACTTTATCGAGAACTGCGACCACTCGCTCTGTCACGAATGCTTGGAGGACTGTGACAATACGAGGCACTGCCCGCTCTGCGTTCGCTTCGCTGTGAAGGACACGGATGTGGAGATGGCAGATGGTGGACAGCAATCCGGATCGGTAGCGGACCAAGATGGTCACACTCATCATAAAGATTACTTCAATGCAGCGGGGCACTCGACCAAGATGGCGGCACTCATGGAAGACGTCAGACAGCGCCTCGAGGGAACAAAGAGGTGTGTTGAAGCTCTTTCCGGGTATGTCGTGGTCGGATACTAAAAAAAATCACAGTATCATCTTCTCTTGCTGGACACGAACCCTTGATCTCATTGACAAGCATCTGCGGAGGGAGAAGATTAGGTTCGTTCGTGTTGATGGTGAGGTATTGGTGTCAAAGAGACAGGGCATTATCGACAGCTTCGCAAACGACAAGACAGTCCGCGTTTTGCTCATGACAACTGGGACAGGTGCCTTTGGGTATGCTTGCTGTGACACGCTGGAATTTACACTTGACTGACATTAACAACAGATTAAACCTTACCGCCGCGAACCGCATCTTCATTATCGAACCCCAGTGGAATCCCAGTGTGGAAAACCAAGCCATTGCCCGCGCCATTCGACTTCGACAGGAGGAGAAAGTGCTAGTCACACGATACATCATTAAGGGAACTGTGGAAGAGGTATGTATCACAGATATCCTTGGCGCGTTGCGGAGAGAATGATGCATGCTAATAAAGCGCCGCAGCAAATGCAATCACAGCAGATCAAAAAGCGAGAACGAGCTGAGTTTGGGTTTGTGAGGAAACAGGGAGAGGAGAATGCAGTTGCCAACCCCGAGCTTGGTCCAGGTGCCGAAGAAATTCAGGTTGTTGCAGGGCCCTCTTCCGTGGAGGCTTGACTGTATTGTCAACTTTGACGGATGCTCCTGAGGATGGCGGGATGGGGATCGGAATGGCATCATGGAATTTTGGATCTTTAGCAAGTAGCTAGATTTCAAGAATGATGTGGTGGCGTTACGAACCTACGTAACTAGTTTCTTGGGTTCCTCCGACCTTCCTCTGGCCTGGGTTCTGTTTATATACTTTGCTAAGTTAACCCCAAATGCGCGGGTGTGGTGTAGTTGGTAACACGGCTTGCTGCCAAAGTGGGAAGTCTAGGGTTCGATTCCATCTGGGGTCGGATTCCTGGGCGCGGTGGTCACATTTCCAGTCTCTGGACTGGGAGTGTCGGCCAGCCGTTGGGGCCCTTCGGGATCACTCTACAGAGGGGGTAATCCGGGGTTCAATTCCCTGCACCCGCTCTTTTTTTGCCTTTATTATATGTATTTACAGAATATGTCATATCGCAAGCGTGTGATAGACCGCGATGTTGACGAGGTTCCATATGGCGGTGCGCGAAGAGACCCGTCGATGACGATCGGAGGGACAGCCGCAGCTCCACGCACGCATGCATGCCAGCCTCGTCTCTATGACCATTCATTGTCTTCTTTGCTTTGCGATAGATTACACTTGTTTTATTAAGGTGTTTTTTTTTTTGGCTTAGGCGTCTTGTGAATTTATCTCCCCCTTTTTTTTCTTTTTTTTTTCGATCAAATGCTGCTTGCTCTCTCCTGTTCCCCCCAGCAACATTCCTAAAGTTCTGCTCCGCACCACTTTTTTTTCCCGACACGCGAAAACCTTGGGATGCGACCTGCGCAAGCTACCAATGACGTCTCATACATTATTTTATAAATCCAAGGCGAGTATTATTGCCTACGCGTACAATGTAGGTAGATAGAATATGCCGCGTAACATTCAACCAACTGCCGTGATGGACGGAACTACGATCCGTGCCGATTTCTTCCAGAATGCACAAAAAAAGTCCATTCCCCCCATTCCATTCCACCAGTGACGGCAACGGTAGCCTCCAGTCTAGTCTATGTAATATACATGTAACGAGTCCAGTCTTGATCTTGATACATGTAATGTTAACGTTATTCTCACTTCGACTCCCTCCCCTCCTGCCCTAGTTTGTTTGCTGAAACGTTTCCTTCCAATACAGATTGCACATTACGCATTCGGCTGGTTTGATGATGGCCCGGGAAACTGGTTGCAGAACTCTCGGTTAATGATGAGACGGGGGGAGCGGGGGGGCCAAGCAGAATATTCACCGAAGCCGGGACGGACGAGACTTCATTCTACACACTCAACGTTACTACCAAGCTTTTTTTTGACCCCTCTTGGTAATTAATTATCTAGGTAGACTAGATGGGGGGCTAACGTCAAGTAGGTGCATGTGAAGTAGGTATGGTGCCGTGCATGCGTGGAGTTACATCAAAACACTCCACTCCACTATCACAATGTCGACACTTTCTTCCATGGCAGTTCTTCTGGACTTGCGAGCACATTACACGGTAGAACTCACGCCAGAAGAGAAAATCTCTAGAAATGAAGGAGGGGAAAGAAAGAGAAGGAAACAGGACAAACGTAATCCCCAACTCATAACTCCAACCGAACCGAGAAAGCGGAGAACGGAGAACCCCAAACTCCTCCTCCACCTTTCCCCCTTTCCCGGAGAAAAGTGACCCTTTTTTCCATAGTGGACGCGTCGTGCCGCGGGATGGCCAGACCAGACATGCAACATGGCACACACATGGGGTAAAGAGAAAGAAGAAAAAAAGTATCATGAGGGGAAACGGGAATTGACACATGACGGGAAGGAGCGAAACTGGATCATAACCATAACCAGGTAAAATCCAACAATTCGGTTTGGTAAAATAGTAAAAAATACAAAAGAAAATGTGGGTTAAGAGAGTAAAAAGAGAAGCGAGTTTTTTCTTCTTCCGTTTATCGCCCACAATAAGAATGCGTCCATGGCCCGGTTTTTTCTGACTTTCCTTCCCGTCACCCATTAACCATCTCCGTCACGGTAAAAAATCATGCGCGCTGCAGCCTTCGTCTTTTGGGCGCTGGCATGGCTGCCGCGTCTGCGTCTGGTGTCGGCACAGCTGGACGTGTCTGAAGATGGCACCTGCGGCATGCCGAATCGGTATTCGTGCTTGGGATCGGATTTTGGGAATTGCTGCTCGTCCAATGGTTGGTGCGGCCAGTCGCTCGACCACTGCGGTCAGGGGTGTCAGGCGCAGTTTGGAGTTTGTGGTTCCGGCTTCGTGGTGAGCAATGCGCCGACGCCGCCAAAGTCAACGGCCTCGAGCCGGATGGTTTCCTCGTCGACGAGGGTGACGGGTGGGATAACGAGGTCGACGATAAATCTGACGCCCTCCCCGGAATGTATTCAGTACATCACCGAGATTATCCGGTCCACCGTCGTGAGGACCTCGGTTGTTTTCGACACGCAGAACGTTGGACGGACGACATTGACCCTGACGAGCTATCAGCTTCAGCCATTGCCGATCCGGACGACCATCACCACGTCGGCGACTCAGACCTTGACGGCAACCTTGACGGCAACCAGCACCACGTTGGCCACCCAGACGGTGACGGCGACATTGACGGCAACCAGCACTGCCCAAACCACGGCGACAATCCCGGTAACGACGCTCCAGACCACGACGGTGACGCAAAACACGACATCAACGCAAACTGCTACTACTACCTCGACCATCTACTCGATTGTGTTTGCCACCGTCTTCAACACCATCAACATCACGAGCTACTCGACCGTGTACCAAACCGAAACGCAAACCTCGACCACCACGCTCAACACTACCCACTACTTTAGCGAAACCCTCACGTCGACGCTCCAGCTTAACACCACCTCCACGGCGGTACTCACGCAAACCACCACGGAGCCCGTAACCCGCACCGAGACCACGCAGCAAACCCTCACGCAGACAACCTACCTCAACGCCACCTCCATCATACCCGTAACGCGCACGGTAACCGTCGTGTCCGAAACCACCACGACTCGCACGGTAGAAATCTCACTCACCATTCCCACAACAACGACTTCCACATCCACCGCTGTCCTTACTTCGGTGACTACGCGGAGCACGACAATGACTGTAACCTTTGCTGTCGCCCGCACGGATACCACCACTGCCACTGCAACAGAGACGCTCACCGAGACTAGCACAAGCACAGCAATGACAACAGCAACAGCAACACAGACAGCGCTAGTCACGCAGACGATACTTCTTACGAGAACGGTAACGGCGTCAATGGTCCCGACGTGTGTACCCGTTCCGGTTTTTAGCATTGGCAGTCCGAGTGGGAGTGTGACGGTGCTGCCGGGGCCGGGGACGGGACCGAGAACGGCGGGGGTTTGACCTTACGGCCGCTCGGTGATGGCAGAGGAAATATAGCTAGGTACTCAAGGAACATCATATCTGGGTACAAAAGTAGGTGGGTATCTAACTGAAAAAAAGCAGAAAACATGATAGGCAGGTAGGTAGGTAGGTAGGTAAGCCAAGTGTACATGTATTAAAAACAAGAGAGCCGAGGGGTCAAGGACAGAATTTGGACTTAGCGTTAGTCAGGGCGGACAATTCTAAGGATAACTAACTATGGCTATGACTGTGGCAATGAGATGTATTCATTTGGCAAACTCAAAATGGCCATTACTAAACGTGTAGCCCCCGTCCGTCTGGTTGTTATTGACCACCTGAATTGAGTGACTTTGCATCTAAAGACAGAAAGAATTCACCATGAACATCTTTGGTAAGTTGTTAGTTAGCAGCCAAACGCATCCGCCAGGCCAGAATCACCGGGAGCTGGGTGAAATTGGTAGTCGAGTGAAGGCGGTCCGTTTCCGCATCTTCCTCGGTAAAGGCCAGCTCTTCCATGGCATCCATGACCAAGCCCGTTTTGAAGAAGTTGGTGAAGAGCTCACACATGGGGCGGTGGAAGTAATACTTTTGTAACCGGCCAGTCAGTCAGATCAGATCAAATCAGCAGTTCAACGTATTTATTAAGAGATGGTGTTATCTCACCTGCTTCCTAGGCTGGTTCGGCAAAGCCCAGCCCATAAAGGGCGGAATCGAAAGGTAGTCCTTGATGACCTTGGTGCGTATGACCTTGGTATCGCCCGTCTCGGGATCGAAGGCGATTTCGATATTGCGCGAGGCGTTGTTGGTCATGAAGACGGGGTGGAGCATGCTTGCGACGAAGCTAGAATAATTCTTGTTAGCGCAACTTGAGTTACTAGAAGAGAGAGAGAGAGAGAGAGAGAGAGAGAGAGAGAGAGAGAGAGAACATACACGCCGCCTTTGGCCAGCAGTTTCGGCAGGGCCTTGGCCAGAGGCTCGATGGTCGCAATGTCCATAATAGCCATGTTGATGACGATGATGTCGAATCCGGCATTCTTTTTTTATATCAGTCAGTCTCCACTCTTTATTTTGTACTCACCTGTTTTCCTACCACTTCCGTTTCCCTCTCATCGCATTCATGTTCGACTAGAGGGTATAGATAAGATAGGTAGATATCTTACCGCGTTATTCTTCTTTTCATCTTCAACAAGCTTCGCAAAGTCTTCATCACTGGTAACATCCACCTTTCGAAACCTCATCTTCATCTTCATCCCTTCCATCTCTGCCTTCTTCACATACCCTTTTGCAATCTCCAACATTGCATCCGCCCCATCCGTCGCAAGCACATCCGCGCCTTTCGCAGCAAGCCAGCGCGCAACGAGTCCATTTCCCGTAGCCAGATCCAGAGCTCGACAAGGAGTTCCTGTCACAGAAGCAGCAGATAACTTATCACCGACAAGTCGCGCCAACGAAGGCTCCTGCAGACGACGCCAGTATTTGTTGCCGTCGCGACCGATGCCGTCGTCCCAGAACGTGGCAATCTCATCCCACGTGGCGACGACTTCGCTAGACAGTTCGGGGGCAGACATTTTTATCTGACGACTGTTGCGACTGCTGCGACTGGAACTGCGACTATCTAGACTGGGACGGACTGACTGGGGGAGGGAGCTTGGGCTTGCGGGGGGACTCTTGGTGCGGGGGCACGGACGGAGACTGGATCAGGAGAGATTCAAGATCAGGAGAAAAACTCAAACTTTTCACGCTCGAGACAACATGACCCCTATTTGTATTTACTGTCTCCCACAGTTGAGGTCACATTGCAATAACACCTTCCGTCCTTGGGAGACAAAAAAAAAACAATCTGCAACAATGACAACGACAATGACAATGGAAGTGGGCTGTGCTTTGTGGCTTGACTTGACTTGACTCCACGCCGTTGACTCAGACCGGCCGACCGACAGGACCAAGCGAACGGTAAAATACCGACCTGCAGCGTGGAGTGAACCACCCAATGACAATAGTGCGGGGAAACACCACTACCCTACCTACCTAGGGAAACACTGTGGCGGATCTTGCAGCGTGCATCTAAAAGTCTGCATGTCTTTCAACAGCAGCCCTTTGAGTCGGAAATCGGGATAAGCCTTGCAGCGGCCGGGAGAGATAGACTGTCCGACTTGGGACTAAGTGACAGCATACTTACTTGCTTTCGGGCTCTTATCGTGGCCCAGAAGCTTGCTTTTCTGGATACCTTCTAGTTTGAGCCTATGTTGACGTCTCGAAAAACTCAAAAGCCACTGCAAATTTGGCATTAAGTAGGTCACCGCCCCCAGGTTCACAAGGACACATGGTAACCACTAGCTGTGTATTCTTTCTACGGGCATATCCGCCGTAACTTGACAACTAACATTATCCACACACTAAAAATACCCCTCTAGTGCAGCACTCACTCCCGGGAGCTGCTTTTCTTCGGAACCGTCTGAACTGTGAAGTGTCTGATCTGGCAGTTCGGAGGCGGGACAAAAGGAAGCCAGGTGGGAACAGACTGACTTCGACGGCCCGAAGGCAACACCACTGGTGGAAGGTAGATGCGCTGGAGCCACTCCGCCGCTGATTTGAACCGATCCACCGACTGCTCGCCGACGCAAAAGACAACCACGATGGTGTCCTCTATGAAGTCTTCATCACTGTCGTTGAGCTTCCGTGGGATTATCATGGTGATATCACCCGATCTCTCGCCCATTGGAGGGATTCGAGCATTCCACATGAGCGTACCGACCGTCCATGATGCATTGAGAGTCAGCATGTGAAAATGAACAGCCACCTCGCGCAGCCTGTTCGATACCACATAACTGATTGAATCTCCGTGTTGTGCGCGTATGTTGCAAAACGATGCGTCATCGATTGCCGCCATGTTCTCGCCAAAAACTCTAATGGAGAACTAGTCCATAGGGAGCGGAGTGTAGGCGTGATAGTTGCCCAATGCTCTGATAGTCCTCCTGAGTGCGAACGCCCGAAGCGAGTTGGCAACCTTGTCGACGCGGTCCACGGCTGTTGTAGATATTCGCGGCAGTCTCGAAATAGGTTTCCCGTCCTCATCCGAGATCAATATGCGTCCCTCCGTGTCGAGCGAGACTTCTATCGCACCGACGTTAATTGGAGTATCCACATCCAGATGCACGCCAGGAACAGGAATTGACAGGTCCTCTGGCAACAAGCGCCGATTTAGCGCATCCAGGTCGAACTTATCCGAAGAAACCTTGAACCGCACAAATGTCATCAACCGGTTATCCCACGACTGCAATATTCTAATGTCACTGATGCATCCTCCACTGGCCCGCCGGCCTCGCTTCCAAAACGGATGCACCAGAACCTGCCCTTGGTTTACGTGGTAATGCCAATGAGCCGAGGCGTAGTTTGAAAACTCCAGTTCGCCGAAATCCCACCTGTGATGCGTGAGCAGGGGGTTTTGAGGCATTGCCACGAGAGTTTGAGGAGCAGCCGCGAGATTCTGCGGCGTGACCGCGAGGTTCTGGGTGGCCACGGAATCTTGAGGCTCGCCCAAAACTCTGGGAGGCTTTGATTGAAACCCACGAAAGGCAGCTCTTGTTTTGAAAGGCAGGGCCAAATACGCAGCGCAGCTTTCCGCCAGTGCACTATGGCATTCCGCAACTGTAAAATCGCCCAGCCAAGCCGGCTTTCCAGTTCCAGAACCAGTATCGAGGAGGTAATCTTTGGCTGTTTGATGTATGAAGTAAACGTGGCCATTGTAGACATCGAGAAAAAACTTGCAGGCTGAAACAATCCAGTCACAGAACAAGGCTTCTGGTTGCAAACCGAGACCGTCGGGACTTCCAGCTCGGTCCCTGATATTCAGAGCAATATTGACCTCTCGAACTGTCAAAGGCCTTGTTGCTGCAACAACAATCTGAAGCATGAGCTTCACGTCGCCTTGGTGAGACTCGTGAACGCGTCTCAGGAAGCCCGAGTATGCATCCTTCACAGTCGCTGGAAGGGTCTTGAAGCTGATGATCCAGTCTCGCGGGACCCTGGGAAGGCCGTCTCGTACTCTCAATTCCAAACAGTCGAAAAGAAGTCTGACGTAAAGGTAAGTTCGATTCGTATCCCCTTTCGGCTTGACGAGGTCGAGAAGCTGTTGTGTCAGTTCGGCGTCACGGATGCATCGTTTCGCAAAGGCATTGAATCTTGTCGTCACCACTTGCTCAACATCTTGACTGAGATGCTGCATGCAGTAAGGATCTTCGTGAATTTTGATAACGGTGGCGTGAGTGGCCAGGGGCTCGTTTGATGAGACAAATGGCCTTGTGGTGATCATGAACTTTATGACTGGTGATGGTAGGTTGAGGTAGGCGTCCAGCTTTACTGATAGACGATAGGCTGAATCTGGCTGGCACTCGTCAAGGGCATCAAAAATGACGGTGAATCTCCCGGCCTCGAAGTTCGCGGTTGTTTCAACGAGGATATCCCAGAGCAAGTCGAGGTTGCATCGCACCTCTTGCGCAAGTAAATGCTGGACACGGTGACTGACTTGATCAACCAGAGTCGGATCAGTGCCGAAGAGCTCGTCCAATATCCTACAGATAGCGGTGGCCGCTGTGTTTTGGCCGCGTCCATTGTCCTTGAAGAAGAATGAAAACACAGTTGTTGGACAGATCTTGGGAAGTTCAACAATCATCGCCTTGGCAATGACAGATTTCCCTGAGCCTGGAATGCCGGCAAGAACCAGCAGCCCTGAGTCTCGTGAAGCCCAGTCCATGAAAGATAGATGTGTCAGGACCCCTTCGCCGGTCCCATCCTGAGGAGATTCGATGCTGTCGAGATATGCGTGGTAAACATTGTAGGGGAGCTCCTCCGGAAACTTGAACTTGTTGAGGATGTCGTTTCTTTGCTTGCGGATAGCATCTTCAGAGATAACATGCAACTTCTCGAGTAAGTGTTGGTCGAAGTTCAAGTCGATGAACTCTTGGAGTCGGGTCTCGGTATCCTTGATGGCAGTGATCATGCCCGTCCAGTCGTCCAATTTTAGAACGTCCCGGGAGACTGTCTTCAGCCGGCGGCAGTACGTATAGTAGGCACGAAGTTGATATTCGATGAGAAGTTTGTAGAGAGAGATAAGCTCCTCTCGGATGACCTGATGCAAAGTGTGGAAACTGTGCAGGCTCTTCCAGTATTCACGGTTCAGCAGATCCAGAGCCTCGCCGTACCAAGTGAAACGAGACATAACGTAACTGAATCCAGCTTGCCTTGCCGCAATCTGTTCAGAATGGTTGATGATGACCTGAGCTCAAAGGGCTTGATTAGCAACGGTATTCGGTATAAACCAGGTTCAGGGTATCTTACCGGCAAGACTACGAGGCAGACGCCCGCCCAAGCAAGAGAGGCCGGTGGCGAGGCCGCCAGGGCACTTGAAACAACCTCGTGGGTCTTTTGGACAAATTGCACAGCAGCAGAAGCGATTCCTGCATTGGAGGCATGTTTCTTGGTCGCTTCAACGTAGCTCTTGGCAACCTTTCGGAAGCGGTCCTCGCCCGATAAGTCTTCGGCGTTTGTGTCTGTCGCCTCGGTTGCCGAGTTCGCCGTCGTGTATGGGACAACTACATTAAATACAGCATGGTTAGGAAACATAGCTTTGGGCAGCAACTAGGCATCTCCTCACCTGTCAGACCGCTGTCGGTCCTCGGGAGGCCTTTCTCAGGCCACAAAACGGCGTGGAAGAAACTCTCGTACTTTTCGATCAACGGCTCGAGGGTGGGATCCCCTCTCAGCGATGCATAAGCGGCTGACCATATATCTCGGGCGACAAATAGGTCATCGGCTTGCAATGGGGAGACACTTCTGTGACTGTAGCTGGTGTCGCTGGTGCCGCTCAAACGCAAATGCGAGATGGAAAGACTTGGGCGAACAGGATGTCCTCGAAGCTGGTTGTTTGGTGGGTGATTGGGCAGTGGAGTTGACTCGCCCACGGCAAAAGATTCGATCTCTGCGGACTCGAGTGTGTCGGGATCACTATGGTGGTGGTTGGTGTGGCGTGGTGACACGCTTTGGGACGAGCTCTGGGTGCTGGTAGGGCTTGCGACACCGGACGTTTCAACCCCGAACCCGAAGGTCCCAATGTTAGGGTCGGTGTTGGCTTTACGGCGAAAGCAGCGGCAACAAGAAAAAGATCTCATTGTTGTTTGCATGGCCAGCTGTCCGCATGTAGATGGATGGTGGAATAAACCTCGTGTGAACAGTTCCTGACGGAACTAGTGTCTCGGCACCATGCGTCATCATTGAAGATGTCGAGGCAGGCACACCTACTACATTCGGCATGATGGCACTGTTGGAAGTCGCCATGCAAAAACGCCGATGGGGAGACCTACTGAAATGGGTACTTTCAGTCCATTTGTGAGTACAAAAGGAGGCCACACCCCAGGCACCGATGTTGAAGTCTTACATACCTATATTAGACCAGCCCCCGAGAAAAGTGTAGCATGCGAGTTTAGCTAGTGCAGGAATGTGACATTTCCCCTAGAGAGAGAGGGGTGCCGAATCCAATATCTAGGTACTTACTACAGTCTTGAACCGAGACTGTGAATTCCTGTCTTGCGGCCTTCAGAGTTGAGAAGTAAGAGGCATAGCTGGGAGTATTCACCGTGCTTGTTTCCCAGCGGCGTATGGTGGACGGGGAATACCGTTGTCGATCCGACTGGCTTGGGGCCGTTGGACAGGCTTGGTTGAAACTGTGCAACTCACTCAATACGAACAATCCTTCTAGGGTTTTTGAGCTCAGCTGTCAATGACATTTCGAGTCATCCTGAGACCCCTCCTCTTGGCACCTAGCTGCTGCAGATAAAAAGCTGACAGGGAAGTCGTGATTGTGTCACATTACCGAACTCCAGCGGATCCTCACGATGCATCTCGCACCGAGAGAGCCGCAGCACGGCAACCGTTGTCTTATGACAGTCCAGATGACCAGACCAGCGGGCAGCCTGGCCTCCCGTCCGGTAGATCCGAA
>Ga0247763_1001694_pt1 | contig 12218 bp, 13 predicted proteins | sample UWRJL141409B4_FD_179926 | JGI IMG/M metagenome (GOLD analysis project Ga0247763, IMG submission 179926) | Plant litter microbial communities from Arlington Agricultural Research Station in Wisconsin, United States - UWRJ-L141-409B-4 | ecosystem: Environmental > Terrestrial > Plant litter >...
CCATCTTTTTTGCCTTGCGCTCTCGCCACCAGATGAGAAGAACCGGTGGTTCACGCAAAAAGAAGATTAGTTGGGATTCTCTGCAGACTTCGATTTTCTTTGTTCTTGATTAGGTACCATTGTGGCGTCCTCTACCATTCCATGGTTGCCTCCATTCAACGTCAAGATGCCGGAACCCATGGCAAATAGCTCAACTCTGATTCGAGGTATCTAGCCCTCTTGTGCCAAAGAAGCCACATCAGGATATCTCAAATCCGCATTATCCTCCAGGAACTCCATCCACCGTTTTAGGAATTTGCTTCCTCTATTTTCCCCCAGCCATCGACTTCAGTAATTTCTTCGAAAAGGCGTTCATATATGCAAAGCTCACCTCTTGACCGTCTCCGAGTCCCCAATGACAACCAGTGAGCGTTTCGGTCTCGTCATTGCCACTGTGCGCGTCAATAAAAGCCGTTTGCTTTAAACCCTCTCGTATTGTGCTGTAACGACAAATCCCGCAGTTTGCGATTCCCAAACACTACAGACGCAAGCGCACGGATTGCTCTGTGCTGTTGCTTTGTTTGCGCTGCTGCGAGACATGGGGACATGGGCCCCGGCCCACTGTCCGAGGGTCTCTGAGGCATCCGAACGGATCACCGAGAACCGGACAATCACAGCGGCATTTGTCCTGCACGCTGGTGATGGAGAAGGAATGTAGGTTTGTGTGTATCCATGGATATATGCAGGTGTATCTGTAGGTGTAGGTATAGCACCATTGGTATACCCGTAGTGTACTATGCCATGCTCTTGCAGGTGGATAGATTTCCGTCGTGGACGACGGACATCATGAAAGACGATACGACAAGAGCAAAAGGGAAGAAGAGGAAAGGAGGCGGGGAAAAGAACATACCATTCAACCTCCTCTTCTCTCCCAAAAACCCAACTTCTCCATCCGTATTGCTTCTCACCAGGCTAACCACCACTGCCTCCTTCTCGCGACCTTGGAAGCCGTCAACACTACCCAATTCTATACCGGGGCAGGTGTCTTTGAGTGGGGCGAGCACCGCAAGCTGTTTGTATAGCAGTCAGAATTTCATTTCCTTCTCCTCATCTCATGTCCGCACGGAACCGCCGAAGGCAAAGGGAAGGAAGACACGGACGGCTATGCGTCTGCCCGCTTCTACCCATCCCCATCCGTCGCACCCGCATGAACGCCCCGTTATAGTCAATGCGATATGACGCAGTTAGTGGGCGGTGAACCAAGCAGGCATCCAGTTATCCATCCGCCTTCTCCTATCCACATAGGGAGGGGGAAACTCACCTGTGCATTATACGGTGTCACCACCGCAATATCCTCAGCCCTTACGCCCGCCTCAATCAGCTTCCGCACATGCTGTCGTACCAGCGCTGCTTCCATAGCGTTGCTCTTGCTATCTCCGTAGAGGCTCCTCTTAACACGGGCCTTGTCGTTCGCGTCGCCCTCATCTTCCTCATTACGCTCAGGGAAATCCCCACCCTGCGTGTCGATGAAAATGAGCGGTTCTGTACTGTCGTCAGTGGCTTCAACGTCGTAGGGTAGATCGCATAGTAGACGGGTCTTGACGGCGTCAGCGGCGACTAGCTTAGACTCGTAGAGCTCGTCTGAAGGGAAACGCATAATTTTCTCATGCATGCGGTACTGTGTGGTGAGCATGCGTTTGACCCCGGAGCCGTGGAGAGCGAGGAGGCGGTCGAAAAGAGTTGTCTCCAAAGAGACGCCGCCATTTTTCTTGCTGGCTCCGCTGGAATTTCCTGCGCCTGTAGACTTCCCCTTGATGCTCGAGTTGAGTGACTTGATGGTGGGCGGGAGCTGCAAGTGGTCACCGGCGCAGACGGCCTTCTTCGCCGATAGTAGCGGCACCCAGCACTGAGCCTCAAGAGCCTGGCTGGCTTCGTCGATAATGACCACGTCAAACTCCTCACCGCGAAGTTGGAACCCTCCAGCGCCATGGAGCGTGGCGAGCACCACTTTGCTACCCCTTACCAAACTGCTGACACACCGTCGCTCCCGCTCGCGATACTCCTTGCGCAGCTCCTTGAGATCAGCATAGATGGCTCTCCTCTCGCGGCCGTTGCGAGTCTTTCGAATCGATGCCTGCTTAGCGTCCATCTCCGCACGAACATCTCTCACAATCGCACCAGCCTCCGACGTGCGTGTCAGCACGTCTAGCGAGTGGTTGAGCACTGAAGGCAGCAACCTGGCTGGGTGGCCGAGGCGGAGAATCGGCACTTTATGCGGAGCGAGGCGCTCAACAATATTGTCGACCGAGATATTCGACGGACCGCAGACAAGTATGCGTAGATCTCTCTTGAGCATCTGCAAGATGAGCTCGATGAGCGTGTGCGTCTTTCCCGTCTGTTTTCCCACACCCACCGGTTAGCCATATCTCAATCTTGTACAAAAGCAAATCGTACGCCGTACCCCGGGAGGGCCGTGTATCAGGGCAATCTCCCTTGACGCCAGCGCAAAGCGAATCGCCTCCTTCTGCGACTCGTTCAGCCTCTCATCCACCCACTCAATCCTCCCCCACTCCTCATCCGCCTTGAGATCCCTCGCTACCGGTGTCGGCGACGACTCTCCAAACAAGACCCTGATAAACACGGAGCGCTCCCCCTCCGACATCTTCCCCAGCCTCTCCATTGCCCCGTTCATCCTCCGATACGTGACATCATCCGCCAGCTTAACAATCCACACCCGGCCGCCCAGTCCCGCCAGCGCAGCATCCTCCCTGTCCTCATCGAGCGCCACGCCAACGACCCCGACCCCAACCCGAGTAACCACACCCTTTGCGCCCTTCTTTTCCATCTCGCAGACCTCCCGCTTTTTTGCGCTCGCGGCAGGCTGTTCCGCCACCAGGACGATATCGCCCGTGCGAATGCCATGCTCAGGCAGGTCATTAGTGACGGCAGGATCAGGGCCGAGTTCAAGCACGGTTTTGCCTCCAAGTCCGGTGCGCTGAGCGGAGACGACGAGGTTGGTGAGGGCGAGGCCGCCGCGCTGGAGGGCGGTTGGACTGTGCGCTACGACGAGGGTGCTAGTTTCTGCGATTTCGGCAGCGAGCTCGTCGGCCAGGAGGGCCAGCTGGGAGGAGGCAAAGGCCGAGATGTCGACGGGTTCAAGCCGGGCCGTCATTTTGGGTGAAGTGCCTAAATTGGTTGTGGGCGCACGGCAAGTGGAAATGAGGTAGATAGGTTTGGCATGGGGTGTCGTCATTTGTTGACGGGACAGACAGTTTGGCAGCCATCGGAAGCCCCCAGATATCTAGGCCAAAGTCGAACCTACTAAAGTGCTCCCCCTAAAATCAAAGGCTTCCAGGTACATGAGAAAAATTTAACGACTTGACTAGAAAGTGTAACACCTCGGCAAGAACTTTCAAGACCTCGAATTTCGGTACACCTACGAAGCGAGGACCCAAATATCCCACCTCTCGCAATCAGCTTCCCACCCTTAAAAGTACCCTCCAAGTCCCACGCTAGCAATCTTTCAGGGGTTGGATTGTATAACGTTAAGTAACTGTCTGCCTTAGGCTCCTTATAATGACCTGCAACTTGCAATCGCCTGATAAAATGCACCGGGTTTTTCAAGACGACATGAAATCGCCTCATACCTCTCACCGCACCATTATTCCGGTATTAACAATTACTGCCTCTGTTCACCTTGACGCAGAGAACGAGACGGCTCCCCAGACATGAGCGATTTTCACATCGTACACTTGCGCTAGGAAGCTGGCATTCAACCGCTCCTTTGCACGGCAACCACCACAATCAAAGATGCCACTGTCACCGCAAATGCTATAAACGACACCAACATGATGGTCCCGCGACTGGCCGGAAACTTGCCCTTGATTACCCAATGCTGTGACTCAAGGTACCGGTTGTATCCCAGGAACAAGATCAAGATACTGACGCCTAAAAAGGTTGCACCTAGCGGCTTGCCCAGGTGCCGCAGTGCCTCGGCCTGCTGACCATCCTCGGCCAGCGAAGTGTTGAGACGAAAAAGCTGTGTAATGGCGATTCCAATCGACGCAAAGGCCAGCGAGGTGCGGAGCCACGCTAGAAAAGTCCGCTCTGTACAGTGGTTCATCAGCACCCGTTCCAGTCCCAGTCCTCCCCACAGCTTGGCATAACATTATGGGTGGTTACCTAGGGCGAGGTGATCCCGGGCCACGCTCCCTTTATTTTCGAGCTCGATGCTCTGAAAGTACTTGAACTTATCCTTCCATCCCTTCCCGGCATTTGCACTCGGCCTTATCGCATCGATGTCTCCCGGCCCATCTGAATCGTTACCGCGGTCTTGAGCCGACTCCCTCCTGCCCTGTGCAGCCGACCTTCTGCGAGGCGAGCTGCTCGTGCGCGTCGGCTGCTGGTACGTTAGAGACGGCTGCCGCCCTGGCTGCCTTGCTACGACATTGCCTGCAGCAGCAATCTCTTCGCTCTCCTCCGGTATCCTCCCTCCATCTAGAACGCTGAGTTGAGGTGAACGGGGAAATGTGTACGAAGCGTTGGTGCGGGGTGAGCCCGAGGCTAGGAGTGGTTGCCGTCTGGGGCTGCTATTACGGGATTGCTCTTGGCTGGCCGACTCGGCTCGTTCTCGTGCGGTCTTTGAAGCTACAAGTCAGCCGTTTGGGAGCTGTACGAAAGTAAAGCATTACGTCGGGACGAAGACACACTGCTCGATTGAAGACGTCGACCGAGGAGCCGAAGACGGACTCGACCAGATGAGCCATTGACGGGAGGTCTCGTAGGAAACGTGGTAAAGAAAGGGAGAAGGGCTCTCGGAACTTGAGGAGGGTCTGAAGGAAGGCAGCCAGAGGGTGGAGAATTGGAGCTTTGGGACCTTGGCCCTGGCGGCTAAAAATGGCGATGGGTGGGACAGTTTATCGATAGCATTTGCTGTGACTGACCTCGAGGATTTCGTTGATGCGCTCCTGCGTTGACTTACGCCGAAGGAGCTGTGGGTTTGATGGTGCGCGAGGCGAGAGGGGGCTCGCTGCCGAGGGCGAGGCGGCTGGAGGCGCATTGGAGGCACCTTCAGTCATGATGAATGATCATTGCGAACTGGGTCCTTCGTGAGGAGCTAGTTTTTACCCCGCGAAATAGCGAGCACGGGCTATGGTGGCATTGGCGTGGTGGCGCCACCGAAGCCAAGATCACGACGATGCGACTCTTCGTTGGGAACGAAGGACGACTCGACGAAGCAGATGTTAGTGTGTCTTGCGTGATGCTATCACCAGAATTGGTGTTTGGAAAACACAATGCGAATGCGGGTGACGAGTAACGAGCCAGGGTTGTGGCGTCATTCTGCAGCTCCAGGTTTAGCCCCGCGCCTTCAGTCCCACCATCCGCCGGATTGGCCAACCCGAATGCCGCTATCGCCCTCGAGAACAAAGCTTTCAGTACCTCCTCGGTACATAGTTAATGTGAGACAATCCCTGTTCCGGACATGAACCGTAAGAGTCTAGCAGACACAGCAGGGTATGAGCTGACGGAAATCTTGATGACTCTCTGATTGAGCTTATTCTGAAGTACCGATGAATCGATTCAGTTCAGCAACGCGATAACTCGAGAGCTACCGTCGATACGATGGAGCCAAAGATCGCTACCGCGCCTAACGGCAAAATCAAAGCTGGCAAACCCGGTTGAGTGGAGGAGGTCGAGTTGACCCCGCCTGACAATGAACGGCTAGCTCCGATCCCCCTCGAGCCGCCTCTGTTTCCGAACAACCTTGGTGATAACGAGATTAGATCAGAGACTATGGGTTATAAGTTCAAGGCAAGGAGGCTGGCAACATTGGGTTCGGCCTCATGGGTAAGTTGAGCCAAAGAGTCTCAAGTAACTGCAAACTGAGACATGCAGCCTCACATGGCGTCCAGACCAACTCGACGATGATACTATATTTGCCCTGTTTAAAGAGGCATTGGTTCTCGGTTGTTACTGTTTCAATGGTGGCCAGTCTATGGAACACCTGGCCACAACTCGCTGACAGTTTTGAGGCGATACTATGAGAAATACCCAGAGGACGCCGACAAGATCGTCCTCAACGTCAAGGGGTGTGTCCTCCCCGGACTTCAGATGGACGCTTCAGTCGAGGGTGTGCGATCGAGCATTGAGGACTCTGTTGCTATGATTGGCGGAAAGGGGCGTATCGATCAGTCTGAATCCGCTCGGAGAGACCCAAAGGTCAAGATTGAGGAGACGGTAGCCGCCATTGCTGAATACGTCGATAGTGGTCATGTCGAGGGTGTCTCCTTAAGTGAAGTCAGCGCTGAGACAATCCGACGGGCTGCAAAGGTGGCGAAGATCGAAGCAGTCGAGGTTGAGCTTTCTCTCTGGAGTACCGAGCCACTGAAGAACGGTCTGCTGCAGACGTGCGCCGAACTTGGCATTCTCGTCTACGCCTACTGTAGGTTGTGTCTCAGAGAACTGAAATCTGGACACTTACTCTCTGTAGCACCACTTGGCAGGGGAGTACTTACGGGGAAGGTGAAGTCGTTTGATGATATTCCCGAGGGGGATTTCCGACGGCACCTTCCGCGATTTCAACCCGACGTGCTCGAAGCGAACCTGCGTCTGACGGCTGAAGTGGAAAAGTTGGCGGCCAAGAAGGGGTGTACTCCAGCCCAAGTTGCTATCAACTGGATTTTGGCGTTATCACGACGACCGGACATGCCTAAGATCATTCCCATCCCGGGAGCATCATCGATTGAGCGACTGAGAATGCGGCTGAGATGGGACTAACTGAGGAGGACATGGCGGAGATTGAGCGGGCAGTTGAGGAGTTTCCTCCTGTGGGAAATCGGTATCACGATGACGGCATGAAGTTGTTGGATATATGATCCAAGGTGTCTCCAAGTCGTGTACTGTTCCTGGAATTTTTTCACCCTTAAATCTGCGGCTTCTTCCGTAAGCAGCATTGCTCATGGCCACCTTCAAATACATAATCAATAGATCGATAATGGAATATCCGGTTATTTCCTTGTTTTCGCTGTTGAGCCACGAGGACTACCAGGCCAAAATTCAGCTGCAGTCAGTTAAGTTACAATCAGAGCTGTGTTTGTGTACAACACACCAAGGTGGCTTCCACGTCGCACACCGCCAAGCCCTGCTGGAAACCGGGGTGGGGCACAGTCATTCCGTCATGGTCGTTTGCGCGGGTCGAAGAAACAACCGCGAACAACAGTGCGCACCTTAAGAGTACTTTGTACATGCGACGCCAACAGGTATAAACTAAAACTGTTTTCGTATCTCGCCCATCTTTGTTCACGAAACACCGCCCAACGAGCAGATCCCCCCATTGCGCCGCATTGCGTCGAGTCCCTCCTGTCAAGCTTGCCAGCGCCAACCCACAAAGGACTCGGAACCTGCAACCTCCTCGAATACAAACATAAGCGAATACCAAAATGCCCACAAAATGGGTTGACTGGAGCAAGACTACGCGGTCAAAAGACTACCGTGGGTCCGGCTCCTTTGCTACATTTCTCATCGTCGGCCGTTCGTCCCCCCTTTCTCTTCCCCGTCTGTTGATAAAAAAAAAAAGGTTGAAAAACTAAACCTTTCTTGGGGAAAAACAACAGCCGTCTGTTTCTTCCTCGGCATCCTCTTCGCCTTTTTCCCTTACGACTACCCCCTCCTCTGGACCTCGGAGCCCGTCCCCGCCGCCTACCTCGACCAAGTTGAAACCCACCTACGCTTCATCCATGGTGCCCCCGCGCTGATCGCCCGGCTTTTGAACATTATGGTCTTCTTGGGCTTCCTGGGCTTCTTCACGAAGCTTTTCCGTCCTTCTGAGGCAAACGTGCTGTTTGATGGCGCGTCGTTGGTGCTCTATGTTTGTGGCGCGGGGGTGTATATTGCCAATATTGTGAAAGGCATGAGGGCGGTTAGTAAAGGAGACTGGGATTCTGAGAAGACGGTTCATGAGGGCTTGGTTAGTGGGGAGGTGGTGCTGGGAAGGGAAGATAGCCTCAAGGTCATTAGTGCGAGTAATACCATTCTGGCGCTGGTGCTGGTGGGGATTTTGGTGCTGCAGTGTGGGCAGTGGTATGCCGAGCGGAAGGAGGCGGACGAGTTGGCGAAGCAGGATGCCGCCGCGGCAGTGGCAGCGGCGGCTGGTGGAACAGGGGGGAAGAGGAAGAATCAGTGAAGGGAGTGTGGTTTTTTGTATATAGTTGAATATCATGTGGGCAGAACGCTTGGGGGGTGGGAATGGGTTGGGCTTGTGTGTGGTTATGCATCATCATACTTATTGGTTAGCGGTGCGGTGCATCATATTACACGTTTACGAGGGAAGGGTTTACTAGATTCCATAATACGGCAATGATACCCCATGGTCATTCTGGATAGTGGCTTGGAACGATAGTCACTCTGTCTGATATGACTGTTGAATCAGACACTAGACACCACAATTAGCCTATGCTTTTTTCCCTGCGGCAACAATGACTAGCATCACAAGAAACAAAAGTATCAAGTTGCAAGATTCGACGAGTAGGTCAGTCATGTCATGTCATGTCACATCACCAGAGATAGTAATCCCCCCCCAAGAATCACAGGAGAGAAAAAACTTTGAAGTGACGAAAAAGTCTCAGCTCAAGCAATAAATAGATACGCGTACGGCCAACTACCTATATATATACCCATAAGAAGCGAAGCGAAGCCCAAAAAAAAAGTCTGAAAAATAGTGAAGTGTAGCGTAACGATTGGGTATCATAGTTTGTTTCTTCGTTCCTTTCTTTCTTTCTTCCCCTTTCCATCCCCTTGCCGTGTCCCACCATCTGTTTGCGTTTGTTTGTGTCTAGGTATTCACTTGTCCCCTTTCATCGCTTTCCCCCACTGACCCCAAGGCGACTTCGAATTCCGGGTGGCCGGAAACTCCCCCCTCCCCTAGCCTAGTGATGGCGGCCACGCAATATCAAATATCAAATACGAATAGTATCCAGTCATGTCGAGCACATAGATAGGGTAAAAGCCCAGGTCCAGACCCGGCCAACCCCACAAAATAAAAAACCCCGGCCGTTTTCTCTTCGCTCTTCCCCCCTTTCCCAAGACCCAGGAATGATAAGTCTTCAGAGATAAATAAAAGGAAAGGAAAGGAAAGAAAAAACGCCTTTGCTGTGCTGTGCCTTGCCCTGTTTGCCATGGTACTTTGCCGAAGAGTGAAGTGATGATGTTGCCCTGCCAAAAAGTGCTTGCTGTGATGATGACAACGATGATGATGAAAAAGCAAAAGGAATATGGCAGTGAACGCCCTGCCCATGTCTGCCTTGCCGCGCGCCCTGTCGAGATGTCAAAGAGAAAGGTAATTATGCCAAAGGGATATCAATCTTTGCAGTCGCCCTGCCCTGTCTTGTCTTGTCTTGCCCCAGCTCCCCTCATGAATTTTCCACCACCGCGCGTCCAATGCTGTTAAAACACGGGCCCGCATGGTGCTTTCTTGCATTATTGTTGCTTTCACACCCTCGAGCTACGACAGATGAGAGATAAATGGAGAAATCACCGCTTCGCTGGACTTCCTCCCTGAGGACCCTGGGGGGTCCCCGGCACGAACGAGCCCCCCCTCGCTACACCACCCAGATCAGCCTCATCCATCAGCTGCGTAAACGTGGTCATGTTACTGTATCTGCGGGTCCCCGCACCCGCCTGGGCGGTGTTCCTCATGCTTTCGGGCGTCAAGGATAGTGGGTCGGCAAACACGTTGATGCTCACTGAGCTGGGCTCTCTGTAGTCGTATTGTCGGGGTGTCCTCGGCGCAGGGAGTTGTTCGGCGCTGGAACCGTTCCCCCGCGAGGTCGGGGGCGTTTGGTACGGAGGAGGGACACCGTAGGCGACGCTGCTGTGACGGAGGCCGTTGGCGGTGAGGTTTCGGGTGTTAGAGAGAGATGCTGACGCAGATGCCTCGGTACCGGAGGAGCCGGGTGGGCTCACAGAGACCGAGGGTCGGTAGGCGAGGCCGGAAGCGGCGAGTTTGTCGTCAGCTCCTCGCTTCACAGGGCCGCCACGGGTGAAGTCGCTACGCATGGCGGTGCCCTCGACAATGATGGGGTTGCTAATTATAGGATTGGTGATGATATTGCCAAACGAGGACGAGGATCGCGTCAACTTGAGGCTGGGCGTCTTTTCCACCTTGCTCTTCCGCTTGACGAGTACGCAAGCTACGACAACGGCGAGGATGATGGCACCGATTGTACCGGCTGCTATTCCACCTATGACGGCGGGCGATGGCCCGTTACTGGGCGATAGGGGTTCAATGTCCCCCTCTGAAGCTCCCGTCGTTGCACCAGGAGTAGCGGTTGGTTGGACTGCCGGAGGTGTGGCGGAAGATATGACACTCGATGTCGAGCTCGGGGCTAACCTCAAAGTCGAGCTGGATGCGGGAATAGTGGAGGATGCCTGGGCGGGAGGCTTGCTCTGGTCCTCGTCCATGACACATACATCCTTCCCACCATCAAAGGCGCATGTGAAGCCAAATGGGCAACATTGGCCGGATTTTTGGCATCGAGGCAATGCACCCGTCAGAGCCAAAGTCTTGACGAATGACCCCGGCGTCTTATTCGCGTCCTGGGACGCGATATCACAGATAATCGGCTCGATCCTTTTACACCCACCGTTGGGAGTGTCAGGATCGACTGGACAGCAAAGGAGCGTCGTGTTCCCGGCGAGGGCGAGACAGCTGTGGTTGTTCGGGCAGCAGAATGCGGTAATGTTGGAGCACCTGAAAAAATCCTTGGGACAAGTTGTCTGGCGGCCGAATAGGGCGCTCGGTGGAAGTGCCGTCGCCTCGAGCGCTCCTGCCATGGTGAGAAGGGATATCGCCCGGAATCGTAAGCAACTTGTCCGGGCCATACTGAGAGAGGAAAACAAATCGACGTTGGGGAATATATGGCAACTACAACCCTGCCTTTGCCAGCTGTCTGGTCGCCTCGGAAGGTTTTGTCGGAGACGTTATCTCTCGTCTGACCAACAATGGTGACTCACACGACCCAGAAGCCGAAGACGGTGAATGATGAACAGTCCCGACGACGCGGGGAATGGGGAAAGAAACAAGATCGACAGCAAGGAAAATAAAAAAGCAACTTCGAAACAAAAGAAAACTAAGGGAATTATCCCCCTCCTCAAGAAAAGAAGCAGGGAAGCGCGTCGCAGGTATATTTCCTTGGAGGGGAGGGGGGCTAGAGTGGGAAACGAAACGGGCGCTTGCCGCCCCGTCCATCCATCCATCCATCCTCTAATCGAGGGAGACCAAGACCACCAGCCAGACAGACAGCTAACTTTGGTCGCCATGTGGGATGACGCATCAAAAATCCAGGAGACCCGAAGAGGAGACCCAAAGAAACGAAACAATTCATAGAGAAAAGAGGCAGCCAAGCATGCCCAACCATCCATAGCCAGCCGATCGACGAGGCCAGGTCCGTCTAGTCCCCCATGGAATATGGAACCGTGGAATCAGATCATGAGCCAACATGCCTGGCCAGGTTTCTACAAGGTGGAGTACCTACAAAGGTAGACCCGCGGTGCGCGTGTGCGATACCAACCCGTGAAACAGCTGGAAGGCAAGCAAGCGTATCTTTTTTCCTGCTACGACGACGTTGGCTTGTTGGGCAAGGCAGGATGGGGATGGATTGGCTGGGGCCACGGGTTTCCTCTGTGGTCGGGCAGGCCAGCCCAATCCAGTGATGCCAATTCCGATTGCAGTCTGCGGGTCTCTGTCTAGTCTCTTCGGAAGCTCTCGGTTCCATGACTGACTTGTCCAACTGATGATGACTGGGCTGCGAGGGTCGGCCGGGGTCGTGGGAGTGGGGGGAAGGGCGAAAGGGCGAAAGGGCAAAAGAAGCAAAAGACAAAAAGACGATGCACCGCCTCGTTTGAGGGCGTCTATCTCGGCGCGCAACGAGAGGACGACAGCGAAGCGCCGTTGGAGCGGGCATCCGCATGACCTGACCTGCCCAACCTTGCCCCTTGCAGGAGGTTTGACTGGTGCAGAGAAGCCAGAACCGAAAGTAGTCTTGGAAGAGGGCGCGCTGGGCCGCGACCGTCGTCATGATTGGCTGGGGGGTTGGGGCAGGGGCTAATTTTGGGGCAGCCGATCGGCTAACTGCCGAGCAGCCGCCAGGACGGGACTTTTTTTTCGGGCGGCTGGCAACCAACCGCAGCCACACACACAGCATTCGACTATGGCATTTTTTGGCCAGACAATTCTTTCGCAT
>Ga0247763_1001697_pt1 | contig 12208 bp, 8 predicted proteins | sample UWRJL141409B4_FD_179926 | JGI IMG/M metagenome (GOLD analysis project Ga0247763, IMG submission 179926) | Plant litter microbial communities from Arlington Agricultural Research Station in Wisconsin, United States - UWRJ-L141-409B-4 | ecosystem: Environmental > Terrestrial > Plant litter >...
CGCCCCCGACAATCGAGCCGATTCCTGGAACTAGACAGTACTACTAACTACTTACTTACCCGAGTCCCACGAACGAAATACGCATCATGCAAACAATAACAATCAATCTCGGTCCGAGGTCTCTCTGTTCTGTTCTGGGACTCCCGACATAAAACCGCCGAACAAGTTGTAGCAGTTAGCCGCCTTCCGGGCCGGACATGGATAGATTGTGTATGGCAACATAGGTAGTAACATTGCGGTCGGTCAGAGTCGGTTCTCTGTTAGGGATCGAGAACTCCGGGCCAGATTAATCTCTGCTATGTTTGTCACGTTCTGTGTTCTTACCATTACCCCAACGGCCTTGACGATGGTAAACTGCTCACCCTCCGGAACTAGTTCAAATAGCCCGATCAACCATTTCCTTTGGCTCAAAGTCCACAACGATTGTCCTGCCAGGGTGTACACCCTCCAAGATCCAGAACCAGACCCGGGTCTGGAACCGAATCAGACCTGACTGGGGCCGACTAGACCTTTGAAAATGGTCTGTTTGGGGGTGGGCACGTAGGCAGATGTACATACAGATGAGTCGGTTGTGTTTGTTTTTTTTCTAACTAGGCCTTGGAGATTGCACTCACTAACATGTTGACCTGCACAGTGTCGAGAAGGATGTCAAACGACATGAGGGTTGCTATTGCTACAACAAGATAGAGCACTCTGATAAGACATGACATGACATAGAATGGCATGGTATGACGTTAAGTGGGTAGGTGGGCAGCCAGGCAGGTACACTAGGTGCCGTGATGCGATACTGGGTGGTGACCTGCGGAGTGGCGTATCATGGCATGGCCTCTTACAGGCTGTGTCACCATCACACTATAATCCCACCGGGCTTCACCTACGGTGAGCGGAGAATATACTCGTGTAATGCGGTGTAGGCACAAAGCTCCCAGTCCGTTAGTCCTACTATCGGATCTGGAACCCCTCCCTGAGATAGCAACGCATGCAGTCCGGTAGGCGTATCGTGGTTATCTGTGCCAATGTTTCGTTATGTTTTCCCGCTTAGCTTTTGGGTACTAAGATAAGCAAGGTAGGCTTGGTTCTAGTCCTGGCTTTGTGTCCTAGGGGATGAATGGAGGGGCGAGTTTGTGTGATGGGGGTCGCAGGTTTGGCGTATGGTGTGATGACGTTTTTTTTTTCAAGAGGGAAGCCTTCAGCTGCGACTGCAACTGCAAGCAAGCAGTGTCGCACTGATGACGCTTTTGTGCCGCATACTGAGGTTCCGATAAACCAGGGTGTTGACATTTTCTTACTTTTTTTTTTATTGGCACTTACTGTTTGCTTTTCGAACACGTGTGTTGGCGTTGAATATTTCCGTCGAAGTACCTATCGTCCACAAGCCACATTCTCGTGAATGAAGACGAGGGGCTAGTTAGCAGGTGGGCGGACAGCCCGCTGCCAACGCTGGCGGCAGAGGATCTGTTCAGGGGTCCGAGGCCAGGGGCTCTGGTTGGTGGGTGGTGCAAAATGTCCCGATCGATCTGCGGGTCAACTCGGCTGGATTCCTGGCTCCCTGTGTTGCTCCTTGTCGCTTGTTGCTGAGCCGTTTGCCAACAGCGAGGCGGCCCTGCTCGCCCGGGGCGAGGCGGGGCAACAGGGCAGGACCAGTGGAGGACAGTTCGCCGCGGGGCGAGATGCGTCTAAGGGGAATACGGGGAAGAAGAGCAAAATTGGGGGTTACATGCCAGAGTGGATTGGATCGCATCGACCTCTTCTCCGTGTTTGTGAACCGAAAAACGTCACAATGGAGGCCTGGGTTTTCAAGCCGCGGGAAACGACGAGACAGTTGGCCAGGCACTGTGCACATGGTTAGTTACCTAGTTACCTAGCGCGGTTTGCGGAATGAGGGGCAGCAAACAAGGCTCAGGAGCAACCGTGGACCCCCTTGTCGACTTCAAGCCCCTGGGAGACCGATAACTAGTGCGGGACGGGTTGGTTTTGCAAATCGCCCTCAGCACGAGAATGGAAACGCCCCAAGTTACATAGGGCAGGGACTGTGAAGCGTCATAATGTCGCCTCAAGGTTTGGGGACATCAGCGTCTATGTATATATACTCAAGGCTCGCGTCCCTTTGGATAACTTCGAGCTGGTGATCCTACCGAGTTTGGGTAGTAGCCCAGCAGCATAGTCGGAACTCGTCACCACCCCGCGCAGAGTCTTGCACTGACGATTTGCAGGGTTTGGATTGCACAGTCCAGTTTTAAAAAGCGCATGTGCTGCGCCCGCAGTGATCTACCCCCGTTGGTGTGCAGCCCTCTGGGCCGGTGATTTGGTTGCAGCAGTGGAGTGTCGTGTCAACTGTGTTGTGTTGTCGAACGGTTTTGCTGAACAAGGCTGACAGATGGGGCGCTGCTCGGCGCCATCCGCACGGCGGAGAACGGGGTCCGCGACGAGGAGCGAAAAGCTTTCGGCCCGTTGCAAAGTTGATTGTATGATTTGCATCGCAACTGGTCATGGGGAAATTACCGTCTCGTCACTTGTGGGGATGGAAGCTTGACGATCTTCCCCAGGGGTCGCGATTTTGTGGTACGTGGTGTAGATTGCGGGGGTTGCCGAGGGGAGGATTGGGTATTTCTCCAGTGGCCAGCGGTTCGCGGGGTTTGTCAACGGCAAGCCGATTGGATGAAACCAAGCCTAACTAGCTGTGGACGGAAGGGGCAGCCCTCAAGGTGTGTGAGCCGTTGTTCAGAGCAGCTTCAACACCACAAGAAGGACTTCTAGCGGCATCTTATAGACATTTTGGGTACTAGATGATGTTTGCTCGTCAATCCAACCGCGTTGCCGACATACTTTCCCCTATCCAAAAGGAAAACCCCTGTGGAGGCTGTCAATCATAAAGTACGCAGCGTGCGATTGCCGCTCCAGGGGTCCCACACTCCACGGGTTTCTCATTCTAGCGCCCTGTCGGGTGCTGCGCCCAGCGCGGAGCTGAAGCTTGATGAAGAGCAGTAAGGAAAGAGCTCTGCTGCAGAAGCTTGTGCCGGAAGCGTTTTGCCCCGCCGTCGGAATAGTAAGGAACCTTTCAGGTAGCTGCAGTAGTTCTTCTTGGGGCCTCCTTTGTTCCGCTCCTCCAGAACTCCAATGCTCGCTAGGAGTTTGAGTCTGCACACTTTTCGCGTGGCAATTCGAGGCAGCACCAGTCCACGACTCGCCCTCCCAAGAACCATCGCCGCGTTGAGCAGGCAGCTTCACATATCCCCCGTTCCCCCCGCAGTGTCGCGTGGGTCTGTCGTCAAGATGATCCCGCCCAAGGCCGCCTCCGATTTTGTCGACTTTGTCAACGCGTCGCCGACCCGTAATCCCCCGCGCTCCTTGTCCGTCTCGTCGGTCAACGGCACAGCTGACATTATCTTGCAGCCTACCACGCCGTGGCCACCGCCGCCTCGCTTCTCGATGGCGCTGGCTTCGCCCGCATCAAGGAACGCGACAACTGGTCCAAGGTTGTCCAGCCCGGCGGCAAGTACTATGTGACGCGCAATGGCTCGACCATCATCGCCTTCGCTGTCGGCGCCCAGTGGAAACCGGGTAATCCCATCGGGATGATTGGTGCCCACACCGACTCTCCGTGCCTCCGTATCAAGCCCGTCAGCAACAAAGGCTCCAACGGATTTGTCCAGGTCGGCGTCGAGACGTACGGTGGTGGTATCTGGCACAGCTGGTTCGATCGCGACCTCAGTATTGCTGGTCGTGTCATGGTCCGCGAAGGCGACAACAATTTTGTCCAAAAACTGGTCAAGGTTGATCGTCCCATCCTGCGTATTCCCACCCTGGCCATCCATCTCCACCGCCAAACCAACTTTGATCCCAACAAGGAGAAGGAAATGGTCCCCATTGCCGGTTTGGTTGCCGCCGAGCTGAATGAAACTAAAGGTGCTACGGGCGCCGACAAGGCTGAAGGGATTGCACAACAGTCCGAGGACAGTTTCAAGCCGCTCAAGGCCATGACGGAACGCCACCATCCCCATCTCATCGATATCATCGCTGAGCATGCCGGTGTGGAGGTTGACCAGGTTGTCGACTTTGAGCTGGTTCTCTACGACACACAGAAGTCGTGCCTGGGTGGGTTCAATGAGGAGTTCATCTTTTCGCCACGCCTCGACAATCTGAACATGACTTACTGCAGCATCATGGGACTGATCTCGTCGGTTCAGCAATCGAGTCTGGATTCGGAGTCGGCCATTCGTCTGGTTGCCTGCTTCGACCATGAAGAGATCGGATCGACGTCTGCCCAGGGTGCCGATTCGAACATGCTTCCAGCGGTAGTGCGGCGGCTTTCAGTGATCCCGGCGACGTCTTCGCCGTCGGGTAATTCGTACGAGAACATCGCCGAAGGCCCGGCCTTCTCGACAGCGTTTGAGCAGACGCTGAGCACATCATTCCTCATTTCGGCGGACATGGCGCACAGCGTGCACCCAAACTATGCCGACAAGTACGAGGCCAATCATGCGCCCGAGATGAACAAGGGCACTGTCATCAAGATCAACGCCGGCCAGAAGTATGCGACCAACTCGCCTGGCATCACGCTCGTGCAGGAGGTGGCGCGGCAAGCCGGTGTACCTCTACAGTTGTTTGTGGTGCGCAACGACTCGCCCTGCGGCAGCACGATTGGCCCGATGCTATCAGCCAAAATGGGCGTGCGCACATTAGACTTGGGTAATCCGCAGCTAAGCATGCACAGCATTCGGGAGACAGGTGGTACGTACGACGTCGAGTACTCGATCCGTCTGTTTGAGAAATTCTTGAGCACATACGGCGAGCTGGAGGCCAAGATTTTCGTCGATTAAACCGGCTTGGGTAGACCCTCTGGAGTAGTTGGTCCTGCCCCTATGGGAATCTGGCTTGGGCAGCGTTTGATCCCACGAGATGATAAATCGAGGATTGTGGATATGAGAAGCGTAACGGCAGTATATCAATATGGGACATGGATACAGACCAGTCTAGCAAGGCTTCTTGGCGACTGGCTGCGTCGTGGTCTGGACATTCTCTCGTGTACCTAGGCAAATGACACTACTCCTAATTCAGGGCCTTTGGTGTTTTAAACTTGGAACCTAAGTAAATTTCTCTACTCAGCATGTCTTTGACCAGGCTTTCACACGCCCCCAAGCTATTTGGATAAAGTAATAACATGTTCTCAACGCCCCATCGAGTCCCCACGCCAGCAGCCATCCAGAGACTAATTGTAGTGTGCTGTTGTAGCTCGCCTTGGACGACATTTTCTATCTCAGCTTCGGGAAAGTCGTCGCCGAGGTGGTACAGAAAACAAACCGCTTTGCAGTATTCCGCCATGTCAGGTTTAGGTGTGGCGCGCTGGCTACGAAGACGCTTTGGTCCCGAGCCGTATCATTTTCTAGGGATATTCTACGGTTATTCTTTGATCCCTAAGGAGAGCATTTCATGACTGCAGCAACCCCGTTGGCAAAGCGAGACGGGGAGATAGCAGCAGGTTTGAGGCTTTTCATGCCGTAGGCATCTTGAACGAGAGGTATATTTCAAACGGAACGTGTGGCGATGGGTTGAGATGGCGAAAGTACAACCACATCACGCCCGTGTATTATTCGCTGTCCCTGTCTGATCCACTACTAGGTCGTGGTCTTGCCCACACAGCTGCAAAGAAAGCAGTACTCTAATGTCTCCATGCCGTTATGAATCCATCAAACCAGTTTAATGTCCAAATAGCGTCCTCTGAACGCAAGCTTAGAAATCTGAAATGGCCTAGTTCACGCCCGAATGGCTCAACACATAACCCCAGAGGTACATATCCATTCTACTGCCGTGGGAGGCCAGAGGACTGGCTCGCCGCTACAACGTCGGCATCGACGAGGCGGAGGATGAAGGTGATTCTGTTTGCCAAGCCACGAGTAATCCCCAGAAATTTGTCATGGGTGAGCTTGAGGTGGGAGACAACAGTCGGAGCGAGGGAGCATCAGGGCTTTCTGTGTCTTGATTGGAGGGGATTGTGTGCGTTGAGGGGCATACCGCGCGTATCAATTCGGCGACATTCTATTCCGTGTGTCAATCATAAGGTTGTATTGCCGCAGGCCGGGCAAGTCGAGCTCTATGACGACCATATGTGAGTTTCTTTTCCCCGCCAAAAAAAAAAAAAAAAACATGTGGCAGAGAAGGAAATTTGCCAAGATGCTCCAAGGTTGGGTGATTATTATAACTATAAATGCAGAATCGCTTCCATCCATTCTCGGCATGGGAATGCTCAACCCGTACTGCATGTTCTGGGAGGTTGTCGAGCCGAAGGTAGATGCCAGGTTTGTGATAACGCAATATTGCTCCATCGGTTCATCTGTTTCCAAGCTACTCAGACGAGTATCACTTGTAACCGTACGGGAGAGCCATCTTGTATAGATTCGGCCGTTAATTGATATCAGCCTGGTGGAGAAGTGGACAATTTGTCGACCTACAAGTAATAACAGGGTTGTTATTAGTGCTCAGAAAACACAACTCCCATCCAAAACAAGAGGCCAAAACATGCCGAGAAAATTCCGTCGACGTACTGGGAAAAAACCTACTCCAGGCAACTGGGGGTAAAATCGATGAGGATTGTTTATAGATATAACCATGCCAGGCAGCTACCAGACGGACCCTTCAGGAAGCGGGCTTGATAATTTTGTCGGCAAGTATATCGAGCCCGAATGTTTCCTCATATTTCTTGCTCACTCCCGAGAAGTGAGAACTCCGCCGAGGCCCCTCCTAATTTGGATTTGCCCGTTAACGTTAATCTACCTATCGTAAATTACGTGACCCATCCTTCCACCTTCCGCCGGTCTTCTGTCGCCCTAGGGCACGTGCGCTAACCCGATTTCGTAGTTTGTTTACCCATCTCCCCTTATCACACCGAACCTTCCCTATCCGCCAATGTTTTGTGAAGCTCCTTGGTTGTGACGTAACCATTATCCGGTAGTCAATATGTACAAGTGCGCTCTCGGGCTTTATTGTATGTCTATCATCTACCGCTTGATCATATGCGGTCTTTCTCACGCTAGCTTGACAGATTCTTATCCCGCCCTTCCAGCTCTCAAACTTTGTACTTCATCTACTCATGTCTTGCATCGACATTTTGTTGTACCGCACCAACTCCCGCCATTAACTCCAGGAATGCAGGCGGGCTTGTCCGCCCCAGATCCAGAGAAACCTCCCTCCAAAAGCCTAACAGCCCGGGGCTTAGGCCACTCTCTTGACCCATTTGACCGCTCCGCCCTATCTTCGGTTTTTGAGCAGATTCTGAATATACGTCGTGGCCTCTTTGCGCCCTTTTGAGGTTGTCAGCGCATGGAGATAACCAGAACTGTCCAATCCCAGTTGGGGGAACGTCACGGATCGGACGTGCTGAATGAAAACATCTCCTGTCTTCAAGTAGATGGTTTGTTGAAGGCCCACAACTTCGGTCAGGAGCTGCTTGGGCTGAACGTCGTTAAAGGGTTTGAAGCTGCCATCTTGGATCACCTCCCAGCAGGCTGTGTGAAACCTGTCCAGCATAAATTGGTCAAATCCAGGAATGGCTGGTGAGGGTGGCCCCGTCGTAACCGGGTTTTCTCCAACCGTTGCTACGTCCGGGCCACCCCATTGAGATGCCATCCTCGTGAGAACATTAAACCCAATACGCCCCGCCACCATATTTCCATGGACAATTGTTTTGGATATAGTGATGATGGACGACACAACCAGTTCGAAAATACCCTGGTTTGTTGGGCTGACCAAAACCTCTCCCAAATTATGGACGAGAATTGCTTGTAGAAATGTGACGTATTCCCTCCTCAGCTCTTGAAGCTGTATCTCGTCATCCGTGCCGGCGACGGGCTGCGACAAGCCATCAAAGACACGCTGGAGAAGCGGTGTCAGGAGGGCATCAAGAATGCGGTAGATTTCTGTCTTGAAATTGAACACGACTTGCTCCAGCAGACGGAGAAACATGGCCATCTCGTCTTTACTGGAGCTACGAGAGAGCAGTCCATCGATCCACTGTGGTAGCTGTGGCAGCACAGCGGCGCCCAATACCCCTAGAAGACGAGTCAGAGCAGATCGGCACGCCGCACGAATCTCTCCATTATTATTGAGTTCGCCCAGAGCGATGAGAATCGCCTCGGCAGCCCTGGAGAACTCGTTCGATATCTCCTTGGGCGGTGGGGGCTTGTTGGCTTGGTTTGAGTTCGTATCGGCGAATCCAGTTGCTAAAGTCCCCAGAGCGATTACGATGTGATGAATCTGCAGTATAGCTTGTGCATCACCTGATTTCGCCCGAGGGAGGTGAAAACTCATGTCAGCAAAAAGGGGCTCTAGAACTGATCGCGCATAGAGAGCCTGGTCCGTTGCCGGCGTTGCGGCTGTTGATGAGATGCAACCGACGGCTTCGAAGAGGTACAGCTGGCTGTTGAAGACGGCATCAGCCGAGTGGTCCGACTCGTCCGACGACATGTCGTCGTCGGCATCGTTACTTGCCGGGACCTCGGCCATGATGGGCAAAAGGTCGCTGATGGACTGAATCACATTCTGGGCGACGTTACCGACTTGTGCTCTCAGTTGCTTCACGAAACGCAGAAAGAGGTACCAAGATCTCGTCCGGATTCGAACGTGATCGTGGTGTACCAACCGCACAAAGTTCTCTAACACCTGGGGAATGTAGTTTTGGTGTGTCCCAAAGAAATCGTGATACCGCACGCAAATTTCCATATACTGGAGAAGGATCGCCGGATGGGGGAAGTTTGCGATGCCTATTTGAGTTCAAATAAGTCTGCGCACTTTAGCTAGGGAAAGTTCGAATCCATACCTGATCCTACCATCTTGCTCATCATCACGGCGAGCCGCTCGGCAGCAAGTGGATTCGGCTGGCTCTTGTGAGCAATGCCGGTATTCGAGAGAGCAAGCTCGCCAAACAAATAGATCTCGTGCATACCGAGATCAAGATCTCTCCAGTCCATCTGTGAACCTTGCTGATCTAGAGTTGCAAACAAACTCTCCACCAATTTGCTCAAAAAGTCAATATAGAGATTTTGGTCAACAGCGGCGACGCTTCTCTGGAGCAACTGGAGCCTCTTACGCAGTTCCAGGAACTCGGCTTCATCGGTCTGTTCGTCTTCATTGCCCCACGACGACGTTTCATCATATCTCATCTTCGTGACAATGGCATTCAGAATTGGAGAGAGCATCTCCGAATATGCTGCGGGAAGATTCTCCACTTTGCGCAGGAACGTTAAAATGTCGGTGAGTGAGGGAATCACCGTCGAGCACACCTCATCGTATTCATCCGAGAACAACCGGAGAAGACAGGGCAAAAACTCCTGGAGCAGCTGTTCTGCCTTCGCTCTTATGTTGGTGTCCACCTTACTGTCCTCCAACACCCGCACGATATCCGTCATGGCGGTATTGACAAGTTTGGCGACTGCTTCGGCGAGGTCTGTATCATAATGAGAAGTGCCTTTGAAATTGTGCAATGGAGGACTGGCGAGAAGTTGCGACACAATGTGGCGAAGGTCCAGGAACAAGATCATGTCAATCTTGTCGGTCGGCTTCATCTTCTTGGCAACAATTTCGGTGAAAGTGTCGACGGCCGCGTTCCTTACGTGGTCATCGCCTCCAGTCGTGTTAATCCGCAGAATCAAGGGTAGGAGGAGGTTGAGCGTCTCTTGGTTAATAATCAACGAGATATCAATCCAGCTAACCCATTTTCCCAAGACCTTTAGCGTCATTTCAACTACCGTGTCGTCGTGGTTTGAAAAGTAGGCAAGGATATCCAGCCACGACCGGACAATCTTTGCCATATCCCTCTCTCGCACCATGTCCTTGAGATCATTGTTCCGCTTGGGCTCGTTAACTTGCCTGACAAGCATCAAATCGGCAATCTCGTCATGGATGGAACTAAGAAGGCGTAGGTAGAACTTGACACCGGTGTCGTTGTCTCTCTTGGTGCTGTTCGGCAAAGACGTGAGAGCAAGGAAGTCATCGATGAAGCTCACCCAACCTTCTCGGTAAAGGGAGACAAAGAGGAGCGTCAATGTCTGGGTGAATTTATTTTGTAGGTGCGTGGGATCAGGCAGTTCTCTCGGAGCGCTGCCGTAAATCTGACGAGCATGTTCAAGCAGCGCATCTTTGAGCAGTATCAAAGCTGGTCCATCTATCGTTTGGCTTTGAACCACATGATTGACGATCTCGAGCGAGACGAGACGGACAACTTCGGAGGTTCGAGGGGTTCGGGTGAAGAGGTTCGTGCACACTTGCCATGCCTGCGGGTCCGCCCGGACCTGAGTCAAGAAGTCAAAGGCCTGTGTTTTGAGTGACTGGTCCGAGGAGGGATCCCAGGCGATGGCAACAGCATTCTCGATCTGTAAGAGATCTTCGGTTAGCCGCTACGCTGAGAGAAATCTCCGAGAACCGATGGCGGCATTTTGTTTTGGGCACTGCATCTTGGGCGACACGCTGGCGAGGTTGGGGCGGGGGAGCTCGCGGTGACGAGGGGTCTCACCTGGGCATCCATCGGGACGAAATTGGGTTATTGTTGCGAGAGAGGTTTGAAGTGTAGGGGAAGGAGCGGAAATCCTTGCGGCTCTGCTATAACCTGGGAAGCCGTTGTGGAATGGTCTTCGGCATTCTTAAGAGTGTCTGTGGCGTTGAGGACGCATGTTTCCGCACCGAGGGCTTAGCGAGACGCCATGGGGGCTTCCGGCTTCCAGCTTTCTTTTGAATATTATTATGACGCAGTTGGCCGGGCCAAAACGCAACCGCGCAGTGCGTTTGGCACGAAGATCTGAGAGTAGTAGCAACCCGTTGAGTAAAAAGCAAAGACGGCGCCGTGAACTGGCAGAAGATATCAAGTGAGAGGTGGCGGTGGGGCAGCGACAAGATCAAGAAAAGTCGAATGTGGTGCAACAAACCCAAGGCGGGGTGGGGCGTTATGGCCGCTGGCCAGGCTCCAGCTCGAGACCAAATGGTGGGGAAGTCTCACGTGCTTCAACGGCAATCAGGGATAGCGAGCAGGGGCAACCGGGCCGCTGATGTCAGGCCCGGATACCCCAGTCTTTAATCTGCCCTTGCTCATCTAAATACATTCCAGGTGCCTATTCCATGATCAAAACCGGCTCACAAACTAGGGTCATCATGACAGTTTTATACGAGAGAAGAGCACTGTTGAGAACAAGTGGTCTACATTTGAACCAAGACTGCTGCCCAATACTATGGCCAAGCGAAGGAGATGCCTTTTGAAGGAATTATCTCTGCAGTACAATCACTGGTAATGCCACTGTTCCGAGCCGCAGCCCCGAACCAATGAACCTGAACGCCAAAGCCGCCGTCGCTGCCATTCGCCTTCGGCATCCCGTTGGTCCATCCCGTCAAGCAGAAAAAAGTCTATCCCTTCCTCTAGCCGGTCTTCTTTTTCTTCTTGGGTCTCTCCTCCTTCTCTTCTGGCTCGTCGTCTTCATCCATCTCGTCATCATCGTCCACCTGATTATCAACGTCGCTTTCGGCGCTTCCGGACCCGCTACTATCGTGGTCGCTGTCGAACTCCTCGGCCACGTCACTCTCACTCTCAGCACGGAAGTCCTCATCGACACTTTCCTCATCCTCATCAGCCGACCCGCGGTCCGCCTTGGGACCGACAGCCTCGTCATCAGAGCTGTCCATGGCCGCGTCACGCATGGCCGCGAGCATGTTGGCGTCCTCGTCAATCTCGTTCTTAACTCTGAGGCCCTTGAGTTTGAAGAGGTCCTCGAGCGCTTTCAAATCCTCACGGTTAATGTTGCTGAATTGAGAAGAGCCCGCGCCGTTCTTCAGAACGACAGTGATGTCGAAGGTTGACAGGGCCGATACGGCACCGCCCACGCGCGAAAAGGTGATCGACTGTGTTTGTTCGTAGGAAATGTAGGTGGCTGGCTTCGGCACAAACATGAACGCCTTTTCCAAACAGTACAGGAAGCCCTCGCTAGCTTTGATGGAGCACTTGATGCCATATTGTTGGCGGTGCCTTGATCCTTGGTTAGCAAGACTGGGCCGACAAGGGAGATGCCGAATCACTTACGTGGTGAAATCCTTGGCGGGGGCTGTAACCTTCTTGTTCGCGAGTCCCTTGAAAATATACGTCACAACCTGATGCAAAGGCTGCTCGTAGTGTGCTTGCAGCTTGTCCTTGTATTTACCCTCGAGCTCCTCCTCGGTAATCTTGAGATCCAGG
>Ga0247763_1001698_pt1 | contig 12196 bp, 7 predicted proteins | sample UWRJL141409B4_FD_179926 | JGI IMG/M metagenome (GOLD analysis project Ga0247763, IMG submission 179926) | Plant litter microbial communities from Arlington Agricultural Research Station in Wisconsin, United States - UWRJ-L141-409B-4 | ecosystem: Environmental > Terrestrial > Plant litter >...
TTGTTGGGTAGGTCCAATTGAAGTACCATGAACAGGTGATGCCCGTTGAGGCAGAGTTGATACCGACGCTACAGCTTAACTAATTAATTGATCCAATGGCTCTACATTTTCACATTTTCTATTTTATTTTGTTTATCTATGCTTTCCACGTACACCTCGCTCGTATCATAAGTGGTTCCACAGCTCTTTTTATAAATTCGCCGAAACGCGGTGCTTGCCCTCTTTGTACATCTGGATTGGACATTTCTGGATGAGGATCAACTCGTCTGTTAGCAGCAACCTCACTATATATATTCCGGTACTCTCTCCCCATCCTCGGACCAAGGCGTGGCAGGTAGCGATCCATAAGGAGGTGGATCGAGTGACATTCGTTCTCTTTTGAAAACTTTGTCCATGTGTACCCAGGCTGAAGTAATCATAGCCCATCTAGAAACGCTCCGTCTTTTGATGGTGAAGATGTCGATACTGTGGGTAATCCGAGTCCAGCAGTGGACCCTCCGTGTTTCCATGTATTATTGTTGCTAGGACGGCTCTTGTTCAGCTCGACAGACAATATACGTTCTCCAAGGATGCCGCTTTGCGCCACACACTTAGGTTGCCTTGGTCGACAGAAGAATTAACGTAACGCACGCTGTTCAAGTTCTCTGTGGAGCCAGCCGATGGTGTGAAACGATGCCAAGAGGTCTACAAGCCTGCTAGCAAGGCTCGTAATTATCCTCGTAGCTAGGCTCATGCAATCCTGGGCCAGGGCCGGCCTTTATCATCAAATCTCTGGGTTGTTTTCTTTGGAAGCTGCAGCAAACGCATCGAGGAGAATACCCACAGCGGGAGCATCCAGATGCTGGCTCTGGGATTCTGTAAACGAATCCAAAACCAGCGCGCAGGTCCAGGTAGTTCGAAGAAGCCCACGCAGTCAAGGAGGCTGAGCTTTGGGGGTTTTGGATATATACCGAAACCTTTCGCTCTAAGCGCCATGAGGGTTTGTTCCGATGCTGGAATTTTGGTCCTAGCCGCTCACAGCATTTCTTTCAATCAGGGCAGAGATTGCGCCGTTGAGTACCCGATTCAGGTGCCCGCAATGCCGTCCTGACTGGACAACTTCGCCGGCTGGGATCTGGAGTTTCCAGAGCTTAAAAACATCAGAAGTCGAGTCTTTGATGAGCTGGAGGCGTATCTCATCCATCTCATTCCAGCGATTGCTGCGACTTCGTCATAGATACCAGGCCCATTGAAGCTCAATGCTGTTTCGATTCCGCCAAGCCGCTCGACGCTTCAATGTCGGGCACAACCCCCAGCCATTCTTGCTCTGTTTTGCGCATCTCAACCTTTGGAAAATGATTCCATAGCTCCTGAAGTAGTCTTTGGACATTCTCCTCCACCACTTCGTCCAACTTGATCGCGCGGTCCAATCGCTTCCATCGGTATTGTCACAAAGTTTGTGAAACAGGCCCACAACGAGTTCGATGCTCCTTGTATACTATTAACTAACAAATTCAGGTATTGGTACATGTAGAACGCCAGTCTCGATGACATGGACCTTGACAAGCAAGCAGACCCACTCTCTTTACACCTCCGATCCTTACCATCGGCCTCTGCAAACACGTGGGAGTACCTAGTACCTAAGCGGGAGACTTTGTTACTGGCTGGTTGTCGTCCCCCAACTGCCGCGATGAGTCCATGGCCAGTCCGGGATTGACGCACGACAATTTCATGAAAGAAATGGTCAATATGTCACGCGATCTACTGTCATTTCAGTCGATGACGGAGATACTTGTAAACCGCTCGGCAGACATCATTTCGACGGTACGCATCGCTACATCCTAAGAAAAAAAAAATCAAAAGCTAATATAGAATTTGTATCCGAATAAGGTAAAGAAATGGTACTGGTGTTGCTCACTAGGTGCTGGTATCTGCTCTTCATCCGGGTGGAGATGCGGATGCTAGTGGCATACGTGCCCCTGGTAGTACTAGTGCTCAGTTCTATCAGGCTCTCTCCCGCTCACCGTGGGGCCTCTCGCGGTACACAATGTAGTGACTGCCTCTGGGAGAGAGGAACGAGGGCGCGGTTACAATTGACAAACCGTACAAGGGTTAACACCAAAAATGGACAGTTATTCATTTGAGAATGGGATACGATGGCTTGACTGGAAGAAAACGCCAGCGAAGCTTCTCTACTACCCTGACCGTGCCTCCCCTAGGGAGGGTGTTAACGAAGGTTCCTGCTGGCGCGGCGCGTGTGTTGATGTTAGTCCCACCGCCTCCTCAGTCCGGCCTTGTGCCTTCAAGTTCGTCGCCAGGTGTCTAAATCCGTTACGGTATTGGAGTGCCGGATAATTAGCCGCGATCATGGTTCGTTCTAGGCATGTTCGATAATGCAATACATGCATGTGGCCAGAGGGTGGTCTGACCCAAATGCTTTTACTCCAGCTCTAATTTAACCTCTTCTTCCAATCTTTCGGCCTCGGCCAATTCCACTTGTCTCCATGGCTTGCTGGGCTAGATTCTCCTTTTGCTGCTTAGAATATCTACGTGATCTGGGCTGAGGGTGGTCATTCTCTTACTCAAGACTTTTATTTCCAGGTCTTGAGCTTGTCCCTCCTGTCCTTGGATTCGATATACGTCGAGGCTGAATTGGCGAGCGTAGTTTAGCTTCCTTGTTTGGTTTGAACCGTGGTTTGACTTCCTTCAGCCTCGGGCTTGCCACACTTCCTCCAGTCCCTCGGATCCGCCGCCTCTATGTCCTCCAGGCGTCTCAGTTTCTGGAGTGTCAATGCCAAGCTTTTCCATGGCATCCAAAAGCTCAATGGGCTGTCTAGGTAGATAGGGGTTTGTTGCAAGCGACCTGACGACTAAGGGGAGTTCGGTTTGCAGTAGTTCGGCTTCAACTAAGCTTCCCGTACCCCCCCCTAAATAATTTAATTAGCTGACTCTTCAGCATCAATTAGGAGGAAAAAGATGTTTGAGAGCTAGGAAATTCCTCTAGGTGGCGGAATCCCCTTCCAAGATTTGAAGTCATATGGCATTTTCCAACTAACCCAAATCTGGTCCCGATAGTACGGGTAAGGCAAACAGACCTGTGTTAAGTAGCCTTTACGACGACCTAGGTCTTTTGAAAAGTCCGTCTTAAATCTGGCGTTGTTTGTTTATTAAAATATTCTTTAGGTCTGCTACTTAATTCGGAGGCCTACTTCCTCTTGAGGTACATACGGTAAATGTATTCTATGATTTTCCACGTAGCTTTTAGTCTTTTCGAGATCAAATCCCTTGGCACGCCGAACCCAACCTGGTAGCAACATAAGGGCTGCCTGCAGCGTGTAATTAATTCAATAGCATAATGGAGTAAGTTGATCAGACTCTGAAGAAAATGCCTGTGGCCGAGGATTTCAACAAAAGTTTTACAGTTATGACGTTACGGAGACGAAAAGTCAGGCAAAGAAGAACATGACTCGTAGAAGCTGGTCTCAAGCCAGCAATATTATTGTCAGTATGGGGCCTTTTTTTACCCGCAGAGATTGGGGTTCGAGTCTGGGACGAATCTCAAAAATTTCCCCAGACATAGGAGCTTCTGGATCTATATGCTTCTGATGCAGATTGATGCAGCAGCGGCTTGGGTAGTTATCTACGGCCAAAGGTGAGCAGAAGCATAAAGTGGGTTGAATATAGGTCACGGTGACCACTAACCGATTTGGAAGGAGGTGGGGTAGAAGGTAGTTCAAATTGCTGTTTTGGTCTTTTGTAGCGTTGGAAAAAGTGACCCATCTCCGACCCTACAACTTCGAACGAGAGTTCTAGGAAGCCGTCATCATTTACCCGACTCATAAGGACGTCTTCGAAACTGGACCCAGTGTTCGCCCCTGAGCCTGCAGTGGAATAGAGCGGTATACCCTTAACGAGAAGCCCACAGACAGACAGACAGACAGACAGACAACCCCAAAGGAGCAAATGTCCAATTCCCGGGCCCCAGACACTAGAATGTGTCGAGGTGTGATGCTCTGGAGCAGTCCATGGGGCCGATTCTGGTAACTTGACGAGATGCTGGTCGTCGTCAGAGTAAGTACCGAGTGGAATCACCAAAACCCGTCACCTTGACGACTCGCTTACAAGGTTAATCTTGAAACGCGAGCATATTGCCAGGTTCGAGGTCAGCGTAAAGTATCCCTATTGTAAGCCAGTCAGTCAGTTAGTCGCAGATAATCTAATGCGGTGGGTGGCGCACGGCGGAGGACGGACCGAGTGAGTGCATGTCCCCAACAGCAATGCCAATATAAATACATAAAACTCAGCTTGCCTTCAAGAGACAGGGCACTGTCGCCTCCTGTTGACTGCGAAAAATGCCTCAAATCGCCCAAATCTGCTTTCTCAACACGAGGACAGGCTGGACCAGGTCATCTAAAGACACGTCCATATCACAGCAGAGCCCTGCAGCTAGGCAATGTGCGGATGCGTGCGGACGTCCAGGAGACCGAAAGTGTCAGGTTTATCACTGAGTCTTGTACCTTTAACTCTACCAGACAGATATCATCACAGCTTTATCTCGCTCTTCTCTGTTACGTATCAGCTTCAAGTGGATATTCTACAAGCATCCTGGCAGTCGGCTTTGCACTACAAGTCAACTTGCATTTGCCTTTAAACAGCGTCCACTGATTGACACCAGCCCTGAAATGAGGAAGAAGACTCCTTATAGGGGTCTTATACGCGGAATTCTCATTCTCAGGCTTCCTGGCGTCCGATAACGACCTTGTCAGCCTCGGAAGGACAGTTCCGTGGGATGCACACCAGGTAGTTCACAGTCAAGGGCGCAAAGCAAATTAACATCTGCTCGTTTAGTTTAGTATATTTCTTCACACTGTTCCAACTCATGTTCGCTCGGTAAGACACGGCTATATTCGTTCAGCTCACAGTTATCAACAATTATAAGCAACGAACATAATCCAAACCCTACCCGGGCCAAAGTTTACAGATTACATCACCAGAGTAATAGAAGGGGCTCTTCACGAGTATTTTAACCTTGGGTCGAGGAGAACCCACAGACGGAATGCGCCGCTCAAGCCGCATAAATGCTGGGCTAATACTCGGATAGAGAACCGGCGTTCTTTCTGGCCGAGAACTAGCGGACCAAGTGTGGTTTAGGAGCGTCGTTCGAGAATTAAACCCTTTTCATCTGAATAGCTTGAGATTTAGGCGAAACGGGTCTCTCAATAATACCAACCCTCCCATTTTTGTCTCAAGCAACAATCAATAATTACCAAGTCATGAGGGGCTCCAACACTGGCTCGATATAGGTTTACCAAACGGACGGTGTAACTAGCCTACACAGACAGAAAACGTTTAGCTGGGGAGGTTCAGGACACACACACAAACAGAGAGAGAGAGAGAGAGCCCGCCTTCTCGGACACGAGCACGTCTTGATCCGGGAATGCTAAGATTCAGCTAGCACATGCACATGCATCATCCATACTATCAACCCTCTGCCGTTGGGACGAAAAGTTGCAGAGCTACTACGGCAAGATATATGTCTTCCGATCAAACCAAGAGTTCGGACATGATGACTACTCAGAGCTCCAGTAGTGCAATTAATATTTGATGCTATCCAACATTCATTGCAATCAAGCAAAAGATGAACAGAAGCCGAGCGTCTCCTATTGGGGGAACTCAAAAAAAAAACAAGCAAAGAGCTTAACTTTGTCAAAGAGCAAGCTGATTTGAAGCTGGCAAACGAGAAAATAGAGTGTTGTTAGACAAGTACAAAGGTACCGAACGTGTGTATATGCCACGGCTGGAAATGGTGAGAGACGAAACCAAGGAGTGGTGGACAAAAAAGCGAGGTCACTCTCGGCAGACAGCACCCCAATCACAATAGAACGCGTCGGATCAAACTGGGCGAGATTCTGGGATCACTGGGCCGTATAGACCGCGCCATTAAGCTAATCTCAGGGGGGAATAAAAGATCTCAAGGGCCTGGCCTCTTTGGAGACTGGACTTATACTCGTACTTGATCTTAGCCTACGCGTCTTTTTCTCTAGCGTTGAGGGTGAAAGGAATAATGGAGGATGCTGAAGAGCTTGGCACCCGACCCTCGGAGAAGCTGCAAGCCATATATACGGAAAAGAGGCTGAGAACCAGCAACCTCTCGTCTAGGGAACCGCCGGACAGCAGTTTTCGAATCAAGTATCGCCAATTTTTGAAACAGCTCTAGCTAACTCGGATTTTGGTGTATATTGGTGAGTTAAGGAGGTTTTGTTTTTAGTATTTTATCAAGTAATTACCCGTCAGCTATAGAAATATGGGGGCAGGTTAAAGTATAGGAATCAAACATTTATTTACCTTCATATTAGTTTCTTTATTCTTCTCCGGGCTTCCGCAAGCAATTCGATATTCGGCTCACCCTTTATTCATTCCCTTGGTTAACACATGTAGGTCCGGCCGGCTGAGTCGAGGTGGCTACGAATACAAATGCCAGCAGTTGGCGACTGGACTTGTTCTCCTTTCAACATTTGGCAAAAGTTTAGGATTGGTATGCTGGTACTGTACCGAGGTTTGTCGGGCCGTAACTATCCGTGTTCTCACCATATGTCCCGGCAGATTGGGAGCCGCACCGTGACCATGATTCCGACGGCGCAGGGATATATAGCCTTCATAACTGGAGCATAAGAAACACGTTCATTGTGGCCAGTTCAATCGGCAGAAAAGACCACTTGCAGCAACTTCGTATCATTGATGTAGACTGAGGATGCTGAGGTAGTTAAAGACGTTATCCGCGGCGTGTCTAGGGCCGTTAGCTGTGATGTCGTAGCTTTCCAGACACGGTCGGCAACCGTTACCCAATCCACGGTCCCATGCGTCTGGGCATATGCATTTAGTATTAAGGTAGTCATATTTGATGTCTGGTCAATAAAAGAGAACGGTAAACCTCCAGTCATCCGCAAGATTTCCAACAAGGAGAGATAAAATACTATTGGGATATGGCCAAAAGCTAAAAACGACTCTGTCATTGTACGCATACATGTAGATAGACGTTACATATCATCTTGGGATACCGTAGATACTTACCCAGCCAGGGTAATTCATGGCACAAGTGTCCGTGTCATGGTTACCTACTTAGATACATGTATATTCATAAGTACGATTCAGTTCTCAGCCGCGGCTGCTTTTATATCCTAGATAAACCAGAAACACTATAACTCGTCAAAGCACTTCCGTGACGTTATTCACTTGACATTAACACGGCATCCCAGCCACTCCGTTACTTGGAATTTTACTTGGTTGTATGTTTTCCGTACTAGACCGGGATTCTCAAAGCCAGATGATGATAGATGATGATAGATGACGAGTATTGATACCTTTAGAGGTCCCGTAGCCGATTCTGTCGTTGGGGATTTTGAAGGATGGGGATGACAGGACGTTCAAAGTGATGAGCCTCCAGTAATTGTCTACCTTGAGGGGCTTTGACTGGCTCCAGCCTTCCCAGATATACGAGATAGTTTCCCAATCAGTCGGGCCGGTCAAGGGATCAAACGGCACGTCCACGTATATTGGGACCAAAACTTAACAACCTCGAAATACCCTTCCAAACTTGTAGAAAGAAGGGGACCTTGGTTTCCCCCAACCGCGTCGACGGATACATGTATATGAACTACACATCATGCAGCCAGGATGTCCCCCAAGATAGTGAGTGGACTGGAGTGGGTGGGGTGCCTTGCGGGCTGTTATTTACAAGTGTTTGTGTTTTTGAAACTGCAAGTTAAAAAATGCTGTTCAGTTCGAACCATGTCTCGGGGCTCCGCGTATTGTATTTTTACTACCAGACGTCACGTCTGGCCGGAAGTGCCCTTATATAACCTTGCCCCTTTCCCAGTCTCCAGTCTTCTTGTGGAGGAGCTCTAATGTTTAGATACATGTATACAACACCTCAATCTTGACAGATAATAGTAAGCTACTCCTGTTGCCGGCCTTTTAGCTGTGTAGTTCACCTCCTTCATGTCCCCCCAGTGTTTAAAATTGACCCTGAATACATACACATATATATAACTGATGTAACGGCACCTATGCTACTCGTACCTGGAATCCCGCCTTCCTCCGCAATAAACCAGCCCGGAACCTACTTTGGGTATGTGTGTAGACCTAAGCCGGACACTCTCGTCAGTAGTTGTGTAGGCTCCTGTTATCTACGGGTCCGCCCTTTGGCCCCATTGGGATTAGTAGTTCTAAAGCGAATTTATACGTAGGTGTCGCGAATATTACAAAGCACAGTGATGGTGATATCCGTGTCACGTCCGGGAGGAGTGGGCACATGTAATGTCGGGTTCCGGCGCGTTCGCAAGGTCAAGGGGACATTGAGTCTACATGTAGATAATCTGGTCAACCCTCTTCATCTGGCTTTTGTCCATTTGACCGTGGGGTTGAACATGATCTACAAGTAAACCATCGGGATACGCATAGCAACCCAGATGGTGGTAGCAACCCCCTTTAGTGTATAGCCGTCGATAAAGATGCATAGTTGCCATAGAGTGCCGTGAATAGGCTGGAAGGAGGTATTGGACATCCTTTAGCTCCAGACGGACCTTTTGCCTTTTGTCAGCTACTAGATAAGGGGCAGACACTGTATATTGAGGTCAATACACGGCGATATTAAATGCCCAGGTGGGCTGATTTCCGCGGCCGAATTGGTCCATGGCGGGTACTGCGGGGACTGGAGCGGGTGTACCGAGTTACTGCTGACGCGGCGGCCTGCTTTTATATTGGAAATTAGGTCGAGTATATATCATTGCCTTTGGACCGACCAGATACTGTCCCTCCCTTTTCAGCCCCAGACCAGACCTTAAGCAGGGATTTGGGGATGGATTTGGGTCAAACCCAGGGTTGAAACCCGAAACGCCCCGAGATGCTCTGGGTGTATGTAAGAGGCACGCGTCATGCAAAGCCTGAACTCTGCCCCTTGTTAGGCCTTGTTTGATTTCTGTGATGGATCACGGGCGTTAGTAGACGATAGGGGAGAATGCTGTAAACGGTAGCGGTATAACTTGATGATTGATAGCCCGTGCTACTAAAGGATCAGCTGTAGTCGATAACCCATAATTGAACCCTTGGCTTTAGGCGGCGGCATACATGTACTGAGCACAGCAAGCCCTTCTCCTGCTCCTGTAGCAGCCGTGCAAGGACTTTAAGGAAGCCGGTTGAATATTGTCGGCCCAAATGCGCTGGTGATTGACAGTAACGCCACTAGATTTGGGAATTGAAGCGTCAATTGTAGCAGGTAGCCTCCACAACTCCAGACTCTTATCCAGGGATTCATCCAAATGACTTGTGCTGATGTGGAATGTCTAGGTAGTTACCTGACAATAAGCGTATACTATGTTAAAGGAGCCGTTGACGGGCGACAGGGACAAGTATTAGGATAAAGACGATAAGTGTAGTGTACAGACATTACCCTTCACCCCTAACCCCCCATCTGTAACGCTGAGATGCTACCGTCGCAGCAAAACCCCGCCACCCGTTCCACCGATGATGATCGCGCCGTCCTGGTACTTCTCAAGGGGCATGTGCTCACGCGGCTTCCTGAATTTCCACTGGCTGACCAGATGAACCAGGTGTTCCGAACTGCACTCTAGATTCTGTGCCTGCAGCCCCCCCGAACTGCAAGCATGGAAGACTCTCTCGGAACCCTTCATTGCAAGCCCCGAGCTTGTCAGCCTCATTTGACTCTGTGATGCGCCCTGACGATCAAATAGCTGCTCCACGGTTCTGACTGGGACGGCCAGGTAGCAGCTGTTCCGTGGAACCGATGAGAATGTCGGGCACACGGTATTCGGCTGTATCGGTGTTAGGACATCGCCCAATTGGGCCCCGAAAAGGATAACGGCCTTGATATCCCTGGCGTATTCATTCCATCTCCCGCACGTCTTGCTTAGCTGGACCGCCTTGGCGTCCATATGCCTCGACTTGTTCATTAGGTCCATGTACTCCCAGCCACAGACGGCCTGCCCAAAGTTTAGGTCAAACTTCCACAGTGGGTGCTTCCCCTCGCTGGACGCATATGTGTGTGCCCAGACCCCGTCGATGGTGGACCACAGCATCTCAACTTCCTCCACGAAGAATTTCAAACCCAGCTTGCCATCGGACAGAGAACGCGGCGCGGAGAAAGCCCTGTCGGCGTTTTCAAGCATGACCTCGCGGGTCGTCCGAATTCTGCGATCGGGTTGGGTGAAGGAAATAGTTGAAGTGGGCTTCCCGGATCCTCCCACCTGCTGTGATGATGGCGGACTCGAATCTCTTCGGTGATGCAGCATATGGAGAATGAGGTCTTCGGCATTTGTCTGGTAAGCCCTTTGGCAGGCTGTGTCGTGTAAGATGACATGGGTGTCCCTAGCGTCTTGAAGCAAGGTCTCGTAATCCTCTGCTCTCTGGCGTTGAAACCCGTCTCTCTTTCCGACTGTCACCTCCGCCTGGAGGGTAGCCCACTGGCTGAAGCCAAATGCGAGCTTGTCTGCTTGCGCCCACTTTGGTGGTCTGCCGGCATTGGAATATTGGACGGCCTTGTAGTTGTACGTGGAAGTCGCTTTTTGGTGTTAGCAACACACGGCTAAATCCGTGCCAACTAGGCCGAGAACCACTTACCTAGCAGGTTAGAAGCTGTAGCGCACCACCCGAGAAAGGATCGTCTACCCCAAAAGACGTCCTGCCTTGGGAGACCGCGTAGCCTAGTGCGGCAAGTCTCGTCGATCTGGCTCCAATCTAGCCTTTTGGGGCTTGTATCAATGAGATGCCATTGGGTCGAGGGGCCTAGTGAGACCGTGGGAACAAGGGCGTGGCATCTTGCCTTGAAAACCATGCCGCCGCCGAACGATACTGCCTGTGGAATCCCTGCTAGCGCCGCCATGTCGGCGACAGAAACTTCAAGACCTTGCTCACCGCAATCCCGTTCCGGTATTGGAAAGCCCGTGATGATGACCGCAGGCCCAACCAAACTGTGCCAGCAGTGGCCACTTGAACCGGAGGGAGCTCTCTCCAGGTTTATGTCAACTCTGAAGGTGGGCACGTCGCTCTGGGTAGTAGGCTCGTCCAATTCCGAAAATCCGACGTAAGCATACGTGCGCTCAGCTTGCTTCTCTTGGCAAGCTGCTGCCAGCCACGATAGCTGTTGGGCAATGGAGATGACAAAGCTCTCGGGACCTTGGACGCTGAATACTTTAATTGCCGGGTCGGTCACCACGGACCCTTCTACCCGAGCCCGCGGAGGCGCGCTATTGCTCGGGTTAGTAGGCAACACAGCTCCAATAGCCTGGAGCAACTCAAAGCTGCAAGCTGGCCACCATTGCCTGAGATATCTTCCAACGGAGCATAGCTGCGCCTTGTCGGTATCTCCAGTAATTGCGAGAACGCGATCGAGTTTTTGATACATGCCAGTGTCATAGTTGCTGATGAGAAAGCTCTTCAAATCCCATCTGACATGGAAGATGGCACGGGCGAATGATGCGGGGGGCACATCGTTAGAGAGTCTCGCTGCCTGTCGGCGAATTGCAAGCGAAGTCCGCAGACGAATGAGGTCCATCTTGTTGCTGTAATACTGCTCAAAGAGCTCCTCTATTTTCCTGACCAGGTTCCGGAAAGAGGGCTGGCTGGTAAAGTGCTGCAAGACACTTGAAGGATCAATGGATGTCCCATAGGCTACCGTCGTATCTTGATCTGGTAGACTTGAGTCGGAGACACTCCATGGCCTGGCCGAGAGATTCGAAGCCGGTGCGAATTCCCCACGTATCTCGGGACACCACACGCTGTGGCCTTGGTTGACAGCTGGTTCCAGTTGACTCTCACCAAGTAATCCTGGATTTGTAGCACCCCAATGGCTTATTATGTCCTGAAGTTCCATTTTCGCCACGTCCTCCCCTATCCTTATAGGGGCGCGTTGTATGTCTGCGCTTTCGGTGAAGCCGAGGACGTAGGTATGAAGTTGGCATGTAATTTGTGGTCCGAGGCGGCGAACCATCCTGAGAGCTTTCCCTTGGATTTGTATGGATGGGTCGACCTCGGCAGTCTCGGTGAACTCTTTCAACACCGATTGAAGATGGGGGAGGATGTGCTGGCGCGATGGCTCGTTGACCGCATAATAACTCGAATTCCTCTTCAGTTCTCTTAGGATCGCTCGCGTCATCCTTGAGACCATGTCGTTTCGCTGTTCAGGGGTGTATACGGTAGACCC
>Ga0247763_1001700_pt1 | contig 12187 bp, 7 predicted proteins | sample UWRJL141409B4_FD_179926 | JGI IMG/M metagenome (GOLD analysis project Ga0247763, IMG submission 179926) | Plant litter microbial communities from Arlington Agricultural Research Station in Wisconsin, United States - UWRJ-L141-409B-4 | ecosystem: Environmental > Terrestrial > Plant litter >...
CAGCCGCGAGGAGCCGATCAAGAGGGGAGTGGTTGGGATTTACGGTAAGAGAGAGGGGATAGAAGAGATAAATATTGGCTGGTGGTGCCAGAAATTTTGGAGGTGGACCATTGGTCATCTTTAATGTTTGTGTTATTGCTGAATTGAGCCAACCTTTGTTCAATGTGTTAGCTAGCCAAATTCCACTTACAACAGACCACGCAGACCAAGTCAGCTTCGGGAAAGCGGGGGGCTTGGGCCAGAGTGGCGGCACCCGATCTGCATGCAGCAACTGTTATGGGGAAGATCGGCATTGCCTCGTGCAGCAATGCCCGTTTATGTTGGCTCACCCTCTCAGGTAGCCACAGGTTGACAACCCGTCCATAGTCTTGCCGTTCAGCTCACCGGTGAATTTGACGCTGCTTTCGCAGTGCTATCGGCGTTTCCAAGAAGATCCGATTCGAAATCTCCTATTCCGAGACATTGTCCCAGAAACAGCCCCGCGGAGAAGTTCAAATACAAAACGGCCACTGTAATGAAGAGATTGCCTCTGCGTCTTCATAATAAGACGCTGAACTCTCATCACTCTCCATCCATCTTATCGTAGAACATTGTCGTTACCATGGAAAAGCCTGTCCCGTTCTTCAAAAATGATCGCATCAAAGTTACCTTGTTCAAGAACCCTATGGCTTGCTTCTCGGACAGCTAACTCAAAGGTGAAGGCGGCGCCGACGTTGTACGATACTGTGTCCAAGAGTGGAGCGATGGCGGGCTCGGCACCAGCCCAGCGCTCTCATCATCGCTGAGCCCTTTCGCAAAGACAATACCAGCATCAGGATTTTCGAACTCGAACGGAAAAGATCGTTTGCCTTCTTCGACCAAACTGTCATCTTCGACTCAAGACCCCTCGCCGGGCAACATACCACAGCTCGAAGCAGAAGACTGGCCCACCAGTCACCATCGCGGCAAGATGTGCTCCTCCTTTTGCTCACGACGGCCGGATCTCACACATGAACAGAAGTTCATCATCTTCGAAACGTCTCACCCTACCCTCGGACACGGACACGGAGTTCATTCTCGGCCGAATCATCGAGAGCGACTAGGCAGACAAATTGAATCCTGCCCTCTCGCCGCTATCGTGCCTATAGCCTTCACTGATTGGGAATCCTCGTACAGCTGCGCCTTCAAGTACCCAAAGGGCAAGCGGTTGCCCGTCGCAGTGCACCAGCAGGGATATCATCGCCAGTATAAACCGTCTCCGTCCGGCCCTGAATTTCCGGGCGCCGCGTGGATAACTAGCGCGATATGAATCTAGTAGAGGAGCCGAAGATGTATTATCAGGTGCCAGACATGAGGCACCCCACCTGCCCCGGATTTGGATAATGGCTTGATGATGAGTTTGCTGACAGAACCCTCAGTGTCCCAACGCCTGGAAAACCTTCCCGACCTGCGAATCGGCGTCGAAGTTGGCAGTATGCTTTCTTCCACGTGGAGCAAGAACGGCCGGGGGAGAGGGCCGAGGACTGATGGGACGACGGTGTTGTATCCGGGGGCGTTGGTGACGAATGAGCAAAAAATGTTGATGTGGGTTTGGAGGAACGTCGACTTGATCGACAATCGGGTAGGGCTTTTTACCGATCTGGAGATAGCACCGTGTATTGCGTTTTGCTGCATAATTAGAACTTCCAGCTCCTAGTGTTAGTTGTTACCAGACTTATCGGTGGGAGGGTGTCCTTTAAGGCGGCTATCGTAGTAGAGGAAAAACCTCTTTGTCCAGGATACGCGGCTTTACCCCCTTGGAGGTAAGAGCAACCCGCTAAGTAAGCATGACAGAGCCATTACAGCTGAATATATTTTAGATAACCAAGGAGCATTAGCGGAGTGATGAAATTACATGCCTGAGAGACTGTAACCTATTACCTGACTCTAACGCACTCCTTATTCTCAGTACATCGAATCGAATATTGATTCATGACTAATCAAATATTTGTTATTTATTGGCCACCCTGGAGCCTGCACTTAATTGCCCTGAGTTCCACGGTCCATCCATTCCTTCCGTGAACTCAATAAAAAGTTTCCAATACAGACACCAGACCCCCTGTCCGCAAAGTATCCTACCAGCTTCTTGGAGACATCAGAGCCATATCCCTCTGTCGACATTAGATATTCCAGCGCGATTCCAACGGGGAAGGGAACAGCTTGCATGCCAAATATACCAGCTTGAGGCTGTAAGAAGATTTCGACTATGTCGGCGATATGGTTGCAATACTGGCGGGGTTCTGCGCGCGGGGGAAGGCAGCCAGGCAGAAAGGACCATGGGCTGAGGCGGACAGCTTGATGCATTGTGCTGTGCACCAGAATGCACATGGCCCAAAAGAGCGACATGATCTGTCCTACTGCCAGACCCTCTGCTGTGGGATCTGTGTAGCCTCTAGCCTGAATAATCTTGAGATGTTCGATGGGTGCTTGGCTCTGGAGCCAGTCGGTGAGTTTGGCATCTATCCTGATATAGGTAGCCACGAGCTGTTGATATAGTGGTTTGGTAAGATTCTGTGTGAGGTGGTCCAAGTCCTCCAGGAACCCGGGTATCTGGACGAAGATATCCACGAGTTTATCCTTGTCGGTTTTTGCAGACTTGGTCCAGGGGATTGTTATCCAGGCCGGTTCAGCCAATGGGGTCCGCTTTCGAGCACAGCACGCCGCGATTGTCTATTGATGAAGTCAGATTCCATAGATTGGCCACTGAAAGGTAGCTAGAGAGGACATACCAAGTGTATTCGCGAGTTGACAAACAATCGATGTGCAAAGCCTTCAATGTGTGCAGCTGGTGATCTTTGTATGACGAGAGCCATCTCCCCAATAGCATGGCCATGCCAACTGCGCGCCTGAGATAGTACGGCTTGGTTCTGGGGTTCTGATCCGTACAAGAGCTGAACATTCAATAAGCCATCAGTGTCACCTGTGTAGGGGCAAAGGGGCTGTGCAGTACCTCAAACAATCCAAGCGCGCTACACGCAAGGAGAAGATTGTCGGCCTTCCACTTCATAGGATGCTTGAGGCTAGTCTGTGCCTGGCCCAAGGCACTGACGTAGATTTTGAGTCCTTCCTTCATCATCCATGATACTCCGTTCTTTTTCCCTATTGCACTGAGAACCACGGCCAGCACAGCTCTGCTCCCAACGTTGTCGTGGTGACGCAGGTCCCAGGCGATGGACCTCCAGGAGCCAATTGGAAATCTGGAGAGGCATCCAGAGGGATCTTTGGATGGAACACCAAGATATATGTCCCAAAAGAGCGAAAAGTACTTGTCTTCGTATGCAGATTTCGCCAGGGAGGGCCGGAGCGCTACTTCGGCTGGACTCGCTTGGCAAGGTTTGCTGGTGCTGGCTGCGTTGACGAAGATTCGCTGGCGGTCATAACCGGCACAGGTAATTCTGGCTTTGGTACATTGCCCGCATGTAGGATGTTGAAGGTCGCACTGGGAAAGAAACTGTTAGTGACATCAAAGAGTGTTCATCAGAGACCACAGCATACCCCCTTTTTCCGCTTGCGACATGTGATGCATCCTCGTGACCTTCCCGGAATATTGACCATGACGTGAATGCGAAGATCGAGGCGAAGGTTTTGTCCGACTAGAGAGCTAACTGACAATGGTCGCTGCTGCAACGATGCTGGGGGCCACAATCGTACGTGCGGAGGCGCCAAAAGCCACGTTATGAAGGAGATGGTGATGTAATCTTCGCTGTTGTGGCGAATTAGGACGGTTGTGAGGCGCTCCTTCGCAATCGCTACCGAAACCCAGAGCAAGGCAAACACGTATGCGAGGCGGGAGGTAAGACGGACAAACTAACACAGAACGGTTTATGGACTAGGCTCCGATTGCCTGGTTGATTTCCTGGCTAACGCTTCAACGAAGGAGATCACGACGGAAGTCGCAGGTAGTTTGAACATAAAGATTGGTGGGGCAAGTGGCCGAATCGGGAACATTGCGCGCACCAATAGGATTGTTGATAAAGTCGTCCAACGGAGGGAGCATTACATCACCAAGGGGGGTTCCCCGCCTAATCGGCTTTTTTACTTGTTCCTTCTCGGTCTCGCTTCGGCAAAGGTCTTTAGTGGCACTAATAGGACATGGGATGACTTTGTCTCCTCGACAGAGTTATAAAGATGCATATATTCCCAGATGGTAAAAGTGGCTTCTGAGAGAACCATTCGATGCTTTGTTGCCAAACGCAGTTGCACATACCTAAAAGGTCGCACCATTATGGGCGACCCAGCAAAGCCGTCGTCAAGTGCCTTCGCAGGTTACGTCCGCAGGCTCTCCACAGCCATCGGCTTCTCCAAGACCTACAATTTATTTTTCTACCTCTTCTTCGGCGGTGCCCTGCTTGGCTTCGTCCTTGCTCGTTTCATGTTCATCAACATCGACAATGTCTTCTGTGGCCCTGGATTCAGCCCGACTAGTAGAGCGAGTCCCGGCGAGTGCTACTACTACCGATCTGGGTTGTACCGCGCGGGCATGCTTCTCCATCTTGCGTGTTTCCTCCCAGCTGGTTGTCTTGTCGTCTTTCAATTTCTGCCGGTCGTTCGACACAAGTTCATTCCGGCACATCGAATAAACGGATATATCATCTTGTTGCTGAGTGTTGCGGGCACGGCAGGGGCGTTGATCATCACACGACGAGCTTTTGGCGGCGGCTTGGATGTCCAGACAGGGTTCGGCATGATTGCCATCATGTTTTTGACTTCGCTCCTCATAGCTTACATCAACATCAAGAGGCTGCGGATCGATCAGCATCGGGCCTGGATGCTGCGGGCTTGGTTCTACGCAAGTATACTTCTCCTACAGTCTGTCTGTGTCGTGCTAATGTGCAAGCAGGCTGGTGCCATCATCACGGTCCGGCCGATTCTGTTCATAACTGCTCTCATCATAAGCAAACAGGACACGTACTACGAGGCGATTCCCTGCCGTCTTGTGCAATTTCTAAACAGCACCGGGCAATTCAATGACACTTTTCCGCCCTGCAGCACGCCGGATTCATGGACTGCAGTCCGCGCGGATTTGAATGACAATACAACTCCCCTTGGGCCGGCTGCTTCTTTACGAGCAGGTTTTGGGATGGCTGGATGGCTAGCCCTCTTCCTTCACGCCATCGGCGTTGAAATATATGTAAGTTCAATCCCAAGCCAACATCTTCTCTCACTCGCAGAATCTCTAACTATGACGCTCGAAGCTCCATCTCACCCCTGCCAAGAGTGATCAGCTACGCAAGTTTTCTCAACAGCATCAATTAGAAGCAGGTATACGGGAACGGGGCTGCGACGGTCCAGCAACCGACGGGTTGAAAGATACTCGGGTTTCGGAGCCCCGATATGGCTCAGGAAAAGAGTAGTATCCATGGAAGTTGAAATTCAGCGAGAAGAGGACTTTATCTCTCATTAAGTATAACAAAGTTATCGAAGCGAAGTATTAAGTTTAGCGAGTCATTTGATACCGTGCGTACATAAAGGAGTCCAAGACGGGGAGTTATTCTTCCGTTCCGCAGGAGGAAAGTCGGGATCGGCCCGCATCAAGTCAAGCAGAGTACTAGCAAAGTATGGACAGACAACAGCGCAGTCCTCCGGGTTGAAATCAATGGGCATCCAAAGGCGATTGATGCGAGCCGGCAAATTCGGCTGCGGGGCGCTGGGACAGATCAAAAATCGACTTTGATTCATGCTTGAGAGCGACGGTCTCATTTCCGCATCTAAGAAATTGTTAGCAAGATAAGGGTATAGAGTTTGGGACATACGCCGCTTTGAAGACGGTGGGGTTGCCACCAACGCACATGTCACGGGCAGGGCCTGCCAGCTGGAAACCCAGTCCGTCAGCTGGCAGCTCAGTCAGAGAGCTGGCGCCCCATCAACAGGGTTGCCGGTAGCTAACTCTTGTGGAGGCTGGCTAGGAATTGGGAATACAGAAACGGGCGCGATAGTGCCTCGCCAACACCGGTCGCTCTCCTCCCACTCGAGAATGTGTTGAGGGACACTCAAGACAAAACGGAAAAGATGGGTTATCGGAATTGTTGTTGACAGTCTTGGTGCCAAAGCTAAAGGAAAAATATTGGGACTAGACTGAAGTGAGGCAGCTAGGCTAATATGAACTCTCGCCAGTCCATCCCAGGCCTAAACGACTGGTGAAATGCATCCTTGAATACCTTGCCCACACCGACCCGGCGAGACACGCCATCTTTATCTGTCTCCAGCAGCATTACGTACCAGAGATCCCACGAGCTGTCATGGCGTTCCTTTGGAATGTAATACGACCACTCGGGCATCTCCTCGTCGAAGAATATCCTGGCATCCGAGATAGCAATAAACTCAAAGGGTTGTGGTTGCCCGTTGGGTTCGTTGCCCGCGTCTACCAAGTCCGCAAACTTGTTTGGGAGCACAATAGAGCCGCAAATGTCATGGTTGCGGTCGAGGATGCTGTACCGACGGATGGACGATGGCGAGCCGACTGTATCAGGGTTGGCGAGGAGCCGGAGATGGGCAGACCACGTCCAAAACTGCAAGAAGTGAAATGGCATTTCCTGTGGACCATCCATGTCCATACGGCCCTCCTGCGGCGATGATGTTGGTACTTTCTTGTAGAACTCACTTCGTTTCCTGGATGGCCACCGCTCCTTGTTGTCTTTACCGTGAGGAGGCCTAATGGTGCGCGTGAACAAAAGTCCTGGCTCTTCCCTCTTCTCACGTTTCGCGTCATCAGCTTGGCACGGAAGGTCCGCGCTGGCAAAAGTTCCAACCTCGCCCAAAACGGCGCTGTTGCGGTCCACCAAGCACCAGCGAATCCAAGTGTGTGCCATGAGCCAATCCCAGATGTTCTCAACGGCACCCGTGAGAATGGGTGGGCGATACGTCGCCTGCCCTGTCCAGCCCGCCCATGACCAGCTTGGTGCCACTGGCCGTCCGTCATCGTACTCGCGTGGGGTGCTATCGCCCGTGGCGGGTGACCAAAGAATGGCAGCGTCAAAGTAAGAGCTGGGAAGCCCGCCGAAGAAGCGAGTGCCTATGTGCATGCCTAGAAAGTTGGAGATACCTGCAAACGCTCGGAGGGCGTGTCCCTCTCGTGGGAGTTGGCGGCTTGTGTACAGCTCGACGCATTTGATGTAGGCGCGAAACCGAGAATTTTGCTGTGCGAGTTCGCTCCAGATTTGCGCGGGGCTCTGTACCCAGTCCGCCGAGCGACCTTGAAAGGATGGCTCAAACGTATCCTCGGACATGGACTCTTCTTGACATTGGAACCATACACCCGAGGATGTGAAAATGAGACACCGTCTTGAGAGTAGGCGATCTTGACATGTCCATGCACCCTTGGACCACTGTGAGCTCTGGATGTGCGTCTCCACCGGGTGATGGACCATGAGCGACATCTTGTCGCCGCAAGGTCTGATGTGCTGGTTGATCTCTTCGCCTTGGCTCGTCCCAACCGCGGCACAGATGGTGAGGAAGGCGCTGGCAAGGATGGCTTCGATAGCGCTGTAGTTTGCCCGCTTATCTTCCTTCACGTCCTGCCTAATACAGAGTGAGTCAACCCAGAGGTAGCGGATTCCAAGATCCCGAGTGAGTTTGATAGCCTTTTTGGTGGTCTGTGGCAGGTAGTCTTCGTTGTCTCTCAGCCAGTCCTCACCGCAGTCCCTCTTGAGCAATAACTCGGTATCTGGGTTCCAAGTGTAGCTTAGAACTACATATTCCATGGAGCCAATGAGGGGAATGAGCTTGTTGTGTTCGAGATCGATGACTCGTAGGTGCGTATCCTCCATGAAACGGGCAGACGGCATCGGACTGCAGTGGGCGTGTCGGTCGTTGCAATCTTCAACCCATCCTCTGATCCTCTCCAGACTTTTTGCCGATTGCACTTTGCGTCCCAGAAACGATGGATCGAAGCCGGGTTGATTGAGATTGTCGCCACAGAGAAGAATATAGGCATCTTTCAGCCAGCCTGGCGGGTCCCATGATATCCGAATATGGCGAGTCACGGGTTGGAAGAAGCAAGTCTCCTTGTCCAGGTGGATGAGCTCTCTGCCATCAATCTCCCATTTTGCATAGACAGAGATGTTCCTATCAAGTTCAGGTCCGCTCTTTGATGCCAAAGTCAGTTGATCTTCAGCCGCGAGCCAGACCAGACGACAGAAGTTACAGCGGTTCGCTCTGCTTTCGACATCCTGCAGAGAGCCCAGATGGATGCGCTGGCTGGTGTGCCTGGCGTCACCACTCGTACCTGGACTCGTGAGACGGGATGTTGTTGCTCTGCTTAGGGAACTCTTCCAACTCCGGCCAGGGATTGTGAATCGAGACCGAGACAGCTCGAGATGCTCGCAGAATACACACGTGTTGTCATGTGGCGAGGGCGGCACCTCGGAAACTCGACTGAGACTCGCTGCTGCCAGGCTCTTGGCTCTCTTGGGTGTTGAGTGCTTGGTGATTCTTGCGTGGTCAGTTTTGGGGCTGAGCGGGCGGCTGCCAGTGGTATTCCCGGATTTCGTCCTAATGTCTTCAGGCTCCGAGCAGCTAAGACCCAAATCAGTGCAGCGTTTGCATTTGTCTGGCCATTTGCGGTCTGCCGGCTCGCACTGATAGTAAAAGCCAGCACGTCAGGGAAAAATCCGCCCAAGTGCGATGGAGCTCTGTCAGTACCTTTTTTTTCTGCTCGCGACACGGAGTGCACTTGACGTAACTGTACTGCCGCTTCTTGCCGACATCCCCGGCGACGCTGCCATCGATTGATTCGGTATCCAGCTGGAGCATGGCGATAAAATCTGGACACTTCTACCTCTCCAGCCGACTTTGTCAAAGCGATGGTTGTCGAGACTCGGAGCGGGGTCGCAATGCACTTTCTTCATGGTCGCAATTGCGATATGCGATTGCGATTGCGATTGCGTTCCACCAATCACTTGGAAGGCGCGTTCCAAGTCATATCGGCCGTATTTGATTGGCTCATTCCTTACTATCGAATTCGACGCAGACACTTGCGCAATGTCTCTCGACGTCCTGACAACACTGCCTATTGAAGGTGTGAAGTGCGTGGGACCTACAACCGCTTGGGTACCAGAATCGAGCAAAGAATTCGGAGAAAGCAGGTAGAATCTTCCAAAATCTCCAAGAGTTGGAGGTGATAGTAGCATGATCTACCACTAACAGTACATCTTGTAATTACAGTATGTATACGTTAGGCCTGGATCATCGAATGCACTCCCACATCGGACACGATGGACATCAAACTCCGGCTGATAGGCCACCAAACATCAGCCCCCTCAAACATTGCGACATGGAGTCATCCCGATCTGCTGACAGGGGCTGACAAGTTTTACGATGACGGACTTATTGCGGTGTGAAAATTTTTCTTCCTCGGCGGGACGGTCAAAGTGGCCAGCGCAATCCCCCCTTTCCACACAAGTCGGGCGCAATTGCGCAGCCAATGAGGGTGGCGTTTCTGCGTCTGGCGGATTGCGCGATTTTTCACCAACCCACCCACCCATTGCGTGAGGCAAATTGCGACGCGGCAACGTGTGCAAAAGCAGCCCAATCACATTGCGATTGCGCAGTCATGCATGTTTTTCGGGGCGGCCAGGGTCTGCCTCATGACCTTCAAGGCCTTGCCACGACCTTGAAAACCCAGGGTACCCCGCAGATGTGGGTGGGCAGGAGGTGAGACTGTCCACAATTGTGTGCAATCGCACTGGCATGGTCATCCGAGGGGAAGGTGTTTCTTTCCCAACCTCGGCGCGATCAACTACGTCGAGCATAATGCGGCTGAGGATGTCCAATGCGGGTGAGGCCAGTTGTGTGTTTTTGCTCCAGCTTCAAATTCTGCGGCTTTGGAGAAACCTCGGCACAGATACGTCCTAGGTTGGGTTGTGCACAGCTTTGTCGCAATTGCCCCTTGGCCGCAATGGTGCTCATGTGGCCGCAATGTGGCGTGCCTCTTGTCGCAAATGGCCCCTGAGGCCGATCTATCACTTCTCGGGTTATTTCTGTGTGCTCGGCAGGTACATGGAGGCAAAAAAAAATATAAAAAATTCGACCTGCAGGCGATTTGCCTCACTGTGTTGGTCATTACGAGGGGATCCGACGTCAGCATGAGAGTTGCGGGGGTCAATCGGTCAATGGATCAATGGATCAATAGGTAGGTATGAGGGACCTCAAATATGATGCTGCCCCTCGCAGTTCATGGCAAGGGACTACATCAGATGGTTGTTTTTGACATTTCCAGACAACTTCAATAATCCCGCCGCGAGCTGGGGCGACTGTTCACCATTTCCCGTCATACCTACGCTGCAGTCTGCCGCCCCTCTCTCATTGCCAGGCCCGTCTCTTCTAGCCAACATCCCTCCTTCCTTCTTCCCTTAGGTTGGGCACGAATCTTAAATCACATCAGGGTCCCCACATCCGCCGACTTGCTGTCTTCTTGCTCATCTACGTGGAATTCATCATCCCAGACACATCTCAGAGTCATATGTCATCTCATCCCTCAGGGTCGCCTTTTTCGCCCTGGTCACCACACAGTCTGGAACGTCTGCACAATATCCGGCCCGTCATGGCTGCTCGGCATCTCATTCCCTCACGCAATCCCGATGACACTACAACGCTTGCGTTATGGCTTGTGGAACCAAACGCCCCTGTCAACCACACATTATTATCGGCTAGCTCCCTCCCAAGGCGGCAGGCAGATTTGATGTCATGCTTTGCACAATTGGAAGCTGCCTTTCCTCCAAAAGCGAACCACGAGAGTCTCAACGAGGAGAGAGGGCCGGAGACCCTTAATCCTGCTGCAAAGCTTTGAGATGCTTATGAACGGGGCAGAGTTAAGTGGGTGCTTTGCAAGCGAGAAAAGCGTTTGTTTTCGGAATAGAGGAGGGAAGGACAGATCCACGCGCAATTTCATGATATCACTTGACTACTTGGAGGATACGAAAAATAGATTTCCGGGTTCCCCATGTTTTACACGGACATATTTTACCAGTTTCTTGAACTTGGCGTCGCGGGTGATGACGGTATCACATCCCGACATTTCCCAGGAGGGGAAAGTCTCAACTTTCATGAATCTTGTGTTCTCCCTTAATCATGTGACCAACTGCCAGTGGTGCCTGTCCCATGCATGCCACTCCATACCGTCTTTGGCGTTGTTGCCTGCCGAAAACTTTTAGTTTGTAGATTCCTGATTTGTGCGACAAGATGTGGTGGCTTGCACAGCCACCTTCTTCACCCAATGTCGTGCTATCTTAAACGCCTTGCTTATCAACGTCAGCTCCAGCTACATGCGGGAGACCCTTCTGACAAACTGATTCACATCATCCATCCTGTGATCAATAAATCTACGAACTAGATGTAATCCTGTTGCTTACTAACCGTCAAAAATGGCATTCCCATCGGAAGCGACCAGTTTCGAAGGAAGCAGACCTGGAGAAGGCAGATCACCCTCACAGCAAGACTTGAGAACGAGAGACAGCCCGCTGTGCAACGAGTGCAAAGCGCTCGAGTTGGGAGCGGTCGCCAGCCTGAAACTGGCCGAAAGGCAGTTGGCAGACACAATTCTGGAAGACTTTCGGCCATACACATGGAGGGTGGGACCCGATTGTGACAAGCTGATGCCCGACCACATGTTTTGTCATCTGTGTTCCGATTTCTACCCCGCCAAGATCGGCGCTCATTCAGCTCAGACATTCTTCCGAACCAACGCGATTGCCGACACTACCCTGTTCGAAATCTACCACTCCCACGAAACAACCTTGCTCGTGCCTCACCCGCAAGAACACATTCCCCATAGCGACACCATCCCCGAGGTCACAGGCCGGACATTCGACCCTTCCCGCATCGATTTCACCTTGGTTTGGCAGTGATTGGGGGATTGCTCTAATAACCACGGCGCTTCCTGCACCGGAGTCTCATCACTGGGAATCGAACGCCTAGCTGGATTGAAGGTCATCGACTGCCAATCCCAGACCATTGTCCACCTCCCAGAGCACGGCCAGTATCTGGCACTCAGTTATCTCTGGGGCAAACCGGGGAACGCCGCAGCCCCCTCGCACCTTGAACAAGACATCAACAATCTCGGCAGCCATGTCCCACCCGTGATTAAGGATGCCATGGTGGTGGCCAACGAGATTGGGATTCCGTATCTATGGGTCGACAAGTACTGTATCGACCAGTCAAACACCGATGAGAA
>Ga0247763_1001701_pt1 | contig 12182 bp, 5 predicted proteins | sample UWRJL141409B4_FD_179926 | JGI IMG/M metagenome (GOLD analysis project Ga0247763, IMG submission 179926) | Plant litter microbial communities from Arlington Agricultural Research Station in Wisconsin, United States - UWRJ-L141-409B-4 | ecosystem: Environmental > Terrestrial > Plant litter >...
CAGGGGGACCTCACCAATTGGCAGAACGGAAGTATACAAATCGATGACCGATGGCCAGCCCCCCCTGGGAAACCAGAGGCCAAGGCCTGATCAGGACTAGGGGGTTTTTGTACGTAGCACCGGTTGATAGGATACCTCGCAACGCAGGAGCAGCGTTTTCCACCTAGGTAGTTACGGTAGAAGTTCCGCGTGGCCATTAGGGCCGGTGGGTGGCACCCACCCTATGCACGGCGTAAGACAATATATATATATTTACTTTAAGTATATTTTCTTTAGGTTAATTTAGATTTATATCTTCTAGCTTAATATCAGATTCTTCTTTAGAATTAGATTCTGTTGAAAAGTTAATTTAGCTTGCCATTATAGTATAAATTCTTTTTTCTCTTTTCTTACGAGAGTGTTTCTTTTTCCGAACTTTTTTCTAAACCTTTTGGTTATCCTTTGGCTTAGAAAAGTCTTTCCAGCCTTTAGGAGCTTTCTTGGGGTATAGAAAAGCATAATTGGAATTAGTATAACCACGCAATTTACAGTATTTACAAAATATTATTATGGTATTTTTATTCTTTTAGTTTTTGATATACTATATGGTTCTTCGGCTTGAGACTTATAATCTTTTTGCCTTATTTAACAAATTAGCTGTTAGACTTTCCCAATTATAGGCCTTAGGGTCAACCCGTAGGCTTTGGGTAACCTAGCTTACAAAAGCATTAAATTCAGAATCAAGGTTCTAAAGTAGATATGCTATAATAGCAATTTTAGGTATAATTAGTTTTTAAGTAGTTAAGTTATCTAAATTAGATTTTAGCTTATTAATATAAGCTTTTATAAATTTAAAATCAAATTATAAGGCCTGAAAGAATTGCTGTAATAGCAAGTATTTACTTATAAAACCATTAGTATTATAAAGGTTTTTTAGAATCTTCCAGGCCTCAAAACCGTTAATATAAGCTTAAATATAATTGGCTATATCGTATTCACACATCAGGATTATATCCGCGAGAGCCTTTTCTTGGATTCTATCCTATATATTATTAGTACTTAAAATAACACCTTTAAGGCCTTCGTATAACAGGTACGCTTATACCATTATAACCCAGCTCTAATAATTTTCAGAACTTTTCAACTTAGTTATTTACTTTAGCTTTGCAGCTATAGTGGGCGAAAAAAGTAGTATAGTAGGGAGTTGAACTCGCTACCTTTCCAAGAGGAAACTATATACCTAATTAGGCATTATTGCTAATTTGACCACGTACGCTTAAAAACGTAATTGTGTTAAGTGGTTATATAATGTATAGTATAATTGCAAATTTGCAAATGCGAAAGGGAAGGTTATATGTAATATGTATAGGGAAAGTAGCTTGTGATGGCTAGTAGTTGAGATGAAAATTAAGGTGGTCGGCGACGACGGTAGTAATATTGGAAAACTAAGGTGGTCGGCGGTAACGATGGTGATATTGGAAAATTGTGGTGGTCGGCGACGATAATGGTAATATTGGAAAATTGTAGTGGTTGGCGACGACGATAAAAATAATAACTGTGACTAAAAATTGGCTGGCTTACGCCAATAAAAAAATATAAAACGGCTCCGGGCTCATAACCTGTTAATGAAGCTATGGTCATAATGATAATGGAGGCAAGTCATGGAGAAAAAGATGGATAAGTGCTTGATTCTTCTATCTAAGAGAGGGCGAGCTGTAGTTATTATAGTTGTGGCCATCGGCCCATCGGCCTCTGGCAGAGGCCAAAGGCCGAGGCGCCGAGGCGCTAGTACGCTGTGGCGTTCTTAACGTAGTAGAATACGAGGTTTTATTACAGGGCCTTATTATGCTGTACAGCGGGCTGCACAGCATTGTTATACTGCTGTACAGCACAAGTACTGTATAGTGTATTTATTCCCAATAACTACTTGCCTGATTCGGCTGCCTCTGTTTAATTGATAGGTTGGTAATTGTGACGAGAACGTTATTAGTTTACGTTAGGTATGGAATACAGGATTTAGGAGAATTACGCTTGCGTTAAAGCTAACGCTGTAGTAAAGTTTCCAAATTGCCTAATAAAGAAGGTCTAGTACCTCTAAAAAAGCTTAGGGGCCCCTTGACGGCTTGATTAAAGTTAAAGACTGCTTAAGCGGGATAAGAATAGTACGGGATGGTTTTAGGTTTGAGTTGCCGGGCGGTAAGTAGCGGTCTAAATAGTAGGGTAGCGAGGACGGTACTAGGGTTGACGAAACTAATTAACAGGTTAGAAGGAAAGTATCGGATTTGTAAGCCAAGGTATATGGAATAGTATAAAAGTTAAATATAATATTCGTTTGGGAACTAGTTTATTAGTATTAACGAAAAGCTATTAAGGAAGTATGGTAGGTAAAGAGCGAAGAGGACCGAGGAGGAGTAGAAATTTTAATATTTTACTTTTAATAAAATAATTTAAATTTACTTTTTAATTGGTTAAAATAGGGATTAAAAATACTATAATTAGTATATTTGAGGGATACTTGTAACGTAGGCGCACTCCCTTTACCGGTATAGGAACGTATTTGTTAATAGGGCGATTAATTGATAAACTGTATTAAAAAGGGGGTAGGATTCGTAGTGGAATAGGCCTTTTATACGTTATATTAATTTGTAATTAAGTACGGGTATTTATTGCTAGAGATACTTTTAATACGTTAAAGTAAGTTACGACGGGAATGTATTACCGTTAGGTATATTACGGTTTAAAAGGAATAAATAGATAACTACACTTTTAGATTTAGTATAAAAAGCTACGTAGCTTATATTTTCCTAATATGGTATTGGGCGATTATATATTTACGATAGCTTACCGAGAGTATATCCTATTAAAAAAAGGTATAGAAAGGGGGGGGGGCGGGGCAATTCATATTTTTTAAATACGGTATAAAGGATTACGTAATATCGAAAGATAATTAGGTAAATAATACTAAATACGGCGAAATAAGGACTATATTCCATTTTAAGGATGCGAATTGCAGGTTCAATGGTAGTATCGACCACTTACCTAACTCGGCCGCCTCTGTTCAGTTAAGTAATAATAATAAAAACGTTATTAGATATAGGATTTAGGAAAGAGGGCGTTTGTTTTAGAGTTAACGTTGTAGTGGAATCTCCAAATTACCCGATAAGGAAGGTTTAATACTTTTACAAAGGCTTAGGGGACTGGCTCAACTAGGCTAAGGCATTAAGTAGGATAAAAATAATATAGGATAATTATAAGCTAAAGTTGCCGGATAATAAGCAATCTATAAACAGCGGGGATAGTAAGGATGGTACTAAGGTTAATTAAACTAATTAAGGCGAGGAGAGTATCGGATTTGTAAGCTAAAACATACATCGGCATAATAGTAATCAGCTAAGTATAATATCCGTCTAAAAAAGTTAATCCTTATAAATAAACGAAAGGCTAATAAGGGAGCCGGCAAGTAAATATACGTATTTAAAAGATTTCTATTAGTTAAACTACAAAAAAGCAGAATCCCCCAACTCTTTACTCTCAACGAAAATAACTCAAATCTGCTTCTTAGCCAGTTAAAAAGTGGAAATAAGGTGCTAGTAGCGGGCGTACTTAAGGGCTACGCTTGTGATATGGTTTTGCAACGTAGATCAGAAAAGTGGGCCTGTGGCCGTTAATTAATCTATTTAATAATAATTTGTCTATGGCTTTGAAGGTCCTTGCGGAGGAAAAGTAGGAAGAAATAGTAGAGCTGCCTTTGAGGGAGGGAATTATCTAAAATACTGCAATCTCGGGCACGCGGTGGTTGCCAACGTGGCCAGCTGGCTTCCTATTACAGGAGTAAGCGCTATAGTTAGTAATAGCCAGCTTAATAGTAATTAATCTCTATAATGGCTGGTTGACGTTAAACCTTGCAAGGTCTTAGCGTAGGATCCTTTAGAATCTTGAAGAATAGGGCGGATTTAAAGGCCTGAGGCCAAAAAGAGGCGGTTACGTGGATATCCGTATAATAACGCCGTAGGCATATTCTCTTTTTTGCCAATATAAGAGCGTACTTGGTAGTAGGGTTAACTAATATATTGTATTAAAAAGGGGGATGGATAAGTGTTAGTAGTATAGGAATAGGCCCTTTACATATTATAACGGTTTGTAGTTAAGTATAGTATTTATTGCCGGAAATACTTTTAATACGTCCTTAGTAACTAGTAGATATAAATAGGTTATCCTACCCCAAAGCGGACGCCTCCAGCTAGGGTATATATCCCCAGCCCCTTATTATACTTTAGAGAAGATATAAAATTTTACAATTATTTTAATAAAAGTTAAATTAGGATTTAAAGCCTAGCCGCTTTAAACGGTTCCCTAATGATTATTTTAATAAAAACGTAACCTGGAATAGGAATACTTAATTTTAACCCCCCCCTTAAAAGACTATTTAGATATAATACCTTAAAAGCGAAATTTAAAGCCGATTTAATTATATAACTGTTTAATTTATATAAAATTGAAATAATACTATTCCAAAACAATTAGATTCCTCTAAGTAGTATAATTAAAGATGTAAGCTATATATTAGGTATATTTTGGGAGGTGATTCATTATAAGCCAAGCCCTCCGCTTACGATATTTAGGAAATTAAATATTTAAATACAACCTCCTTAGTATTAATATATAATACGATAAATACCTAAGTTATAATTAAGACTAAATGGTAATGGCTTTGACGCCTTTATTTTTGGCTAAATAGGGTTGGAGTGATTAAGTTTTAAATTATCCGTTACTTAAACCTATTACGGGGTAATTATACCAAATAGGCGGTAAAAGTAAGAGTAAGACCTAGTAAAGATTTTTAGGCGAGCTGATTTGTTAAAGTAATTATGGTATATAATATTAATAATATATTAGCGTAACCTATTTTAAAATTCTTTTAGTAGGATAAACTTTACTTTTTAGTTTCGAAAGTATTAAATTTTAGTATAATTCCGTTATTAACCTTAACGGAAATTGCGGAAAAATGGCTTTAGCTTTTATAAATAGGGTTACTTCCGCCTTAAACTTTATACTAAATCGCTTTAGTAGTAATAATTAGGATCTAGAGTTTAAAACCTATTTATTAAAATAAATAGGGGAATATTCGGCCTAGCGCTTGCGAGGTTAAGGCTGAATAATACTATTATAATACCAGGTAATATACTAATATACGGATCCCTAGATAATACGGTAATATAAATATATAAAATATAAAAAACACCCCAAAATCCTAGCTATTAGCTTCCGAAATTACTACTAATATAATTAAACCCATCTCCGTTTCCGCACCTACCTTATTTCACTTTTAGCTTCCCTTCCTACAACCTATTAAATAAACATCTTAATATAAAACCAATCCTCCCTAAATACTACTATTATTAGCTATACTAAATACTACCCCAAACAACCCGTATAAATTAACAATAATTAACACTATTACTACTATATTAAACCAATAGCAGCTAGGCACTAAAAACCCTAACCCGTAAAAAAGGCTCTATATAAAAATCAACGCGGATGGAAACGCTATAAACAATAGCAAAACTACCAAATAACCAAGGTTAAGAACTATTTATAATAATATACTGGCTAGCTGTATTACCCACCTTCTTAATAAAAAAAGGCCTAAAAAGCAGAGTCCGTTACCAGCTAATAATAAACCTAGCAATATAACTCCTATAAAACCTCTCCACCAGCTACTCACCTATACTTTTACCAAAAGTCCTAGCGTTAATTAACAAAAACTAGCCCGTCTATAAAACCGATAAGATTTAATACCAAAAGGCGATAATTGTAAAGTTTATAATAACGAACAGCTATAAGGCCCTTAGGCAAAATCCGTAAAACCTATTGATCTGGAGACCTTAAAGGAGATTCTAATAAATAATTACAAAGTATACGGCTTTCGTACTAAATACCTTTTTTAATTAATGGAAATAATATAAAAATAGGTTCCTAAAAACGATACATCCTTTAAAACCTTATTAGAAAATAGCTTTAGCTTTTCAAATACAAATAAAAGCGCAATTATACTATAATTATATTTTAGATTTATACGTAACTATACTTAGGAAATAACTACAATACAAAAACAACCAAATTATTTTTTCCAACCCAAAATAACGCTACCTAAATATACTAAAACTAAAAAAATAAATAATACCATATTAAATCAAAATAATTCTCTTTCCAATATTAGTAATAATAATAATAATAATAATCTTTTTAAAAATACCAAAACCAATAGTAAATTTAATATTATTAACGAAATAAAAAGTAAACAAAACAGCCAGGTCCGTAATAAAACCCCTTATTAATCATCTCTCGAAAAGCAACGATTACAATTGTATATAAAGGAGAAAAAAGATTAACCGTAGATTACCAGCTAATTAAATCGGTCTAAAAATACTATAAAGTAACATTGGGGAAAAATAAACTAGGGGCTATAAAAATATATATAAAAACGTTATATAATACTCCTCACTCCTATTCATTTTCAAATAAAAGCCTTATTATTAGCGTTTTTATTTAACTATCTGTATAATAATATATTTCGTTAAGGTTAAGGTTTTATAAATAAAAGGAATAACTTCCCCCTCCCCTTAAAAGCAATAACTATAATAACTTCTCTCTTATATTATCTTATTACATTTATACTATAACCGCTACTTTTAATTACCTTAACCCTAACTATAACCTACCTTATTATACTATTACCAGCTCCTTAAATATTTTGTAAGGGGGGCGGTGGTAGCGGCCTTACCGGCCCTTTTAATCCAATTGTATAAACGATATCGTAAAATTCCTCACCCTTATTTACTTTAAGGTATAGGTATAATTATTAGTGTTTTTATTTATCTATCCGCGGAACGGTATAATTTAAAGCTTTATTAATAAAAGGGACTATTTCCCCCTCCCCTTAATAGCAATAGCTATAATAACTTACTTCTTATATCAACACCCACCCCTACTTCCTATTATAATAGCTCAAACTAGTATTTAATTTATAATACCTAATTCCCCAATCTTAAAAAAACAGTAGCTACCATTTAAAAAAACTACTATTCCGTTCAAGGCCTACCGTAAGCCCAGGCTTTACTAATTTATCCAATATAAACGCGTATTCGGAGGGATTTAATATTATTTTAATAAATGTAATTAAAAACCTTATAATTTGGTATAGGTTAAAAAATATATTATTTATATCCCGGCTTCTAATAGTAAAAATATCCTTATAAATTCAAAACTATACAAGTTTTATTAGTAAAAACGCTATCCTTATTTCGTTAAAAACTATAAAAGTAACCTATATTACTAATATACCTAAAAATATTACTTTAAAAGGGTATATATATAGTACGAATTTAAAAATGAAATTAATAAAATAAATAATAATAAACTCGCCTTTTAGGCCGCGGGTATTAAATAAACTAGTATTATTAACTTTTTTTAACTAATAACGTATATAAGCTTAAAAGAAAATAGGAAGGAATTAAGTAGAATACTAAGCCGTAGGCCAACGATTTAAACGCTAATAAGCCTAGGTTTAGATCTCCTTTTTACCTTATAGGTAAACGGATTACCTTAACCTAATAGGAAAATTATAACGTTTTACTTATATATCAAAAAGCGGCAGAATGTAAAGGAAAAGGTAGAAATGGGGCTGGACCTAAGTTAATATTAGTATTAAAGAACATAAGGGTTAATATAATATATATATTTTTAATTTTCTGGCAGTTTTTAAATATTTATATAGCTTGTAAAAACGTATTGGTAAGTTTTTTACTAGAAACTAAATATATATACTATCGCGCTAATCCTTTTCTACCTTCCCCTTTACGTTTTGTTATATTATATATATTAAAATTTCCTTTTTATTATATACCACCTTATTATAAAATTAATTATTATCTAATAATTCCTTAACCGCCTTTTCGGACGATTAGTACTTTTATCGCTTAAAACTTACTAACGTTTTTTTAACCGGTAAAGGGTAAGTTTTCTCTTGTTTAAAGTAAATAGTAAGTAGGCTTCGGGTTTTAATTTCCGTATTAGTTTTATAGGTAATGTTGGGAAAAAGGTATTTTAAGTGGAATAATAATCGTAATAGCAACCTTTATAATGTAATATAATATAAATATTAGCCTTATAATAATAGCTTATTTTATTACCCTAGTATATAATATTTTTTGTTACTTTTAGAAAATTTTTATTAATTTTATCCTGTTTAGGGTAGGGATTTATTAGCTTAGTTATCTTTATATAATAAGAATATTATTAGAAGGATAGGATGAATGTACCTTTTATACTATTAAAGGCAAAGACTTACGGAGGTTAATAATTTATATTATATTTTAAAATACTGGTACTACTTTTCGGAGCCGTGGAATCTAAGGAGCCGGAATTTAGGATATTAAACCCAGGATCCCGGATATAAAACCCCAAATTACGGATGCTAGGTATTAAAAATCGCTGTAGCGAATTTTACTATTTGTTATATAACTGGCTATATTTTACTATAGATTGTACTACTATGGTATAGCTTTTAGTAAGTACGCCTCGTTTTGACGGAGCCTGCCGTTCGCGAAATCAACCTAGCATATAGGGCTGTTTATTAAGTTAATAAAGTTTTAAAATATAAACAATATCGGATAAATCTACCGCCATTTTTAGCGGGTTTTACTGCTAGTTTGTAGCCAAAAGGGTGGCGCCAAGTAATTAACCGCCTCTAGGTCCAAGAGTTTACTTTAAGCTTCGGCCAATCAAGCCCTATAACGCCTCCCGACTAGGACCGCCGCCTTTTCTTTAGCCGCCGTTACAAACCCGACTTATTACGGTCCTGCGTTCCTGCCACAAAGTATATTTTACAAATTCTATGTAGATATTAAAGCGTAGTATCAAGTTAGATACACCTAACTTTAAAAGCAGCGAACTACGGTAAGGCATTGCTATTGCAGTAGGACCCAGACTGAGCCACGAGAAAGGGGGCTATACTATAATCTACGGAAATTTAAACCTCGGGGAGATCCTCTTCTTTTATAGATGAAGGGAAACCTAAGCGTCCTTAGTTTTCACTTGTTTACTTCCAAATAGCCGTAAGCCTTATATTCGTTTACCTTATCGAAAATATGTTCCCTTCTGTTTTTAGCCGTTTTATTAACTACTAACCTTTCACTTTTAATGGAATTCGCCGCGGCCCTTCCGGACTATTTTCCACCAAATCCCCGCACTAATATTACTTATAAATCTCCTCCTATACCTAAAATCAAATAAATTAACTATACCAATTTAAACAAGATTACAGGCCCCAAGCTTCCCTATATTAACGGAACTATCCGACTGGGAGGCTTTAAGCCAAAAGGCTCCCGGACCGTCTTTAACCCCAAGGTTATCCCATTCTTCAATCCTTACGCTTTAATGCTGGAAAAGATCGCCCCTAACGCAACGTTAATATTTATACGAAAGTAAGTTGATTTCTCGGACCAGCTGAACTACCCGTACAATTTAATAGGCAAAATGATCATACGTAATAGGCCGCGGCTGTATATATATACGGGGACGCTTATCGGCACCCATATCTTTATTACCGCCAACTACTACGTCGCTAATTGGACTAACGAATGGTCGCTCGAGTACATCCCCGCTTTTAACGGTACAAAGGTTGGCCAGATCCCTAACGACTAGCCCTGAGGCAAGCCCATTTTTAGCAAGGAATGTGTTAGCATCCCTGATGGAATTGCGGTCGATACTGTAAATCCCTTGAATAGCCGTGACTATATCGCCTACCGTTTCGAGAAAAACCTACCAAATATTAGCTACTTTAGTACCAATATTCGCTTTAACGACGACGAATATAAGGGCCAGATATAGTTAAGTACTGGTTATTTTGCATAAGTCTCCTCTTTCTGTTATAAGGGTTCTGGGTCCAGGATTAATGTGCTTTAGTGATTTCCTCGACGGCTAGGTTTTAACCCTCGAGGACAAGGTTATTATTAACAACGTCGAGGATTTTACGGATAGCGGGAAAGCGCTCATCGCCAACCCGTACGTTAACCATAGCTGGTCCGGCGGGCCACTCTTTAAAAAGCAGGCCACGGATGACGGTAACGAGCTGGCATTCCTGATTGGCGTAGTCAGCGCGACGGTCAAGGTCAGTGTCCGCGACAGCATATTTGATTTAATAATCCACAGCAGTGGTTATCGCATAGCCCTATTGATGCAGCACGCAAGATGCTTGTGGGGGGTTACACCTGATGAGTTGATAAATTGTAAGACGGCAGAGGCAAGCTGAATGCGGAAACCGTCGCCGGGTGATGCTTTTATTCATCTGCAAGTCAGGATAGGTACGGTTTTGTTTGCATAGTTAGGTAGCCTTGGTATGGTATTGTAACACCTCCTTGCGCATTTTCGCGCCTTTTTCTGAAATGAGAATCTACTTGAAGATCCGGTATCCATAGTGTACCCTGGGTATGTTTTCCGATCAATCCAAAAGAGGCCGTTATATCGCCTCCAGGTTTTCAAGTTGCGTATTCACCTTCATGTTAGCGCCCCGTATCCCAAGAAAGGACTGTAGCACTCACTTATCAGTGCGAAGTTAGTCCGGGAGAACCATTCTTGCCGTTATCGCGCAGTTGCGATGATGGACGGCTCCGTCTGGCTCGACGGAACTCGGAGTTCTCAAGTAGTCCGCTGTAGGATCAACGGAGGAATAGAGCGCCGATCCTTCAGAGGCTGCAGTGCTGCAACGAATGAGGGGATGCTAGTCGGAGACGGTTACATCTGCATTCCCCTCATTCGGTCCAGTTTCGGACTAGCTTCGTACCTGCGAAACAAGACGGAGTTGCCTTTTCTCTTCCTTTCTCGCAACTGCGCACGTAACCAAGCCTCGCATGACACGGACGGCCGCATATACAACATATAAAGCATAATGGGGCGCTTCCAGTAGACTGGTCAATACCCGTCCCCAATCCTCCAGGGCGTGTTAACGATTTTTTTTCCCCACCAACTCGATAGGTAGTCCTCGACACCAGGCTCTCCTCTGTTCACGTAAGCCAACATGGCTGAATCTGAGATCGTCCTCTACGACCTAGCCTGCACCAAGAACGAGTGCTTCTCCCCAGCGGTGTGGAGGATCCGGATGCTGCTAAACTACAAGAAAGTCCCATACAAGACAGTCTTTTTGGAATTCCAAGACATCGCTCCCACCCTGGAGGGCCTGTACGCATCTTCTTTTCCTAGCGTCTTATTCTTCAGAGCGCAAAATTCGGGTATCGCTAGCCCTTAACGTGGAAATGGCCTCTGATTTGTGATGCACAGGGGCATAGCTCTGGCTGAGGGGCAAACCAAATACACGGTGCCAGCGATCCACCATGTGCCAAGCAATACCTACTTGATGGACTCAAAGCCCATTGCGGAGCTGATCCAGTCCTACTACCCGGAGCCGCCCGTCGCTATGTTCCCAGATTTCGGCCGCGAGATCGAAGCGGAGATGCGGACCGCGGCCGGTCCGTACTGGCGCTTGTCCGTAACCCCGCGCGAGCTCCACATCCTCTCGCCGGGCGCTCAGGAGTATTTCCGGCGCACACGTGAGCCCGTTCTCGGCCCTCTCGAGATTGATAGTGAGAAGGAGGAGGCGGCATGGCGAAATTGTGATGCTGCGCTCCGCTCCGTTGGCGCCAAGATGCTCACAAACGCCGCCGAAGGCCCTTTCGTGCTTGGTGCCCAGCCCAGCACGACCGACTTCACCATCGCCGGTCACCTTCAGCTCGCACGCGTCGTCGACGAGGGCATTTTTGAACGTCTGCATCAGTACCCTGGCTTCCGGGACATCTATGATACGTGTCAGCGATTCATGAACAAAAAGGACTAGGTGTCCTCAGACTCGAGGATCCCCAGCAGCCGTGATTCGGAATTTGACAGCGACACGGGAAATGAAAACTCATTAGTTTTGTCTTGGGGCTAGGACGCAACCGGCGCAAATAAAACATATTGACAGCTTTACAAGGTACCTATATATAGGTTTCTATCGCGATATCTACCAATTACTACTAAAGCCCCTTTTCTTATACTGGATTCACATCCCGCTTCTTCTTTCGGTTTTTATTTACCTTTACCAACTCCGGGTTAGGGTTAGGGTTAGGGTTAGGGTTAGGGTTAGGGTTAGGGTTAGGGTTAGGGTTAGG
>Ga0247763_1001702_pt1 | contig 12182 bp, 10 predicted proteins | sample UWRJL141409B4_FD_179926 | JGI IMG/M metagenome (GOLD analysis project Ga0247763, IMG submission 179926) | Plant litter microbial communities from Arlington Agricultural Research Station in Wisconsin, United States - UWRJ-L141-409B-4 | ecosystem: Environmental > Terrestrial > Plant litter >...
GGCTAAAAACCTGGGTGTGGTGATGAAAAGAAATGTGGTGGTTGTCTTTTGGGTCTGCAGATCGCAATGTCCGGAAAGTGGGTCGTCCGGTTTGGGGGTCGCGACCTCTAACAGACGAGGCGTTTTCAGTTCAAAAACTCGTCCCTACAGGCCCGGGACCGACAATTGATATTTATGCCGTTATCACATCGAATCTCTCGTATCCTGCGGGCACGACTGGGCAGTATGCTTTTCAGCAGTTTAGCGCACTTGATCGTATGTTTCCACCATACTTTTCTCTCTCTGTCTCTGGTTTTTACTTTTTTCAGGGAAGGGAACTGATGGAAAACTAATGTTCTTTAGATGCCGGGTATGACAGCATGACCGCCCTCGTTGATGTTTTCGAGGCAAGCCTCGATTGCGAAGTCACGACGATCAAGATGACGAATTATTCCTACAAACCCAACCCGCTTCCCGAATCGGGGTCGCAGTACATTAGCAGCCCCGGCATCACCACGGTTAAATCTTCTTCAGCGTATGCCATGAAGTCACCCTTGTGCCCCAACACCTTTGAGATTTCCTTCACGGGCAGCAGAAGCTTTGCATACAACGGCAGCGTATGCGGAGGAGATTCCAAGTCGGAGAAGCTTGATCGGTTCATTGCATTATTCGGGGATGTGGACGGTTACGGAGGCATGAAACCAAAGTTGGGCCTGGCGTGTGCACCCAGCTATTCGATTCGCAAAGCCAGCGTCACGCTCAACAAAACGGCCAGTGGACAATTCATGCCATCATCCATCTCTTTCCTCGACGGAACCAAAACACCATCACGACAGTCGTCAGGCACGCTTCTTGACGGGATTACGTCCTGGGACATTCTCTACGAATTTGTACGCACCATGGTCGAGGCCAGAAGTCCCTTGTCGCAAGGGATAGATGCTTTGGTCGACCAGGTGGTATCCCACGGACATGCCGACGACAGAAAGGCCGGCTTATCCAGATTATTTTCCCTCGTCACCGCCCAAATTGCGAATCGGAACCTCAAAGCGCCAGCACAGACACCACTCATTGGCACGACGATCGCCAAGGAAGACCGTCTCATGGTGTCTCCAGTGTCGTTTTGGATATTGGAATACTTGTTGGTGCTGTTATGTTTCTCGGCGGGGATACTTATTCTTCTGTCCCCTCAGGCGGTCATCCCTTGCGATACATCAACCATTGCCGGCTTAGCGGCGGTTCTTGCTAGGAGCAGCTCGGCTATATCCCAACTCGAAGGAACTGGACAAGCAAGTACCAAGTCACTTACTCAGCTCCTGAAAACAAGCGAGTTCCGAACAAACACAGTTACCACAGACGACGGTAAATCTGTGTTTCTGATTGAACGCAAAAGTCCCAGCCCCAGCGAGGAGGACACGAGTGACATGATTTTGACAGCGAGAAACAAGCCGGAAGAAACCCTTTCCACGTCCAAACGTCGACGGGCGGGCCAGCTGCTGCTTGTCCCATTTCATGGTGCGAGAAACCTATTCCGAAAAGGACCGGCTTCGCCCATTTACAAACAGGTCAACCAGCCTTCCCTGGAAGAAATTCGCGAGGAAAAAGGAAATTACAAGCCGTTCACCGTGACCGTGGCTGGTCGAGTTTTGATTCTCATAGCGCTTTTGGCCCTTATTATCACTCTCGAGTTGTTATACCAGCATTCCACGCGCAATGACGGACTCGCCGAGATTAACAATGACGATTCATCATCATCCTCAGCGCATTACGCTTGGCGATATGTCCCCACGGCCGTCATGGTGGGGATGAGTCTCTGGCTAGGAACACTTAGCTCGACCATTAAGCTGTTAAGTCCATATCACAGCCTATGGAGAGGAAGAGCCCCCGCAGAGAAGAGCATCACGGAGAATTACCTCACTTCAGTGGCAATCGTGAGTATTTGGCGCGCAGTCAAGAACCAAAAATGGGGTGTGGCCACCGCGGGAGTTGCCTCCATGCTAGCGTCAACCCTCACGGTTGTGGCAAGTGGTTTGTTGTTTACGGAAACCTCAGTGACGAATGCGGCTGTGGAGTTCCAAATGGTTGACTCGTTCAATATGAGTCGCGTGGATGAGGCTGCGGGTTTGCGTTTTGCAAACTTTATCCTGACAAGCAACCTGTCGGATCCTGTGTAAGTTTCTACTATCTATCCAATGACTTGAGGTGGTTGTGGTTGGTTGGTAGCCGTGAACAGGAGTTAAGCTGACTTTTTCTTTTTCTTTTTTTTTTTTTTTTTTTTTTTTTTTTTTTTTTTTTTTTTTTTTTTTTTTTTTTTTTTTTGGATTTTCAGGTGGACATACCAAGACTTGGTATTCCCCCAGCTGGCGAGCGTCAAGAATGACTCTGTCTCCGTCGGCACCGTCACATTCTCCGATTTCCCCGCGGTCAGAAGCACTCTCAACTGTACGTCGGCTACACCCGAACGGTTAGCCTGCGCGCCAGACCTTCCCGATTGGGCGAGGATGAAAGTCGGTGCGAAAAAATATAGTAAGCAGACATCTGTTTTTGGCGGTACCGGTACCTTTGGTCGGGTATTACCGCTACAGCGATACGAAAATCTGACTGGGTACAACGCCATCTACCACCCCGACTGTTCCAGCATCCTCATCGGCTTCGGGCATGTCACCAACTCCACCATCGACAAGGCATCCGGGTTTGTGTGCAGCCCGTATGCGGAAACCATAAGGGTGTCTGTAACATTTCGCCTTCCCCGCTGGGAACTCGTCGAAATTTCAACCCCACCTCGAACCCTGTCTCTTAGTTCTACCAGTAAGGGGACTATTCGAGAGGATATCAAACTCGATTCATTCATGCAATCTTTTGCCTCTTCAATATTTTCCAATCCCCTCGCCCGGCTCGAGCTTAACGCGACGGAAGATTTAAACAGTATTTTCCCACTGCCATTATACGGGCGAAATAGCACTTCGGTGGCGCAACTTGAGGAAAATCTGCCGCAAGCGCTGGAGACGACGTTCAGTGTGGCGATGGTGCATTTTCTGAACCATGCGAGGCAGACTGCCAATTTTTCCAACTCTTCTTCTTTTTTAAGTTCGAATTCAAGTTCAGGTCCAGAGGGGGTACAAAGTCAAAGTCAAGGTCAAGGACAGATTATCACCGGCACAGTAGCGACCCCCAACTCTGGCAAGTTACGTCTCCGCCAGAGTGTAATATCCACACGGATTCTGCAAGGACTGCTCGGCGCCATGGTGGTTTGTGTCGGCCTGGCATATTTACTCCAGCGACATATGGGGAGAGTTTTACCCAAAGGGCCATGTAGCGTGGCAGCGGGAGCGAGTTTATTAGCAGGATCGGATTTGCTAAGACAGATCCCGGAAGGAACAGAATGGATGAGCGACAAGGAGAGGAAAAAGTCGGGAATGTTTGAGGGGAAACTATTTGGGTTGGGAATTTGGGCGGTGGAGAATCCTTTTGGTAGTAGTGGAGAGGACAGTGATAGGCAGAGGGAAGAGGAGGTGCGTAAATGGTTTGGCATCGACTTTGAGTGGGTGGGAGACCCAGATACAACTGATTCCTGAGATATTGTGTATACAAATCCATATAGAGAGGAAAATCCAAAGAGAGGATAATCCATACGGAGAGGGGACTTATGAAAAGAAGTGAGAGAGGTGAAAAAGAAAAAGAAAGATCCAGGTACGGGGAATAGAACTCCCGTCCCCTGGTCTACGCCGGAAAGGACAAACGTTGAAAATGCGACGCTGAAATGCAACGCTGAAAATGCAAACGCTGAAAACCAAGGCTCAGCTGTGCTACCACCGAACCCGATTGCAGGTTGTGCTTAATTTGTCACAGTGGGAGAGTTATCCCCATTTGCCAAGGAAAAGTCACTGTGGATGCCGATGTTATTCTCGGGTGGCATACGAGTAAACTTTGTAGTAACGAAGAGATTCATGACATGGTGATGCTGCTTTTTGGAAGCCCTTTTCTGTTTTTCTTCTTCTCTTTTCTTTTTCCCTTTTGCTCTGGAGGTGTACAGATATCTCGTTTCGCTCACTGTGGATGTTCCCGCGCCAAGTACGGGGAGCAACACCCACTCTCTTATCAGCGGCGAGAGCCTAACACCCTCCAAGTTGAGAGCCTGACTGCTGCAACGACGGATACCGTGCCGTGCCTGCCAGATCAACTCTGGGCATCCCCAATTCAGACGTGGCTTGGCTTGGCAGCGTTGCCCTGCATGAGCAGGACCCAATCTTAGACGTCAGCGCCGGTCGATAATTACCCCGCAGACAAAAAAACCGTTGAGGGAATGACGGAGGATTCCGCGGGGGCTCTTGCATCAGTGGCTGAAGATTTCAATATTATTTTTTGTTCAGCTGTCGAACCATGTCTCGTGCATGTGTGTGTGGTTTCCCAGTCCTGAAATTTGCGCCCAACCACACACCGCACGATTAAAAATCACGCACCCAAAACTATCCCCTGCCACCACAACATGCAGGTGCTGACCATCAGTCCCACGATTAACCCCATCGAAGCTCTGGTTCTTCCCCCTTCACTTTGTCGGGGATTCGTCCCCATATCCGGCACTGAGGGAGGACCTGATGGAATGACCGTATATGCGGCTGTTGGTCCCCCGATTGTGCTTGTGAATCGAGATTGACCAAGGGCTCCGAACCCCGTGGTCGGTCGTGACGTTGTGTGCGTCTTCCGCACGCTGTACGAGCTCAGCATGGATGCGCTGTCAAAAGTCCTGTTCTTGGAAACGGGAATAGTCGCAGTGTGGTCCTCAACTGCTCTGAGAACACTTTGGGGAACGGTTCCGATGGGAATCGACGATTTGCTGCATTCGGTTGACCAGAAATAGTTGTCGACGGTTGACTCGATTCCGTACTCATATCCGCATTCGTCGCAACTGTTGTTAATCATTAGTTTTATTGTGGTATTCCCTCACGTGAAAATGGGCACTTACGCCTGTCGAAGTGGCAGTTTTCTGGAGCACCAACAGTCAAGGAGAACGGTAGCGTTGCTTGAATCGGATGGGCAGGTCACATTGAGGTTCGCGTCGCAAATCGAACCTTTTCCATAGCAAACCGTATTCCCGGACTGTGCAAGCACTGCGATAACCTCGAGTGAGGATAAAACCAAGACCTGAAGCAGCAACATAGTCCAAAAACTTTGACAGCAGCAAGAAACAAAACTTTCTCAACCGTCTGGCCTCGTCAAGTTCGAGGGCCGTCTTGCTTATCATGCAAACTGTCCGAGGACACAACTTGTGTGCATGAGCGCTGTACGATATGCATGTCGCTGCAGGTGGGATACCCGCTTCAGCTAGTCCAGGGCGCACCCAGGGGTCCCCCCGCGTCACACAACCCAGGCTGTGCACGAGGCGCTTGCCCAAAGAAGAACCGTGCGGTAAGGACGGGACTACTTATCTTTCTTCTTCACTCTGGGTCGTAAACCTCCTCAGTCCATATCCCTCCATGTTGACATGGCTGTTATTGCTATCAAGCAACATGAGCATTTACTTGTCTGAGCTTACGGTTGGATATGCCGCTGGTATCATTGCTCTGGCAATTTTTGCCGGTACGTTTGCATGCCACTTCATTGGGTATGACGCTGACTTGAACAAATGTCTAGTGCAGCTATGGTGCCCAACCGTCCTTACATTTATTCTCGCGGCAATTCTGAGAGATACGGAGACAGCAGCAACATGGTGCACACCCTACCTAGCATGGGGGATTTTACCGCCAGAGTATTGCCACTGACATGCTTAGGTCCGTCGCCGCACGCTGTCTCCTCTCTTCACACTGGCCGGCTTTTCTTCGCACCGAATCCTCGTTCAGTCCTGGTGTCCGAACACCCGTATCTGCTGTCAACATTGCATACCCGGTCCTTGCCGGTTTGGTTGCCATTGCCGGTATCATCACGCCCTTGGGCTTGTACGATGAACTTACGACGACAAGTCCTCAACTCGCCAATTTCATCTATGCGCCCGACCCAAGTGGCTACCGCCTCGCCACAATCCCTCGGGGGAACCATACCTTCACCCGACTCTGCGGCAGCGCGTTCACATCCCCGATTGCCTGTCCGGGGTCTACACAACCCTATGTCGTCACATCCGGGGGAGGGTGGGTGAACTCGTCGTATCCACAGGGTCTCAGAGCCAATGTGCCCCAGGCAGTTTTGGATGCTTTTTCCAGCGGAACCAAGGGCGTCCACACGACCGTGTCGAATTTCTTTGACATTGAATGGCGTCAGCTGACCTGGGCAATATTCTCGCGCGAGAAACCACTCTACAACGAAACCATGTACTCGTCGGGTCGGTACCAGCAGATTGACTCTTCCATCCTCGCTGACACGTACAAGGTGGTGGAGGGTCTGGTCGTCGATGCCAAGGATGGGGGATTGGGATTTCGAAACCACACGATACCCATCGGTTTCCCCCACGGAGCGCAGTGGCAGGAGGACCTCCTCTTTATGGAGCCGCAGACCGAGTGTGTGAACATGAATCTCACCCTTGACTTTACCGTTGGCCTGTCGTTCGAAAACACGTCAGCGATGGCCACAGGCTATGGCATTCTCGACTTTGTTCTTACCGACCACGGGGGGTTCGTCAACATCAACAGAACATATCCCTTTAACAACTACGACCGGGATCGGTCTCAGGAATTTGCTGACCTCCGCGCGCGAGCGTACAAGGGCGCCTGGATGAGCAATATGTACACAGCGCTAGTCCTCAATGTGACCAACACCCGAGAGGCGGCCAACCGATCCCGCTCGTTTGAATACATGACTTCAACAGTTGGCAAGTCCTTCCCGCTCAAATCCCCGCCCGATTTCGACAAGCTATCCGCGCTATCCCTATCCCGCAGCTACGCAAATCACATTACCAACTCCCTCGGCGTGAGCTGGTCCTCAGGACCCTACCCCAACCCGGAAGCGCTAAACATGCTCAACTTTTCCGCCATCAACATGCAATGCGAGGGGGCCGGGGGTGCCGACCTCGCCAATCACACCAACATTTTCGGCGCCTGCTTCCAGCTCCGCGGCGTTCCCGCCCGCACCGACGGCGGCAACCCCAACAGTCGCGAATTCGGCTCTCGCTGGTCGGCCCCGCTGTATTCCTGCGCCAGCGTCATCAAAGTCGGTATCAAAACCGTAACTTTCCGTTCCGACGGCCGCGTCGACGCTGGTCTCGCCGCGCTCAACGTCACATCCATCATGCCCAAACAATACACCTCCCCGTCCGAATACCCCACCTGGGGCGTCGAAGACAGCAACCTCCCGCTGCGCGACGTATCCCCGCTATGGGGTCTTGTCAGTCCTGCTTACGCCAACCATTCCATGATCAAAACCCTGCAACAACCCTCCATTTATCTCTCTGGGTTCAGTGGGAATACCGATACCGGTGGGTTCAAGGGGATTTCCATCGGTAGTAACCTTCCTGGAACGCAATTCCCCATGGGCGCCATGCTGGCCATGACCGACGACAGCGTTGCATCACGCAGTTTTGCAATCGCAGATTATACAGGAGCGACATCGCTAAGCATGCTCCATCGGTGGCGGAACTATTCGGCTTCCCCGCAAACCGCACATGTTATTCCCAACCTTATCTGGACGGACCTCGCTACCTCGGCGGTTGCCGGATCACGCGGGGTTTTGGGATATCGAAATGAATTCCCCGAACAGCAGGTGCGGATTTCAGTAGAGCCCGTAGCGTTGCAGGTGAAATACCGCATGGCGTTTGCAGTTCCGGCATTGATTCTCGCGTTGGTGGTGATTTTGCTTACAGGCGTAGGGGCGGTGGCGGCGTTACGAGGGATTACGAGAATACGCGTGGCGTTGCAGCAGGCGTCAACAGGGAGGTTATTGACCAGTGTTTTGGATCCATCGAGTTCCGGTATGCGTATGGATACAAAAGAGTGGCGACAGAAGAACGGGGGGAGGGAAATTGATTTGGGAGTTACCCCGCCGAGGTTGGTGTTTGTACAGGCCGAGATAAGCGAGGATGAGAAAAAACAGGTGGATACAAGATATATGCCGGGGGATGATGGGGTCGGGTATGCCTATGGCGGACAGTATCAGGGGTATACGGCGGTGAATCCCGGACTGACACCAACTCCAGAATCGATGGGGAGGTAATTCGAGAGACGACAGTAGATTAGGCTTGTCACAAGGGTTGTGTATTTGAATTTAAAATATCTCGGCCCAGACACTTCATCTTCAATACCAAAATGCCAAAGCAAGGGCGTGTGACTTGACTGCGCCATGGATTGACGGTCCCTTGGATGAGTGCCTTGGATTGGCCTATTAATATGTGTGGAGTGGGCATGTTGCTGCTCAGGTGCTGTTTTGTATAGAAATGCAGTGCGGCTCAACCTCTCTCTCTCTTTTTTTTGTCAGACAGAATTTCGACAGAAGTTGGTAGAATTACAATCCAACCCCTGAAAGATTGTTAGTGTGAGACTTGGTTGAGTATCCAGCAGGGGTTTGTGCAATACAAAAACAGCTGGGAAGTTATTTTGCGAGGGGTCAAGCCAGAATATTTAGGCCTTGACTCTAACATTCAGGGCCTTGAAATTCGCTCCTTAGGGCCTCAAGTTTCCATCATAGCCCCTCAAAAATGGAGGTTGGCCCGCAAGCTGCAGCCAAGCTGTGAAGTACTGCGCGAACAATCTTTCAAGAGTTGGACTGTACACGGCCAGTGAGCCAAGCCAAATCCGGCAGTAAATCTGCAAGCGCTTGCCCAAAAAGGCTTGTTTGACTCGCGCGCTGACGCCTGCCCATCGGAAATGCAGGCAGCACTGCCTCTGCACAGACCATTCCGTCAATTTCAACCCAACATCGCCCCCGCCTGGCCGAATTGAAAATACACCGCACTTGTGGAGTCATTGCCCGCGAGTCGCGGTCCGGCGAGAAACTGAGCAGCAGAAGCTTGTTCTAGTACCCTTTCTCGCGTATGTGTCCGAGTGTTGCCGAAATGGATTCCCCAAACGCCAAGGTCGCCGCTGCCATTCTTGTGGCCGTTGTGACCAATTTCCTTTACCTTTGGCTCCGCAACAGACCCTCAAACAAGAAAGTCGATCTCGCGAAAAGAGGTCTAACATTCCGCTTGTGTGGTGTACCGCTCGACTGGGACGAAGAACGACTTCGAGATCTATTAGCGCGTGAATATGGCGCTGGCGTCGACATCAAGTCTCTGGCTGTTGAGATCCATGGTCGCTCGCGCACAGCCACTGTCGCCTTTCAGACTGTACCAGAACATATGCGGACAGCAAAATCTCCCTGCCTGATTCCTCTCCCTCTGACTTCCTCGGCCGTCCCGTCACAGGCCCTCTCCGTTGATGATGGCTTTCTTGGCATCACTACCCTTTATGCCCCTCCCTCGGAAGACCACCAGGTGGAGTACGATTACAGAACCTGCAGCTTTTTTGAATCCATACTAACTGTCCCAGCATTATCGCCATTTGCGGTCTCGGAGGACATGCTTTCGGATCCTTCAAAGAGAGGAAAGGTGACCACATGTGGTTGAGAGACGCACTCCCACACCACATCATACAAGACGACAACAAACCTTACGCACGGGTAATGGTCTATGGCTACCAATCGAGTCTTCCCCGGAGCCAGAGCATCCAGAACCTTGAAGATCTTGCAACATCATTTCATACCGACCTTTTGGGGTTGGTTTCCACCACCGCATCAAAGCCCATCATTTTCATCGCTCATAGCCTAGGTGGGTTGATTGTCAAGCAGGTAAGTTTCTGCTTAGAAGATGCATCCTTTTTCTTCCTCTTTCTGTCTATTTGTGTTTTTCTATTCTTTTTAAGTCGACGGAGATCTTACCAGACGTAGGCACTCATCTCATTATCAACCTCGGATCGGCAAGATGACAAGACTCTTCTCAGAGCCGTTCACGGGATCATCTTTTTCGGCGTCCCCCACGGTGGCATGGATATCAGTTCGCTTATTCCCATGGTTGGAGATGGCCCGAACCGGTTTCTCCTTGAATCCATCCAGGCTACAAATTCGCAGATTCTGAGCATCCAGCAGCGAGAGTTTCCCAAAGTGTTCGGCGATGGAGGGAAGCCAGAGGTGTTCTGTTTCTACGAGACCCGTATGTCACCCACAGCCGAGCTGGTATACCCGTCGAAACTCTGCAGCGTGCTCGGGATCAGGGGCAAATACCAAATGTCCGGGCCGCCGGCAACATTGGTTACCAAAGACTCAGCCATCCGTTGCCCGCCATGGGAGAATGGGCCTGGTCATATCTGCGCCGTGGACCGCAATCATTCAGAAATGGTCAAGTTCGCGGCCGAAGACGCCGAATATCGGAAGGCCCTGGTACGAATCGAGGACATTGCTCGGCGAGCACTAGCGCCATCATCCCCCTCACTCTCGCCAGCAGCACAGGGCTGTTTAAAATCGCTATCTTTCCCAGAAATGAATTACCGTTCGAAAGGAATCAGCGCTGCCGCCCCAGAGACATGTCAGTGGCTTCTTGAACACGAGCAATACAACAGCTGGACCGTCTGTGGTCGAGGCCTGCTATGGATCAAGGGGAAGCCCGGCTCCGGGAAGTCGACGTTACTGCGATATGCCCTTGACAATGTCGAAAAAGCGTCTGGCTTTGGGCGCAGAGATATCGTCCTCTCTTTCTTCTTCCATGGTCGCGGTGTGCCACTCCAACGAACACCTATCGGTCTCTTCCGGTCACTTCTTCACCAACTTCTACTTTGCGCCCCTAGCGCCCTCGCGGAGCTCGTCACTACCTATCAAAAATGGCACGAATTTGAGAAGAAATCTCCAAGTGAAGAGTACAACTGGGACTTGAACGAGCTGCAAAGCTTTCTAGCGGCTTCACTTCCCAGGATCCTGGAACATCGAACAGTTTGGATATATATCGACGCTCTGGACGAAAGCGGCGACGATAACGCCCGAGACTTGGTGCGGAGGTTAAAGACATTGCTCAAGGCCCTCCCATCCACATGCCGGCCGATACGCATCTGCATGGCTTGTCGCCATTACCCCATTGTTGGTCAAGATTACCAATTCATTATTGTCCCGGAGGAACAAAACCAGCATGACATTTCCGTATGCATCCGAGCTCAGCTTGGCGAATCCAAGCAGTTAAAGGCATCACACATTCCAAACTTGATTGCGGAACGTGCAAACGGCGTCTTCATGTGGGCACTTCTCATGGCAGACCAAGTTATAAAACTCGACGATGAAGGAGCAGGCCTGAAAAGGATTGAAGAGTGTGTCTATTCTGTCCATCCGGAGCTGAAGAACCTCTACGCCGGGCTTATCCGAGATATGGACAAGCCATCAGACTTTCTGAGACTGATCCAGTGGATTTGTTTCGCTCTGCGACCGCTATCACTAGACGAGTTGCGCTGGGCTATGGTTGTACGTGCAGATTGTCCGCACCGTTCCTTACAGCAGTGCCGGGATGCGGAGGATCTGGCCCCGGATGTCGACAGCATGGAAAAGAGACTAAAGACTCTCAGCTGCGGCCTCGCCGAGGTAGTGCGTTCGTCGGATTCAAATTTTGTCCAGTTCATCCACCAATCAGTCAAGGACTTCTTCTTCGACGACGGCCTGGCCATTCTGACCGACAAACTCAAATCAGCCGAGCATGAAATGAACGAGAAAAGTTTTCTCGCAGTAGCACATTGTCAGCTGTCTAGGTCGTGTTTGCATTACTTGGCCATGGACGAGATTTGTCAATCGACTACTGACGACCCCGATATCCTGGTCTCTGAGTTCCCTCTGTTGTTTTACGCTACGGAGTCTTGGATCGAGCACGAGAAACAAAACGAGATGAGTGGCAACTCCCGAGGCGATCTCCCCGACTATGTCAACCGGCTACAAAATGATGTTGTCAAAACATGGGTACGGGTGTATAACAATCTGGATGAATACTCGCCGTACCTCTGGCAGAAAGATATATTATTGATGCACATAGTATCACAGCATGGATTATTGCAATCATTATTGAGAATCCTTTATGAAGGCTCAGATGTGAACGCGGACGATGGCACGGGCCGGACGCCATTATCATGGGCATCTGAGAACGGTCACGAGGCTGTTGTGCAACTTTTACTTGACAAAGGTGCCGAGATTGATGCAAAAGACAACGAGGGTCGGACGCCATTATTGTGGGCGGCTAGACGAGGGTATAACGATGTTGTGCAACTTTTACTTGACCGAGG
>Ga0247763_1001703_pt1 | contig 12181 bp, 6 predicted proteins | sample UWRJL141409B4_FD_179926 | JGI IMG/M metagenome (GOLD analysis project Ga0247763, IMG submission 179926) | Plant litter microbial communities from Arlington Agricultural Research Station in Wisconsin, United States - UWRJ-L141-409B-4 | ecosystem: Environmental > Terrestrial > Plant litter >...
GCCAGCGACCATCAGAATGGGCAACCAGCCCATGCTTCCCCCCAAAGCTATTCGGCACAGCCCTACCAGGCGGGGAGCACTGCCCCGCACTCTGCTAGTAGCCCAGCCCCTGGTCCTGTTTCTTCGGCTTCTGCTGCTCTCACCTCGACTTCGTGGGGATACTCTGGACCTCCCCCTACTGAGACTCCGGAACCTGGAGCGCAAGGATACCCATCGCAACAAGCTGTGCCTTCAGCAGGATCACCTCCGGGTGCGACGTCAGGCTACCAGGTCCCGCAGTCAGCATATGGTAATGCCGCAGCTACTATTCCAGTTGCATCGTCACCCCCAGCCGTATCTCCAGCGTATCAGGCCCCGCAGCAGCCAACACTAAGCACTGCTCACACAGCTATACCGGCTCCATCATCGCCTCTGCCTGCCGCAGGCCCTGTTGTCGGAGTGCATGTGGGAGTTTCGGGTGTGGGAATACCAGTGGTTGGAACTCCGCTGGCATCTGATCCTGTCCCTCAGACCCATGGATCTCCACAGCCCTCCCAGATTGGGTCCCATCCCGACCCCGGCCCTCAATCCTCACATTCTCCTCCGGGCCAGGCCCCAACAACCCCAACTAGCCCGAAAGTACAACCTCCTGTGACCGAAATTTCCCAACCGCAGCCCCCAATGGCAGCCGATCCGCCATCTGCCACTGGAATTCCTGCTCATGTTGCCCTCCAGAACGATCCGCAGCAATTTGCAGCTTCTGAGCCGCTAAACCTGGCGAACTCTCCAGGCCAGGGGGGGCCTGGATCACCAACTAGACCCCAGATGGCGGACCATACAACTCCTTCACACTTCATCGCGTACAGCCCGCCGGATTTTCCGACGCAGCCTACGGTATCACCGTCCCAGCCGCCACCGGTCCCTGCGAAGATTCCAGAGGCAGTCCCAGCTCTATCCTCACAGACGGCAACAAACCAGCAAGCGAATGAGACCACGCAACCGAAACCCGAGGGCTCTACGCTTTCGACTTCAGTGCCTCTTGAACAAGGGCCTCCACCTAATCAGCCCTCGGAGCCGATCCCACCGCAGTTCACTCACGCCCAAAGGGAGACTGGTCGGCAAACCCCAGCACCCATCGAACATGAGCCTCAACCTTTCCAAGTCGAGCATTCTCAACAGTCCAGCCCCCTTGCCCCAAAGCCGCTTAAGCAGTTTCGGCCCTACCAGATCACCCAGCCGAACCTACAGCAACCTAGTCAACAACACCCATCAGTGCTTCAAAGCTTCGACCTTGGACCTAGCCAAGCTGCGCCGCTTGAAGAACCACCCATGGAGCCGCTTTCGCAGGCTCAATCTGTTGCTCAGTTCGTGTCGAACCAGCAGCCCCCAGCGCCAGTCGAAAGCGAGTTTCGGACTGATCGACCGATCCCACAGCAGCTGGCACAACCGCCGCTGCAGCACCCGGTCCCGCAAGTATCTCAGCAATCCCCACTGTTACAGCAAGTGCCGCCACAACCACCATTGCAGTACCAAGATGCACAGCTATCTCACCAATCGCCACGGATGCAACAGCTGCCGTCCCAGCTGCCACCGCAACCATTGCAGCACCCTCCTCCGCAGTTGTCGCATCAAGTGACGCAAACACCACTGCAGCAACATGCTCCACCAGAACAGTCACAGCAGCTGTCACCGCTACCGTTGCAATTCTCATCGCAGCCTTCCCAACAGCCGCTTCAGCAGCCAGTATATGCATCTCAGTCTCCCGCTCAGCCGTGGGACGGGCCACAGCAGCCCACAGCCCATCAACAGCAGCCAGCATTCCCGACCCCGTCGGCCCAACCTGTCCCATCCGCCCAGCCGGCATCAGATAGCTGGTCCTTCTCGGCCCTTACCTCCCAAATCCAAAACCTTCTTGGTACCGACCCTCGAGTCGACGCCCCTGCACCTCAACAACATCAGACTCCCTCCCAGCCGACTGGAGCTCCGAGATCCCAACCCAGTCAACCTACCGCCCGAAAACGACAAACCTATGTCTTCCCCCAGATCAGCAATAATCCCTACCCCGTGAACGGCGAGGTTTTCATTACGGATTATTATCTTTATCCCATGCTCGTGGCTTCTTTTTCTGATCCTCCCAAAGCCCGCAGCTGCTGGGGCAATCAGGTTGTCAATCCCCTGCAAACGTGGTTCTTCCACCCGTCTTCCCCCGACTTCAATATCTGCGGATTCTGCCACGATACGTACATTTCTCCAAGCCAATTTGCCTCGGACTTTGTCTCCAAGCAGGAGCAAGGCGTTCGATGTCGATTCCATGTCTTGCGGATAACCCGTTTGCTATGGCCGAGAGTAGTGCAGAGTGGTGATATATCTCCGGTCGTGGACTTTATGAAGCGTCGATCAAGTGACATGACATGTTGTGGTTACACTTCCAATCCCAACCCAAAGTCTGCCGGCATCAAATGGTACATGCCTCGGGCGGGAGAAACGGATGGTCGGCATGCTGTGTGCGAGGCCTGCTTTGAAGATACCTTTGTCGGGGGTCCGTTTGAGGCTCGTTATGCCATCGCGGAACAGCCCGCAGATCTTGGATGGTGCTGTGATGTTTGGGATGCTGGAGGATTCGCCCATAGGCTGGCGCTCAAGGGAGACTGGGCCTCTTATGTTGACCATCTGTCTCGCAGAGGCCTGATGGGTGCGTGCGATGGCCAGTTCAAGATGGTGCAGGAGACGAGGTGGTGGACTGTCAGGGGGATGGAACCCAATTCCAATTTCCACATCTGCGAGCTCTGCTACATGGACATGTTCAAGGACACTCGTTGGGAAGGCGTTGTTGAGCCGTTTGCGGACCAGGGCGTTTCCTCGGAGCGGTGTTGTGACTGGAGCCCGAGCAAGAACCTCAATCTCAGCACGGCCATATCGGCTGCAGATCGCAGAAAGATGGGAGCAGAGGAGTTCCGGAGGACAATTTTTGCCATCCTCTCCAAACCGGCGTGTGGGGGTCGGGAGCCGCTGCAGGACGGGCGCTATTATTCTCTCCGTGCGTCCATTCCAAACTTTGACATTTGCGAGTCTTGCTATGAGAGCTACGTCGTCCCGCTTGGGGCGCGACAGTTCTTTGCCGACACGCCGACTGTTGTGCCTGGCGCAGGGTTCTGTTGCTTCAACCGGGCCGTGCCCCAGCCGCAATACTTTCCGCGGTTTATCGACGCCGTCCAGTCCGGTGATTGGAATCTCTTTCTCGAGAGAGCGCGCATCGCCGCTTCGCTGACCTCGCTTCCCCTTCCCCCTTGTGCGGGTATCGATGCCAAGCAGGGTGGACGATGGTGGGGTTGGCCCGACTGCACCATCTGCGAACATTGTTACTACACTTTTGCGATGGACACCAAGTTTGCCTCGGAAATGCCTTTGCAGGGCATGGTAGGCGGGGCCGAAGAGTCCCGCATCTGCAGCTTGTTTTCGGACGGACAACGCCGTCGCTACATGGACGTGTGCGCCGGCAAGACCTCGCTAGAACAGTTTTTGGGATTCTGTCGCGAGAGAGCCGCCCAATGGGAGGTGCTATGGCCGGCGATTCAGAGATTGCAGGTGCAGGTGTCGAATACGTACTGGAGGGCGCAGAACTTGAGGATTTTAGCGCACAGTGCGAGGATGGGGAATGCGATTACGTTTGGAAGTCCGGGGACGACTTATAATAGCACGACGACGGGGAGGCAGTATAATTCCTTTTCGGGGGTGCAAGCGGAGCAGTATGATGCGGAGGCGGCAGCGTTGGAGAGGATGCCGGATCCGAGGGCAGAGCAAGCGGGGCTTTTGGCCAAGTGGGGGGAGTGGGAGTGAGGGGGGGATATTAAAATGTGTTTGATGTGTCTGTGATAGTTTTAGGATATATGGCACTTTGCAAAGATGTGTGTTTCTGATGAGTGTGTTTTTGATGAGTATTTTTTTGAGGAGTGCCTTTCTGATGAGTGTGTTTCTGATGAGTGTGTTTCTGATGAGTGCGTGCGTTTCTAATGGCAGTGTTTTTGTAAAGAAATGATATTAAAACTATATAAAGATGTAAAGGAGGGACAAGAAGACGAAAAAAGAAGATGAAAAGAATGTATGTACAAGGAATGAATGGCTTTAGACTTGGTCACCATCCTGAAATCAAAGCAAAGGACGGAGAGAGTGAGTGGATGGCCAAGCCGCCGGATAGAATGGGATGGGACTGGATGCCGACTGGTAAAGCACCCCTTACCTTCCCAACAGCTCTCTCATTCACCTCACTCTCACTCCCAACAACCCTCCCACCCGCCCGATGTAGTCTTGGACATCTTTTTCTTTCTTTTTCTTTCTTTTTCTTTCTTTTTCTTTCTTTTTCTTTTCGTTTCTTTTTTCCCTCACTTTTCTTCTGCTTCCCCCCTCCACCCCTTCTCTCACTTTTTTTGCCTTTAATTTTTTTTCCTTTCCTCTCCCCCCGCCTTTTTTTCTCCTTTTCCCCTTTTACATCCGTCCTTGGCAGTCCCCTCAACATCCAGAGACAGAGCCTGTGACATCCCATGACAGAGTCTATGTCAGACCCTGACAGAGCATATGACAGCCGAAAACAGAGCCAGAGACAGAAAGAAGGGAAGGGGATCATTTCAAGGATGAGCTCCCTTCTCTCGGCAAAGACAAACTCATACCCGAGGCCAAGTTCCTACTGACATGATCTTTTGCCTTTTCCTTTTCCTTTTTTCCCTGTCCCTTTCCATGTCCCTGTCCCTTTTTGTTGCTGTTGTTGTTCTTGTTATGATCATTATTGTTGTGATGAGCATTGTTGTTGTGGTTGTTGGTGTTGTTATGGCTCTCTCCCACTGGTGAAGACGTGGCCTGTCCCTGTCCCTGCGCGGTGAATCCGGCTAGAGAACTTCCCATTCCCATGCCCAGATCGGAGCTGGACTCGAGAGGGGGAAGTGTGAAGGTATATTCTTCATTCCTACCATCACCTGCTTCCATTCCTAATCCCAATCCCATTCCGAGTCCGGATCCAAACCCGAGTGCGGGTATGGATCCAAGTCTAGGAGTAGATGCGGATGCTGTTGTCGGTGTCGATGCAAGTGTGGATGTGGCTGCGGATGTGGGTGTGAGTGCACCTCTTGAAGTCTTGGGACGAGGTGCTACAGCACTCGTGCTGGGTCTAGTAGTAGCAGTAGTAGCGGCTCCGATACTAGGACTGCTGCTGTTATTGTTGAGACCGCCGCCGAAAATGGAATCGGGAATGGAACCAGCAACGGAACTGGATCCGATTGCATTATCATCGGAATATACTGATGAGGAAACTGACGAGATACGGCCACGACCATGGCCACCATTTGTATCGATGACACTGGAATTAGTTGTGGTTGCCGTAGTGGTATTAGCAGTAGCGCTGTACGTAGTAGTGGCGGACGGGCCGATATTGAGACTTCCGAGACCTCCGAGACCTCCAACAGCAGCCAAAGCGCGCGGGGTGGTGGCGTTGGACTTTGTACTGCCCTCGTAGATGGGCTCAAGCTTGGTGGGGATGATGGGATTGTTTTTGGGGAGACTGCTTAAACTCAAGTCATTGCTGGCGTTGCTGCCGGTGCCGGTATTGCCAGAGAAAAAGGTGGAAGACTGGTCGAGGCTGCTTGACCACTTGTACCTGTCGTAGTTACCAAACCGGCTAAAATACTCAGCGTCACCCTCGCGGAGTGGCGCCGGGGTGATAGCCAGGTCGTCGTCATCGTCGTTTCTGTTTCTGTTGTTGGACCCTCCAACCTTCGCCTTGGGCAACGCCGACAACGCTAACGACATCTCAGGGCCCGGGCCAGAGCCATTGAGGCGGGGGCCTCGCTTGGGATTCTGTACAGCGGCAGCTTTCTTCCGCCCCTTGGTATCATCATCATCTCCTCGGGGTTTCTTGCCTTTGCCACCACCAGCCTCCACATCCCTTTTCTTCTGCCATTTTTCGTGACGCAAACTGGCCTTTTTCTTGCCCCAAAAGTCCCTTACCCCGAGAAACGCGAGACCAAGGACGAGGAACCCAATGAGGAGCCCGACAGCTAGCTTGGCACCGTCAGACATACCGGGCATATCCCAGGCAGAGACAGAGGAGAGCTCGGATGTCTCTGCGGGGGAGGGGGAAGAAGAAGCGACGACATCATGTCCCTCTTTTGAGACGGACGGGATTTCTGTAAGGACAGTAGGGCCAGCCCCATCCATGACGGGAGGAATTGTCGAGACGGCAGGGACCTCTGCTGGAGTCGGGGGAGCTGCCTCAGGAACTGAAGGGATTCCCGGAGCCGTTGGGGCTTGCGGAACTGCAGCGATGTCCGCGTCCGTGCCGGCGCCCACGCTCTCCTCCAGCGGAGGGATTTTCTCCAAAGGGGCTTTGGGAATGGCGGCATCATCAGGGCCTTCAGGTTCGGAGAGGGAGGGAATGTCCACCCGGGAGATCTCACCCCACGGGTTAGGAACCCACAGGGATTGACCGACGGTAGCACTATCTGTAGCAGTATTGGCGGCGGCGAGGGAGTTGTCGTGGCTGTGGCCAGCGGCAGCGGCCATTGCGAGAACGGGGAGAACGTGCATTGTCGATTGGGTTGGATCAAATTCGATCAGACCAAGCCAGACTTGACTGAGACACCTAGGTAGACCGAGACTCTCTGTTTGTCTGTGAGGGATGGATTAGGTAGTAGTTAAGTACTGACGGACTGACGGACGGACGGACGGACGGATGGACGGGGCCCCCTTCTTGCCTCCGGTCAAAATGCGCCCAGGCAGACCTGAGAGAACCACGATAGAAAGAAAAAGGCTAAAGGAGAGCAATCTGCAAAAACAGCTGAGGAATTCTTGTCTGCTTTATTGCTGTTGGTCTTGCGTCTTCTTGTCTCCAGGTCGTTGGGGTGGGCGGTGGTAGTCCAAAGCACGATGGGGGAGAGCGAAGAAGACCAGGAAAGTCGTGGCATTTTCACATTTCGGAAAAGAACGGGGAGGGAATCCCGTGATGTATGTGGGTTCTATCCTCCGGGCGCAAATAAACCCTCTCGAGGGGGCACAAGAGGGCTTGCCCTGATGGGAGGGCTTAGGGGCCAGATGTCAAAAGTGGTGGTCATGGGGCAATAACAAGGTTTCGAGGTTTCCAGCCGATGACCGACTTGACCTTCTTGTCCCAGTGGATTCTCCTTTGCGAGTACACTAACTGAAAGGACCATGGTGCATTGGGGAAACAGACTTGATGGAAGACAACACAAGTCTTGTTGGTCATGATTGGACGAGAAATACAGCCAATCATGGACCACAAAAATAGTCACGCCACAGCATACTGCCACCCGCACCACACCGCAGTGGTACGTCATCCCGCAAACACCACCAGCGCGGCCGGCCCGAGGCTGCAGAACAAGCTCTTAACCTCAACCCGTCGCCATTCTAGTCGCCATCATGTTGTACCATTCGGTGGCCCGTCTCCTTTTTATTCGTATATGTATCCTTCTCCTCCAATACGCCCCTGCATTTGAAGTGACGCTCTTAGTTTTGTCTGCGGCGCTTCACCTCCCGAGTTTTTGCTCTATTGCCCTCGTGTCCCTTCTTCTCGCCGAAACCTCGTTTGCAATATTTATCTACGCCCCCCATCGAGCCCGCTTGCATCAACTCGCAAAGCACCCTCCTCCGTTAACCCGCAAAGAGCGCGCTGAGCTCTTCCAGAAATGCATTGCCAACATCCCTCAGTGGGACCGGTACCTCCAGCTCTGGTTCCTCGGTGCCGACCTCAATGATATCAGGCGCGAAAATGTCCGTGATTTTATTCTCTGGGGCTTTTTCGATCGCGATGGCGAGGCTGAAACAGACGCCGACCAAAATGAGTTGGAGGACTTCCTCGACCAAACTGAAATGTCGCTCGGCCGGCGCCTTCCAGCTGGTCGAGGTTCCGCCATTCCACTGAGGCTGACGATCGATGCCGTTCCCATCCGATATCACAGCGTCATCTGGTACGCCATCGTCGGCATTGTCGATATGTTTACCCACCAGATGCTCCGCTTCCGGAGGTTTGCGTATCACCACCCACCATTAACCCTGATCAAAAAGTTCACCCACTCCTTCCCGCCTACGGCCGCCCTCCGCGCCCCACACCGCTTGTCGCCGTCGTCCATTGCCTACTGGTACCGGCCGCACCGCTCCACAAAGCATCTCCCAGTGGTGTTCCTTCACGGCATCGGCATCGGCCTGTTCCCCTATCTCCCCTTCCTCTCTGCACTCAGCGAGATCGACAATGGACAAATTGGCATTCTAGCTCTCGAGCTTCCGCCCATCTCAGCACGACTGACATCACCGCCCCTCTCCCGGCCAGAGTTCTTGTCTGAGCTGACAGCCATCCTCGCCGCACACCCGGAATGGGATAGATTTGTCCTCATATCCCATAGCTACGGCTCTGTCCTGACCACGCATATCCTGCGTTCGGAGCTGGGGAATCGGGTTGATGCCGTCATCTTGGTAGACCCCGTCACGCTGCTACTTCACCTGCCTGATGTAGCCTACAACTTCACCCGTCGGCAACCGACCCGCGCGAATGAGTGGCAGCTGTGGTACTTTGCGACTATGGATGTAGGTGTTGCGGGCGTGCTGGGGCGCTATTTTTTCTGGAGGGAGAACATCATCTGGCGCGAGGAGCTGATGGGTGGGGACAGGAGGCGGAAGGCGGCAGTTTGTCTCGCTGGGAGGGACCTTATCGCCGATACCAAGACAGTGGCTAGGTATTTGTCGACAGAGGGTGACTTTGCTGACGTGTCTGATGAGGATGTGTTTGATGTCGCAAAGGACCAAGACTTTACCGGGCCGACAGGAGTGCAGATGTTGTGGTTCGCCGAGCTGGATCACTCCCAAGTTTTTGAGCAGAAACAGCACTGGAGCCGCATCGTAGACGTGGTGAGGAGATACTCGACACGGGAGGCGTCAAGTTGAGCAAAGTAGTCTAGACAGAGTCAATAGTACAGCGCTCAGCTGCCAAACACCGAGCCAATCCAGTCCCGGGCCGAGTCTAGTCACCGTTGGCGTGACGGATCCTCGATCTGATCGCCTCCCCAGTCCATGAGATCAACCTCAACCGGCTGCGGCCCGCTTCGGACCATCACCCAGTGCAGATCCTTGTCTGGAGACGTGTTGACGGCTTGGTGCTCCGTCCACGCGGGGATGAATGCAAAGTCGCCCTTCTCAATAAGATGCCGCTCGGGTTTTTCGTTCAGCTCCTCGTCCTCGGTAAGGGATAGAAGATACCCCGTGCCCGAGGCAGCATAAATGATGGCATCTGAACAGCAGGTCAGCTCATATCCCATGCGAAGCTGATGCGCACCAACCCTGCTCGCCATTGTGGCGTATCGTGGTGAAAGATTTCGGTTTCACGATCAAAACGGTAGCACACAGCTTGTCTGTCTTGTTGACGACGGCATCCCGCGTCAAGACCCGTATTCGCGGCGGTTGGCGGGCCCCGGGAGGTGGCGGCGAGGGAGGCAGGGGCGCGATATCGGTTGCCTTTGTTACCGAAATGGAGGCGGGGAGAATCATGGGGAGAAGCTCCTGGATGATTGGGAGTAGGGAAGCCATTTGGTGTTGCTGGCGACAGAAAAAAAAAAGACCCGACAGAGGATGGATGAGACGAAGATGGCGGGTCGCGTCAAGAAATGCGCGGAAAATGTGCTTGCAAATCCGCCACCCAGGCTCAAATTGGGCACAAGTTGTTGAACACGTGTGCTGTCAGCCTCCAAACAACCAAAGAAAATCCAGCCAGCGCGAGTTGGTCAAAGTGAATACTGCCCAATTTTGTCTAGAGCAATGTCATGGTTTCTCGCCATCTCGGACAATTTCGCGCTTCAGCGGAAGGTTGTCCTGTGACCCCACCAAGATACAGATAGCGCCCCAAGATACTGCACTGCACTAAAGTCGGCGGGCCGCCCCTGGGGTCGACAGACAGCGCCGGGGTTTATTCTGCAGGGGGTCGCAATCACGGTACCTGGCCCCAGGATTCCAGGATGCTCTTGTTCTCATGCCCTGGATTTGACGTACCTTACGGGCCACAAACGTCGCAGTAAGAGGAACCTCTCCTGTCCTTTACACGTCCGATGCTGCCCGACCGATGTCGGAAAGCCCGTGACCCCAGAATTCGGCCAGCCAGTGATCGCACCAAATTTGGTTGGTCCCGGCGGGGTGCGGGGTACCCTCCATCCCATCGTCATCGCACCTCTTCTCCAACTGCCATCTGACGTTGCATCATCAGATCCGATCCCACGGATGGGTCCTTGCTCTTTCGTCCACACCTAACGCGTGCAATAATACAGGAGTAGACTCGAACTCACGCTGCTCGGTTCTTCCGAATTACTTCCCGAGGAACATGGCGTCGCCCGCTGCGACGGAGCAAAGTCCAGCCCCCGAACCCAAGGGCAAGAGCAAGGGCAAGGACGTTGCGCCTGTCCCTGGTGTGTGCCGAGCCTCCAACGAGGAATAGTTGCTGACTCGAGATGCAGAGGGAATCGTCCCAAATGGAGCCACCCCGATCCTGCTCATGCCCCCCGAGGTCATAATCGAGATCCTCTGCCACTTGTCCATGGCGGATATCGTCTCCGTCTCGCTGACATGCCGCGCCCTGCACGTGCACACCATTTCGGATGTCATCTGGCGTCGCCTTGTGCAAGAAAGCACCCCCGGCAACAATATCACCTCGCCGCACCCATTCAAGAGCTTCCGCGAGCTGTACGCCTGCTACGAGCATCTCTGGTTCTTGCCCAAGAACAAACTCTTCTTCGCCGATAGAGACATGGCGGGTAGGCTTATCATCATCCGCTATGACCAGCGCTTCGGGGTAATCGAGGGCTTGCAGCTGGTTGCCGTAAATACCCATCGCGCAGACACCGAAGTTCAGTTTTGGGGACCCGACAGGACCATCATGCTTGGCAAGTTTGCGCCAAAAGTAGAGCTTCACGGCGAAGGTCCCATCCTCCGCATCTCTCGCGACATCCACAACCCCTGTTGGGAGGAGCGCAAGTACATGAGACGACACTGGCTCGCCTATCCTGAGGAAAACTGGGCACGCGGGAAGAAACGCGCCCCCTACCAGCCTGTCGTCCACATGACGGTTGGAGCGAGCAGTGTTCTGCGTGCCGACCTGTTCTTGGTCAAGGAGGCGCCGCCCGACGCTAATCTCGGTCTGGTGTGGCCACCGCTGTCGATTCCAGCTGCCACACGCGCCCTCGGCCATCAACATATGGATGACACCTTCGACACGAGACCTCATCAGCTTATGGACGATACCTTTGACACGATCCCCTTTAAGCCGGACCAGATATTCCCCGGGGCCTTCCGTCTTCGACGGTGGATCGAACTGTACATGGGCATCAACCACTTCCACCAGCTGGACATGGAGCCCGAGCCAACGGCCCAGGACAACGCGCCCGCCCCTGCCGGAGTGCATTTCGGAGAGGAGCTTGCCACATTCGGCACGATTGATCCCGCCATGTACAAGCCCACCCCAGAAAAGCCATATCGCGGCATCTGGGTTGGAGATTATGGCCCTAATGGGTGCGAGTTCCTCTTTTTCCACCAGCCAGACATGGACGAACAAGAGGAGGCCGAATATATGGACAGCGTTTTTGCTAGACAGGCCGGAGAGGAGACCGAGATCGACGTCAAGCTCCGCAAGCTCAGGATGTGGACGCGCCATCATCCTGAGCGCCTTATGCGGGGGCCACACGAGAGCGACGAGCGGTTTGCACAGCGCAAGGAAGCAGTCACGGTTGTAGGTCCACTGCATGCCGTAAAACTGACCGGGGATCCGCATGTCCCTCGGGGCGAGTACTCTTTTGTCACCTTCGACGTCGGCAATACAGAGGAGCAGTATGTTGCGGATGAGCCGCCGTTTGAGGGGGTGAGGGTGGTGAGAGCCCAGGGACAAGTTGCTAGGCATGGATTTGTCAACAGTAAGTGGTACACTCGTCCCCTGGTTCTCTCAGGCTAACAGTCCAAGACGAATTTGTCCCGGCCCACCTGTTCTTGGTCTCATACGATCGTGTCGCGTTACACTGGATCAGTTTAAATCATATCGCCTGGTATGAGCGGGTGGATATTGACAAGTTTTTGGTTCCACAGTGATGGATGTTGTCGGCCGGTTCGACATTGATGATAAGATTGATACCCATGGTATTTCATGTTTTACGATAGGGCGGTTGGCGCCGGG
>Ga0247763_1001705_pt1 | contig 12180 bp, 9 predicted proteins | sample UWRJL141409B4_FD_179926 | JGI IMG/M metagenome (GOLD analysis project Ga0247763, IMG submission 179926) | Plant litter microbial communities from Arlington Agricultural Research Station in Wisconsin, United States - UWRJ-L141-409B-4 | ecosystem: Environmental > Terrestrial > Plant litter >...
TTTCTGGATGGCCAGGCGCTGGAGGAGCGCCAGGTGACTGAGATACCGCGGTCCACTCCAATCTACGCATCGTCATGCTCGACGCGAGGAGCATACGCCTCTGCCTGTTCTTGTCTCGGGATTAAGGGCGTGACAACACGAGCGCCGCCAATAGTTATCACCAAGACCCGCACAAAGACGGCTACAAAGTCCACATTCCTGTCATCCTCCCTCAATGGGACAAGTCCATGGACAAGGACCGCTTCCTGGCCGTTTCGGAACGGGACATCCAGCAGAACATCTACGCCTACGGTATACGTTTTGAGCACGGCAACGCTGGTCACAACTTCAAAAGCCCGAATTAACAGCATAACCTCGGCACCACCCAATACCAATTCCGCCCAATCGAGACCCCCTTCCATCGCCCCGCTGTTTCTCAACACGACGGCTTCGAGAACACTCAATTCCTCGATCACCAGTCTCACAGCGAACTCCACGCGGCCTCTCTGGCTGAATATATCCAGCCAGACCCGGTCTAGCGCTACAGGGTTCCACTGGCTCAACACTACGTCAGTTCTCTCCAGCATAATGGCCAATTCAACCTCGGTTCGATGGCCGAACACCACTCAGCGCGCAAACGCGACTGCCACTGCGTCTCGCTGGTCGAACGTCACTACAACCCCGACGGCGACTCCAAGCCCAACCATTGACACGACGTGCGGCGAGACTGTCTCCCCTTTCTCCTTAAAGGTATCACAATCTGGGGGCAAATTTGATGGCTGGTTTCTCTATCGAGTTGGCAACAATCTTCTCTTCACAAGCACCCAGTCTTCTGCCGGCTCATTCAGTGTGGAAGCTACAGGTCATCTGTGTCAGGTGGGGTACTTGGACGAGGACAACAGACCACGTATTGCGGCGGTTGGGATACATGACCCAAGCAGCGATGTGTGGCTTGTACGACGGCAGACCTTGGATTCCCTCGTCAGTGACTACGCGGCGGTCGTGTGCACCAAAGATGGGGGTTCTTTGAACTGCGCAGCAAACACCACAAATCCAGCAAACCACTGGCTAGGCTGCGGCCTCCAGCTCGACCTGTCCACTGACGGTGGGCAGACGGTACCCGTGAATGGTCGAAACTGCACATCCATTCAACTCGCCATCGTCTAATCTTCGCTACCACAAGGGGTGATGAACGCACTTCGAGTTGGCAATCTTATTTGGAATATCGATGTCGCTCTTGACAAGTCATTACATTACAATAGGACGCCATGCAGCCCTCTAGACAACAACCTGTGCGTCCCTTCACAACGCGGTATCAACACTAGATATCCTCGTCTTCCTTCCCTTCGGTGGTTGCTGCGCTCCTGGTGAAGATATTCTTGACATTTCCAAATAACTTGAGTCGCTTCGAGGCACCCGAGGCCGAGCTTGCGATGCTCCACACGCTACTGCGGCGGCGTTCCTGGCTATTATGCAACTCGGCATCTGGGACGGCCGCTTCCGCAAGAGACCCTGAGTACTTGTTAGTCAAGGCCAAGACCGGATGAGAAGCAGTTCAAATACGGATATTCCCGGCGCCGCCCCTGCCAAAGGAGCGACGACGATCCTGATACGGGGATGACGAGTTATCCATCTTCAATATGTCATGTGAGAAACTTGGGTTCCACGAGCCAATGCAAGAACAGGAACGAAAATGTTTCGAGTTCGGTCTCTCGCGGTACGATGCATGTCTGTCATCGCCGACGCGGGTTCTCGTCGAGGATATATACCTCAGCATCACACGCAGATCCAACACCGTTCCAACCACCCTGCCCATGATCGCCCAAAGCCCATGGCTGCTCGCTGTATTCGGTAGGGTCTTACGATGATCACATCGTCTCCCCCACCGTCTCTTTTCGTCTTGGTCACCATCTTTGTTCTCTGCCGTGGGCCCTAGAAGATAAGGTTCTGCATCACGATTGGATGCCCCCGCCTTGGTGGGGTGAGCCCCCGTTGCACCCGGGGCGTCATCCCGCTGCGAAGGCGTCCTCTGGGCAAAGCTTGTCTTGCCACTAGTGCACGCCACCACGAATGGCCAAAACCGCGGCGCAACCATGACGCAACCTGCCTTAAAGTTTGCGCGCGCAAGTGCTACTTTTTGACCACCGGAATGTTGAAGGATTTCTTGGGAGCGAAGACAAGAAACCCTGGCGAGCCGAGTTATCCGCGAATGGACCCTGCTACTTTGGAGGGGACGTCTCTTCACTCAGATGCAATCTTGACGGCATCCGTACCTATCTAGCACGCATATCTACGCGAGGTTGTCACGGTGGTCGTCCCCTTGAGACGGATATATCCTTGAGTGATCAACCCAATCAATAATAGACTTGCTGGTTCCACTTCGGATAACGCCGTTGTGACCAAGTCTGGCCTTCATCCCGGCCGGCAAATCACCTTGGTTCGTTGCCGTCACCTCGTCCTGCAGCCGCTATCTCTCATTCCATGATTGCATGCACAGGCAACAATCCACTGGTCGTTGGCCCGTGTTCTCCTCTGTGTTCCTCCTTCCCTTATCTTGAGTTGTCGCGGCTTGGGCACAAATCCCTACGAACTGGGCTCACAGTAACCCATTCGATGACTGAAAGACGCCTGTCACATATTCCCCTGCTAAGCTCATCTCTATCCGGTTGTGTGAAGTTACATTCGACGTGACGGCTCCCTAAAGCCGGCTTACTCTCCCCGTCTTGCGCAGCCCATCCCCAGTTCCTTGGTTTTGTGCACGTGAGCCGTCCATCAGGCAGGCAGGGCCGAGAAATGAACCTAGTCTCTGAGGAATTGGGTGTCCTGTCTGGGCAGATATGGTTTCCGACGACGAGCCTCTTGGCTGCGATTCTCAAGAGGGTATTCGGCACGCAGCTGGCGCACCAGCTCCGGTGGGTACATCTCCGAGTATCGGGGTTGTTCACCCCTGCGCTTCTCAAAGTAGTCCCAAGCTTCTTGTCGAAGTGCCTCGGACCGCTCAATGTACTGGTCCTGAATCTCGGGGCGCAGCGCCTCCCAACATTGCAGGCCCTGGCCAACTTCGTCGATGCCTAGCTTCTCCCACATGTCGTCCGCCAACATCGATACCGGCGACTTTTGCTGGGTTGACGAAAACGGCGGCCATTCGCCCCCCTTCCAGGCTGCAGGGAACTTTTCCTTTGCCTGTTCCAACTCCTCTTCCCATTGGGAATCAGGTTGTTTCTGCCTGTGGGAGTGCGGACTGGGCTTCCACGCCCAGATGCCATCGTAGAGGTGACTGATGGCTCTCCTGGTTAGGTCAAGCGACATTTCTGGTAAGACGATGAACTCATTTGGTGTGGTCCAGGGAACACCGGGGCCTGGCCAGGTTTTGGGCACGGTATCGAACCCAGGTGTATGCGGACCATCATGTCGCCTCTGTGCGAGGGTTTGCAACGAGGTGAGGAGGCGCCGGTAGCGGGCGAAGAACTCCTCGCTATTGATCCTGCCCCGGTCTCGCTGCTGGTCAAGATACGTCATGTCATCCACAATGATATCCAGATCTTCCTGGTCATATCTGACGTGTGTTCCATTCGGGTCGAGGTCAGCAGGGATCAGATCCGATTCTTTCTGTCCTAAACCGGAAATCCGGGGAAGGCCACGTTTCATTGATGGATACCGTGAGAATGCCGCCGTCATGACTTCGCGGTCAAATTTGAAGTGTCGGGATCGCAACAGATCGTACGCCTGGTCGTAGCCGGGCCGCTCGATGTACTCGATGCTCTCGAGAGTTCGTATTTTCCGACCACCGTGCGGGTAGTCCGGGTCGCAAAACCGCCCGCCCAGGAGACGAAGCTCCTTTTCTCCAATGTCGTTGAACTGACCATTATCCATGGCGTGCTTGATCTTGGCATACAGTTCCTCGGGCGTGCTAAGCGCATTGTTGGTGGCGCGCTGAATGTTAGCGCGGACCACGTCAGGTGGTGGGTACTGCAGTATCTCGTGCACTTCCTCGAGTGTCAACGAGTCGGGGTTGGCGAGGGCCTTGCCGATGAGGTCGCCGCGACTGAGCAGCAGCGCCCGTTCCTCGTCGGTCAAGTCAGCGTTGTTGTTCTTTGCCTTTTCGTTGAGCTCCCTGGGAATCTCGTGCATGATCGCAGGGCCCTTAGTCTCATCCAGCTTAGGTCGTAGCGTGTATCTTGCGTTGGCTTCGTGCACTTTCTCAAGCTGGCTGGAGGTTGCAGGTTCTTCATCTTCAGGTTCGGGCCGTTCAACGCCCTTCGTTAACCTCGGAGGCTCCTCGTCTGCCTCACGGGAGGACTCGGGTCCCTCTGTGAGAATGAGCGGCTTGGTGTGCTCTGCCATGGCGGCTAAGTGGTGCGAGACCTGCTAAGGCAATTGAGTGCGGCTGAACCGGTTGATGTGGTTGACCTGAGATGAAAGCGACAGAAAAGGCGCCTTTTTAATCTCGAGAAGACTGGTACTTGTCGATTTTGTTTTGTCCTCCGTCGCGGTGTGGGGATGCGCTACTTGTGGAAGAGAATACGAGAACCGTGACGCCACCGCATCCATCTTCGGTCCCGAAATGACAGACATGGAAGGAGCGAGTTCTCCCCTCGACGGAACTTTGCGAGACCTGCTCCGTGACATGTGGATTTGTGCGCCGGTTCAGTTAGTCGCTTGTGAAACCATTTTCCATTTGTATGCAAGACATTTTTCCGTTGAAATGGCCGACGTCAAGTTGCGAGTAAGATGGACAATCTTCATCCCGACAGTGATATAACAAGACACCTCTTGCCAACCACAAGTTCAATGTTCCAACATGACGATGTTTTTCATTCTATCTATTGCGGCCTGCCTTCCTAAGTACACGTAACCTAACCTGACTCGCAAAATGCAACTCTCCCTCTTCCTCCTCGCTATGCTTAGCGCCACCTCTGCAACCGCGCAGCAGGACAGTTTAAGAACAGACTATTTCTTCCGGTTCATCGGCGGCAACCCCACCATCCACAATCTCCGTCTTCGCTCCAACAGCTCTTCGTCTCCGGGTGTGACGCGTTCGCCACAGGATCCCAAAGACCACTTTAAACGAATCAGTATCTATTCTGCTGAGCCTAGTCTCTTGAAAGTGGTGCCTACGCATCCCCACCCGCCTCCTGTGCCAGGATATTACGGCCTCAGTTCCACCAGTTCTATCGCCAGTAATGGTGATGATAATACGAATACGAATATCACGGATGCGTTTCGTCTCACCTGGTCTTTTCATCCGGATGAGGACCCTGGATTCAGATATAGAGATTGGAATGTCCATCGCAGTGTGAGAGATCCAGAGAAAATCTTACTCCGCTATAACATGGACAGGAACGGGAACGGGAAAGGGGGGAGGGATGGAGATGCAGATCAAGAATGGCGATGGATTGCCGTCAAGGAAAAGGCAAATCCTGACGCAGAAGTTGTTCATGATATCTGGGTGCCCTGGTATGTTAGGCCCGGAAAGGGAAATATGCAGACTCTGAGCAAGTGGAAATATGATGTCGTAGATCTGGAACTGGTCAGCACAAACGGGGCGGTGAATTCCGGTGCCCCCGGTGGGGTGGAGGAGTGACCCGACTAGGGACCTACCTAGGTAAACTAGACTAGAAGCTTGAAGAGGGGTGGGAGGTGGTTTTGCTGTTCTGTGCTGTGCTATGCGTTCTGGAATGATTTGTGTCCCTAGCAATAATCTGGTACGCATGTACGTACGGTATGACATGTACCTATGTAAAATGTAGGTAGATATAGTATAGCACGAGGTGGTTGAATCTCCACACGTAGCACAAACTATTCAATGCTGTGACAGAAGATACACATGTCATCATGACCCAGTCGCGTAAGCGCGGTCCAAGGCCGAGTTCTAGTTCAGTGTACGACTTGGAAGTCGGAACATGAAGCCGACGAGTCCATGTTGAGAATCAAAGAACAAAATCCATACTGAGAATCGAAGAACCAAGTCCAATGGTCCTTAGAATTCAGTACAGTAGAGACGCCAGCTGCATACTCCATATCATCATCTCAAAATCAAGTCATCAAGTCTCTCCTCCTTGGACCTTAGATCTCAAGTCCATGCCATGTCATGTCATCAAATTGCGTCAACAAAACCTGTCCATGGCCAGTCTTGAAAAGAATGATGAATGTGTACAGAGTCCCAGACAAGTTTGACATGAGGGAGGTCCAGCCCACCCCAAAATAACTAGCAGAAGCCGATGAACAACCTACCTGTGCAAATTGTCCGCGAACCACCTGGCAAATGCCTACCTGCTTGCCTATCTAGGTAGGTAGGTACCTAGTTGCCTTGCCCAGAGATTTTGTCTCTGGATGGCTGGATGGATGGGCCAGGTATTGGCAGCCACACCGGCCACACCGGCCACACGTGCACCAGACTGGACCGGCCACAGTTCGGCCACAGCTTCTTCTGCCAACATGGATGGATGGATGTGGATTCATCCATTCATTCATTTATTCCAGCCATGCCAGTCATACCTCATGCCGTACTACAAGGTTCCCAGCCTCTGACGCCCAGTTTCCCAAGGCTCTGAGAGAGAGAGAGGGTATACATGTATAGTATGTGACGCGTGCCTTTAGGCTGGAATGTCCCATGTCCCATATCCCACGTTTAGGCAACCACTTGGAGCCCTTCCGGGGTCAGCCGAGTCTATCCAGCCCTCTGCGTCGGTGGCACAGAACTGAACTGAGGTACCCAGCGACGGAAAACGACGAAAAATGATGCTACGCCGGATTAAGAATGAAGCTCGTACATATATGCGCCAAGTGCTGCTGTCGTGCACTGTATTCCATAGAGCACATGTAGCCCGCATCCGCATCAGCATGAGCAAGATGGCTCGGAAAGGGAAAAGAAAAGTAGATCGCCCATAGCACACAACATATGGTTTTGGTGATCACTGAGAGCGCTGATCGGGAGCACCACATGCATCACGCACTTGTTTGATAGTTGCGTGGTTCCAGTCTGCTGTCCCTCCCAAGTATAGAGTAGACGTGGCAGCCTGCAATAAACACCGAGACGAAGCCGGAGCTAGTGTGGTAAATGCCGAATTCGTCCCCGAGGAGAATTTGTGCTCTCTGGAGTCTGACTCTCACCGAGAAAGTTGTCCTCAGGTTACCAAGTGGATCGATGTGGGACGATCAGATTCCGTCATGCTCTGTACCTAGGTACCTCCGGCAGACCCGAAGATTCCTGTGTTATAGCAAAGTTGAAATCAGCCCCGATAATTGTCGCGCGCGAGCGAAACCTACGCAATGGAGTTTGGAGAGCGAAAGCCGCGTTGTGACTTGGTGATTCCGAGGCAGATTTGAGTGGCGTATCAGCTCGTCACCCGTGTCACACTGGTGATTCTGGTATGACAAAAAAGACCTTCATAATGCTGAAAGTCAACAACGAATCAAAACAAGAGCAGAACGCCACGGAGTTTGTGGGCGCCAGATGCCGAATCAATCGGCCAAACCCGATGGCTTTTGTGTAAAATTCAGGAGGGGGGATTACGTTGACAGTCAGGCGTGAGAAAGTGGCGGCGAGCTCTTTCGCGGTAAGCCATCCAGTGGCAGCACCCAAAGTAACACAGCCTCCCGCAGCCTTGCGTCTTGCTCGCAAAAATTTTGCTGCTCCTGAAGGTGGGCTCGTGTCCAACAGCCGCTGTTGCCGCTCTGCTGACGAGGTGCGGCTGAGAAAAATTCATTTCCTGACCTTAATTCCTAAAGTCCGTCAAACAACTTCACCCGAACGAATCCGGACAGATTGGTGCGCCGGAGGCCGCGAGCCTTGCGACGGCCCCCAATTTTGGTTCAGAAAAACACGCAATACAGTGCACGCGACCCCCTCCTGGACAGCCAAGAAGGTCCCCTCTGAGAGCAAGCCAAGCCATGGGACCTACACGTACACTGCGTCAGGAAGGTATGATGTTATCTCGACCACGCGCTCAACAGGTCCTGTCGGCGTTGCACAACCGTCCTCACAATCGCGACTGAAGGGACCATCGACACAATCTGCCCATCTGAACTGGTCACCGCGATCTTCATCCAATGTCTAGGCAACCGGGTCAAACGAGCGGCCGAAGGATGAAAATGCGTGCGACGGAGAGGTTGGCTCCGTCAATTAGTAACAACGATTGCTGGTGATGATGATGCAGTGCTCATCCATCGCTCAACTGAGCGGGAGTCTTGAGTGGTGGTTTTGGGGCTGTGCCGAACTGGTTCGCATCTTATCTCATGCGACAGGGGGTAAGTTGTGCTCTTGCTGCTCTGGTGGGGTGTGGCAGAGCGTGGCCTGGAACAGGGTCGGTCGGGGGACGGGAGCGTGGGGCTCAGAACGCCTAACACCCCGCCACGGTTGCCTCCCGACAAGCTGTGGCGGGCCGGAATTGCTGCACGACATAAAATCAGGTGCGATCTTGGGGCCTGCCCCTGGCCCAAACCGCCCAATCCAAGAGATAAAAGAGAGGGATCTCCACAAACTTCGTCCCAATCTGCACAAGTCGAGATTTCGATACAAACTTCGCTGCAAGCCACTTTTCCCATCACATCTGCCAGCATCGCTTCCCGCTCCGGAAGCGAACCCACTTACACCACCGTGGATATCAACAACGACAAACACATGCCAAGCTATCGCAGCTCCAGCCGTGTCTCGAGCTCCACTCCCGTCCCGGTGCAAACCTCAAGGCACCGGGGGTGTCTCGTCTACGGCTGCCGCAACAGGACTTGCTGCGTCAAGGAGGCCGGCCGCAAGATCTATTCGCAGTACTGCTACGAACACACTTGTTTCCGGACAGTCCCAATTCGAGATGGCTACCATTGCCCAATGGCCAAGGCCGAGGGAGCCAGATACTGCGAGAACCACATGGCCTGCGGGGCCGACAACTGTCGTGAGCTCGGGGAGAACCCCGATGGCAGCTACCCTTGGTACTGCAACCAACGTACGCCTCCAGCCCAAGACTCGTTGCCAGACTGCAAGCTGACTCTCTCCACAGATCGATGCGGCGAGACAAATTGCGTGCTCGAGGCCAAGAACTTCCTGACGATGCGCTGTACGTCACACCAACGGTGCGCAGCACTGCAGTGCAACAACCCGCCATCCGATGAGCTCCACAGCAACTTTTGTACGAAGCACACTTGCACTCGTGAAGACTGCCCACTGCAAGCCGTGGCCCACAACCGCTGCCGCGATCACAGCAGATGCCAGGTCTCTGCATGCACCGAAACACGTCTGGCGAAGCAGAACGGACGCCTCGAGCCCTACTGCCGCGTGCATATGGCTTCCAAATGCGCCCATCTGGGTTGCCGAGGGCGCAAGCTCAACCCCAACCAGCGATACTGCCTCGATCATGGCTGCCGGCTCCCATCATGCTCCAATGAGCGCTACGAGGGCGGCGGAACTCTCTGCCATGTCCACAAGTGTGCCTTTGACGACTGCTTCGACGTCATTGCCAAGCCCAATGATAACAGGTCCCTGTTCTGCATCAACCACGCCTGCAGGGTTGACGCCTGTCTGTATAGCAAGCGCCACTCGGGTGGACTCTGCAAGGACCACACTTGTGTGATGGCTGGGTGCCACCGCGTTGTGACCGAGGGAAACCGTTGCAAGGTCCACGCTGCCCAGGAGGAACGTCCTGCCTGCAGGGTTGACAACTGCAGGAACTCGGCGGGGAAGTATGGATATTGCGAGGGTCGGCACGCGTGCGTCAAGGACGGGTGTTGGCAGGCGCGGCTCAGTGTGAAGCTCGGAAGCCGGGGCTCGGATTGGTGTTTGAAGCACGACCGAGAGCAGCGGCGGACGGGAAAGACGAGTGATTGGGACAGCGGGAGCGAGACTTTAGAGAAAAAATCGTGGAAGCGAAAGCAGGCGACCGTCGAGGACGCAGAGGATGTTGATGATTATTGATCTTCTAGGACGGGACTGGCGCATGGAAAGCATACTAAGGACAAAATTGATACCCGGTTGGATTGGCATTGGAACCACCCGAACCACAGGATAACAGGCGTTTGGAATATGGCAACTAGAATAATCATCAATTGTTTTTCTGCTCGACATTACCTTGAATGCCTCGATTGACATCGCTGTGGAACTCAATGCGCTACTTCCATCGCAGAAGCTAACCTCCACCTCCACCAGCCCCTGAGCCCAGCGACACACGCGACTGCTCCAGAGACGCGACGCGATGCACGACGCGACTGGAGACTTTGCGCTAGTGGGTGCCAAGGCAGGAACAGGGTCTCATCACTCGATGGTTCCCTCAATCGTCGCAACAGGCAGATTGATGCTGAAAGCCTGAGAGGATAATGCGGGGAGCAGAATGGGTGCGCATGAAACTGCAGAGAACTTGTGTCGAGGCTGTGAAGCTCGGAAACGAGGTCAAGCTGCTGCGGAAAAATGTCCTCTTAAAGCGGGCCGACCTCCTGGCCGGCGCTTCGCCCACTGGCTGCCTCAATTTCAATGTGGGGCTCCTATCGCGGAGCTCCTTCCACGTGACAGCTGTAGATAAGATCTTCAGCGAGTGAGCTTTATCGCGATTCGCGATAACGACAGTGTGACGGAAAGGGGATGTCTTGGCGGTGTCTCGGCAACCTGAGTCAACCTCGGGACCTGGACACGCGACAGCTCTTGTCCGACGACATCTCTTATTCTCCCTCCTCTTCTCCCTTCAGGCCGCGGAAGAAAACAACAATGGGGCTGAAAACGTTCGCTTTGGTCAGTTTAGCTACTCTGGGGACCGCTGCATCTCTCCCAGGCCAAAAACCGCTGTCCGACGAACCGGAGACAAATCGGCCAATCAACGTCGCCAGGAAGCCATTGGTTACTTCGGAGGAGCTGCAGGCCACCATCCACAGCAAGAACCTCCTCGCTCGAGCAGAACAACTATACGAGATCGCCAAATCGAGTCAGAATGAATGGAACCACCCGACCCGCGTCATCGGCAGCAAAGGACACCTCAGAACGCTCAAATATATCCACGGCGCGCTGCACGCGCTGGGTGATTACTACACTCTCTCAAAGCAGCCCTTCCCTGCAGTGAACGGATATGTCTTCGAGGACCAACTGCTGCTGGATCATGACATAGCGTACTCGGCAGCAGCTATGAGTTTGACGCCGCCGACCAAGAACAAGCAGCCTGTCGACGGTGAATTAGTCCTCGTCCAGAGTGTTGGGTGCAGGCCCGACGACTTCCCCGACAACGTGGCTGGCAACATCGTCCTCATCCGCCGAGGAGAATGTGCCTTTGGCGATAAGTCGAGGCTCGCCGGGGAAGCAGGTGCCGTAGCTGCCATCATTTACAATAACATGTGGGGTCCTTTGACAGGGACGTTGGGCGCCCCTTCGCCGGACCATGTTGCCACCTTCGGTATCTCTCTCGAGGAGGCAGAACCCTACATTACCAAGCTTAACAAAGGGGAGAAGGTTAAGGCAACTGCTTACATCGATGCCATTGTGGAGACCATCTTCACTAGCAACATCATCGCCCAGACCACCAAGGGCGATCCCAACAACTGCGTAATGCTCGGTGCTCACAGCGACTCCGTGTTCGAAGGGCCCGGTATCAACGACGATGGGTCAGGCAGTCTAGCCTTGTTAGAAATCGCAACACAGTTGACAAACTTCAGCGTCAACAACTGCGTCCGCTTTGCGTGGTGGTCAGCTGAGGAGGAAGGCCTTCTCGGATCCGACTTCTACGTCCAGGAACTGTCACCTGAGGAGAACAAGAAGATCCGACTGTTCATGGACTACGACATGTTGGCCAGTCCCAACTATGCTTACCAGATCTACGACGCCCAAGACGGCGTTCACCCTGCCGGGTCAAAGGAGCTGAGAGATTTGTATGTCGACTGGTATGTTAAAAATGGTCTCAACTTCACCTTTATCGAGTTCGATGGCCGCAGCGACTACGATGCTTTCATCCGCGACGGGATCCCCGCGGGTGGTATTGCCACGGGTGCCGAGGGCATCAAAACCCAAGAGGAGGCCGAAGAGTTTGGTGGCGAGGGTGGTGTGCCCTACGATAAGTGCTACCATATGCTCTGCGATGATGTAAGCAACTTGGACCTGCCGGCTTGGGAGGTAAACACCAAGGTGAGTACACAAGACGTTTACCCGGTTGCTGTACTTTGTAACGATGCTGATAAACGCAGTTGGTCGCGCACTCGGTCGCAACTTACGCCAATTCGTTTGAAGGGTTTCCT
>Ga0247763_1001706_pt1 | contig 12176 bp, 10 predicted proteins | sample UWRJL141409B4_FD_179926 | JGI IMG/M metagenome (GOLD analysis project Ga0247763, IMG submission 179926) | Plant litter microbial communities from Arlington Agricultural Research Station in Wisconsin, United States - UWRJ-L141-409B-4 | ecosystem: Environmental > Terrestrial > Plant litter >...
CCAAGGCATAAGAGCACGACAACGAAGAGAGCTCTCACGGTACGGAGCAGACCTCCAGCCAGGAACGTCGTTGTTAAAACAAATAATGCGCGTCATATAGCGATAAGGAGCAGTATCGGGAACACTGCACAGAGGCACTCGGCGAGGGAGAAACGGCGGCCGAGGAAGCACTTACTACAGGGAGCTGCAATCGCTGGCATTTCACGGCACAGAAGCTGACGAGAAGGATGTTGTTGAGAGGGGAGGAAGGATTATTCGGGCACAATGAAGACGACGAGGAATAGTATTGCAAAGCAGCCTAGTTATGCAAGACAAATCTGCCCTACAAAATTTGGGTTTTATTCGCAGTCTGATCTGGGGTGACATGTAAAGGTCGGTTTACCGAAAATGCTGTGCTCCCAGCTCCTTGAAGTGAATCACTCCGATCTTACCTACCTACCAGCGGTGCTTGCACAGAATAGTTGCACTGCCACCACTGTCGTCCAATGACGCGCGGGCTGCACTGCGGTCTTGAGATCGGCCTGAGTCACGGCGGGGAGATGCATCACCGGCAAAATCGCAGCTTGGCGGCGGCAAACGACGATTTTGATGGACCCTGGACAGCAGCTTCAGTTATATTTACCACCAAGCCATGCTCATGGTGTCGTCCTCCCTTCTTCCCCAACCCTTCTTGCTGCCTCACAGTCCTTTACGATCCCAACATGTCGGACCCCTCCCTCGCTGGCCAGGCCCTTTCAACCTGGGACAAGCTCGCGCCCTGGTGGGACGCCGGCATTACGCTGAACGGCAATAAGTACTGGCAGGTCCTCCAGGAGCCCAGCCTGAGCCGATTGCTGTCGTCACACGTCTCCAAGCCGTACTCTAGAGCCCTCGATCTCGCCACGGGCACCGGCCTCTGCGCGAGGTGGCTCGCAGCTAGAGGCGCGCACGCGGTTCTCGCTGCCGACGGGAGCGAAAAGATGTTGGAGATTGCGAGTGGCTGGTCGAGGGACGACGACAGGATTAAGTTCCGCAGACTCGATGTGACATCCCAGAAAGATTGGGAGGGCTTGATTCGGGAGGAGGAAGAGCAGGGGTCCGGGGGAAAGTTTGACGCCGTGTTGATCAACATGGCGATCATGGATATTGCCGAGATTGAGACATTTGCAGCTGCTGTGCCAAAGCTATTGCGGAGGGACGGGATGTAAGTTGGAGGCGTGCCAGTCGTTGGCTGCACGGCTGATCGGCAACAGGTTCGTTGCAACGGTGCTGCACCCCGTCTTCTTCACCTCGAATGCGGCGAAGAGCATCACAGTCGACTGTGATCCGGAGACGGGTGAGAAGAGAGTGGTGCTTGGTAAGCTCGTGACTCAGTATCTCGACGTGAAGCCGGCAAAGGGCGTCGCGGTTGTCGGACAGCCGGAGAAGCAGGTTGGTGCTGTACTCCCCAATGTGAGTGGCGGCAAATACTGATGCTGCAAGATTTACTTCCACCGCTCGATGGCCGAACTCTTCTCGACCTTCTTCAAGGCCGGCCTGGTGATGGACGCCATGGAAGAGCTGGCCTTTACGGAGGCTGACAAAGATGCAAAGAGGGTCGATGCTAGCTGCAACTACACCCAGTTGCCCGCGATACTGGCTTTCAGAATGCGTCTTCCTTCTGCTTGAGGTGGCTTTCCGGGCTCTTGAGGAAAGCTTGAAGGGTGTATCTGTGTTGTTTGTCCTCAACTCCTAGCTGTAGTTGCCTTCTAGATTGGAAATTAGGCCCGCTTCGAACCTCTCCACGCGTTTCAGCTAGCCATTCTGTTGCTCACTGCTGGGTCGGCACGAGACCATACCTAGGCTCGCAGCCCTCAAACTGTTCCTTCATCTTGTTGCGATACTTCCTGCCCATGGTGTGTCATTCGCAGACTCGAGCTTGCTCGTCTTGACCTCCGGTTGGCATCGGGGGTTTGCTGCTGACTGGATGGGAGGGTTCAGGCGGTGATGCATCGAGAGGATCGAGGTAGAGGAGTCGGTAGAGACAGGACATGAGAAGCTGTGCGCCTTCACTGGTGAGGCCCTCTTGCGGCCATTTTGCGGTCAGCCGTGAAACCACGAATGTAGGTGCTGGGCAGCGCTGGGCCGAAGAGATGGATGCTGCGATTGGCGGTGCAAAGCCCAAACCCAAAATTCCGGAGGGCACACAGGGAGAGATGATAATTGGGCGCTGCTGTCTCCGTCCCCGCACCCACGTTTTGCTCTTTTTCCTCAGTCCGCCCCATCACTCCCGGTCCTGCTTCGACCGTTCAAAGTTCAAAATTTCCCATGTTGGATTTGGGGTGTTGGTTGGTGCTGGACTTGATCGGTGCGCAGCGGGGACAAATAAACCCTGCGGTCCAGATGCGAGCTGTCGGCCAATACCGGGGTCGGAATTTCCTCTCGATAGCATGTGGAAGATGCAGTGAATTTTCAAGGTGGCCGCCGAGTGAGGCGTTGCCCGCGGGCCGAGCACTCAAAACTCGGCAACACCAAACCTGTGATACCTGTATGAAACTCCCAGAAAAAAAAGTATGAGCTAACTTTCAGGCACTCCAACGGTTCGCCCTGGCGCGAGGGCTTGCAGTGAATCCGCGGGGTCTAATCACATGTGGTATTGCTCTCGCCTCCGTGATGTCTACAAAACACGGCAGCACTCACTCTCGGGCCACTCTCTCTCTCTTCACGCACCTTCGACAGCCCGCCAGCCACTTTCACCGGCGGCAAGAACCACACACGACCACATCAGGCAAGCTGCAAAATTCATTCTCGAAACGGAACACGAGTAGATTCGTGTGCACAGGTACCGATCAAGGTTCGTCCCAACCTCGGTCACCCACAACGAGGCGTTTTGCTCACGAACCCAAACCCGCAATGACTCACTAGGCGCATAAGTTATGTTCCCCGTCTCGGGGTATAAAAACAGCAAAAGAGTTAGGAGGCCCACCCCCAACCCTTCCCTCTGCTAATCTTTCCTCGTCGGCCAAAGCCTCGGACCAAACTTTAAGAATACATCATCGGGACGACCAGAGGGCCTAACCGCTGCGCCATAAGCATGAGGGAAGGTATGTTAACAACTGCCCCCTAAGTTTTCGCACAGGTAGCCTGGGCAGTGTCAACAGTGCGGAAATGCATGCCACCCCCCCCCACCCCCCTTCAATTCGCCCACAACGCGCATCAGCAGTATTTTCGAGAATGGGCAGAAGAACAGGAAATAAATTGATTCGCACGCTGACTGTTCTCCTCAGAGCACTCCTTCCCATCATCAGTCAGGGCATCGGGTATGGATCTCTGAAGCTACGTCATCCTCGAGGGCGCCACACGCACGAGGTATTTGTACAACAATGCCTTGACGGCGTTTGGTAGGCGGCTTATGTTGCGTGTCGGGGAGGGACTACTACATCGGGCTTGTTCCGGCCAATACGGAGAAAGGCAACTAAATCACCATACTTTCCAATGCTAGTACCCCGTATATAGTTTAGAAAACCAAAGAGGGAAAAACATTGCTTATGGGCGAATACTACATATTTACAGCACTATGAACGCGGAAAGCCTTTATCAAAGTTAGTGGGGTCAATACCCCGATACCTATAACCTGTTCATAACGAGCGTTTCTATATTATATTCATAGGATATCACATAGCCCATTAAATAAGAGTTGAACTCGTTGCACACCCCCACAAATTTGAGGCACACCCTCCCCCACATATTCCAGCTGTCACGCACGTAAATGCAGCCGTCATCCAAACCTCCACTTTTAAGCTGTAAAAAACCGAAATTTCAATAACGGCGATATCACCCCCCAGTCGCACCACGAGTCGGCCCAACCAGGGCATCCCCACCTTGGCGATGGAAATTTTTGGTATTAACTGCAAACCACATTACAATACCAGGGCAAAAATAACGCAACTAAGTCAATTACTGTAGCAAATCTGTATATACGCCTCCCACGCAGGCCACTGTACCTCTCTTAGTTATTTATTTCGACAGCGCGCGACGCGCAACCTCCCTTTTGGCCAGTAAAACCAGTAAATCTGTCTATACGCAGCTGTTACGTATGATCAGCCGGGGCATGGCGAGACCTTGAGCGAGTAGCCTTTGCAGTGTTACGGTGAGTTTTCTTTATTAGGCGCGGTGGCGGCGAATCGCCTTAAACCATAATATAACTAACCTCTGCCTCCATCTCCATCTCCATCTCTTGCGTATATGCTTCGGCTTATGCCTATTGTATCTCCATCTTTTGCTCCTTGGCTTTATCTCGTATTTATTATATCTTTACCTTTTACTGGTTGGCTTTATTTTATGCTTCTAAACTCGGCCTATTAGTCTCGAATTGCGAATAGTTACGTTATATACTACGCGGAAGCGATACGGGGTTGCTGCTGGAACCTAACGGTTGGGCAGGTTCCGGGGGCGGAAGAGCGGGCTTATTGCCAAATGGACCGCCCTGATTCCGGGGTCGGCTTTTGGTGACGACTTTATAGGGGTCCCTATACTGTAGCGTCTTGTTACCCTAATTCTATACCAATTATTAGCTATAAATACTAAATATATGGATAAGGAGGTATTTACCTGACGCCTGGGCAGTACCCAAAAGGGGCGCCAATTCGACTGCCTGACCAAGACCTCCTTATTTTGCTTAAACCTCTCCAGCATCTTGCAAGCGCAAATAAGGCCATATTAGTAGCCTAGTGATTTTAAATAAGGCGGTAAAGGTTTGCTGGCAGGGTGTTTGGCTAAGGGTAGTGCTCCTAGCATTTTTTGGTATTATTTGACGAGAATATCTAGTGCTTAATACGTTAGAAATATGGTACTATTGCTAAGCCAACGGTACGATAGGTAGTTACGCCAAACTTAAGTTGAATCGCGCGTTGCCGCCTCCTTAATAGTAGCGTTCCGTAATTTAATAAGGCGGTTTATAGCGTCGCGTAGCTTTATAAGGTTGGTTCGCCTTAATATACCAAGAGATTTTAAAAAGGCGTGATTTGATTTGTTTGGCGAGGTTGTACGTTGACTAACGTTAAAGTTGTAGCGCGTATAGCAGCCTGCCTAGGTCTTTCTGATTGGCCAGATATTATCTTTAAGGTACTAAATAATCTGGTATTGGCTCTGGCTGAATTGTTTTTGTAAAAGACCCCAGGTGGCTTCGTGATCCTTGACCCTATTGGCAAAAACCATATGCTGCCAAAGAAGAAATAGGCTAGCCCTGGTATTTGCCACCTCTTTGGGCATACTTTTGAGGCGATCTTAAATCGTTTTGCCGCTTTAAGGTTTCTTATTTAGGTTATTAAGGCAGCGTACGTTAGCCTTATTAGCAGGGTCTAGTTATTTATTTTTCTTCCCAATAGGGGTAGCAGAAATAACTTGCCTGCCTACTTAGTGCTTCTTAATTGCTGTAATAACGTTGCAGCTGAGATGCCAAACGCAGCGCTGCCAGGTCGCCTCTGGAAAGAACTTGTCGATGGCATTTATTAAAGCCTTATCTCCGTCTGTAATAAAAACCCCAGGCTTATCTATATGCTCCTATATCTTGGGCCGGTTGTAGAATAACGCCAGTATATGGATTAACCAATTATAATCCTCTTCTTCTTTAGTATTAAGTACGGTAGCAAATACTGGGACCGAGGTCTTGTATGGGGTTATGACTATACCCAGCACGAGGGGTATGTTAAAGTAGTTGACTTGGTAGGTGGCGTTAATTCCAAGGCAAAACCCCTACTTCTAATAGTTTCTGCCTATTTCTTTTATTATCCATACGGCGTGCTTGAGCGTAATACCGTCTAATTTGTATGTAACCTCGGAAAATACCATATCCGGATTCGTGGCGATGCTTTTGATGAAGCTTTGCGTAGTAGTATACCCTTTTAGTATCTGTTTCCGTAGCTAGTAGCGAAGGTTATTGATATCTTGGCGTGTTGTTGCCGTATTGGGATAGCGGCCTTTGAGAAGGAGGTATGAGAAGCGTAATGAAATACCCTGGTTAAGCATAAGCTGTAGCAGGTAGTTAAACTTGTTCTGGGGCATCTTGGCGCTGCGCCGGTAGGTATAGGAGGTGGCAGATAATAACGGAACATGGCTGGTATGCGTAAGGTTAATTGCCTAGGCGGTTTAAAGCCTGTGATTTGCTATAAGTTGCTATATAATTATTGAAAATGGGCAGTCTGGAGCTATTTTTCTCGTTATTGAAGCTCTTGAGGAGCCGGGAGGGTATTTAGCGCGACTTAAGGCGCAGTTGCATTGTAGGTAGACTGTATAAAACTTATTACCGTTCTGCTTCTTCTTCTTGGAGGTCCTGGTAATAAGCCTAAAGTTGTATTTTTTACTCCAAGCTGCCAAAAGTCTCTCCATATCTCGGCCTAGCCTCGGTATCCCGTTAAAAATGGGCTCTAATTTAACGTTTACTGCCTAAGACCTTTGTAAAGCGGAAGGGGCACTATTAGCAGCTGCGGTGCTATTAGGCAGCGCGGGAGCAGCGCGTGCGGCGCGCGTGGCGGCTATACGGGCATCTACCTCTCTCTCGACTTTGTTAAGTTCAAGGATATCTTAAATATCCGGGGCTATAAGGTCGTCGGCGTTAAATAGCGGCTTGTTATTATTGGGCGGCGGGTAGCGTATGGGGCGCTTATCGTCAGAAAGCCTATCTTCCGATAAAAGTGGCGTGGCAGTTAGATCGGTAAGGTCGCTATTGTTTCCGCTGTAGCTTTCTTCCTCCCCCCCGCGCAAGTATGAGCCAGAAAGGCCATTGAGTTCCATCGCAGCTATAACGAGGTTAATTAGCAGTGATCACCTTCAATTGCGCGCGCGCGCTTACCTGGAGTAGTCGATTCGGGGGTATTTGGGAGGCAATTGGATTGCGTAGGTGGGCGGGCGAAAATTTTGTTGCGTGGTGCAAATTCTGCTGGGTGGATTGCGGCCTCAAACCACTAAGTCATTGCTGGAGTGGTACGTTACTAATGTATAAGTGGATATGCAGGGCGCATTGAAATTTCGGTTTTTTACAGCTTAAAAGTGGAGGTTTGGATGACGGCTGCATTCACGTGCGTGACAGCTGGAATATGTGGGGGAGGGTGTGCCTCAAATTTGTGGGGGTGTGCAACGAGTTCAACTCTTAAATAATCCTAAAATTCCTCACCGCCGCAACGGCGTGCTCCCAAGCAAGCGCCTCTCCTCCCATAATTCCATACACGAAACACTCTCCCACCAACTCGTATTCCCCTAGTTTACCCGCAGGACGCAGAAGAAAAGGGGTATCCCCGCCGTGTAGAACGGCCACGACATCTCCCACCTCGGCGTTCCACGGTGCCACACCAATGTATCCGCGTTTTGTGACTAGCAGTCGGCGGTGGGCGCACGCAGTGTGGATTCGGAGCGCGTATCTCGAGTATATCGAGGGCCCGCTGCGGCAAAGGGTGAGGGATTGTTTCGCGGCACGGATGGGATTCCTTGCGTTTGGCTCTTGGGCCTGGGCCATGAGGGTCTTGGTGTGTTTGGCCCATTCTGGGTTGGAGCGAAGGGATACTTCCATGTCGGAGGGGGAAAGATGGGAGGAGGAGGGGGTTGGACTGGAGGTCCAGCCTACGCGATCACACCAGGACTCGATGTAGGTGAGGAGGTGGTCTCGCGGCAAGCTGCGGCTGCTTTCAGCGATGGCGTGGTCGGCGATGTAGGTTCTCAGGAGGGCTTCTTTCCGAGGATTGAGTGAACCTTCGGCGTCGTCAGCGGTGGAGGAGGAGTAGGGGCAGAAGCGGCGTGGCCCCATGGCTAGGTCCTCCCATTGCTCAAGTGGTTTGATCCCTTTTCGTGATATTGGCGCTGCATCAGCACTGGTTCCTGTCGGAGGATGGTACGGGATACCAAGATCGGAAACCTCGTCGAAACGGATGCCGCTGATGATCAGTTGCTGGGCATCATCATCTTCGTCTGAGCCGGGGCGTTTCTCAACGAGACTGGCTTTTAGTAGCCTCGCCGCGCCGTACCTGTTGGAGCCGATAGGGTTATTGGTGAAGTCGGTCAAGTCGAGCAGAGGTGCCGGATCGCGGTTAGTGGTCGCCGCCAGGTTGGGTACCCAGGATGGTAGATGGCAGTGCCCGTCGATGGCTTCCGAGTCGGGTTTCGTGGTGGCCTGGACGTGGCGCCATTCGCGCGCGAGGTTGAGGATATTAAGACTGCCGGTTGCCTCGATCAGGTTGCGGACGGAATCAGTATAGATCTGTGCCGTTTTAATGGCGGGGTCGTCGCAGTTGGGAAATACGCCGAGACGGTGGTTGGAGAGCCTTGGTGCCAGGCCGTACAAGGCATAGATGCGGTCTCGAGGATTCGGGCATTCAAGACATCGCAGTTGATGGAGCACAGCGCAGATGTTGAGATGTTCCCCTTGGTCATCAGCTGCTTTTCGTTGCTGCAAGCGGGTGATAATGTCAAAAGCTCTGCTTGCTGCCGTGCAGGGTTTTCCAGCCTTTTGCCTCTTCCGCAACGTCCTCTCTACCACGACCCATGGCATTGCCTCGCCGTTGCCAAGCATAACGACTAGTTTCTCGGGTTTGGCGAGGGCGGCCTCGGATACGCCTACAAGGCTGTTCCACCATGGGTCACTCATCCAGTCTTGAGAGTCGGATTCGCACAGCCAGATGCACACCCTGTTGGCCTGGGCGTAGATGCGCGGCTTGAGAATGACATGCTGGGCTTTCTCGGTGGGGTGTATTTGGTTAATGCAGATTGCGGAGGTCCATATCCTTGTTGTACCATGGTGCTGGAGGCGGCGGAGTGCTGTGGCAGTGGCTGAGGGGATGCGGAAGGGCGAGTCATTGATGAGGATGTCTTCTTGTTTCTGGTCGGTGGCGTCACGGTCGCATGTATGGGATAGGATGTCGTATGGGTGTCCGGGGGTTATTGAGCTGGAGGAGGTTTCTATACGACAGTTGATGGGGGCGTTTGGGTCTTCATTTGTGGATGGTGGGAGGAAGACCAGGAAGCGGATCTCACCGCTCTTTGGGTCGATTGGTGTGTGCTGGTAAGGAGTGGCTAAAGCCATGGCGTCGGGCTTGGGGAGTGCAATTGGCTGGGTCAGCCAGCCTTGCGGTGCGGTTTTGGGGGATCGCATTCAGTAGCTGTCAGTGTCAGGCCCAGTTTGTTGTTGGGTTAAGGTTGAAGGTCCTTGTGTTTCAGCTCTTGGACAGGGATTTGGGAGTGGCCCCTGCGTGCGTCGATCTGAGACACAAGAAAGATAGCACAAAACATCTCACTTCTCTCAGCAAGCTCAGACCCCACCCCTCCCACCACAACCAGCCAATCACAACATCCTCCCCCCATTCTTGAGCGTTGACATCAGCGCTGGCAATGGACCGAACTTTTCAAATTAAGTACTAAACGATGATTTTTAAGAAAATAAAAAGTTTAACTTAAACGCAATGGAATTAGCCAAAAGTATTAATTAATAAGTTTTTTTTCTCTGTCTTTCAAGTGAAGAAAAGCGCGGTTAGGTATTTAAGGAGGTTGTAATAGTGGTGGTGGCAGTGGAGTGGTAGTAATGGTAATACGAGGACCTAAAACTGGGTCTGTCACGGCACCAAAGGACGCAATGCGTAAACACTACAAAAAGTGGAACGTTGTGTAGTCAGGGCACTGCACCGTAGTCCTTCTACATCTAGCTGCGTAGCCACAGGCAGGCAGCATCACGGTACCGTGACAGGGTCCTTACAACTCCACAGCTATTTTAGACCATGGCAACTATAGCCAAGATGGGCTAGAATAGTAACCCCCTTACTTAATCTAGCTTAATCTAGCTTAACTTAGCTCAGTTCCAAAGAAGGAAAGGGAAATTCATGGTGTCGATTTTAGGGTAGTGTAATGGCTGTTACTTTACTGAAACCAATACCGCCGTTTCTACCTCGCTGTCAACCATTACCATCCCTCGCAAGTCTCAATACTCGAGCCGCAGTATTAAAAAAGCTCGATTTCCCGCTTCTTAGCCCCCTCAAAACAAGTCATGAACCTATGCAAATAGCCATCGCTGTCTATCTCGCAGTCGTCGTCTTGAATATGGCACGTCCTGCCATGAGTAGAACAAACTATGAACGTGAGAAAAGCCTTGTACCACGAATGCTCGTGAGTCGCAATCTCTATGCGCCTAAACCTCTTGAGTGATGAGTCGAGCGGAGCGAGCAGCAAAATGCGCTCCTTGGTATTCTCGAATACGCCGGAGATAGAGTATACCCATAATCCAAAGATCCTTGTAGACGGGGCAAAGCTGTAGTCGAATCGAACGGTAGAAGTCCCGTGTTTGTTAGTTAGCAGACATTGCTGGTCCCCACTGGACAGCGAGGAGAGCACCGGTGTGTCGTGTACAGGCGTATAGCAGTTGCTGTTCGAGGGGCACCCGCGCTTCTCCGGCTCCACCAACTCGAGATGGTCCCCCATCTCCATGAGGGGGCCGCATAGCGTGACAACCGCCTTTAGCAACGGCGAAGAAAGGGGTTTTCCCGATCAGATAATGTCATCGGCGACCCTAACCGTGTGCACCTGAGGCTGCGCCATGTTGCTCCGACGCGAAGCATCATCATCATCCAGCGGACCTGGTAGAATATCTATGTCCACTGGGGGGATGATACGACCACTTGCGGCGAGCCAGCTCCAATTTGGGAAGAACCCGTCCGTACCGCCTTCCTGTCTCCGGCCTGGCTCGTAGGGAACAACTTCCTTGCGGCGGCGGGCCCAAAAGAGATTTTTCTGCAGGTTCCGGATCCACAATCCCACGAGCCGTGTGTCACCGGTTTTGTCTCGGTACAGCTGCGTCACCCCAATCAGAGCCGCTAGCTTGTCAGAAGGTTTGGTGAGCTTTCTGCCGCTGTAATCAGCGACCCACCGCCACCATATCCCATCCGCATTGTTGTTGTCGCCGGGCACGGAACTGTTGTCAAATTGGACCTGAGCGAGACCTGCCGTCTTGTCGCAAAAGATTCGCCCCTCGCCCAATCCATCTTCGGCGTGCTGCTCTGTGCGGCATTGCCAGAAGAACTGGTTGCGTGAGAAATAAATTGTCCGACTCGAAAGTATCTGCTCCTGAAAAACCCAGTCCCGATCGTGAAGTGGCGAAGTATCCAATGGGCAACGTCTATCAAGTATTGGACGGACAACCATCTGGCATCGAGCATTCTCATGCCCTTCTGTAGGCTCTGCTTGTATGTTAAACACCTTTACCATGGGGCTTAGAGGCTCGTCGGTTAAACATCCGCCAGAAGAGTCGGTGGATGATGCTGCCGCGATGGTGTAGTACGCGTTTCGGTATACATCCCCCATTTTTGCAGCCTCGTTCCCCCAGTCGTCCAGGTCGTCCTGGATGATACACATGGAGTCGATCCATAAGTAGGGCGTGCCCAGCTCCCGGCAGATATAGATGGCATCTTGGATCGTCTTGGACAATGATTGGATCCCGATCGGCTCTAAGAGCAATACGTCGAGGTTTTCCTTGAGCAGCTTCGTCGGGTGTGTCGTGGTAGCAGTACCCCAGCAGTGGCTTAGTGCAGCGTATATATAGCCGGGCTTGGGACCTATCTCTTCCGATGCTACGATTCGCACGTTGGTGTCACCAGGGTTACCGACTGAGATGATCCTGGCTGGGAGAGAGTAGGTGTCGCTCTTCATAGCGCACATTTTGTGCTTTTGCGTACATTCCTCTATCCATTCCCGGATTAGGGGAGCCCGGTCTTGGAATGGAATTGGGTCGCCTGATTTCCAGATAGCCCTACTGCCGAGGTCGCCTACACGTGTCCACCGTGTCAACCAGAGTCATACCCTATTAGAATGTCTCTCAGCAGATGACGAGGGGAGAAAAAAAAATAACAGTCACCTACATTTCGGGGGTAACAGCAGTGACCTCCTTGAACTGAAATACCTACTCCGGGTAGTAATCTCCAGGTACAGAGCGGCCCCAGGACCCGGGACGTTTTAGATGTGAGGATGGCTGGACCCACTGCAAACGATTAGTTTCGAATATGAACCTGCGTTGACGAGGGTCTCGATTTCTTGCTGGTTTTCTTTCGATAGGTTATCTAGGAGTATGCGACACATGTCGCAGCCCCCAGAGGACTCGATCAAGCTCTCTAGGCTGGGGAGATGAGAATGCCTATTAGACGCCGCAAAGTTCCAGGAAGCAAGAACCTTGTGGCATGGAGCACATAGGT
>Ga0247763_1001707_pt1 | contig 12168 bp, 8 predicted proteins | sample UWRJL141409B4_FD_179926 | JGI IMG/M metagenome (GOLD analysis project Ga0247763, IMG submission 179926) | Plant litter microbial communities from Arlington Agricultural Research Station in Wisconsin, United States - UWRJ-L141-409B-4 | ecosystem: Environmental > Terrestrial > Plant litter >...
TCCATCATAATGCTTAGTGATACGAATACAATTGCCAGTTCAATTCTTTCACAACTTCAATCTCCTCTCTGCTCTGGCGTTATAGCACATTTTCCACGGAACTTGGGAGTTCAATATGATCAGTACTGGGGCAACTCCTAAGTCGCCCGGGAGTGCTCCACCAAGCCCCCGAGTCCCAAAGAGGCATCTAAAATGGGCCAAGGGCAAGATCCTCTGGCTCCCAGCAGTCCTGTCCGTTATGTCGACAGTTATCCTTGTAGCGACAGGATGGTATGTCTACAACACGATGGTTGTGGAGAATCCGCCCCTACACCTCTTGTTGTCAGCTTCGAACGCAAACCTGCTGGTGTCGGTCCTGTCCCAGGTCTTCGCCATGACTTTATCCTTTCTGTTCTCCGAGGTGTTCGATTACTTTCGGTGGCAACTTGCCGCAACCAGTGGTGGGGTCTCGGCAGCAACATTCTTCACCCTCAGCTCAGCCACTAGCCGCATTCCTATTTCCGTGTTCACCCTCTCTAGGTGGCTTTTGTCATGGGGGGTTATATGGTAAGGAGACACACTTCTCACCACAATTATACAACACCGGTTTTTTCTTACCGCAAAAAAAAAACAGTCTCCTGTTCCCCGCCCTCAGCCTCCTGTTTGGTTCAATCCTCAAAGGTAGGTGCCTAGGTATTTACCAATTGGGTTCATATCCATGCCCGATGCCGATGCGCCCGAGCTGACTGCATCCCTCAATAGCCCAGGCCACGTCCGACTTCATCTTTCGAGACGATTCTGTTAGGACTCAAATCTTTGCGGGGCTCATACCGATCGACCTGCACGTTCTCAGGAGAACCCCGGCTCGATATATATGCCTCTATTTCGCGTCTTGGATGCCAGTACTCCTCGATGTCAACAAGTTTGCCACCCCGGTCAGCCATTCGGCTTGCGTCGAGAATTCAAATTGCACAGCAGTTTTCCTCCCTGGAGGGGTCGAGTCGGCCCGCAGAGTGGACACAATACTAAACTTGTCTTTGATGAAAGGCAACATCTTTCATGAGTCCGAAGCCATCAGGATCAGCGACGCAACGGGGTTTCTCCTGACTTACCAGAAGCTTGACTTGTCTTTCGACTTTGACCGAAGCGGTTCCGAGTGCGTCATGTACGGGCGTGAATCGAACAACCCGATTCAGATTTGCGCACGGAATGTTGGTCCATCGATTGCCGTTGGTAAATAAATTAAAAGCTGTCGTTTTCTATCGTGGGGAATTTGCGGGCTCACATTTCTTTCATTAGGATGGGCCGTCTGCCCTTTCGACCTCTACCAGAACCAAGGTTGCCTCACCACACCAGCTTGGATGAACGCCCCCATCGTCGACAAGGTCATCTTAACGGCGTATCGACAAAAAGCAACGACCTCGTACCACGCCCGTGACTTCTCCATCCTGCACACCAAACCAACCGGCAACGCCGATATACACCCCCTTGACAATGCAGAGTTCCGCGCCATCTGGAACAAGATCCTGATGGTTGACTCGGAATCCAATGAAGAAGACAAAATCATGATCAACTCCTTCACGTGGTCACTCGCCTGGCTCATCCGTCTCTATGACGACGATTACCCCGACGACAGCACCACCCCCATGACTTACCTGCAGAACTTCCTCGCTGTGCCGCTGCAGTTCACACTTGCATGTGTCATCCTGCTGAATAGCACAGGACTAGGTACGCCGGCCAACCCATCGTCGTCATGGCTCCCGGACGAGATGATCACCACCGCCACGGGTGGAGTGCTAATTCCGCGCTTTGTGGTGCGCGTATGGACATGGGCCGTGTTTCTTTCGCTGGGAGGGGCGCTCATTCTACTTGCTGTGGGGATCTTGACTTGGATATTTATGTGCAAGGCTGCGCTGCCGAGGACGTCGGGGTTCCCGGAACTGGATATCATGGCGCGAGCGGAGAACAAGAATACCGCAACAGGGGAAGGAGAGTCAATTGAGGGACTGAGAGAGCTGGTCGAAGTGGTGCAGATGGAGGAGCTCGCAGATGCTAGATGGCCACATACGATGGCGTTGAGAATTCGGAATTTCCGGCTTTGGTGGAGAAGAGGATATACGAAGATGCAGAGGGAAGATGAGGCGAAGCATGGTTTGGTGTCCTCTCCGAATGGACATGATTCACATGGCGATATTGCCACAGGGGCACAACCTGGAATGTCTTGATTGGGGGGAAAAAGATGTTGCAGTCGGTCTCCCATCTGCCGTACTCGGACTGAGCCAGCTGCCGTGCCGCATGCGACACCCATTCTCTCGCTAGTGTAAGCCAACAGCCAGTTTTCTGGAAGTCTAAACTCCGTTGAAAGGTCCCTATCGGTCGTGTTGGTTGCAGATTGACGATGGTTTGTTGATCCTCTGTCTTTTGGAATTTTCAGAAATTAATGAATGTTTGGACCACGATAAGGAGCGTCATTATATGAACTGATGATGGTAATAACGTTACGGTAGATGGTGCTGGTAACCTCAGTGACAGACGGTTTCCTCCTTTGGCAATCCCGAACCATAACGCTAAACCTTGATGATCCATGATCCATGCCGCACTATCTAGTCATTATTACATTTAGTGAAAGTGTCTATGATGGTAAGTTGTTCATTCGAGAAAAATGGACAGCTCGACCTGGGCGCAACAGGTTCAGAGACACTGGAAAGGTCTACCGCAATACTTTCGGAATCCTAATATAATATATATATATATGATTTATCGACGTGTAGGTTTTTTATATCCTGTAGTTGGAGTGAAAGGAAGCTCGGCTAGGTGGTGGTAGAGGCCCCAGAAACTGGGCCCTCGACCGCCATTTTAGACCCGTGGCAATTATAGCCGAGGCAACCCAGAACTGTGACCCCCTCGCTCAGTCTGGCTCAGTCTGGCTCAGGCCAAGGCGGCAACTGCTCAGTTCCGAAGAAGGAAAGGGAAATTCGTGCTGTCGATTTTAGGGTGGTTTAATGGCTGTTATACCACCTTACATGTAAAATCGACGGTTACTCATGCTCATAGCCACGTGGTAATTGTCAGCTTTGGTCAGTCCGGATCAGTCCTGGCTCAACTTTGGCTCATATCTGCTTGTTGACAAGGGGCAGTTATACTCGAAGAGCCCCAAAATGGTCTCGTGTAACCAGGGGCCCAGAACATGAACCGGGACATTTTCAATCCGCAATAGCCATTGAAGACATTTTAGACAATATATGCCTCTTTTCACTTAAGGACGCTTATGTCCATTACTAGTCATTAATATTGGCAATGTTGATAAGGTGCTGCTTTTGCTCGTAGGGTTGGTTAGTCGAGCGTCAAGAGCTCTTAGTGCTTGGGTTACGATGTCAAAAAACAATGCACTCTTGAAATTTGTAAAATTTGATGGGTTAGATTCCTTGGGTACCCTGTACTCTAAGTACCGTTCCTTCTGTGTGGTTGCACCGCAGAAGGGAGCAGGGCTGCGGAGATGAAATTCATATTGACGACTTAGCCAGAATACATCACCCCGCTGGGAACTTCCACATAACGGGTCATAATTCAGCGCATGTATTCCTCCCCTTTCCTCAACGACTAATTTGCCAGCCGAATTGAAAAAAAAACATCATAGGATCTTGGAAATAACGGCAACATGATGCGTATTGCACGGCTTCACTATCAGTCCTGGGTGCTCATCGCAGCAGCAGCAATGCACGGTGCGGCACAAGATGACGAAGTTGCAACGACTATCATTCGGGATGTTGCCATCATCGGTGGGGGCGCTGCGGGGTCCTATGCGGCAGTAAGACTACGACAAGACTACAACGTGAGCGTTGTTCTTATTGAGAAGGAAGCAGTCTTGGTACGTTGGGAGCAAATGAGTAGAGGCATGTTGGATTCCATGAGGCGCGCACTGACGTCTGGTTGTGTCACAGGGCGGACATGTCACTACCTGGGTCGATCCGGCCACAGGCAGGGGCTTCGACGCTGGAGTACAAAGCTATATCGACATTGGCGGTGGCAGAGCATTCTTCACACGCTTGGGCATCAACACGACGGCCAACCCCCGCTCAGCCAATACCCAGTTATACATTGATTTTACCACTGGCCTGACCCTTACCAACTACACGCCGCCCGCGGCCGCGGACCAAACAGACGCAGTGCGGAGGTACCTTTCGCTTGTCGAGCGCTACCTCCACATCCTAGAACCAGGCTGGGGGGCATTCCCATCAGAGCCCAAGGAAATTCCCAAAGAGCTCCTTCAACCCTTTGGCGACTTTGTCGTCTCGCACAACCTAACCGCGGCATTGCCCGTGATCTTCTCCACCACCGGCTCCGGAACCCACGACATATTGACCACCCCCACCCTGTGGCTAATGCGGTCCTTCGGCGCCGACCTAGCCCGGACGCTGCTTGGGCTGAACTCGGCCTTCGTGCCCGCCTCGGGCAAGAACCAAGATTTGTACGATGCCATCCTCAACCTCCTCTCCCCACACGTGCTGCTCTCCACCACCATCATCAGCTCGCAGCGCGCCAGCGATGGCGTGACCCTCGTCGCCCGCAGCTCTGTTTCCGGGGAGAAGACGCGCATCCTCGCCAAGCGGCTACTCTTCACCCCGGCGCCGACCGACGCCAGCATGCGGCCGTTTGACTTGAACCTATCCGAGAGAGGCATCGTCCGGGACATTCGCTATAGCACCTCGTTCGTCGGCATTGTGTCCCACCCATCCCTGCCGGCCAGTGCCGCCCTGGTGAACACACCCGGCGCTGCGCAACCCGCCAACTGGATGGACATTGTTCCACCTGCTCCGTATAACACGCGGTTTGACAACTACCGAGACTCGCCCTACTACCGGGTTATCGTTGTTGGCGACGAAGCAATTACCGAGACCCAGGCTCGCGACGTGGTCTCGGCATCCTTCGACAGCATGGTTGAGCGAGGGACCCTCCGGCAGACTAGCCCGCCGCAGCCGCTCAGGTTCCACCTGTTTGAATCCCACGGCCCCGTCAACGCCTACACTTCCTCGGAGCAGGTCAACGCCGGATTCCTTGCGAGACTCCGCAGCCTGCAAGGGTACAGGGCGACGTGGTATACTGGTGGCGCCTGGTGCGCTCATCTTAGCACGAGGCTGTGGGTCTATATCGATACGCTTTTGCCCGGATTGGTTGAGGGGTTGAAATAATTTTAAGTATTTTTTAAATCACATTGGTTACTTGATGCAGGTCGCCTTCATTACCAGAATCACCTGCAGGCGCAGAACGGCCTCTAGGCGCGCGCGCTGGCGGTGATCACGCTGCATTGGTTGGCATTGCTGCAGCCATCCGCATGCGCCATTGAGCGACAGCGCGAGGGATTCTGGCCATTCTGAAAGTGTCCCCGGAACTGGAAATTGGTTGCAACTACTTGATTGTCCTGTCTACCAGAGAGCCAATATACTTTACGTTCTGCTCAGCTGAACTGGCTGTGTAAGTCTGGTAAGGTATTAAAGATGGCCGTAATGTAGTTACCTAATAAGGCTATAACTAAATAATATCTTGAAATATCCTGTCCAGATTGTTGGTGAAGTCCTCTCTACGTTGACGTGAATCGCGCCCTCTATTTTGCCCTGCTCAGTAATTACACACTGAGGTGTGGGTTGACAGCAGCTTTTGGCCTGCGAGTTTTGAGCCAATTGCGTGGTTCGACGGATTCGTGAATCACCAATCAAACCTAGTTACGGATTGGCTGCTCCCCAATCAGTGGGAGACCCCTGCCCCACCTTCCTTCACATTTCGATCCCAAAAGTCCAAGCATGATCGTCCACATGTTCCGCCCTCAACCTGCGACCTAGCAAGCATTCGAAGGTACTATTCTGCTGCCCAAGCTCGCGAAATTCCCGCTCTCACCCTTGCTGCTATTCACCATGCCGAAGCACGACTGGGAGAAGTTCCGCGCCGACATCGAGCGGCTCTATATTGTCGAGGACAAGGCTCTGGTCGAAGTCGTCGAGATTCTTGCCACAATGAAGGGATTCCGTGCTAGGTCAGTTTCCTTCCGCTTCATGCAAATTACGAGCCCTACTGACTGTGAAAGCAGCAAATCCGCGTTTGAGAAACGACTTCGGCAATGGGGTCTCTGCAAGTACAATATGGGTCAGGAGAAATGGAACGCTGTCGCCCGCATCATCGAAAAACGGAAGATGTTGGGTCTAACAAGTGATATCTACGTTCGGGGTGTCAAGATCCCGCAAGACAAGGTGCAAAGGGAGATATCTCGTAACGTTGCGCTCACTCTCCGCTCCAAGTTTGCCACGAGTGTGGGTAAAGGTATTGTGCATGCTCGTTGCTACCAAGTAATCAAGTGCAACACGCTTCTGACTTTTCAGTTTCGACTTCCCCCTCTCCTGAACCCCCGAGTGGAGTCTATATTTGCAGTACTGCTCCCTCCCAGCCCTTCCCTGCGTCGGATCAGGGCAGCCCTTGGCTACAGTTTATTTTATCGTTGCCCAAATCTGGAGCCCACGGTGCGTATACCCCTCCGCTTGTCTCCTATTTGGACGATGGCCTGATAATGCGACACTTCAGATTGTCTAGTAGGAGCCCCAGTATCTCGGGCGCCAGGTTTGACGATAAGCCTAGCGCAGGACATTATCTTGACCGATTGGCTCCACCTTGGGACTACTCATTCCTCCTTTTGCTGGGATTCGAAATGCGATGAAGCCCCAACTGGCGCTCCCAGCGCCGCCATTGTGGCTGAAGCGTTGGGTCGGGTCATGCCAGGAGGATGCCCTGGCTACTATTCGGTCATGGCTCATGATATAGCCAATAACTCTGCATCTCAGTCGAGCGTCTTGATGCGGCTGTTCCTCCTCTCGAACAACTTCCAACTTTCACATGACAGTTTCAGCACCAAAAATGACGCCCAGATCTCCATCCTGGTAGCTCAAATCAACTCAGCTGGACTATTGAGCCTAGTCAACCTCCTTTCGAAATCAAGCTACGTTGTCGAAGCCATCAAGGACCAAATCTTTGCTTGGGCTCTACGGAATGGCTGTGATGACATTGTGCGCCTACTCCTAAAGCTAGGATGTGACCCAGACTCTGAAATCCTAATACCGTGGGACCAAGGATCACCACTAGAGGTTGCGGCTCAATGTAGAGACAAGAGGGCGTCTCTCAAAATGATCCACACGCTCCTTGAGTATGGCGCAAAGGTCGAGTCCCGCTCAGTCTATTCTGCTCTTGATTTTACAATCATCGCCGGCAATCGAGAGGCAACCGCAGCGCTCAGAGAGGCCGGGGCTCGCCTAACCGCCGCCTCCCTGCTGGCCGCAATCCAAGGCGGGGATGAAGAAATGGTACAAAACGTTCTGGATACCGGGGTGGATATCAATTCTCAAACTATCCAAGCACTGTGGTGCATTGAGCAATGGCCGCCGCTTACACACGCAGCGCACCGAGGACTTGTCGGCATTGTAAGGGCACTCGTAGCGAGGGGTGCGGACGTCAACGCTTTACATCGATGGCGCGATGTCTGGACAACCGCTCTTGGCGTCGCGGTCGCAGCAGAGCAAATCGAGACCACTCGATTCCTGATAACCGAAATGGGAACGGTTCACGACCAGACACGCGTCGATGGATATGTCTCTCCTTTGAGTATCGCATGCCTTGTGGGAAATCCCGAGCTCATTACTTTGCTTTTGAACGCCAAGCCCGATGTCGCTTGTGCAGACACTATCCCTTGGAAACTGAGCCTTGAGGTCCTCTTGAACCTCAACAAGCCGACTAACTACAACCATACAACATTACTGGAGTTTTTGATTGGGAATCTGAGTGCCGGAGAAGTACAGCTTGTCGATATTTGCGCAGAGCTTATCATCAAAGGTGCTCGTGTTGACAGGGCACTGGTGGCAGCTGTTGACGCGGAGAAAATTGAAGTTGTTAAACTTCTCATCCACCACGGGGCGCCTTTGGGCATACAGCCAGAGTTGGGGCAAAGCGCTTTTGGGCTCGCCATTGAAATCGGGAATCTTGACCTAGCTCAAATACTGCATGACGCCGGAGCCACCGAGGTTGGGTTTATCAGGACCATCAAAGGCGTGGGAATGATTGAGTTCCTGCATCGGGAAGGACTGTACGACGAAATTATGCGCGAACATGGCTGGGTAATCACTATAAGAAGGGCAATTGAGGAAGAGGAAGAGCTTACCCAGCTGGCCCAGCGCGTTGTGGAGCTGGATCTAACCTTCGAAGGCAGACACCATGTTCTTGAAGCACTGCTGCCTCACGCCTGTGACGCCGACCTCATTAGGCTTCTCATTGATCGCGGGGCGCGTTGTGGATCTTACTGCCTTGACATCGCCATTCAATCTAACGCACCTGATTCTATCATCTCTCTCCTGCTGGAACGGATTCTGCAACGTAACGAGGACGGACTTGAGACGGAACCAATATCCAGCTTCGTATTGTACCGTGCGGTTTGTGGCAGTCCTCGTATTGTGCGAATTCTGCTCCAAGCTGCTGCCTGGACACCAAATACATTAGGCGGTGCTCTGGCCCGCGCAATCGACCATGGAAATTACGACGTGGTCGAAGATTTGCTGCATGCAGGAGCAGCAGTGAATGGATCTGATTCGACTTGGGAGATGTCTACGACGTTAACTGCAGCGATCTACAAAGAACAGGAGTGGCTTGTCCGGATGCTCATCCGGGAAGGGGCAGATTTGAACGCCCATGTTGGTTTCAAGTCGCCTCTGGTACAAGCAGTGAAACTTGGAAACATGGTTTTGGTCGAGATTCTCTTAGGAGAAGGGGCTGATTCAAATCCTCAGACGGTGGCAGAGGACTTGACGGCCCTCCAACTGGCATCATGTTGTGGCAATTTTAGCATCGCGCGCAGACTTATCGAAGCCGGAGCCGACGTCAATGCTCCTGGGAAAAGAATCGATGATGCTTCCGACAATCTACATGGTGTGGAATTAACGGCTCTTACACTTGCTGCCAGCAAAGGCCGCCTCGAGATCTTGAACCTTTTGCTGCGCCATAGGGCAGCGGTTGACGGAAGCGCGAGAATCCAGTATATCGACGCTATCAGGGTCGCCAGATGCAAGGGCCATAAAGCTGCTGCATCCCTTCTTATATCACATGGTGGTTGGGCAGAGGCGGATGAGCGCACAGCGGTCGCGAGGGACTTTGCTGCCGCCACGGCTATGAAGAACCATTGGAAAGCCTGGAGAGCTGAAAACTACCCGGATGAGCCGCTGCGGTCTAGAGCGGCAGATGTTGCGATAATTGATAGTGGGCCTCAGCCCAAGGCAGATTGCTCGGACGGTCAAGGATGCGAAGGGGACGTCAAATCGGTAACCTCCAACGCCCCTGAGGGGGAAGCACCGGAGCTTGAGCATTGGCTACAGGGCTGGGAAATGGTATGTGGGAACTCACAGGATGCAGGAGCTACAATGACGGACTTTGATGACTTCTTTTGCAACGAGCTGCGCATGCTCGAAGGACTATGAAGGGGGCTAAGGGAAGTTTGTTTTGATGTCTAGAGCTGGTTTTTGCCACAAACCTTGCACAAAAGGCAGCGGTTTGCGTACCTACCTACCTACCTACCTATACTGGCAATGGCTATCTGAAGGGAGAGAAAGAGGTGCACCGTGTGGGCCAGAGGCTGGCCCCGCCGTAAGACACGGGCTCATCTCACAAGCATGTAGATTAGATAGGTAGAAAGCCGGCATCGTAAACTTACCATGTAGAAGGGTAAAGCAGCACGAAAAAAGGGTATATTACAAAGTGGCTAAACTTTCCTGTCTTCTTTCCGTTTTCTTATGTTCCGCATCTTCTGTGGCACACATAATTCCCACACCAGTACTGGACGATGCTCTCAAACTAGGGGCTCTAATTTGATTGATTCACCTCGCACGAAGCCGGGAGGAGAGAAAGATACTAAGATTTCTTCATCTTGCTAAACCCCAGTAATCACTGTGGCTACAAAGGATAACCTCACTACACTACAGCGTTCCAGATCATCATCTGGAGACGGGCAAGAAAGCTGCCCGGTATGTTCTATCTTATTGAAGATATCCAGAAAGTTTAAATCACAGCCCTCACCCACCTCTCGGCTCAGGTTAGGTTTGAAATCTTACACCTTTGCCAATTCTTGCTCGCCACCATTGTGACCTCCTTGATCAGGCGTACCGTGCTGCCTTTCCTCACAAATGATAAGTTTGTTGTTGTTACGACCTGACCCGGCGTGACCTAGGCGACGTCGGTGAAGACAGAGTCGTAGGCAGGAACTGCCAGAAGGTTTGGGGGGCAAGATGACTGGATTGAATGAAGGAAAGTGCGGCTAGGTAGTGGTGGTAAAGGGCCCAAACTTCGGTCCTCGTAACTCCACCCCCATTTTAGACCCGTGGAAACTGTAGCCAAGGAAGCTCAGAGCCGTGACCCCCCCGCTCAGTCTAGCTCGGTTCCGAGGAAGGAAAGGGAAATTCATGGTTGCGATTTTAGGTTGGTGACGTGAGGTAGATAGAGGGGTCCGACCTGCCACACAGGCCCTCGCTCAATTACTCGGCTATCTCAGCGGGCAGAATCGGCATTCCTTATTTCGTTGTCCACATTCTCTTTTTCGCCTCCCGCAAGGACGGGTTCTAAACCTCCGCAACTGCGCTCGGAAGGAAAATGTTTCTGACGCACACTACGAGACACTGCAATCACGAGGCTTCGCGTACGCAGCTGGCGCCAGCCGTTCGGACGGCAACGCGGTCGAATGGCCAAAGTGCGGGGTCGTGTTTAGGCATCAAAACTCGTTGGCCTAAAAGGACGACAGACGCAACGCTTGCGATGCTTGAACTTTAACACCTCTATTCCAACTTATCGAGACTCGCGAACCTTAGAGCCGTCCTACCGCATACCTCGCTCCCTGACTCCCGCCGCCGAACCTTTATATGAACAGTTCACACCTGAGTTAGCATTCAACAAGCTTCACACCAGTATAGCATCCTACGTCTGCTACCATGCCTCCATACCACGGCTCCTCTTTGCCCGCAGGCAGCATACGCTTGCTCCGGCTTCTGCCGTGTCCGGACGAGGATTCCCGCATTGAATGCACTCTCGTCCCCTATTGTCTGTTGGACTCTGCATCCACCCACCCCTTTGAAGCCCTATCCTATGTATGGGGCTCCCGGGAAAATCTCCAGCGCATCCTAGTCAACGATTTCGAATGCGAAGTGGGAGAAAATCTTCACGCGGCACTACTTCACCTTCGTGATCGCTTCATCGAACGGGTTATCTGGGTAGATGCTATTTGTATTAACCAGGAAGATACAACCGAGAAAGGGTACCAAGTCCAGTCTATGGCTAAGATCTACGCCAAAGCGAGCCGCGTACTTGTCTGGCTCGGATCAGCCACAGCCACCAGCAAGCAAGCTCTCGATCACATACGTAGAGCAGGCTGGCAACGTGCAGCAACCGAAGCAAGCACGCAAGCAACCGAACAAGGCACACAAGCAAGCGAGCAGGCAGTCGTTAACCTCCTTGAGCGGCCATGGTTCCAACGTATCTGGGTATGCATAACATGTCGGGATGGTAAAGACTAGAGTTTTTGCTGACATGATCGGCTAGGTTCTTCAGGAGGTTGCTGCCGCTCGACATGTTCTCATCATATGTGGCACTACGGCGATTGACGGGTACGCGTTCTGCGCAGGCCTCAACGCATTACAACTATCCTACCAGAAGTACCCCCATCTGCAAGGTCTGATTCCCCCGATCGTCTATCTGGTACAAGATGCAGTATTTCGGCCCCGGTACGAAAGAAATAACAAAACCAGCCCGCAAGAGAGGTTCTCCCTACAGATACGCCCTTTAGGCGAGCTAGTAGACATGTACCATACCCATAAAGCCACTGTCTGTTTCGATAAAGTTTATGCCTTGCTTGGCATGAGTGACGATAACCCTTATGCGGCAGGGCTAGAAGCGAATTACAAGGCTGCATGGGGAGACGTCCTTCGGACACTTGTTCACTTTTGCGTTTCCAAGGACATCTCCGTCAACGTCAATACCCGGGATGGCGCAGAGGCGGCAGTGGTGATCGAGGCCAAGGCTTGCATCCTCGGCGAAGTATCCTCAGCTGGAGAGGGGGGTACAAATCGGGACCAAGGGCGGAGCAATCGTACTACTGCGCAACATGACAAGCAGCATGTGCGG
>Ga0247763_1001708_pt1 | contig 12164 bp, 10 predicted proteins | sample UWRJL141409B4_FD_179926 | JGI IMG/M metagenome (GOLD analysis project Ga0247763, IMG submission 179926) | Plant litter microbial communities from Arlington Agricultural Research Station in Wisconsin, United States - UWRJ-L141-409B-4 | ecosystem: Environmental > Terrestrial > Plant litter >...
AACTGCGGGTCGTGAGCTCGGATTGCGCGCCCGACAACGATCGGTACGTGCTCGAGCTGCCGGGCGACCCGGACGCCATCTGCCCGATCTGAGCGAACATTCGTGAGGTTGGCTCGCGCGCGACGCCCGCATCGGCGCGTCGAACGGGGCACTTCGAGAAAATGCTTCCGAAATGGGACGCAGATGTCGAAGCGCGCCCGCCCCGCCCGTCATGAGCCAGAGCCCATGAAAGGAGCGCATCCCATGTGTCCTGCCTGCATGGCGGCCGCCGCCGTCACCGCCGCGAAGGTGGCTTCGCTCGGCGGCCTCACCGCGCTGGGCGTGAAGAGGCTGCTCACCACGCCGCGCACCGCACCGATCCCCGTCCACCTCGAACCCCCCGGAGACCCCAATGAACCCCACGAAAACAGTATCCCGCGATGAGTGGCTGGCCGCACGCCGAGAGCTGCTCGCGAAAGAGAAGCACCTCACACACCTCGGCGACGAGCTCGCCGCCGAACGCCGCGGCCTGCCCTGGGTGCGCGTCGACGAACGCTATGTGTTCGAAGGCCCGTCGGGCCAGCAGACGTTGAGCGACCTGTTCGCGGGCCGCGGCCAGCTGGCGGTGTATCACTTCATGCTCGGCCCGGGCTGGCGAGAGGGCTGCCCGAGCTGCTCGCTGCTATCGGATCACCTCGACGGCTCGCTCGTGCACCTCGCCGCCCGCGACGTGAGCCTGATGCTCGTCTCGCGCGCGCCTTTCTCCGAGATCGCCGCGTTCAAGGCGCGCATGGGCTGGCGCCTGCCCTGGGTGTCGTCGTTCGGCAGCAGCTTCAATCGCGACTACCACGTGTCGTTCTCGAAGGAAGAGGTCGCACAGGGCGAGGTCTATTACAACTTTGCCAAGAACACCTTTCCGAGCGAGGAGGCGCCCGGCATCAGCGTGTTCGCGAAAGACGCGAGCGGCGAGGTCTTCCACACCTACTCGTCATACGGGCGAGGCGCCGAGCCTATGATCGGCGCGTATCACCTGCTCGACATGGTCCCGAAGGGTCGCGACGAGGCGGGGCTACCCTGGCCCATGGCATGGGTGCGGCACCACGATCGCTACGGAGCCGCGGAAACCTGACGCGACGAGCGATCGCGGGACGAGAGACGCGCGGAGCGCGATAGGGTCGCCGGCGCCTGCGGGAGGCACCTTGCCCCCCGCAGCGCGCGTCCCTATCCTCGTCTTCGCGCCGCCCCCCCCTCCGCCACCTTTCCCGCGCTGGAGCAGCCTGATGCAATATGCGATGTTGATCTACGAACCGGAGCAGCAGTTCGATGACCGGGCGCGTCCCGAGGACGACGAGGCCTTCTGGGGCCCGTGGCGCAGATATCACCGCGCCCTCGTCGAGGCGGGCATCTACGTCGGCGGCAGCCCGCTCGACCGCGCCGACACCACCGCCACCACGCTGCGCGTGCGCGGTGGCCAGAAGCAGGTTCAAGACGGTCCGTTCGCTGATACCAAGGAACAGCTCGGCGGCTTCATCATCGTCGAGCTGCCGACGCTCGACGCCGCGCTCGAGTGGGCGGCGCGCTGCCCCGCCGCTCAGTACGGCGCGGTGGAGGTGCGCCCGCTCGCCGATCTGACGCGCGTCTTTGGCGCGGCCTTCGCCGGGCGGCTCGGTGGATGACGCCGCGCGCGCCGTCGAAGCGGTCGCGCGACGCTCGTACGCGCGACTGATCTCGTTCCTCGCGGCGCGCTCGCGCGACGTCAGCGCCGCCGAGGATGCGCTCTCCGAGGCCGTCGTGGCCGCGCTGCAGAGCTGGCCCGAGCTCGGCATCCCGAGCAAGCCAGAGGCCTGGCTGCTGCACGCGGCCCGGCGTCGGCTGATAGACGCGATCCGGCGCAACCAGACGCGCGACGCGAACCAGGAGGCGCTGCGCGACATGCTGGCCGAAGCGGAAGACCTCTCCACGGCGCACGCCTTTCCCGATCAGCGGCTAGAGCTCCTGTTCGTGTGCGCGCACCCCGCGATCGACGATCGCATGCACACACCGCTCATGCTGCAGGTGGTGCTCGGGCTCGACGCCGCGGCGATCGCGGCGGCGTTCGTGACCTCCGCCACCACGATGGGGCAGCGTCTGGCCCGAGCCAAGGCCAAGATCAAGGCCACGCACATCGCATTCGAGGTCCCCGGCGGCGACCAGCTCGGGCCTCGACTGCTCTCGGTGCTGGAGGCGATCTATGCCGCCTACGGCCACGGCTGGGACGACGTGGATGGCGGCGACACCCAGCGGCGTGGCTCGAGCGCAGAGGCCATCTGGCTCGCGCGCATGCTCGTCGAGCTGTTGCCCGACGAGCCCGAAGCGCTGGGCTTGCTGGCGCTGATGCAATACTGCGAAGCGCGACGCCCCGCCCGGCGTGCCCGCGACGGGGCCTACGTTCCCCTGAACGACCAGGACACCCGGCTGTGGGATCGGCCCCGGCTCGAGGAGGCCGATCGGGCGCTCGCGCGTGCGGCCGTACGGGAGCGACCTGGCCGCTTCCAGCTCGAGGCGGCGATCCAGTCTGCGCACGCGGAGCGCGCCCGCGGTCGCGCTGTCGATTGGCCTGCGATCGCGCTGCTCTACGAAGGTCTGGTGCGGCTCGCCCCGACGCTGGGCGCGTTCGTGGGCCGCGCCGCCGCCGTCGCCGAAGCGGAGGGCCCGGCGCGCGCGCTCGAGCTGCTCGATGCCCTCCCAGCGAGCGCCGTCGCGACGTATCAACCCTACTGGGCGGCGCGAGCGCACTTCGAACGGGCGCTCGGGCATTCGCTCGAGGCGCGCGCCGCGTTCGACACGGCCCTCGGCCTCACCGATGACCCGTCGGTCCAGCGCTTCCTCGAGCAGCGCGCCACGACCGCGGACAGCCGCGGCGGCCTCCGCTGAGCGCCTCCGTCAACTCACCGCCTGCATGCGAGACGAGCTCGGACGGCGCACCGCCGCCACGGCGTCCGGCAGCGATAGCGGCTTGCTCAGGTAGTAGCCCTGCACCTTGTCGACGTGCACGCGGCGCAACATTTCGAGCTCGCTGCGCGTCTCGACCCCCTCGGCCGTGATGTGGCTGCCCACCTCGTGGGCGAACGAGATGAGACCCTTCGCCAAGGCGCGGCGGCTCGGATCGGTGTCTATGTCGCGCGTGAGGCTCATGTCGAGCTTGATCACGTCTGCGCCGAGGTTGAGGATGTGCCGCATGCTGGCGTAGCCCGCGCCAGCATCATCGATCGCGAGGCGCGCGCCGCGCGCCCGCCACGGCTGCAGCACGCGCGCCAGGCTTGCGTAGTCGTTGACCGTGGCATGTTCGGTGATCTCGAGCACGATCCGGGTCAGGTCCACCGCTTCCAGCACCGGCCCCAGCCGCCCGGAGAGGATCAGCTCGGGTGAGGTGTTGATGCCGAGGAACACGGGCGCCGGGAAGCGCTCGAGCGCTCCGAGCGCGTTCTCGATCGCGTGCAACTCGAGCTCGAGGCCGACGCCCGCCCGATGCGCCGCTTCGAACCAAGCATCCGGACCCCGGCGCGGCTCGACGTCGAAGCGCGACAGACACTCGACGCCGAGCAGCACGTCGTCCTTCACGCCATAGATGGGCTGAAAGACGATACGCGGTGCCCCCGTCGCCATGATGGACCGGATCTCTCGAGCTGCCTTCTCCCGCTGGCGGCCGTCGGCCAGGCCCTCGTCGATGCGGCCAGCCAGCACCTCGCCGAAGGCCCTCAGCATGGCCAGGTCACGGTCGCCGAGTGAACGATCCGGCCGGTGGCTGAAGCAGCACAGGGTGCCGTACACTTGACCGTCCTCGAGCCGGACGGGAATGCTCAGGTGAGACCCGATCGGGATCTCACTCGTGGCGGGGATGGCCAGCGCCGCCGGCACCAGCGACGTATCGGGGATGAGCTGCGGCAGCTCACCGTTCACGACTTTGTAGCAGTAGCCCTCTTCGAGCGGGATGCTCTGCCCGACGTGGATCGGCGCGATGCCATCCGCGTCGACGTGCTCGAACACGCGATCCACCTCGCGGAAGTGCGAGATGAACGCGACATCCATGCGCAAATGCTTCCGGATGATGCGCAGGACATGCCCGACGCCGCCGTCGCCGACGCCACGCTCCAGCAGCTGGGCGATGGCGCCCGAGCTCATGTGTTCACCGCTCGACATTTCGATGCGTCCCCCCTTGTCGGCCCTCGAGGGGTCGCCATGCGCCGAACGGCCCTCGCTGCGTGGGCAGCGCGCGTTCCACCGTGATGCAGCAACGCATCGCCGAAACCCCCATGCAGCAGTCTACCTCACCCTGGGCCCGATGCCGCAGGACCGGGCGCGTCGAGTGCGTGGCGCGCTCCGCCTACCGCGGAACCTGGGACCCATCGCGCCAAGCGGGCACGTCCAGCGCTGCGGGCTGCACAAAAGCGGGTCGGCTCACGGCGTTACGGCTCAAATCGCAGCTGGGCTCTTTCTCGGATACCCCGAGCCGCCGCCGGACCGAACGGAAACGGGACGCTTCGCTGCCCGCTCGTTTTCACCAGCTGCCGGACCAGGCCAATCCGAGCTGCGAGCGAGTCGCGATCGGCGTCAAACCTCGATCAGCCGTCTCGTCGCGACCCGAGCTGGCCTCCCACCACATCAGTGTGGCGCCCGCTGCGACCAGGGTGCCTCCGAGCGCCATGCACACGGTGGCCAGGTCAGCGTTTTTTTCCGCGGCCCGGGTGGCGTCGATGCCACGCTGAGTGCGACACACGTCCCCATCACAATCCTCGCGGGCGCCCCGCGCGTCGGACAGCGCCGCCACGCCAAACCCGGCGCCGACGCCCAATCCGATCAGGCCCGCGCTGCCCGCGACGATCGCGCTCACCCGCAAGGGCGTCCAGAACCCGGCCGCCGGCGGCGATGGTGCAGCGACGGCGGGAGCTTGCACGATCGCCACCTCCGACACACGTCCCACCTCGGGCGCGTCGTGCGCCTCACCCTGCTCTCTCTCATCGAGGGGTTCGCGCGACTCCAGCCGCGCGAGGCGCTCGAACGCCAGATCGATGCGATAGACGCCCGCCTCTGGGTGCGCCACGTATTCGCGGTAGTAGCGCGCGGCCTGCGCTCGGTCGCCCAGGCCCACGTCGTAGATGCGCGCGATGTTGAACACGATGTCCGCGCTCGGTGTGGCGCTGAAGGCCTGGCGATACAGCGCGACGGCGGTGGCGTAGTCGCGCGCCGAGTAGGCCTCGTAGGCTGCGGCCGCGTACGCCTCGGCGCGCTCGACCGGGTCTGCGATGCTCGCGATCTGCGCGACGTCGGCGGCGTGCGCCAGCCCCGGCGCGCTGCAGACGCACGCCAGTACCAGCGCCCGGCAGGTGCGCCATGCCAGACCCCGCCGCCGCCGCGGATCGCCGAGCGTCACGGCGACAGCCCCGCGGCGCGCTCGGGTTCACCCTCGATCAATTGAACGTAGGGCTTCCGCTTGCCGTTAGGCGGAGGACCGGCAGCGTCTTCGTCTTCGCTCATCGGAGCGGCTCGAGCCGCTCCGGCGCGCTCGGCGGCCGCAGCCCGCCGCGGAGCCCTCGAGGCGGCAGCCAGGCTCTTCGAGCGAGCGGAGCGACCGCGCGGCTCAGGCTCGCCGTCGGCGCCGGCAGACGGCTTCTCGCCGGCGAGAGCGAGCGCGGCGTCGGTCGACGCGCCGCCCGCACCGTCGAGGTCAGCGGGCGCGGCGCCCGAAGCATCATTGTCGGCTGCCGCCGGCGGAGAGGCCATCGCGCTCGACGGACTCGGCCCGCCTCGCCCCGGCAGCGGCTCGAGGTGCAGATCGAACGGAGGAGCCGTATCGATGAAGATCACGCGCAGCGGGACGAAGCCGGCAGCGACAGCTCGCAGCTCGTGGATGGATCCGTCGCGAGCGAAACTACCGCGCCACTCGCCCTTCCCCACGCTCCGCCCGTCGATCTGCAACTCGGCGTGTGCGGGATAGGTCCGCAGCATCACCGGAAACGATTCCAGCTCGCGAGTGGCAGCGCTCGGCGCCGAGCTCGACGCGCGCTCTGACCCGCTGCCAATGCTCGACGGCCCGGTGCTCCAGGCCGCCCCGCGCGCACCGAGCCAACCCGCGAAGGCCACCGACAACGCGACTACGGCCGTCGAGCCCCACCATCGACCGTTCGACACCCGATTGCGCTCGGGCGGCCGCGACCTCGCGAGCGGAGCAACGCTATCCGTGCGTCGGGTCCCGTCTTCCGCAGCGAGCGCGCTCGAAGGGGGAGGCTCGAGCTCGGCGGCGGGGGCCTCGACCAGTCTGCCCGCGCGGATCAAGCGGTCGAGCACCGCCAGCGTCTCGAGATCACCGAGCACGCTGTCGCTCAGGACATCGACGAGCCGGCGCGGACGCGAGAAGAGGTCAAACGTCGCTGCCTCGCCCGCGTCGAGCGCGCGTGGTCGACGGCCGGCGCCCTGAAAGCAACGCCCGAGATCGCCGAGCCGCCCGCGCAGCAGCGCCGACTCGTCTTTGCGCCGAGCGGCCTCGAGCAGCAAGCCCGGCGTGGACGCCCGGATCGTCCGCGCGCGAGGCTCTTCCCTCAGCTCGGTGACGACCTGCCCCCGCTCGATGCCCACGATCCGGTACAGCGCGGCCTCGCCACGAAGCCGGCCGCTCTCGGCGTCGACGAGCTCGCCGCTCGAGCACCAGAGTCTGCTCTCGGTGTCATCGTGGATCACCGTGATGATGGCGTGTTTCGCGAACAGCTGAATCGCCTGAATCCAGTCGATGATCGAGATGTCGGACAACGAGACCGACAGCTCCGGCCCGGCCAACACCTCGGGGGCGGCTCCCCGCCGGATGAGCGCACGCTTCAGCTGCTCGTCGAACGCAGCCAGCACCGTGCGGTGCAACTCCCGCAGCCACACTTGCTCGTGATCGCGGGGCATCGGTTCCTGCACGACCGCTGCCCCAGCGTCCGAGCCCTCCACCTCGGGTCGTTTCTCGCCATTCATGGAAGAGCCCTGCTGGCCATAGCCGGAAACCAGCAAACCGTCCATGTGCGGAGGCAGTGCTTCGATAACTAGCTCGCCACGGGAGGGCGCGTCGTCCACCAGCGATTCGACTCGTCGGTTGCTATCGGCACACTCTGCCTCCATGCAACACCGCGCCGAGCCGATCACCGTTTCTGCCCACCGATCGTCGATTCGTCCATGTGCTCGCGCGTGCCGTGACGTTGCAAATCCAGCGTGCAAGTCTGGGCAGATACAGCGAAATGTTCTGTCGATCCACGAGGCGGCGCAGTTTCGTGGGGCGGCGCCCCCAATGACGGCGCGCCGCGCCTTCCCGCCGCGCCCTCGTGCGCCCGGTTCTCGGCGGCCGTCGTCCGGCGGTCCACGCACTCGAGACGCGGCACGAGCGGAGCCAGCGCGGCGGGCCAGCGGAGTCGCCCGCGCAGCACGACCTGGCCATGCACTCGATTCAGGGGCCTCGACCTCGCCGATGTCACGTCGGCGCGCAGGGGCGGGCCGTCTCCGCGACACACGTACGCGCGGCGCGGTCGTCCAAAAGCACGCTCGCGCGCGCCGTTCTTCGCTCCGCGTTCTCGCTTTCGCGTCGAACGGCAATCCAAGAGAGGCCGTCGGCAGGGAGCGCCGGTATAAAGCGATGAGGGCAGCGCCGAGTCGTCGATCGGCGCCAGAAGGCAACCATACCCATGATGAAGCGCAGGGCTTTCGTGACGTCGATGCTGTCACCCATCGCGCTCGGCTGCGGGGTGAGCGCCGCGCCAGCCCGAGCGCCCGGCGACGCCGCGGCGCCGAGCGACGCGCCGCCGAGCGACGCGCCAGCGAGCCCAGGCCTGACCCGCGAACGCGCTCGAGCGGCCGTGGCCATGAAGCGCGCTGCCCGCTACCTGGTCGAGCAGGTCTCCCATCGAGGCGGCTACGTCTGGAGTTACCTCGCCGACCTTTCGCGCTGCTGGGGTGAGCTCGAAGCGCGCCGCACGATGCTCTGGGTGCAGCCGCCCGGCACGCCCAGCGTCGGCCAGCTCTGGCTCGACGCCTTCCACGCTACGGGCGACGCCTTCTACCTCGACGCCGCCCTTCAGACGGCGCGCGCGCTGATCAGCGCCCAGCACCCGAGTGGCGGCTGGAACTATGCGTACGACTTCGCGGGCGAGGCGTCGCTGCGCGACTGGTACGCGACCTACGCGCGCAACGCCTGGCGCATGGAAGAGTTCCAGGTGGAACGCGACAACGCCACATTCGATGACGCCTGCACCGCGTCGGCGACGCAGTTCCTGCTACGGCTCGAGCTCGAGCGCCCCACGTCCGAGGTGTCGGCAGCGCTCGAGCGAGCGCTCCGCTTCGTGCTCGATAGCCAGTACGAGAGCGGCGGTTGGCCGCAGCGCTATCCGCTGGACAGCGACTACACGAGCTTCGTGACCTTCAACGACGACGTGCTCGGTGAGAACCTGAAGACGCTCGTGATGGCCTACGCGGCGCTGGGCAAGGCTCAGGCGCTCGGCCCGCTGCGCGCCGGCATGGACTGCGTCGTCAGCATGCAACAGCCGATGCCGCAGCCCGCGTGGGGCCTGCAGCACCGCCTCGATGGAACCCCGGCGGCTGGCAGAGCGTTCGAACCCGAGGCCTTCGTGACCCACACCACCGGCGCCAACATCGAACTCTTGCTCGCCTTCCACGAGCTCACGGGCGACGAGAAGTATCTGCGCCGCGTGCCGGAGGCGCTCGACTGGCTGGACGCCGCGCGGCTCTCTCCAGAGAGCGCGATGGAGCTCGGCGGAAGCCACCCCACCTTCATCGAGCGCGGCAGCGGTGACCCGCTCTACGTGCATCGGCGCGGCTCGAACGTCGTCAACGGGAGCTACTTCGTCGACAAGAGGTTTGAGCCGCGCCTCTCGCACTACAACCCCGTGCGCCGCGTCGACGTCGCCAGGCTGCGCCGCGCTCTTGCCGAACGCAGGGCGGCGCCCAGCGCCCCGCTGTTGCCGGAGAGGCCCGGGTCGACGCCCTTGCCGCGCTACTTCTCGCTGGCCGAGCACACCCTGCAGACGTTGTGCACGGGTGCGCCCGCCCCGTCGGAGCCGGTGTCCGCCGAGACGGCCTTGCGCCTCGCCGACGAGCTCGACGCCGAGGGGCGCTGGCTGGCGCCGCTCACGTTCCTCACCAACCCCTACCGCGGTCCCGGCACCGCGACGCCTTACCCCGAAGAGACGTACGCCAGCACCAACGTGGGTGATCGCTCCGACACCTCGCCATTCCCGGCTGATGCTCGGCCGGCGACCTATCCCGCGGAGACGCCCGCTCAAGGCGTCTCCGTGGCGCGCTTCATCCGCAACATGGCGACGTTGATCGCCTTCGTATCGCCGGATGCGCCCGCCGCGGCGCGCCTTCGCTGAGCTCGCTCGGCGCGCGCGGGCCCTCAGCCCGGGATCCTGCCCAGCTGGCGCAGCAGCGCGGCCGAGTCACCGAAGCCCCAGTGTTCGACGATCCGACCGCCTTCGAAGCGAAGGATGTCGATGGCCGAGAACGCGACCGCCTTTCCCGTCGCAGCGACTCCGAACAAGTCGCCCCGTTGCGTAGCCCGCACGGTGACACGAAACACCACGCGGTCGCCCTCGGCGATCAGGTCATCGATGCTGAAGTGCACGTCGGGGAGCGCTCGCTGCAGGCTCTGAAGGCGGAGCTTCTGGGCCGCACGGTCGATCGACGGCTCGCTCGGCCCGAGGTGGCGGCGATAGTCGGCGCTGGCCAGCTCGTCGAGAGCGTCGAGCTCTTTCCGGTTCCAGATGCGCTCGACGTAGTCTCGAACCTTCGCCTTCAGCTGCTCCGCGCTCTGCGGCTCCGCGCCTTGTCCGTCGGCCCCCTGTCGGTCGGCTCTCTGTTGCACGCCATCGTTCCTTTCGGCCTGGTCTCGGGCCCCAGCGATGGCCCTAGCCCCTCCATGCGCCGACCACCACCGGTCGATCACGAAAACGAGCCGTCGCCGCGCGCCGGTGCGCCGCCTCCCGCGATCTCGAGCAGACACCGAGGACCGCCCGCGCCGCCACCTCGGTGGGCGGGCCATGGTCATGCTCTACCGCCCCTGCGCGCGTCTGAGCGCGGCGGCGCAGCGCCTGTGCGCGCCAGGTCGCTCCGCTCGGGTACCCCGAGCGTCAGATCTCCGGCGGAGCAGAGTTCAACGCAGCGTCGATCGACGTGGGAGCGGGTGAGGCTCCAGCGCATCAACCGCTACGCCGTCGCGCTCGGGCGCGTGGCAAAGGGTCGCAACTTACCTTTTGCCAACGCTCGTGCCAGCCGTTCAGCAGCCGCGGCCTAACTTAATTCGGGCCATTTCGCAATGAACCACGGAAGAATGAAAAAAGGGAGATTCAACGGGATGACCCAGCGCGATCAGCGTGTTGCACTCGGGGTACTGGCTGTCTGTTTCACGGTCCTCGCCGGCGCGGCGTGCGGTGATGATGGCAACCAAGACCAGAATGTCGGCGATCAAGGCGGCTCCAGCGGCGCCGCTGGAGCCTCGGGCGGCTCCGACGGCGGCACGAGCGGCAACGGCGCCGGTGGCTCCAGCGGTAGCGGTGGCGGCAGCCAGAATGGCGGCACCAGCAGCGGCGGCAGCGCCAACGGCGGCACGGGCGGCACGGGCCAGCAGGCGACAGCCACCGCCGAGGAGGTGGTCGAGGCTGCGTGCGCCTGGGAGTTCCGTTGCTGTGACGAGGGCGAGCGCGCGTTCCGTTTGAGCCCCTTTGCGACCGACGCGGCCACCTGTGCCAGCCGCCTGATCTTCGAGATGACCGAGTCCAATGCCACGGACAACCCCTATGTGTCCGGGACAGCGGCAACCGGCGGCCTGCTCGGCACGCTGGGCTACGTGGTGAACCTCGCGCGGGTCGAAGTGAACGCAGAGGGCGTGGAGGAGTGCAAGGCCTACTGGGAGCAGCTCGGCTGCAACACCGAGCCCGACCCCGACGCACGCTGCGACGGCGCCCCGGCGGCAGATCCGTGCGCGCTCACCAACCTGTTCTCCCCCAAGCTGCTGATCGGCGCCGAATGTACGGCCGCGCTCACCGAGGGCCTCTACAACGACGTCGAGTGTGTGGCGGGGTCCACCTGCCTGGATGCAGACCATCCCGACAACCCGAACGACGTCCCCACCTGCGTGAAGCGCGGCCTGGAAGACGAGCCCTGTACGCAGGACGACGACTGCGACTTCAACTTCTTCTGCAGCAGCTCCGGCAACTGTACCGAAAAGGGCGACACGGGCGAGGCCTGCTCGTTCAACGACCCGCTCGAGCCGGCGCCGGGCGATGAGAACATCCAGTGCAAGGCGGGCCTCTCGTGCAATCCGCTCACGCTCGTGTGCGTGGAGAGCTGCACGCTCGGCTTCACCTGCGCCACCAACAACACCGACGCGGACCTCGCGTGCCCGGCCGAGTCAGGCTGCGCACCGGTCGAGGTCGCCGAGGGAAACAGCGCCTTCCGCGTCTGCACCGCGCTCGGCAACTCCGCCACGTCGCGCTGCAACAGCGATCTCGACTGCGTCGCCACGCGCTACTGCGACGGCGTCGTGTGCCAGCCCGACAAGAACACCACTGCCAACTGCACGGCCCAGAACGAGTGCGCGGCGGGCCTGCACTGTGACGTGAACAACACCGGCACGTGCGTCAACAACCTGGCGGCGACCACCGCCTGCACCGACGGCTTCCAGTGCGGGCCGGCGTCGGCGGGCTGCTTGAACCAAGGCACGAACGGCCTCGCGTGCCGCAACAACAAGCTGCCGAACGGCGACGAGTGCGGCAACAGCGTCGCTTGCGCCTCGGGCCGCTGCGAGCTGGCGTCGACGGTCGCTACGGTGACGACCTGCGTGACGGGCGCGGCTGCCGGTGCCGACTGCGACACCATCCCGAACGACGGCGAGGCCCTCTCGTGCCGCTCCGGCCTGCTCTGCTACGGCGAGACCGGTGGGGCCGGCAGCGGCACCTGCGTGCTGCAGGCGAGCCCGGGGACGAGCTGCGAGGACCCCGACCAAAATCCGAACAACGCCATGTGCGCCAACGCCGTGCCCTGCGTCGACCAGTGGGACCAGGATCTCTGCACCGACGCCGCCGTGGGCGAGGCCAACGGTGGCACGGGCCTGACCTGCGACGGCTCGTGAGCGCCTGACGGGCTAGAGCTCAGCACACGAGCGC
>Ga0247763_1001709_pt1 | contig 12157 bp, 8 predicted proteins | sample UWRJL141409B4_FD_179926 | JGI IMG/M metagenome (GOLD analysis project Ga0247763, IMG submission 179926) | Plant litter microbial communities from Arlington Agricultural Research Station in Wisconsin, United States - UWRJ-L141-409B-4 | ecosystem: Environmental > Terrestrial > Plant litter >...
CCGGATTCTGCGACGCTTCCCGTTGCCGAAGCCGGCGCTGAGACGACTCCGCCCCGCGTAGCAAATCCACCCTTCGAAGAGCCGGATGCGGGAAACCCGCACGTCCGGATCTGTGGGGGCCCCCGGCTGGCAACCGCCGGGGGCTACCCGACCCCGACGTGTGCTCGTGCGACGCGACGCCGGGACGCCCATGAGCTGACGAGGCACCCGACGGCGTCGCGTCGCACTGCGCGCACGTGGGGGAGACTCGAGTCTGTCGGCTCGCCTCGCGGTGAGAGGGCGACCCACTTTGGGTTTGGGTCGCTCGAGCAACTGCTGGAGCGCGCCTGCGCACCCCCGAGGTTAGAGGGTGAGGCGGAGCAGGCGCGAGTGCGGTCGCAGTCATTTTAGCGCGACCGTCCGGCGACGCGCCGTCTTCCGGCAAGCTCGCGTTCGACGACCGGGGCCTTGGCTTCGAGCACCGCGCTGCATAGATTGCGGCGGGAGGAGGGCGGGCAGCGAGCCTGCATCGAACCAATGACGGTAGCTATCCGGGAGATCTTCATCGCCTCGAATTTTGAGGAGTTCGGGCCGCTGCGAGCGGCGCTCCGCGAGCGAATCAACAGTTCGTCTTTCGCGCGAGCGATTGATCTGGGGCAGAACCAGGCGGATCCGAGGTCTGTCGAGGAGCTCAGCCTCGGCAGGGTCCGAAGTGCCGACCTCGCTGTCATCCTGATCGGCGAGCGCTATGGGCGCGGCGTCGACGGCAAGAAGCTCAGCTATACCCACCTCGAGTATCGAGCCGCTCGAGCCGAGAAGGTCCCGGTCCTGCCCTACTTCATCGGGGCGCACGTCAGCCGCAGCGGAGTGGTAGAGGCCTGTGCGAACGGCGTCGAGGAAGTGAATCTGCGAGTGCTGAAGCGGGAGATCATGGCGAAGCACGTCGTCAGCTTCCACCCGCCATCCGATCCGGGCCAGCTCGCCGACGCAATTTTCGACAGAGTACGGGAGTTCTTTCTGGAGACGCGACGAGATGCTGAGGTTGCCGACGAGGATGACGGCGACCTCGACGCGATCGGTCAACCCCCGGGGGAGGACTTCTTCTCGCTCAACCGCCAGGGCAAGAGCCTGGAGGATGCATTGTCCCGATCGCAAATTCAGGTCCTTCAGCGTCCCGCTCGGACTGCCGCTGTCGAGCAGTTGCTCGAGGCGCGGCGGGCATACGACATCGGCGATCGCGAGGCCGCAATACTGCATTTTCGGAGAGCGCTGGAGTTTCGTCCGTTGGGGTTCGAGGCTGGATACTCGCTCTCGCGCTTGCTGGTGACGTCCACGCAGGTCAGACACCGTCGGGAGGCCTCGCGGCTGGCGCGACGGATGGCGCGTATCGCTGGTTCTGAAGGCCACTCGGTCGGCGAGGCTCTTGCGCTGGCAGTCGCCGCCCGTGCAGAGCTGTCGCAAGGAAACGAGGACCGGGCCGTCGAGTTGGTCCGGGAAGCCATTGACGCGGCGGAGACACGAGCTTCCGTTCGGGTCGAAGGAGCGGCGATCTACGCAGCCGTCGGTCTCATCTCGCGCGCCATCGAGCAAGCCCGTCGCGCATTCATGCTGCGTCCGGAAAGCTTCCTGCGGCTACAGCGCGACCCCGTGTTGCGCAAAAATGGCGAGTTTCGCGCGTTGAGTTCGGAGCTCGAAGCAACCGTCAGAGATCACGTACAGGATCTTCGTAAGGTGTATCGCGACAGTCTCGCGCTCGAGGTGTTGCTTCTGCCCGGAGAACAATCGCCGGAGCAGGAGCAGAGCGCCGATAACGAACCACAGTCGGGGTCAGCGCTGATTCGCAACGTGCGCATCGGCAGGGCTTTGGGGAAAGACATTCTCGAGTCCCTGCGGGGCTGTGCCCTTGGGTTACTGTGTCTGCGCGACGAGCTCGAGCATCACCGCGCGGGCGCGGCGGCGCTCCGGAGCAACGATGTGGCGCGGAGCACGACACCCGTGGGCGTCCTACTCGGGGGCGTTCTCAGCATTCTGCTTTCAGTAATCACGATGATCGCATGGATGGCGCGAGTCGAGTGGCGATGGGCGGTGTTGCTGCTCCTCTGCGTGAGCTCTGCCATCACGGCGTTCCTCTATCTCGGTCAGCGCGCCAGACGCCGCGAACAAATTGACGCGGCCAACTCTATGGATCGGCAGCTCCAAGCGAAGCTCGAGTCGAGTGCGGAATCGTTCTTGCGCGCCGTCCACGATTTCGAACGAGCTGCAGTCCATCCCCTCAGCGGCATGTTCAGTCCGACAGTTGGCCCGCACCGTGCGCAACTGGGTAAAGATGTGCGGCTGCGAATCGGTGAGCCGCGCGCACAGGCGTTCACGCTAGAAATGGGCCTCATCCCGCCCGAGCTTGGACTGCAGCTCGTGAGCTCCGGGCAACCGGACGTTGGGGCGCAAGTCTTTCGTGTCGTCCGTCGTGACGGTGGCAAATGGTTGGCATCCAAGGCCGCCTGCTATTTCGGAGACGAGCTGCGAGGACCCCGTTCGACGGCGGGGAACGGCCGCGCCGTTGCTCCGAGTATGAGTCGCGCCGACGTACGGTGGACGAAGGTCGACCCTTCTCCGAATGAACGGGAGGAGGCGGCCGTCGTCGGTTAGCGTCTCGGCGCGAGGCGGTCGTCGGCTCCGGGCGGGCAGGCCGCTCGGAGCCAGAGCGAGGAGCGCTGGCTCCCAGGTCTCGAGCCCGAGCTCAGGCGCGCAGCGTCTCGTCAAACCAGGCCTTCGCCGCCTCGATGGCGACGGCGAGCTGCGGCGGTTGATCGTAGAAGTCGATCTGACTGCCTTCGGTCCAGACGAGCCGCTTCGGTCCCCTCAGGCGAGAGTGCACGGTCCGCACGTGTTCGGGGAAGGCGCCGCCGTCGGCGTGCACGAACAGCGTCGGCGTGTCGACCCTGGCGGCGGCGTCCAGCCCATCGAACATCAGCCAGTAGAGCCACGACATCTCCGCCATCTGATTCTTCCACTGCGGTAGCGCGCCGCGCTCTGGACGCGCGTAATAGTCGAGCCGGAAGTGCATGCCGGCGCGCTCGTCAGCCTCGGCATACGCGGGCGCGAGCACCAGCTCACCCGCGAGCTGTCGGTCCAGAGCGGCGCGCGCGCGCCCGAGCCGCAGCGCCACCCCCGCGGCTCCGCCGTAGAACGGCGCGATCGAGTCCGGATCGTGATACCAGCCGGCGACGCTCGCGAACGAGCGAACGCGCAGTCCCCGCGCCAGGGCGGCCAGAGTATATTGAGCGCTGGCGCAGATGCCGAGGCAGGCGATGTTATCCGGGTCGACGAACGACAGCGTCGACGCAAACTCGACGGCGGCGAAGATGTCCTGGATCTTGCGCGCGGGCAGCTCGGCTTGCCGCGGCTCACCCCCGCTCTCGCCGAAGCCGGAGAAATCGAACACGAACGCTGCGTAGCCGAGCTCAGCAAGCCGGCGCGCATAGGTCATGGCCATCTGCTCCTTGACCGTCAGCCATGAACCCATGCAGACGACGAGCGGCGCCCGAGGACGGGTTCGCTCGGAGTTGCGCAGAAAACGCCCGACGAGTGGAACGCCCTGGCTGTGAAACACGACCGGCTCTTCGAAGATCATACGCTTGTCCTTTCAGGGCCCGGCCTAGCCGGTTGAGCGGGCTCGGGTCTTGAAGGAAATTGACGGCTTGGAGGGACTGAGGACGCGGGATCACGACCGCCCGGCGCGGGCAAAGAGCGCTGCCGATCCATCGGCAGAGAGCGACCGACGTTCAGGGTTTTACGGCGGCCTCGCGCAGCAGGTCGCGGTTGCCCGTCTGGTAGGTCGCGTGCAGCACGAGCTTGGTGATCTTCCAGCTCTCGCCCGCTCGAGTCAGAGAGAATACATAATGGCCCGCCACCATCCATTCCGGTCCACTCGCTGCTGCGGGGGCGCGGTGATAGCCGCGCACGTGACACTCGGCGCGCGCCGTCTGGCCCGTGATCTCGACGTCGATCGGTCCGAGCAAGTGCTGCGTCGATTCGAGCGGCGAGAGCAGCGTGCGCCAACCTTCGAGCACGAGCTGATCGGCGGGCTGCACCTGCACATCCCCGCCGAACAGCGAGCGATAGTCCGTCTCCACCTGATCGGCGAACAGCGCGCGCAGCTCCGGCCAGCGCCGACCATCGATGTAGTGCGCGACGCGCGCGACGACGCCTTGGGCCTCGAGCACCCGTGCGCTCGCGTCCGCGGAGGCCGCGGCGTCCGGCGAGGCCGCGGCGTTCGGCACGGCTGTCCCGCAGCTCACGCCGCAGAGGCCGAGCACGGCCCCTAGCGCCGCGGCAGCGCGGCGCGCTCCGGGTAGCGCAGCAGAAGAGGTTCGAAACCGAGGAGCCCGAGGCCTGATGAAGTCCATGGCCGCCGGCATGCCGCCCGCGCGCTCCCGCTGTCTTGAACGAAATTGACGCGCAGCCGCTTCACGGCCCGGCGCGCAACATGCGCGCGAACTGCCCCGGCGATACGCCCAGGACGCGCTTGAAGTGCCGGCTGAAGTGCGGCTGGTCAGCGAACCCGAGCGTTGCCGCCACGGCGGCCGGAGCCGCGCCCGAGGCGAGCTGGGTGCGCGCGCGTTCGATGCGCAGACTGATCAGATAGTGGTGCGGCGTGATGCCGAAGGCGCGTTTGAACTGACGGAGCAGCACGAACTTGTTCATGTCACTCGCCTGCGCAACGGCGTCGAGGCTCGGGTTCTCGGCCACCATCGCGTGCAGGAACTCGCGCGCGCGCCCGAGCCCGGAGCCGAGCACGCCGGCACCGCCTTCCAGCTCCTCGGCGCGCAGCGCTCCGCGCTGGAACAGCGCATCGAAGAGCTGCGCGAGGGCCTCCTCCCGCCGCAGCGGCGCCGGCTCGACCTCGAGCTCCTGCGCGAGCGCGCGCAAGTCGGGCAGCTGCTCGCGGGACAGGAAGCGCATGCGTGTGTAGCGCAAGCCGGCGGGCAGCAGCGCTGGCGCGATGTCGATCGAGACGAAGCCGACCGCCGCCACCTCGGAAGACCAGACGCAGCCGGGGTCGCGCACGCACACGGAGTCCTCGGGGTAGCGTTCGCGCCGCCCATCGCTGACCACCCCGTGAGCGCCCCCGATCTTCAGGCAAACGCCCAGCCCTTCGTTGATGCGCGCCGGGAAGCCGCGCGGCTCGGCGGCTGCCGTGACGATCTCGACCTCGCCACCGAGCCCGAGCGGGCGCACGACGCGGCACCCGGAGAGGGCGATCACCTCGGCGCGGGGCTCGTGTGGAGCGGCGTCGTCCTTCGACTCCATGCGTCGTCTATCTTGCACGTTAAGCTGAACGCCCGGCACAACCTTCCAGCGTCCGCATACACGCTCGCGTGCAGCGGTGAAGCCAGGCATGGTATCGTTTCCACTTTCTTTCGAGGTGCGGTCCATGCGTCTTCGTCCTGCTTCTCTCGGCTGTATCATCTGGCTCCTCGCGGGCTGTTCTTCGGATTCACCAGGCGACGGCGTGTCGACATTCGAGCCGGGCGCTGCTGGCGCCGCCGCCACGCCCGCGTCGCCGAGCCAGCCCGAGGCCCCCGCGCCTGGCGCGGCAGGCAGCTCCACGACGGGCGACGCGCCCGGCACGAACGGCGGAACGTCGACGGAAGGCGGCCCCGCCCCGGTCGCGGTCGATCCGGGGGCACCCGTCACGGGTAGCGAGGGCACCACGGGTGGCGTGGTGCCAGACGCAGGCGTGGCCGTGCCGCCCAGCGACCCCACCGTGCCGACAGAGCCCGGGTTCCCCACGCCGATCACTCCGAGCGCCGGCTGCGCCAACGGCAGCACCACGCAAGGCGCGGCCTCCCTGACCATCCGCGGCGCCCAGGCCGACTACGTGGTGACGCTGCCGCCGGGCTATTCGCCGACCACGCCGACGCCGCTCGCGTTTGGCTTTCACGGCCGCAACCAAACGCACATCCAATTTCAGACGCAGGATGCCAGCGGCATCCAGACCGAGCTCGGCTCGCGCTACATCATGGTCTACCCCAAGAGCCAGGGCGGCCCGGGCTGGAACTTCGACGCCGAGGTGCCGCCCTCGATCGAGTTCTACGAGGCGCTCTACTCGCAGATGACCCAGAACTACTGCGTCGACCTCTCGCACGTCTTCGCCGTCGGCCACAGCTCGGGCGGTTACTTCTCCATCATCCTCGCCTGTCGCTTCGGCTCCCAGCTGCGCGGCATCGGCACGGTGGCGGGCGCCCTGCAGGAGCAGACGTGCACCGACGAACGTGTCGCCGGCCTGTTCATCCATGGTCCGAACGACACCGTCGTCAACATCTCCGGCGGTCGCGGCGCGCGCGACCAGCTCCTGTCGCGCAACGGCTGCACGCAAGCCACCGCCGCGGGGGTGGACCCGCTGTGCGTCGCCTACCAGGGCTGCGCCGAAGGCTCGCCCGTCGAGTGGTGCGAGCACACCGAGCCCACCTACTCGGACAACAACGGCCCCACCAACCACGGCTGGCCCAGCTTCGCGAGCCGGGCGATCCGGACGTTCTTCGAAGCGCTGCCCTGAGCGAGGCAGACGCGAAAGGCGGTGCCGCCGTCAGCAGCGGCACCGCGGGCCCTGCTCGCGGCGGCCGCTGATCCTCCCGGTTGAGCACGCTCGCTGCGTGACGGCCGCACGCCGCTCGGGCGCGGTGGTGATGAGGAGCAGGAGCCTCGTTCCAGCGTCCGCGAGTGGTCTCAGCGGATTGCGTCGAAGTGGTGCTACCGCGCACCAGACCGGGTCGGCACACTCTCCTCAGCTCAACTGACGGAGGGACTCATGAACAAATCACGCAGCCGCGAGACGGCGCGTTCACTGCAGCTCGTCTTCACTTGCGCGCTGGCGGCGCTGGCCCTGCTGGGAGGCCTCTCGCTCGCTCGTGGCGAATCCTCGGAGCGCGGCCATGCTCGCTGGGTCGCCAGCTGGAGCGCGGCACCGATGGCCGATGGCACCACGCTGTCCGCGGCTTCGCGCGCCTTCGATGACCAGACCGTGCGGCAGATCGTGCAGATCAGCGCGGGGGGCTCGCACGTGCGCGTCGAGCTGTCGAACGAGTATGGCGTCGTGCCCCTGGTGGTCGGCGCGGCGCACGTCGCCGTGCAAGCCGCGGGCTCGTCGATCGTCGCCGAATCGGACCGCACGTTGACGTTCGACGGCAACCCCTCGGTGGTGATCGCACCCGGCGACAGCGTGCGGAGCGACGCCGTTCGGTTGCGAGTGGCGTCGCAAAGCAACCTCGCTATCTCCATCTATGCGCCCGAGCCGACGGGGACTGCGACCTTTCACGCCTTTGGCAACCAGACCGCGTACGTGTCTGCCGCCGGGGATTTCACGGGCGCGATCGAGTTTCCGAGCGCCGAGACGAGCACCTCGCGCTACTGGCTGACGTACGTCGAAGTGCTGCCGCCGCGACGCATCGGCGCGCTGGTCGCGCTGGGCGACTCGATCACCGACGGCGGCGAGTCCACGCTGGACGCAAATCGTCGCTGGACCGACTTCCTGTCGCGTCGCATCAACCCGCCGCAGGCTCGGCCCCGCCTGGCGGTGCTCAATCAGGGCATCGGCTGCGGCCGGCTGCTGCGCGATTTCTGCGGGCCGAGCGCGGTCTCGCGCTTCGAACGTGACGTGCTGGATACGACGGGCGTCACCGCGGTCGTGCTCGCGAGCGGCTTCGTCGACATCTTCTTCGCCACGGCTGCCGGGAACCCAGCCGAGATAACCAGCGCCGAAGAGATCATCGCCGGCCTGAGCGCGCTGGCCCGAGAGGCGAGGCAGCAGGGGCTCGCGGTCTACGGCGCCACGTACACGCCGAACGAGGACACCACGTTTGGCAACGTGTTTACCCCGGAGAACGAAGCCAAGCGTCAGGCGGTGAACGCCTGGATACGAACCACGAGCGAACTCGATGCGGTGTTCGACTTCGACGCCGCGGTGCGCGACCCCGAGCGCCCGACCCGGCTCTTGCCGGAATACGCGAGCGCGGACAGGCTGCACCTCAGCGACGCAGGCTACGAGGCGCTCGCCAACGCCGTCGATCTGGCGGTCTTGCGCTGACCGCGCGGGGCGCGAGCAGCTTCCATCGAACTGGTTTGCAGGGCGGCCGCTGTGGGCTTATCACGGTCTGCCATGGGCAAGACGGCGACTCTCCCTATCCGCATCCAGCCGGCGCGCGGGCAGACGTTGCAAATGCAGATCTACAGCAGCGTTCGGCGTTCCATCACGACGGGTCGACTGCGGGCCGAAGGGCGGCTGCCCTCGACCCGCGCGCTCGCCGCCGAGCTCGGCATCTCGCGTACGACGGTGCTGCTCGCCTTCGAACAACTCGAGGCCGAAGGCTACATCGTGCCGCGCCGCGGCTCGGGCAACTACGTGGCGCGCGACCTGCCCGAACGGCTCTCCAGCGCAGACACCGTCTCCACGCTGCGCACGCTGCGGCACCCGCTCCTGTCGCAGCGCGGCCGCGCCCTGGCGCTGGCGCCCACTCCCGATCGGCGAAAGGGAGGTCCGCCGCGCGCCTTTCGCCTGGGCACGCCGGCGATCGACGCCTTCCCCGTCCGGCTCTGGACGCAGCTCGGACGGCAATGCATGAGCTCGACCAGTGCCGCGCGGCTCGACTACGGAAATCTCGCCGGGCTGGCCGATCTGCGCGAGGCCATCGCCGAGCAGATGGGCTCGCGCGGCACGAGCTGCGAGCCGGAGCAGGTGTTCGTGGTCGCTGGCGCGCAGCGCGGGCTCGACCTGGTTTTTCATCTGTTGCTGGACCCGGGCGACTCGGCGTGGGTGGAAGATCCGGGATACCCGGGCGCGTATGGTGCGCTCGTCTCGGCGGGCGCACGCGCCGTGTGCGTGCCGGTCGATCGAGAGGGCATGTGCATCGACCTCGAGTCGCCAGAGCACGACGGCGTGCGACTGGCATACGTCACGCCGTCGCACCAGTTCCCGCTCGGGGTCGCCATGAGCCTCTCCCGACGCGAGCAGCTGCTGGCGTGGGCGCGCGCTCGCCGTGCGTGGATCCTGGAAGACGACTACGACTGCAACTTCCGCTATGCTGCGCAGCCACTGCCTTGCCTGCACGCGCTCGACCCCGATGGGCGCGTGATCTACGCGGGGACGTTCAGCAAGACGCTGTTTCCGGCGCTGCGCATGGGCTTTCTGATCGTGCCGAGCGACCTCGTCGAGGGGTTCTCTCGCGCGCGGCTGGCGAGCGACGTGCACCCTCCAGCGCTCGAACAGTCGATGGTGGCGGCGTTCATTTCACGCGGTCATTACCAGCGCCACCTGCGTCGCATGCAAGGCATCTACGCCGAGCGTCTCGACGCGCTCCGCGCGGCGGTCGAGCAAACGGGGGTCCCCTTGCGCTTGCGTCCCGTGCACTCGGGCCTGCACGCCGTCGCCGACCTCGATGGTGTCGACGCCGAGCGCGTATTCAGAGAGGCCGAGGCGCGTCAGATCGAGGTGATGCCGCTCTCGGCCTACCATCGCGGCAGCGTGGCTCCCGACAACGCGCTGCTGCTGGGCTTCGCCGCGGTGCGGCCTGCCGCCATCCGCGCGGGTATGTCGAGGCTCGCTGCCGCGATAGACGCCGCGCGCCGCGGGGCATGAGCGGGAGCGACCGCTCCGAGCCGGCGCTCAGATGTCGATGCGCAAACCCATTCCGAAGTCTGCGATGGCGGGGGGACGGCTGAAATTCAGGCCTCCGAGCTCGAGCTGGCTCACTCCAAAGCGGAACTCACCATTTTCATGGCCATAGCGGGCTGAGGCGAACGCTTCGAAGCGCAGGTGCGTGAGCAGCACGAGCGAGTAATCGAGACGCGTGATGAACGAGAGATCGGAGATGTTGCCCAGCGTCGACAGCGTGAAGGTATGATTGTCTAGCGAGTACGGGGCGGGCAGGGCCAGAAATAGCGCTGCATAGTGCTGGCCGAGGTAGAAGAACGTCGCGGCGTCGACGAGCTCGGTCGAATGGGGCAAGACGAGGCCGGGGTACGGCGCCGGGCCGTGGTGCCCGAGGCCGTTGTAGAAATACTCGGCGCCGAGCGTGAAGGTGTCGTTGTCGTTGTACTTCTGCGAGTAGCTCAGGCCGCCGACGGCCTGTGCTTTGAGGCCACGCGAGCGGTAAACGGGGTAGAAGGCATCGACCACCTGCTCGAGCTGGCGCAGGGCGGTGGCCTCCGGCGTCTCCCACGACGGGGCAGGGTCGAACGTGGGCACGACCGCGTTCGGGTTGAACTGCACGCGATCGATGTCGCTGCCCGCGCGCAGGGCGAGCTCGCCGTAGACGTCGAAATCGCCGATGCCCGTCGACAGATCGGCGGCCCACTTCGGCTCGAGGTCGCGCTGGATGAAGGCGCCCAGCCCCAGCTCGGCCGCGCCGAAGACGAGCTCGGCGCGCGCGGCCCCCGCCACCCTGCCGAGCGTCGGGGTGGCGCCGTTGCCTTCGGTGACGGCGAAGGCATAGAAGTTCCAGGCCCTGGACTCGATGGGCAGGTGCAGCTTGACCAGCGTCGTGCCGCTGCGCGCGTCGAAGACGTCGAGCGGGTTGCGGCGCCGGAAGTGCAGGTAGTCGGTCGGCGCCCAGAAGCGCCCCGTGCCCCAGCGCACGTGTTGCTTGCCCGCCGTCACGAACACGGTGTGCGCGACGTCGAAGCGCAGCCAGAGCTGATCGAGCACGATCCTCGGGCCGCGTGTCTGGGGCGTGAAGAGGGCCGCCGGCGACGCGCTGCCTGCCGTGCCGCCGGTGGCGTCTGGCGCGCGGACGCCCGCCGGCGCGCCGCTCTGGCTCGGCAACGTCGAGTCGAAAGACATGCGCCCGAGCACGAAGCCGCGCACGCGGTCATTGGGGCGCGCGTCGAGGTAGACGTCGAGCAACGACGGAGCGCTGAAGCTGAAATCGCCCGGCGACTGGCCCTCGATGGCCGTGCTCTGAGTCCGCAGGTTCAGCTGCCCGCCGATCTCGAGCGGATCGTCTGGCGCGGCCTCTTCGCTGAACATGTCAGAGTGGGTCGCGCCGAGGATCTGCGCGTCGCGCGAGGCGGGCTGCGCGGGCGCCCCTGCTACTTCTGCAGGAGGAGTGGCTGCAGGGGGAGCGGCTGCAGGGGGAGCGGCTGCAGGGGGAGTGGCCGCAGGGGGAGTGGCCGCAGGGGGAGCGGCTGCAGGGGGAGTGGTCGCGCCGCCGAAGAGTTCGTCCTCGCTCGGCCGCTCCTGCGCCGCTGCGCCCTTGCCGAGGGCGAGGACGATGAGCGCGGCGCTCGCCGCCACGGAGGCTGCAGAAGCCACGGAGGCTGCAGAGGCCACGGCCCCGGCTCGCCGCGTCATCGCGACTTGCTTTCGAGCCAGGCCTTGGTGAAGAGGTTGGACTCGAGCGGCTTCAGGTCGACGCTCTTGATCAAGATGAGCGTCGAGTTCTGCTTCTCGACCTCGTCGAAGAAGCGGATCTCCTGCGGGTACCAGATGTCGGCCTGGCGCGAGTCGCTGAAGATCTTTTGCCACTTGGGATAATAGGAGGTGCGCAGGAGCCGGCCCGAGAGCGCGAACTCCTGGCGTTTGAGCACGTTCTGGGTGGCCTTGTCGACCCAGAGCTTGATGGTCGGGAAGGCCAGGTCGAGCCCGGGCTTGCCCGCCAGGTTCACCACCTGCGTGTCGTACACGCCGAGCTTCTCGCTGCCGGCGTCCGCAGGGTCGTACTCCTCGGCGAGCCGCGATTCGTCGAAATCAGATCTGCGCGAGTTGGTGCCGCCGATGCGCTCGCGCTCGGTGCGCCGCTCCCACTTGCCGACGGCGGGATCGTAAAACCACAGGTTGTCGTCGACGCGCAGATAGCCCTGGCCCTGCGACGCCTTGGGCTTGGAGAACAGGATCATGAACTTCTTGTCCGCGCTGCGCCGGAACACGAAGGCCTCGTAAACGACCGCGACCTTGTCTTTCTCCTTCTGCTCGATATACGCGAACGACCGCCAATCGCCCTGGTTGCGCTGGCGGTCGTCGATGACCTTCAGCAGCGCCCGGAGGTCGGTCTGAGCAGCGCTCGTCTCGGCGGCCGCCGCCGGCGCCGGCGCGCTCGGCGCACACAGGGCGAGACCCAGACACAAAAGCCACGTTCTGAACTGCATGATGACCTCGAGCGGAAAGAAGCTGCTACGCAAAGTG
>Ga0247763_1001710_pt1 | contig 12151 bp, 13 predicted proteins | sample UWRJL141409B4_FD_179926 | JGI IMG/M metagenome (GOLD analysis project Ga0247763, IMG submission 179926) | Plant litter microbial communities from Arlington Agricultural Research Station in Wisconsin, United States - UWRJ-L141-409B-4 | ecosystem: Environmental > Terrestrial > Plant litter >...
CAGCCGCCGCCGCTTAGTCCGTCTTCTCAGACCTCAGCCTCGCTAAGATATCCGCCATCTCGGTTCTTACCTTGCCATTAGCGTCGACCGACATTAGCAACCCCCAGCACTACGAACTTAATAATAACAGGGAGGCCACGGCCCTCGCGTCAGCAGACTTTGGAAATGCTAGTCCTGGCGAAGTTGGTGAGACTGCAGCCGGGCTTGCGGCTGCCATACATCCGCCGACATCGCAACTTGTGTGGAAAGGGCCAGCAAGCTCATAGCGCCCACTGCTGTGCAGTTCAGAGAGCTCAGCGCCGACGCCGTCACGAGGTCTCGCGACGAGTCATGAAATCTAGCGGGTCTAAGTCCACCCCGCTTTTCCTCGGTCCCGAGGATAAATTTCATCCCAAGCGGAATCTGGTCCGGAAAAGGTTAGGCATCTTAGCTGATCACAGGTTATTAGATCTTATAACAGAAGTGTATCGGGAGGCAAAGCGTCGCTCGCCCATCGGCACTGGCCCGGTGGTGGCAGTGCCATCACCCCGAGGGATTTTGTAGCCAGCAGCCATTTATTCATCACATAGCTACAGCACACCTCGTTGGACTGCTCGGGATGAACATGGACACTACACTCGACCGTAACGAAGCTTGCCCTTAGGTACGAAGGCTTGATCAGATCCGTCACAGGTCATTTCGATCCTGCGATCCCCAAACAGCGATCCGCAACGCACTGCAGACAGAGCAGAGTGAGAAAGAGGACTGGAATGTGGAAGAGCGGAGGGGTAGTGACTCCCCTTGAGACCATTGCCGGCTGTGTCGTGGCCACGCACTTTAGGGAAGACGCGTACACCTCAAAGAACGGGTAGCCCGCTTATTTGTCTCTCTCTCTCTCTCTTTCCATGTACTCAACTATCTACCACGTGTCAAATTCCCCAACGTGCACTACCATATCTCTCCGCAAACCAACCACCGGCACCAAATTCGAAATCTGAACTGGAACCTAGTAGGTACGTCTAGCCAGCTCGTGCCAACTGATCCTTGCCTAACTTGGGCACGAATTGGACGCGCAACAGATCCGCCTCCACAATCTCGTCCTTGCGCTCCACAAGATCATCAACGCTCCAGTTGGACGCAATCGTGCGCCCGCTTAGAAACTTGGCCCTGCCGCCCGAAAGCCAAACAGCCAACCCGCCCGTCAATCCCGGCGAGTCGAGATTGAATCTCTTGAATTCCTGCATCAGCGAGTCCGTCTCCACCAGGCCAGGGTGCAGGCCGACGACTGTGATGTTCGGATACGCGGCGGCGAGGTGCGAGACGAGCTGCATTCCGGCGAGCTTGCTGATGCTGTAGCCGGACATGAAGGGAAGCACGCTCCAGGCGGCGGCCGTGGCAAGGCTCACGATTGTTGCAGGGGTCGAGGTCGGGTCCGGGAGGGCGCTAATGAAGCTCTTGGAGAGGAGGAAGGCGCCCATGGTGTTGACCTCCTGGTTGCAAGATGATGGTATTAATCCCCATTACGTTTTTATTTCTTTCGTAGATGTTGGGGGCGAAGGGAGGAGAAGCAAGACTGACAAAGTTTCTCCACCACTTCTCGGGATCTTCCTCGTGGATTTTGCCGCCGCCGGACGCGAGGGCTGCATTGTTGACGAGGATGTCCGCGTGGCCAAAGTTCTGTTTGACACTGGCGAACAGTTTGGCCACCGAAACAGCATTAGAAATGTCGGCGGCTACCGAGAGCGTCTGAATGGCCGGGCTGATCTTGTTGATGCTGGTCTCGACGGCGGCAAGCTTCTCGGCGTTGGTAGCTACCAGAACAATGGCCTTGGGTCCGGCCTCTGCAAAGGCAGGAACAATTCCCTGTATTCTTTTAACTAGGTGGCGCCGAGATGAATGGGGATTGGGGGCGCACCATGGCCCCGATGCCGCGGCTGGCGCCCGTGATGACGACGACCTTGCCGGCTAGGGACAGCTCGGGTTTGGAGGGGTCGATAGAGGGATACACATCCTGATAGACATCCTGGGTGAACTGAAGGCTATGATTTGTTAATGCGGTTCTCCGGTGAACTGTGTTCTGTTGCGGTACCTTGTAACCCAATGATCGGCCGGGAGATTCTCCATGGTTACTTTTTCGGGGGTGAAGTGGATAAGCTAGACCGAGTAAATTGCTTGGGGTTGACTGGGTCGGTGATACCAAGCTTGATGCAGAGTTCAAGCCACCGACATTCATCCCCAACGGCGTCTTTATAGTCATCAAAGTCGGCTATCAGCACCGTCTTGATTTCTCAGCTGATCCTCATTACAAATGACATCACTCAAACATCTCTCCGTGACGGTGATGTATCACCAACATACGACTAAGACAATACTGCAGCTCGACCAAAGTTTCCAGATCGGGACCCTCGAGTCCGTATCAGGCCTGGTATGTAACGCAGACCCATCCGCCTGCAATTCCATTGGTCAACTCGGAACTCTGCACCTCGACCAAAGTTTCCCGATTCGGACAAGCGCTTACAAATTCTGGGCATTCTGCGGAACGCTCCACCATCGCCTCTTGTGCCTTCTTTTCCCAGGGCTCCGGTAGCTCCTGTCGCAATTCGGTGAAGCCTTCACATATACACGGTGAGCGAAATTTCCGTGCGAGTATTCAATAGTGAACGAGTACGCCATGGGACGCCAACCAACAAGCGGGTATTGCGGGACGTGTCGACGGAGACGGGTCAAATGCGGTAAGTAATCAGTCCCCCAAAACAAACCCCTGGAATCGGCATCCTGACAACTTCATGTGTCATCCCAGACAAGACGCGTCCAGAATGTGGACGGTGTCTCAGCTCCGGCCACCGCTGCGGCGGGTACGACATGCCGCTGCGCATGCAAATCCTAGGTATCCAGTCCGGCGACGACGGGGCAAAGCGGTTGACAAAGATATCCGTACCTGCCGCGCGGCGGGGATTGTCAGAGTCGGTACACGTTCCGATATCGATCCCGCCGGAACTCAATATGGGCGCTTTCCAGAACGAGATCACATCGTCCTACTTCTTCGAAAACTACAGCTGGGCCCCCTTTTGGCACCACACAATGCTCGCGGCTGCGGCCGGCGATGCTCCTGATGTCAACAAGGCTTGCCTGCGCGCGATTATGTACGGGTATGCCGGCATGAAATACGGCGACGCGGCCTTGTGCACTAGGGCTGGCCAGCTCTACGGCCAGGTGCTGCAAAAGGTCCGGTCCATGATCGGAGCGTCTGACAAGTCTGAGCTGGCCCGTCTGACAGTTACCATGATGCTGCTGGACATGTACGAGGTGAGCCCTGCCTGGCCTACCCCTACGTCTATTCTCACTCCCACTCCCTCCTCGGATTAGCTTCTTTTCATCTTGTTAACCACCGCATCCAGTTTACCATGAACAAGAGAGTAAGCGAAAAGCTGTCACATCATCTCGGCATCGAGTCCATCCTGCAACACTGCGGACCCGAATTCTTCCAGCGGCCAGGCCTCCTGCAGACGTTTCGGTCGTGTCGGGCACTTCTCGTAAGTCGCTTCCCGTCCCTCGAAATTTCAGAGACCTAGCTAGCCCAAAGGCAAAAGCTGACATCCCATCGCGCGCGCCAGCTTTGCAAAAACGTGTATAGACGAACGAGAAGTTTCTTGCAGGGCGAGCCATGGAAAACCATCCCCTGGAAACACGAACCCAAAACCTTTGAGGACCGCCTCATGGATCTATTCCTCGACCTGCCGAGCATCGCACAAGATCTTGCCGCCGCCTGCGGCTTCCGCGAAAATATGGATGACTGTCTGACTCGGCTGGCAACCATCTCGGCCGCCCTGCGGGCCTGGCGAAGAGACTGGGATCGGGCGCACGAGGGTTTAGTACGAAAGGTCTGGCGTGCAGCTGGCGTGCCTCCGGGCCTGGAATTCGACTCTCCGCGGTTGGCGCTCGATATTCTGTACTACGACGCCGCAATGGTCTACTTGATGCAGATCGAGGCGGCGGCGCAGATGATGTCGTTGGCACTTTCACGGGGAGTAGTAGCAGTATCCCAGCACATGCAGCCGGACCGATTATTACCCACTCGGGACGATGAAACGGCCCAACCGACAAGGCCTGTCTTTTCTCGCGAGAACCCGCAGTACCAAGAGCAGGGGCAATCGAACAAACCGGCAGCCGAGGCTCTGGTCGCAATCGCCTGCATTCTCCAGTCCTTACCCACGATCCGTGGCCACGAGACGGTCGTCACGCCGGCTCCGATCGGCATCATTTATTCGATGCTGCAGAACGATACCCAGATGCACGCGCTGGTACGGTTGGTGGAGGGCGAGTTTGAGGACGCGCAAGATATATTCGGCGTGTATCAAGCTTCTCCTCTCGACGCGGTGTTGAGGGAGGTGTCAAGGTCAGCGCCAGAGGTGGAGGAGAGTGATGGCTTTCACACGGTAATTAGCTGAGAACGCTCAAGGGAATGAGGGTCAAGAAAATAGTTAAGAATTCCCCTCCTTCTAACGCATATACCGCTCGTTTAGTGGATACTTGGGTACCTTACAATTGCGCTGTAGCACGCTGGGGATAACCTGGACCTGTCTGGTTGCGTTGTATCCTGTTATCTCCCGTCCAAGATGAAGTTCAATCCCATCTCTCTGGGCATGTTCTCCACGTCCTCGGTTTGGGAGTGTGTGGCTGGCCAAGTCGGCAGCGCATTCACCCTCTACGCTTATAGCAATGGGCTCAGCGGCCAGCAAGTCTTTTGGGCCGACGGTTTGTTCTTATTCTCCTCCCCTTTCCCTTCCGATCTCGACTACTAACACCTGCTCCATACAGGCCTCGCCATCTTCACCAACTACACGGTCGCCAACCAGACGGACAACCTCATCCCCGTGAGATGTAAGGGGCCTTCCCCCCCTTCTCATTAAAGAGCCAAATCTGAAAGCTAACACCCCAAAGTCAACACAACATGCAGACAACACCCCCCACCCGGCCTCGGCAGAAGAGGCTACCCGATCATCGCCCTCCCAGACACCACCGCCCCCGTAGTCAACGCAGCAACCAACTCCCCACCCTTCACCGAAGCAACCCTCTGCGTCCCAGACCGGACCCTCGGCCCAGAAGACGACCACACCGTAGGCTTCACGCCCAACACCACGACAGCCGAGGCTGCGGCTCTCAGCGGGAAGCGCTACGGCGGCTTCATAAAGGTGGAGCAAGCCCTCTTTGTCATCGACAAGGACTCGTACGTGAAGCCTTCTCTGTTTTGCGCGTTTCCGGGCAGGGCGAATCCCGATATCTGGGTTCTTGGGTGGAATGTTACGACGGACGTCCCCCCGAGGGCTGGTGGGTGTTGCTGTTACGCTGAGGACGAGTAGGTATCTTGGAAGACCGCCGATTTCGGGATGGTCGCCTGGTAGGTGTGTGACTAGGGCTTATGTTGCGCCTACACCTTAGGTACCGGACCGGGGGATGATGGGTGTTCGATTGTTCGTGTTTGTGGGCAACCCCCCCTAGGCGCGATAATTATAGAAAACGTGTTTGGTTGAGAGAACACGCGCCAATACGTTACCTCTATCGGTGATTGTCAAATTCATTTCTCGAGTTGACTATTTGCCACCTAGGCGAAAGCCCTGATTCCTATCGCGCTCGCGCACACGCTCCCCGCGCGCCGAAAACGAAACCCCACCCACTACCTCTCCATAACAATAACAACAGGTGAGGTGGCCGAGCGGTCTAAGGCGCTACGTTAAGGACTTCATCCTTGATCCCCAGTCATCGCAAGTGACTCCGTAGCCCGAAAGGGCGTGGGTTCGAATCCCACTCTCATCAGCTTTCTTTTTTCTTTTTCTTCTTCAGGGCAACATTTTTCTTTCTCCATCAAGGAAGTGTTCCGCAAAATGCGAATTGCCTGAATGGCGTTAATATCGCCGCCCTGTCATGACCTTGAGACACTGTCTTTCGTTAAGTTCGTGCACCCCTTAACGGAACACCCCCCTAAAGCGGAACAAGCCGGACTAGGGTCACCAAAACCACCTAGCCTAGTATAAAATAGCTACCACTCGATTAATTAATTTCTTTCCGATTCTTTTCCTTCTTTCTGCAACTTATTCGCCTTTAAAATAGCCATCTCCTACACCGAAGAAGATCTCCGTAAAGCCTGCGCCGAGGCATAGCGAGCTCGATAGCTCCGACTACTTACTCGGGGATAGTCTATCCTACCTACTACTCTTACCGTCGCCTTAATAGTACCCTCCCTGATTCTATCGCTTATCAAGATTATTAACGGCTTTTTATTGTTTAGAAAGATTTCTAGAGGCACTAGAGAAGTTGGACACCTCTCAAGATACAGCACAATACAGTCAATTAATCACCTTTGGCGTACGAGTGGTGCAATCAATCCGACACCTAGCAAACAAGTGCTCACGGCTTCCCAAGCAAAAACATTTGACACACTTGCCATTACTAATTCGGCCCCCGAAATGCCTCGCAGCGGCTACGACTCGGAATCCGAGGACCGACCCCGCCGGGTCCTCAACGTCGACGGCGACTTCCGCCTGTTGAACGCGGATCAAGAAATGATTTTTGAGCTCCACGAATTCAAGCCCATGGCGGAGGATGTAGATGGACACATGGTCCCATTTGAGGGCGTCCTCTCTCTGCGCCCTGTTCCCTCAACCACAGCCGTCTTGCGCGCCAAGACAGCCGTGGGAAACGGCACAAAAGGCGTCTGGGTTGGCACTGTTTTCACCCCCGAGACCCGGTGCATCTCCGACCGACATGTTTGCCCCCGCGGCAGATCAACACACCAAACCCTGGCCGATTTGTGACACGCCTTGTGCTCCGCCGTCGCCATGTACCTAGCTTCGGCGGGCTCAAGACCGTCTTCATCTCCACCGACGGCGCATGCCCTGGCAACGGCGGGGGGGGGGGGGGGGGGGGGGGGGGGGGGTTCGCCGCCCAGGCTGGCTGGGCATTCATCTTCGGGCCCGGTTCCGCCGGTACTGTCAAGGGACCGCTTGAACAAAAGGGTCCGGATGGCCAGGTGTATGCGGCAACGAGCAACCGCGCCGAGCTTCGTGGCGTCATCGCCGCGCTCGAGTTTCGCGTGTGGTGGGGTGAAGGATGGGATCGTCTGATTATTGTCACCGAATCCGAGTACGTCGCCAACGGTGCGACGGTCATGGTTGCGGAGCTGGGCAGGGTGCAACTGACGCACGTCGGGGGGGCACGCCCGTGGCAAATAGAGACTTGTGGGAGAAAGCTGAGCGAGCTGATGGGAATCATGGCTGAAGGAGGCTGCGAAATCAGCTTTTGGCGAGTCCCAAGGGCTAAGAACACCGGGGCAGATCAGGCTGCCAAGGCCGCTGATGAACGTGGTGAAATCAAGATAGCGGTGCCGTCCCCCATGGTGTAGCTGTTTAATGGTATATGTCTGAGATTTTCGAGGGAAGAGAGCAGGGCAACCAGCATTGGGCTTTTCCTTTTGACAAGCGAGAAAAAAGTAAAAGAGGAAAAAATGCAAAAGGAAACGCCCTTTCTACCCCTGCAGCCTCCCAGAGAAACTTTGCATCACCAGCATTGGCCAATTCAGCATCTTCCAAGCTCCTCCAGTTATCAAGCGATGGCAAAGACAGTATACGCTCCATCCCTCCCCAAATAACCTGCTTCATCCCGCCCTCAACCTTGTACACCCGCCCTCCCAGCTCCGCGACCTACTCTCCTTAGCTAATATAGGCCCAATTTAGCGAACAACCCCGAAATTATGCTCATTTTAGGCTCTCCGAGATAGTCGAACTCAGTACTCACTTGTCAACCAAGACATCGGCGGCTTTAATTAGCCGCTCTCTTTCCAGCCCGGCAAAAACTCCCACAAGGATGAAGAGGATGAGAGAGGTAGCCCAAGTTGCCTGAAGATCGGAGCCTCAATAGGTTAGGTCTGAGCGGGGTTACAGCTATACACGACCGCGTAAATGTTCTCTGTTAAAGGAACGAAAGTCATTGACAGGGCGAGATCGTCGGCCAGTCATATCCCCATTCAAGCTAAACATGCTGCAGTAATGTGAACAGAAGATATATTATGTGGTCTGCAAGACCTTCTGTACTAGGCCTTCTTCCTATCTAAAAACTAGGCATTGCTAAGTCGCGCACTGTAACGCAAGGGCGTTGTGGGTGAGGGGGGGAGAGGAGTGGTCTCAGTCAAGGCGGTTAGCGTAAGGTTAGGTAGGGGTTATTAGATCAATTGGAACGTGGCCTTCCTCTGATCGGAGGGCGGCCACCAGCCTTATTATACTAGATTATAGGCTCCGGATCCGGCAGCTTCTATTCCGTCAAGTACGACAACGTTCCGGATCCGGATTCCGGATCCGGCATCCCGCTTCCGGCCGCAACCTGCATCCGGCTACATCCTGCGATTAGGCCTGCGGCGCTTTGTATTCAGAAACGACTTCGAACCGTACTGAACAGAGGGAGGTCTTGTTACAGATACCCTTTAAGTTCCATTACCATTAGGAGCATTACCCTCTGAACCACTATGGATAGTACTATTACTACATACCACTAACAATCAACCCCCTGAAAATCACCTACGTCCACTGGAATTCGACCCCCTACAGTAATTATTACTACTAAATACGCCATTTTTACAGTAGGTACGTAACCTATATAGTAGGTTAAACCTTCATCATAACTCTTATACCATTAATTACTTACTAACAATCCCCCAACTCCCTTACAAACCCGTTGTCACGGCACCAAAGGACGCAATGCGTAAACACCACAAAAAGTAGAACGTTGTGCAGTCGGGGCACTGCACCGTAGTCCTTCAACATCTAGCACCACAGGCAGGTACTGTACCGTGACATCCAAGCTTTGTTAATCCAATTTAGGGCCCTCCAGATCCCTAACTTTCTTTACAACTTATAGGCAGTCACAAAGCGCCTTAGTAACCCTTTAAAAGTTACCCTTTTGTTGAAATTACAGCCCAGTTGCCCTGTAGCTACAGCACCCAAAGGTGCTGTAGCCTGGTTGATCTACTGCCCTGGGAGTGCTGTCGACTACACTATGGCGGAGTGCAGTCACCACAACTATGACGAGTTTGTTGTTATGGTCCAGGGGGGCTGCCAAGCCCCCTGGACCCACTGGAACCCACTGGAACTCATTAGAATCAACAGGGAGTTCCGGGGGCTCCACTACCTGTAGGCTTGGCCTACAGGGGTAGGCCCCAAGCACTATTCCTTCTATAGTATAGTCTTTCCTTTTGTATCCTAGGGCCCTCACCCCCTGTAAGATTGACCCACACCCACTGAGGGCCCTATAAAGAACTATCTCCTCTCTCGTCGTTGTTACTCGACTCTTTTCCTTTTTTCTACCTTAAGCAAAATAGTTTATATATAGCCTTCAGGCAACCTTTCTGACCTCCGTGACCGCCGTGTAAAGCCTACCGTAGTCACCTCATTACAGGGCATAGACCCCTGTATTTCTGCTTATCACAGCAGGTTGGTCTGCTGATCTTAGCTTCCTTTGACCCTGTCTCAGACAGTCATCGTACCCTCAAAGCCTTCCGCTGCGCCCGTTACAGGGGACTCACCCTCTGTAACCCCCTGTACTAGAGCTCACTGAGACCAGTCAGGTCACACAGTTTAACAACAGTGATTACCTTTTTACTAACACACCTGGGTATTAAGGTGGCCTTAGTTAGATTTATCTTTAATTTTACGTTTTAATTCTTTTATATTTTCTTAATATTAGTCTGGGTTATATCGTTCCTTAAACTTGAAATCAACGTAGTAGAATAGATTATTATAGCTTTGGGAGGATGACGGTGTATTTAGGAGTATGTGTAATGAGAGTGGAGAAAAGGAAAAGCTGAGGGTGATTATCCTTGGGGATACGGTTGTGTAAAAGGGGGACGGTTTCCGGTGGACTATGTCGTTCGATCGTTATTTTAATTTTTTTGAACTTTTGCAGTCTAACTAAGCTGGAAACATAGGAAGCAATATCGGGCTTGGAAATAGCTGGCTTGGGTATGAGCCAGTTTCTGGGAAGTTGCGGTGCTATTTTGCATCTAGAGGCCATTTTCTTGACTCTCTTCAACTAGGTAGTCTCGAGTCAAATCAACAAAGTTGGCCGAGCGTTGCAGATGTCTCTGTATAATATTCCTTACATTGACTCCCCGGCGACCGAAATCACCTCGGCGTACAAGTTCTCGACTGTAAATTAAAAGCACAAGTTGCCTGGTGCCCGGAGTCATGCCATCAACCACCATGGATTCCTACAAGCCTTTTTTTACATATCGAAGAAATCCGTGCGGCAGCCGAAAAGGAGAATTTGGATACCCCAACAACGGGAGCGACGAGCCAGCGAGCAATCTTGACTCTGCTTGGACGGGACTGGTTTCGGCGCATCTGGGTAAGTGCGCAAGACAAAAAAACCAAGCACCTGAACGATGATTAACAGTCGTCATCATCCCCCACGGCGACATCGATTTCAAGCGGGGACCCTTCGGCCATGCGCAGACGAGCATCTGCGCCCGCGGCAGAGACCAGGTCCGACACCACATGTTCCAGATAGGCCCTTCCAGATTGACAGCAGGCTGGGGGCGGCTCGAGGACACGGGGCGTGCTGCTGAACAAGCTATTCTTGTGCCGACTACATGCTGTCACCACCCACTGCCTCCCCGACCAGCAAAGTTACTAACGAATCAGTATTGTTCAAAAGTGCATAAAAGTATAAGGAGAACCTGCTGCTCACCATTGCAACATGACTGTCTGCTATCACAACAGCGATCGCAGCATCCAATACATTTCACAGCCTACTAGCACCCAATACTACGAGACCTACGATTACGCCATCGTCAAACATGAAGACCCAGCTCTACTTGGTCTTCAACCTCGTCGCCCTAGCAGTCGCGCTCTGCCACGTCCGATAATCCTGGCACCGCCCGTGACGTTCTCAACGTGCTAGAAGCTCGTTGCTGTCAATGCCGATTCATCACCGACATCTGCACTTCGGACTGCGACTGCATGTTTGGGGCTTGCTGCCGGGGAAGGTGCAACAGTCCCGCTTGCCTGCGCGCAGGGGCGTTGAAAATTGGTACATACCTAAGTACGCGTAGGTAGGTTCATTGATTATCCCGGAGCTGAGAAGAATCGAGATACTAAGTCTAACAGAGTTGTGTCTCGTGATGATCAAGGGCTGTGAGACTTCAAGAGCATATATGGGTCTAGCCAAGTCTATGTCTTTGCTGCGGAGCGGAAGAGTGCATCGGAGCCGTGCATCGTGGAAGTCAGATAAGAATTGACTGCTATATGAATCCTCGAACTAAAGACGGGGATTAACGTAGCCATTTTTATTAACTTGGGGTGAAGTGCTCCTATACATATATTGTTCTCATGTTTATGCACAAGCCATGTGGGTCTTGCTGTGGTGTTTTTTTGCATCCTTCGTTTGGGCACGAGGCCTGGGCTGCCTCTCGGAATTTGCGTTACGCCGATATTATGGCGCTGAAACATCCCATCCCCACTACCAGCCACCCAGTGCGCTTCCCATAGATATGACCAAGATCTAGTCTTGAAATTAGCAATTGATCTGTTTTACCATCCATAAACTTAGTACCCAGTCACAATGTACATTCCCCGCGATGCATACCGTCCCCGAGTAATCGACTACCGCCAATCGGAAGCCTACGTACAGGCCCCCCGGCCGGACCAAACCGCCCTCCTGTCGCGCGTCAAACGCGAAGCACAACGCTGTGTGAGATATGCGATTTCTCTCTCCCAACATTTGAGGACCGTGAGCGGCACATGGCAGAGACACACCACTGCGCGTGCCCCGAGTGCAAGGGCTACATCCCACCCGGGTGCGTGTACGAGCACTACACGACGTTGCACGATGATATCCCGTGGAATGACCACTATATCAATGCTGGAGACAAGGACACGCTACTTGCAGCGCGCCCGTGGGCTAGAGAGAGGTTCCAAAAGATGCATCCGCAGCGGGATATTAAGGAATGGTTGGGGTTAGATGACGGGGAGGCTCGATTCAAGTCTGAGGGTGAGGTGGCGGAACAGGGCACCATCATGAGGGAGGGGGAGGAGGGAAGGAAGGAAGGCTAAAAGCTGGCTGGATTTGGTACCGCTTCTTTGTCTTTTTCTCGCTCATTCTAAGGTGAGAACAAAAAAAAAAAAAA
>Ga0247763_1001715_pt1 | contig 12128 bp, 10 predicted proteins | sample UWRJL141409B4_FD_179926 | JGI IMG/M metagenome (GOLD analysis project Ga0247763, IMG submission 179926) | Plant litter microbial communities from Arlington Agricultural Research Station in Wisconsin, United States - UWRJ-L141-409B-4 | ecosystem: Environmental > Terrestrial > Plant litter >...
CAAGGCAGCGAGAACGACCAGATGTGGTTTCTCTGTAGGCCGCCCCCAACCATCTTACACGCTCTCCTTGTCCTAACCAGCGTGGCTTAGACAACCTGCGTTATACTCTCGCGTATTGCATCTTTGCATACCCCAATGCGACAGACGCGGGTTCGACACCATGCAGTACCTCAATGGCCTGTGGGCCGTTAGAGGACAACTTTAAACACGGCATTTTGGACCCCAGGAGTACGACCGCTTTCTCGTACTGCTCTGCCGACGGTGGTAATGGCAAAGACAAGATCACCTATGAGAGGTGCATATCCTGCGTCAGCGCCGAGGGGAGAACCGAATTTCAAGCCAACTGTAAGTTCACGAATGCTCAGATAGGGACCTCACGTTACTGATCGAGGCTCAGATATTGTTGCCCTCGAAGCTGGCTGCCTACAGCAACCAGCTGTCGGCCAGATTCTCGGCTTGAACGACACTGTCTATGCCCCGACTGCCATCAGCGTTGTTGACCCCGTGACCCTAATCAAGGCACCCGATCAGGGCAAGGGTCTGCCAGGGACCACCATTGCCGGCATTGTCGGCGGAGCCCTCGCCTTACTCCTGATACTTTCTGCTATTTTCTTTGTTTGCTACCGCAAGCGCAAGAACCGCCGGGCCCGCGCCGAATTCGAGTCTAAACGTCAAGATCGGATCCGCCACCGCCACCAGTCGTCAATGTCTTTCCAGTGCCAAACGCATGCCATGTCACCGCGCTTCTGGCCTGGTGGCAATGAAGCCAGGTCAGTCCAACATGACATGGCAGATGGTCAGAGGCCAACACAGCATCCAGGCGACCTGTCCCACCGGTCCTCGTTGTGGAAACCGCATAATTCCATGTCATCCTACGAGAATTCGCTCGAATTTGGAATCGAGAAGACATGGGAGCCCCCGCACCAAGACCACAGCGATGGCGCCCAGTCCGCTTACAATGACAAGATTGGTATTGCAGTCCCGTTGCAGCTGCACAACATCAAGACCAACGTTTCAACCATGCCGCGGTACGCTCGCCCATCTCCTGGATCGGCTATGGCTTACAACAGCCCGTCCGATATCACAACTCCCATGTCAGCTGAGTCGACAAGAAGCACCACAGCTTTACTGCCTGGAATCAAGCCCTACGTGCCGGCAGAGCACGGAGTCCACGGAAACCCTGCGCCGCCTTCGATGAGCAACTTCAGCAGCCCAATTTCGGGTACTACGGCGAGTCCGTTGCTCAAAAGCCAGGGCTGGCCAGAACCTAGGCAACCTGGGCGGCCGCGGAGCCAACTGAGCAATGCCAACAACGCAACGGGTATCGGCATTGCTATTTCAGTCCCACCGCCACCAGTCCCGTTTATTAAAACCCCGAAGAAGACCACAAAGAAAAATAATACTCCGCGGACTGGAGAGCCCGCCGAGTCATGGGAGGTACAGACAACGTTTGTACCCCCCCCTCCTCCCAAGAGGTGATGAACCAACTACATATTACCATTATCTACGACTAATGTTTTCTTTTCTCGGTCATTGATGTATATACCCACAACTCTCATCATGACGCACAACTTCCTTTCTTGTCTGTACTATACTTAGTGGTATATATCTACGCTGGAGAGCGTCAGGAAGGAATGGCCCGGCGTTGACACTCTGCTAGGGTACATTGGAGTTCGGGATTTTGCCTGGGTGGGAGATATCCTTGGTTAGGATGCTTTGGCTGATGTAGAAGAAAAAAAAAGCTGTTTATGCCCAACAAGACTCCCCAAGACTGGCTCCATCTTGTACGTGACTGATTGGGGAAACGTATGGTCATGTTTGAGGAGAAATAAACCACCACAACATCATAATCACGCCAAACCAGCAAGCAAAGCGCACCGGAATTGCAACCTGTGAGACAGAAACCGGAAAGTTGGGTATTAGTTAAGTTCTTCCTAGCATTCACTCGGAAGCAAGATCGAAAAAGAAAAAGGTGAAGGAAAAAGAACAAAATAACTGATTCAAATGCCGACCCTACTCCCAAGTCTTTTGCTTCGACCTGACCTGACCTTTCCAAGTACTCCGAACACCTCATGCAAGTTTCCCGGAGTCCACATCACAAAACCTAAACGCCACGATCCTGTTTGACCCATGCTTCGCACGCAAGAGTGGTTTGTTCGAACTAACCAAAAGCAACCTTATCCCCTCACTCAGGCAGGGAGGGGGGCAAGAAAACAAACACCCGCAGATTTAGATTCAGAGATTCCCTTGACTGTTGCACCGTCTCTCCCTTTTTGCCTTCCTTCCATCCCGCTCGTGTTGAGTTAATCCTTTTCATGTTCTTCTTGTTTTCCCTTGGATAATCAGTGCGGGAGCCAAATCATCGGATCAGAACCCCAATGAATGGTCCCGCAGCACGCCGCTTTGTTCCCTAAACATGACTTTATCCTCGTCAAGCTTGTCCATGGCCTGTTTCAGCTCACGCACCATCTTCTGCACATTGGCTACCATGGCCTTGGATTCTTCCCTACTGATGTGTGACCGTTTGGTTACCGAAAGGGAGGAACCCTCTTCCCAGTCTTCCTCCTCTGTTTGTCGTTTTCTCTTGTTGGGGCTGGCTTCTTGCTGTTCCGGTAGTGGTGGAGGGGACAGGATATAACTGACTGATCTGCTCCGTGACCGGTACATTTGTCCTGGGTCGATTCGCATCGTCGGCCTCCTGAGCCCCTCAAGGCGTTGTTGAAGGCTAGTGGGCGAGCCATCGTTGACGGTAGCACCATCCAGAGAGGTGTCGTGAGTGCGCTTCTCCGATATGAGCCCATTGATGCCGCTAGTATTAAAACATTTTATAATCTGTGTAGTGCTGGCGGGTTGCTCGGCAGCCCAAAGGCCGTCCGGAGTGGGGATAAAGCCACGCGCTCGTAAATCCCAATGGCTTGTCCTGAATCCATTCGTCTTATTGTTCAGTTTCCGCCTCGGCCCTCTCTCATCATCCGACGACTTATCAGAGGCTTGTTTCCGTGAGAAGTTGGTCCTCTTAGGAGCAGGGAGTGATTGGCGAAGGCTGGACGAGCCGTTGACGGAGCTCCCAGCAGAAACACTCCGCCGGTGTTCCAGACCGAATTTCTCGCGCAAGGACCGCGTCTTCCACCCTTCACGCTTGCCGATGCTACTTTCCGGTGTTTGTGCATATCTCTGGGTTGACACGGACTGCCTTCTAGGCTCGAGGACTAGGTCGGACTCCGCGTAGCTGTCGGATTCGGTGTCTTGGGTTGCACGTCTTGCTGCGGCTCGCTCGTCGCGCAGGCCGGAGAACACGCCGCTGGCTAAAAGCTGTTCTTCAGCGCCCGATCGTCTCAATCTTGCTGTCGAAGCTAGCAGACTGAGCTCTTGACCATCGGCTTCAATCTGTCTCCTTGCGTTTTTTCTCGCTTGCCGCTCCGCCTTGATTGCTTCTTCCCGGGCCTTTTCTTTGGCTATTCGCTCTTGTTCACGGTATAGCCGCATCTTCTCTTTGCCCTCTGCCAGGATGCGCTGGGTGGCACGGGCACGGGCATTCTCTTGCCATTTATAGAGGTATCGGGTGCCCAGGCTGCGTATTCTGAACTTTCTTGCCTCTCTCCAAGATTTTTGGTCCTCAGCCCGACGCCTCTTGTTCTCTTCCTCCTCCTCGAACTGCCGAAACGCCCTGGTCACGATCTCCTGAACCATGAACTCGGTGAACTGCTCCAGCAATCCATCATCACCCAAGACATACCACTTTGTGAAGCTGTCCATGGGATCCTGCGGGGGGCCTGGAGGAAGTAAAGAGCTACTGAGGACCGGAGGGGCAACAACGGGCCGGGACTGCGGCAGGGGTTTAAGTGCCGAGCCAAATTGAGCAGCTGGAGTTGCTTGAGTCGAAAAGGGGGGGTTGACAGCCGGTACGGCACCAGCTGGAGCCGTAGACGGAAGGGAGGGGCCTCTTTTCTGGTCTAGTCCTACCAATCTGGGGCCGGCCGGGAAGGCAGGCTTGGTGACCATGATCGATGGGACACTAGGAGCCGACACCGGGGCGCCAAGCTGGCTTGCCTCAGGAGAAGGGCTGACCACTTTGGAAAGGGGACTGGGGTGTGCAGGGGCCGAGCCCAAAGCACCCAACCCAGGGAACGAATTTCCGATAGACATGGATGATGATTTTGACATCGGCGGAGTTTCGCTTAGTGGAGCAGCGGTTGGGGGAGATGGTGCTTGGCTCTGTATTGGCTGGGATGGCATGTTCTTGGGAGTACTAACATCTTTCCCGAAGGTTGAGAATGGACTGGGTGTCTCCCCAGGTTTAGTTGCCGGGGAAATTCCTGACCCAAGGAAAAAGGTAGGTTCAGGCGTCGCCGGAAATCCTGTAGTCGTCCCAGGCCCCGTTGCCGCAGCATTACTGGGTGTGAAGGCAGCTAAAGGGGTTGGCTGCGTCGGAGCAGGTGAATATGTGGCTGGCAAAGAAAAAGGATCTGGTGTTTGCACCTGCTTTGAGGAGTCCAAGATCCCCAAAGGAGGTTGTGCACTGGGCGGGGGCCGCTGGGAGATTGGCGGAGAAAGGGCGTCATCAGATGCAACCAACTCTTCGTTGTTCACTCCAGATGTGGCCTCGTCAGGTTGCACCGACTGAGGCATAAACAGACTGTCTGGGGCCTCATCTTGGCTGCGATTTTCATTCGGTTTCTCGCCGACTTGTTCGTAGATGGTGTTGTAGATTATATAAGGCAACAGCTGTGAACCCCGTTTCCGTTCCACAAGCTGGCCTGAGAAGGACTGGGTGATTCGAGGAGACGGAACGGATTTTTTTTTGTCGTTGAGCACCAGATACGGTGCGGGTGGTGCTGCTTTGCCCTGTGGATATTCGCTTGAAAACTCGAAGTTATGCGATTCAGCAAATTCGACAGCTTCCTCAGGCGTGTCAAATCTGAGCAGTTTGTTCAGGTCGGGTGCTGAGATGGTTCGCGGCGCATCTCGATAGCGGGAATACCCCCTGACCAAGTTTCTGAGTATGTTTTGGCGGACTGTTGTGAAGTGGATTTCGGCAATGCATGCCATAGTGTAGGATACTTTTGGGTCCTCGACGATGGAGAAATAAGTGGTAAAGGCCGCATCGGAAAGCGTCGTCCAGCGTTTTGGCCTGATAGGGCCCTTTGCTTCCCGGACATCTTCCATCGCTTGTACCAGGGACAGAGCGATTTGAATCTCCTCGGATTCAAACCAGTATTCCTTGCCCCAGGCCGGAATCCTCTTTGCTATTGATGGATCATGCACGTTGAGGAGGAGATAATACGCCCTGAACTCTGCCTCGTTCTCGCAGCGTACTTTCATTTCCCGGCATGTGTCGTAAGCCTCCATCAGGGACAAGATTGTTCTTCCCAATTGCTCAATCTCCTGCTTGAAGTCGAAATCTTCTTGAGAAAATCCTTTCCGAGACAGGAGGTGGAGAGCGGTAGCGTGGAAACGGGTGATTGTCTCAAAACAGTAGACCAGGTCCTTCATCTCCTCGGCTGACTTCTGAGAGTGAAAGGTGAAGTCTCTCCGAACTGCCCTTGTGCGGTCCCACAAGAAATTGTGCATCGATGGCAAGTTGTTGTCCGACTGAAGGAGGTCGTTGAAGAGGTAATCCGTAGTCCTTCGCAAGGCATCTACTGAACGGACGTCCTGTGGAAGTGGCGCGTCCTGGCCAGCAGCAGACCGCCCGAATTTCTTGACCATCTTGGCCGGGTTAGCCCACATGGTGTAACCGTCCGGAGCAGCTTCCTTTTCTTCCATCTTGACATCGTGCTCCGCAATACGGGATATCCGCTCGAACTCGGGGCACATATCCTCGCAAATCCCCTTGAAGGGAAGTGCGTCAACAAGTCTCCTCCTCTTTTCTGGGTCATCGATGATCTCTGCTTTCCGCAATGAATCATATACACGGGTGCGGTACTTTTTGTACGTCTCCTTGAGGCCCTCCACCACACCTCGTTTGTCTGGGTTTCCTAAGTCGGAAGGCCAGTTCGGCGCCTTGATGTGGTCCTTATTGAGACGGTCGTAGAGAGTAGTTGCATAGTTGTAGGCAAATGGTGACAATTCCTTCGTCCGTTCCGTAGGCTGCCTAGTCGGCGCGCTTTTGCCAACCCATTGGCTAGGAATGTGAGGTGCTTTTCGTTCCCGTCGTCCATCTTTGCGATTTCGGCCGCCTTGGAAAACCGTGGAACCATTAAACTGCTCCTCAATGGACGTTTTGCCGCCCCCTCGTTTGAACGGCCCATTTTGCGTGTTGCCGTTCTGTTGTACCGATACCCCAAATCCCTTGCTGGTCCCGGGCGCAATCTTGCTGATATTCGCCGTCGTGTTGAGTCCACCTGATGCGCCACCCACTTTCGGAGATCCATTCGCGACAGAAGATGTGCCGAAGGGATTCACCATGCTGGAAGATACCGCAAGACCAGCGGGAGGGAGGGGGGAACTCTGCCTCGGCCCGGATGGGGCTGGCTGTGACGGTGCGCCGAAAGGGTGTTCTATCTGAAAAACCATGAATCGCCTAGTTAGATTTGAACCCGGAGGTCAGAGGGTATAATCGACGCGTATGCTACCTACTGCTGACTTTGATTGTGATTGCTGTGTGGGAGGCGCGCCGAATGGGTTATTGCTGACGGGCGACATCGACGGTGCTGTTCTGTTCGGAGTGAACAGCGACACAGTAGCAGAAGTGGTAGGGTTGCCAAAGGGACTGACGCTTGCTTGAGCAAGATTCCCAAAGGGACTATTCGCGGGCGAGTTTCGGGGCCCTGTAGGTGGTGTTGTGGAGGACGGCGCGCCGAATGGATTGATCGAAGATGTGGCTGACGACTGTGAAGCCGATCCAAACGGGTTTCCGAATGGACTGAATGCCGCCTGCGGCCCGGAGGGGTTGTTAACCGGGGCCGCCATGGTTATTCCAGCCAAGCATTGGTGATGGAGGACTGGAGGAATCGACCGGGGAGAAAACGGGTTTTTCGATCGTGTTAAGCGCTTTGTCGGCGTCGTCGGATTACAAGGAGCACCCGTGAGCTCGCACGCAGTTTCCAAGTCTTGGCACCAGACTGCGTGGAGCTTTAGTACTTCCTATTGTGATCGCCGTAGGGATGGAGGGGGGGGGGGAATGAGTTTCTTCACGAGACACGCTGAAGCCGACGATGTTTCTTGGTGGAGAGAGCTCGGCACGAGTTCGCTTTGTCGCATATAGATTCTGCCAGTCCGTAGGCGGTCAGCAGCTCAAAAACTGCTCCAGCCTCCCGCCCCACCATGTTGATATGGTCCGAGCTTCGAGTGGCACACTGTCGCAACGACAGCAGGACATTGGAACGGTATTTTTCTTGTGTTGTTTTATGTTTATTTCATTTCTTTCTAAAACGGCCCTGGAGCCAGCAACGGTACATTTTCAGCTTTTTGGCACGGTTCACAAGAAGTCTACGATCGACGCCAAGCTCTTCGATGTCAAATCCTGGTTGGCTCTCAGACTTATTGTCTCCAGCGCCCGCCCAGATATCAGCAAGCTCATCCTTCTCAAAGAAATAGACTCGAGTCCCATCTCCACGGATATAGAAATTTTCCTCAAGATATCGCCCTTTTCTGAAGCGGACTTGGGCCAGATCTCCTCTTCCATAGTCGCGGAAGCAGACCTCGCCGCCCGGTTTGAGGACGCGATGCACATTGCTGACCGCTTTTTTCCACTGCGGTGGAGAGAGCGCTGAGAAGATGAAGACTAAGACAGCCACATCAACACTACTCTCTTGTAAACCCGGGGGAAGGTCATCGCCGGCAACGTCCCAAACGTCAGCCTGCATCACCTCTGGCTTGTAATATTCATGGGAGCGCATGACCTCGACGGCCCTCTTGGAGAAATCGCATGCGTGCAGTTTAAGGTTGGGGTTCTTGTTCCTGGAGAGAATAGGAAACGCCGTGTTCCCTGCGCCTGCTCCTATTTCGAGCAGAGTCACGGGTCCAGCATCCTCCTGTGTGACCTTGTCCAGAATGGGGAATTCCTGTTGCAACCATTTCCGGTCCTTGAAAAAGTTGGCAGTATTGTTCTTGTAGAAGAGATTCCACCATTTCGCCGGGTCCGAGTTGAAGCGATCTAGGGAGGTAGGTTAGCAAATCCGTAGGGAACTCTTCAGTGGTTCTTGGACGCAGGATTCGTAGTGGCGGATCAGATGGGAGCGAAAGACTATAATGGCTACAAGTTGTCTTCATGAATTGTTCAGATGAACTATGCTTATGATTCGTAAATCATCACATCGCCGACTCCCCCTTGGTGGGGAGTTGAGGGAGAGAGTGTGCAGAGTGGAAAAGACTTACGCTTGTCAAAATCAGACACTGGCGATTGGCGCTGCATGGCGAATTGCTGCTCAGCGTACTCCTTATACGCGTCATCAGTCTCAACATGGTCCCAAGCGTTGAACTCAAACACATCGTCTTCCTCCTGCAGGTAGCGGGAGCCAAACTGGAAAGGGTCGCTTCTCTTTTGGTTGTATTGGGGGTCGTGTGACCGATGTGGCAGGACTTCTTGCACCTCATCTTTGCCATCAGCGGTGATCTGGAGGGATGAGGTCTCGGCAGCAAGCTTCTCCAGCTCCCCGTTATGTTGGGCGGCGGGCGCAACAACCGTGCTAGACGCCATAATGATGGGGTGTTGTGATTCTCCTGGGATCAAGTTAGTGCGTAAGCGAGGTGCAGCTAACAATGGCCGCTGTCATTGAATGGCGCTTTGGCGAGAAAATGCCTTCGGAGGCATGTCTTGTAGGCAGTCAGATTTTTCAGGTTTGGTGAGGGTGCGAGGAAGAAGAAGTGTAAGGCCTGGGGGATCCTAAATAGTTGGCGGCGAAAAAAAAAGGTTGGTGCGTGGGGCAGGACCCACCTGCGCAGCCAGCATTGTTATATTAGCAGGAATGTCTTAGTGAACTCCCAGGATAGCTCCTCGTTCCAGCGCCGAATTCAACCCTAACAGTCACAGTTTAAATAGCATTCCTCACCGACCCACCCTGGCAAACACCAAAGAACCTCAACGACCTGTTTAGGTGTAACTCTCCCGCTGCCCACACTCACACCATGCCCCATCGCCCGCAATAACCAGACCAAACCGAGCGCCGTAGGCATTTTTCACATTAAAGCAACAGGAAACAATGCTCCCCTAACCTCCTCGACGACCAACATCCGCCTCTCGTCCCTGACCATGCGACGCAACCTTGTATTCTCCCCGGCCAGGCACGCCGCCCTTTTCCCTCCCCGGAGGATACCCCCAACCTATCTCCTTACCAGCTGGAATCTTTCCAGCGCAACTCTCCGTCCATCCCGAACCCAGCCTCAAAGCCTCATCCTTCCACCCTGCCATGCCGTCTCAACCTTCCTCTCCTCCTTCCTCCCTCCGAACCCCTCCGGCCCCGCCACCATACAGACCCTGCGCGCGAAGCGCGTCCTCCCCTACCCACCAGATCATCTCTATCAGATCATCGCCGACATAGACTCGTACCGATTCTTCCTCCCCAATTGTACCGCTTCCCAGGTGACGGCCTGGACACGGCCGCAGTCCCAGTCACTGCCCATGGACAAGTGGCCGGCCCTAGCAGACCTGACCGTGGGCTGGGGTCCATTCACCCAGAGCTACACGAGCCGGGTATACTGCGTGCCGGGGTCAGTGGTAGAAGCAGTCAGTGGGGCGGCGGAGACGACAATTCCAGCGCGGACACTGGAAGGGGTGGGTTATGATGTTGGGAGCGACAAGGCGCGTGAGAGGGGTGCAGCGGCGGGCATTTTTGAGAGCCTAGTTACGCGGTGGACGGTGCACCCGGCCCCAGCAGGCGCGGTGGGGGTCCCAGGGACTGAGTGGACCGAGGTGATTCTGAGTGTGCAGTTCCGTTTTGTGAATCCGGCCTTGGGGTTTGCTGTGGGACAGTTGGCCGACGACAAGTTGGATGAGATGGTCCAGGCGTTTGAGAGTCGGGCAAGACGACTATACAAGACGCCTTAGGTGGCTGATGGGCATAAATTCCTGCGAGGTCACCAGTTGGCATGAGAGGCCTGTGTATTAAAATGTACATGTATATTGTTTTGTTTCTTGCTGGGCTTCCTGGCGTTTTGAGAAGGGCTGCATACAAAGAAAATCCAGACCGTTGTCTAGACTATAATCAAACCATTTGACTCCTCCAGCACCAAACAATATCCCGCCTCTCCGTGTCATCTGCGCCAACAACGACCAGGAGCCATGCGAGATCTCCGATTGCGCCGGACCCGAACAGGTTTGTGAACAAAGTATATCATCATTTGCCCGCCAGACACGACCATGTGCAGCGCCTCATCCAAATCCCAAACGAACAAACACCAAGTCACCCACACCACAGCAAAATGGGTGACTCTAGATGCGATCAAATTCCGTCCCTATCCCCGCCCAGCCTGTTCATACCTCGTACTCCCAACGTTAAAGAATTTCCTGCTAGATGAGACAGAGATGGGTTGTGATATAAATCGACCCTTGTACGGGTGCGCCAGGGAAGGACGTCCCTCGGGGAAAAAAGACGCAGCAAGATAAAGGGTCCAACCATAAAAAAGACAACCAAAAACCTAAACGACAAGGTATCAAACAGAAACCAAAGACTTAAATGTTACGAGATGATTGAAGATAAAAGGCCCAGTAGGGAGAGGTTGCGCTTGTGATATAGAACAATCGACATGGTAGCTAGCCTGAATGCTTCTTCCTACAATCCTAGTCAGTGCATCTGTCAAAAGAGAGCAATCTATAAGGGTAGGTTGGGGGAAGGAACGGACTTGTATGACACGAGCTTGACGTATGGTGTGGTGTAATATGAACGGGTTAGGATTGGGGCAGGGCCAACATACTTCTTGCCACTCGTCTTTGGCTTTCCAGCCATCCACCCCAATACGGAGGCACCTCCTTTAGAAACCCTCTTGGGATTTTTGCCTGGTTCAACGGCGATGATATCGGGAACCACTGGTCCGCGCCCGGGGCGACCGCCCATTGGAGCCCAGGCACCGGCCCCGCCTGGCGGGGGTGGGGGAGGCATCGGCCCCATCCCACCACCACCTCCCGCGCGGTGACCCATTGGACGAACTCCCGCGAACATGCCGCCAGCCATACGAGGACCGTGGCCATCTCTGTGAGGGTGGACTGGCCGTGGTCCGCCTCCAGCACCGCCCATCATTGGCGGCATCGGCGGTCTCTGCGGCATCCTCTCCATTGGCCACATATGCATTGTGATAGACCAATCCGGCTGGACAACTCTCTCCCACACGGTGGGGAGGATGATTTCGCCGTCAGGGCCAATGAGATCGTATTGGCCCTCCTGCACCTGAGGACCAACCACTTCAACATGAAGAAATGCTTGCTTGATCAGTTCCTCCATGCCCTAAAACACGACTTGTCATTAGCCAAGAGCTAAACGTGGCCGATCAACAAGACTTACTGTCCATGTCTGACACAAATGGAAAGGAAAGCTAAACTTTCGCCCAATAGCGTCTTTGAACTTGATCGGTAGCTTCTCGTTCTTCTTATTGTCGGTTTCAATCTTATTACGAGCCTCGGCGAGAAGCTTCTCTCGTAGCGCCTTTTCGGCCACCTTCCTCTCCTCCTCGGCAGCTTTGGCCGCCTCGGCCGCCTTCCGTTCAGCTTCGAGCTTCTCGCGTGCCTCGTTCTCGGCCTTGAGTTTGGCTTCAGCCTCGAGCTGCTTCCGCCACTCAGCTTCTTCGGCAGCCTTCTTGGCAGCCGCCTCTTTGGCTTCTTGTTCAGCCCTGGCCGCCGCGACCATCTTCTCCTGCTCAATCTTGAGAGCCAGCGCCATCTTTGCTTCTTGTTCCTTAATCGCAGCTTCGAGCTTGGCTTTGGTCTCCTCCTCGATCCTGGTCAAACGGGCGGCCTCCTCAGCGGCTCTCTTGGCGGCTGCCTCTTTTGCTTCGGCCTCGGCTCGTATCTTGGCCTGTAGCTTCTCCTTTTCCTCCATAATGGCTGCTTCAAGCTTCGCTTTCGCAATCGCTTCTTCGCGGGCCCGCTCCTCAGCCTGACGCTTTCGGGCCTCCTCGGCTGCACGCAACTCAGCCTGGAGCGTCTCGCGTGCTTCCCGCTCTGCCTTTTTCAAGGCCTCTTCCACCTCCTTCCT
>Ga0247763_1001716_pt1 | contig 12126 bp, 10 predicted proteins | sample UWRJL141409B4_FD_179926 | JGI IMG/M metagenome (GOLD analysis project Ga0247763, IMG submission 179926) | Plant litter microbial communities from Arlington Agricultural Research Station in Wisconsin, United States - UWRJ-L141-409B-4 | ecosystem: Environmental > Terrestrial > Plant litter >...
ACCCAACAAAGTCCTCGTTGCTCCACTATCCTCCAACATGCAACTCAACGCCATTTCCCAGAGGATCTTGGTGCGACTGCGAATATTGGGGATTGCCAATGTGATGGACACTTCGAGCGCGTCGATAGGTAGCCGGTATGCAAGGGCTGATGAGCTGGGTACTCCCCTCGGGGTGACGGTGAATTTTGACAAATTGAAGGATGGGTTCGTGACGTTGAGGGAGCGGGACTCGATGGTGCAGGTGAGGGGTCAAGAGGAGGACGTGGTCATGGTGGTCAAGGCGTTGGTGGCGGGAAGCGAGACTTGGGAGCAAGTTGCGAAAAGGATGAAGGTGTTTGGCCCCAGGGGGAGTGAATGAGTTGACTGTTTGTTGTCATGAAAGCCGAACACAGGACACTGCCGGTACAGAAACACAAAATTTCATGCCAGGGCTGGCACCCTGAGACTCGTGAGAAAGCACAAAATTGGAGTCATTACTACCGGGTTTCGTTCTGTCTCCTGCTTTCAGGACATTTGCTGTGCCTGGCAGTGATGTTCGCAGATATAAACTCACAGCTGTTGGCAAGAGTATTAGGTACCTTACGCACTGGCATATGATGACCCGGTCCCGCCCACAAGAAACCAGCATCCTCCTTTCTGCACATTACCTACCTACCCACCTGGCCGACACCATCAGAACAATAACTCTCGTCAGAATCTTCAGTAGCAGGCAGCACTGTATGTACCCGAGTAATGTACGTTCTTGAGTAAGGTATCCTTCATGTGACATGGGATCCGCTTCCGCCCCCTCTCTAAACTTTTAGGTAATCATTTCCAGCACCATCAAGTTCACGCCCGGATTATGACAGGGAATGGGAAATTCAATCCAATTGGAGAGCAGCAGGAGAATTGGCCCGTTGAGGGAATGGAACAAGGGGATGAGAGCAATTTTCATCATCAACAGCCAACGCTACTACCACATTATCAACAACTTACCTTACCCTCCCGAGGAACTAGAGTAGTGACAGGACCCGCCAGAACTCACTTCACACTTAGCGTCAATCCCTCGGCCATTATGTCTCCAACCATATCAGTGGCTGGCGCGGCGATTCAGATTTTTTGGGTTATGTAATTCATCATTGGCCTTTCACCAAACTAAAAGCTTGCGCCAGCCCACCAATTCCGATCTCCAATCTCCTCAGCTGTCTCTCTACATGTACCGATATAAATTCGCAAATTCAACACGCACCAATCCCAGGAGCAACACCAACCGACCACAGGTCGAGTTGGGAAATTCCCAAATGTCCAACAAAAGTGAATCCCAGCCACGGTGGGATATACCCCGCTTGCTGGACCTACCAGTCGAAGTGGTGAGCATAATTTTGGAAATTCTTTTGGCCAGCAATCGCCATGACCTAGGATGTGATTGCCACTCCTGTTGCGGACCAAGACTCAACAACGACGATGACGACGATGACGACGACGACCAAGACAAGAAGAAGAGGTGGCAACACACACTCAATCACTTTGCCCCGCTGATCAATTTGCGCCAGAGTTGTAGCGCCTTGTACAACATCACGACCAAGGTCGCCTATTCGTCAATCACCATCGGAAACTTCAACAACGGCCACATTTACCAAGTTGTTCGCCGTCTCGCTGAAGATCCCACCAGAGCCAAGTCGGTTAATCGTCTTGTTCTTGGTGGACGCCTCGGCCGCATTGCGCCGCAAGCCGAGCTTAATTTCATCATGCGCGAAGCTGAGGGTGCCGGCTTGCGAATCCTCCCATTGCCCGAGACGACTGGGAGTAAAGGCAACCGGAACAAGCGAGAACCGGACTTCAAGACTTGGTGGATGTACAACCAGCGGAAAACGAAAAAGCAGCCGCTCATCTACTACCCTCGCCCCGACAGACTCGCCGATTCTCTGCTCATGGAGATGCTCGTTGCCATGACCAGCTCTAGTCTCGTCACCATGAATTTACATTACCACAAGAACCAACTCCCCATCGGCACCCATTTCACCGCCAAGGTTCACTTCCCTCACCTCGGAAACCTGTCCATCACGACGGATCCCGCCCAGCTCACTGCCTCTACTCATGAGCCTACATTTGCCCTTGGACATGTCGGGGCCATCCTATCTCGCGCGCCCAACCTTCGGTCTCTATCCACCAATTTCTGCGGGGGCCTTTGCTTCACGCAGCCGCACATGCCGAGTTTCTTCAACCTCAGATACCTCTCCTTTGACAATGGCGATCTCACCGCGCAGGACTTTGCCCATCTCGCCTGGCTGTGTCCGAATCTTGTGACATTACGGTATTCAGCGCTGGAACTATCTCGCTGGAGAGCAAACACCACGATTAGGAACGGAAACACACCAGCACCACCACTACCAGAATCAGAATCAGGATCAGATTCAGGATCAGAATCAGAATCAGAAGAACAGAAAAACCGCTGTGATCGCTCGGCGTTCTGCAAGGCGTTCTTGCCTCTGGCGAAAAAACTCAAGAATCTCTCGCTGCATCTGGATATCACGTCTCCCGACTATGGAATCGACTGTGATTTCCGACCGTACACAGCATTGGAGGCATTAAGTCTCGGCGTACAGGTGCGTTTTCCAAAAGATTCTGATTCCGACGGACGTCCTCCGCCGCAGATTCCACGGGATGCGCTCATTCGCGTTTTCCCCGCGCAGATCCAAACTGTTACGCTCATGGGAATTACCAAAATCCATGCCCAAGCGGTAGATGGGCTTGTTCAAGTCCTCAAAGCGGGGAAGCGGTTTCCAAAGTTGCGGAGGCTGTGCATGCCGGATCGTAAACCGTTGGGCTGGACTTTGAGTTTGCTGCATGATTATGAAGAAGGAGAGGACGACGAAGGAAAAGAAGAGGAAGAAGGAAATGAGGAAGAAGAGGAAGAGAACGAAGGTAACGAGGAGGGTGACGGAGGAGAAGAAGAAGAAGGAGAAGAAGAAGAAGAAGAAGACGATGAAGAGGAAAGACGGAAATGGAATGAGCGGTTGCGGGAAGATTGGCTGCGTTTCCATGAGGAATCGGAGAGCAGCCGTCGCGTATGGGAAAACTTGGGTCATTTCCTAGTACCTGAAAAGAGCAACAACAACAGCAACAACAACAACTCCGAGGACTAACAACTCTAGGGACTAACAACTCTGAGGACTAGTGGGGACGGGATTTGGGATCTGGGATTTGAGCTGGCGAATTTTTTGATTACTTGCTGAGGGTACTGATTTTCTCTCGAGTTTTGGAGCATCTCATACAATCGCAGTTTCGTTTTGTTATTGTCGGCTTTGATGGAACCTTACCGGATCTAAAGTTCTAGGTTAGATTCGGGATGTTTATAGGCACCTTGCGTGATGATCTGTGTACAAAAAGTCATATTACGCTGATACTCATACACCTTGGTTTGCAATAACTAATGAGGGACCAAATCTGTTGATACAGTCGGCCTGGGGGTTGATTTCAAGAATCAACACCGCGGTGGCTGCATTGTATTGACCACTTCATGTTTCTACCTGGGGAATCCCAATCTCAGCCTTACTAATTGTGGTGGGAAAATGGAGGGACTTTGTGAAAAGACTCTACAGCCTGAGCGTGAAATCTGCTCAGAGTTGACGGGTGTGGAGAACACGGGTCAAGAGAAGCCATAGCTCGAGGAAAGTGGATCGGTGATGAGAGTCATGGGTGTGGCCCACCTGCACTATAAAGTTTGATCTGGCCATGTCATTCACCTGCGGATAACATTTACAGACTGGCGCCGCTGTCACGGCTGCCCCAAGCCCCATCTTTTGGTTCGTCACATTTAGATCAAAAAGAGAGGTAGTGGTGCCCACTACAGACTCGAATTCGGCAGCGAGACAAACAAAGTTTGTGATTACGCAGAATTTTATACTTTGTGGCGCTCCCATCACGGGTCTAAAATAATACCAAGAATGGCCGCAGCATATGCATTTGACGATTGCCCACTAAATCTCGCGCTAGATAAAACCACGCCCTCTGTTCCCACGACTTTTTGATCCCTCGTTCCTAGCACCTCACCACCAATCCTCAACTCTCACCTCTACTCCTTCCACGCCCTCCCGTTCGGGCAGTCATCGCAGCATCCATGGCTTCACTAACGAAACGGGCAACCTCGAAATTCTACTTGGAAGCGCTTCCCAAGGAAATCCTCGTCAAACTGTTGGAAACAACCCACATCGAAACCTCGGCCAAAGATTTGGTCAATTTCTTGGTGGCATCACGAGTCCTTCACGAGTGTTTTGTCTCGTTCAAGCGATCCATCCTCTTGGCACCGATAATCCACCATCTAGGCCCCGTGTTTCTTGAGGCCTTGGTTCTTGTCCGTGTTCCTCAAAAAGTCAACAGTTCTGGCCATGTTCAATGGGACACACCGCCACCGACTACGGTCGAGTTCCGCGATCAAGTCATGGCTGTGGTCCAGAATCCGAATATAATTTCGGTTTGGAAACGAGATATCGATGAGGCCACGGCCGGGCGTCTTGCCCGCATCGACCGAGCCCTGGGCCTTCTCGTAGAATTGTACCAGATACCCCCGAACGTACTGGATCTTGACCCCGACGTCACGGAGCTCTCTGAAGACAGCGGGAACATCTCTGGATACGTCTCGGATATGCCCAAATATGCCGCCGCTCCATTGAGCCTTACTGAGCGGCGTCGCCTCTCACTAGCTTTCCTTCGATGGGGCAGCTACCCGGCGCTTCTACCGCTAGGCGCCAACTACATGTACGCCGACCTTCTCGCCCCGTGCGAGAATGAGCAGCTTGTTGCAGCCGGCAACCTTTTGGAACAATTTAGCAACTTGGTTGCCTGGATCCATGATAGCCTCCTCTCAGATTGTGGGCAACCGCCGCCTTCTTATCTTCGCCGCTTTCTAGTGGCCCAGGCGCAATTGGGACCCGGTATCATTTTCCAAGGCGACAGCTTTCTGGCCAACACGCTTAGCCGCTGCGAGGCCGACCTAAAAAGCGACACATACATGTTCAACGTCCCCCCTCCGTTCGGTGCGGGAAGATTGAATGTCGATGCATCGACTTTGCCACCGATAAAACCCTGTTATGCTTGGGCCGACGCTCTGGCTGGGCAGCCCTGGGACTGGCAGCACTGGAAACAGGTCATCCTTCCCACCTACTACTCAAGCTATCAGTCCGCTCGGCTGTGTGATTATTTGCACGAGTGGAGGCAGCTAGGATGCATGTTCTGGGGCAAGGACCGCATCTAGATTTTCAAGTCACGTTGCCCGGCTTTCAACACAGGATGGCTCCTCAAACCACCCCCACCGATATCTCTGATCTATACTTGAATATCAACAGGCTTCCTTGAATAATCCCAACAGGCGGAACCCCATGAGAGATGGAGAACAATACATTAAATACAATCCACAACCCAACGCTATGTTCCAGAAACCGACAAACCCCGATCCATCTCACCTACCGCAACTCTGACCTCTTTTCCTCGCTATAAATCTCGACTGGTGAATCCCCCGGTATTTCCACAAACGGCGACCCCACTCCAGCGACCATGGCGTCTTTGTCGACTCCATGTATCCTTCCCCAGGATATTTCATTTGCATTTCCAATCATCCCGGGGTAATAATACTGTCCATGCTCGTATCCTCCTTGTCCACCATTATTTGAATGTGCATGTGCATGCACATTGACATGATTTCCATACCCATGCCCATTTCCATATGACAAGTTTTCTCCATCCCCCGGCAGCTCAATAACCTCACCGCCACTTTCTTTTCCTCTCCTTTTTGGGCTGTTCATATTTCGATACACGCACATTACGAGAATCACTCCCGCAATCACAGCGAGGATTGCTCCGATTACAATCCCTGCGATGGCTCCAGCTGAGATTATAGATCCGTACACAGGTGGCGGAGTTGTCGCACCGGCAGAGGAATCGGTGGCGTTTGTGGGGTGAGGGTTCGCTTCGGTGTTTCCTGTCGTGGCGGTCACGGGGGGTGTTGCTGTTGGTGTTGGTGTTGCAGTTGGAGGGGTTGTTGCTTTGGCTGTGTACCAGACGGGTTATTAGCATAACGGTTTGTCCAATATCTCGTCGGAAGGGAGGAAAGGTTGGGATAGAGAGAGCGGGAGGGGGAGGTCACGAACTGGTTTTGGAAGTGGGTATCGTCAGCGGAATCGGCTCCAGCGTGCAATATTTCTCATAGACCGTCACTGCCGCCACCAGACTATTCGCATTGAACGCGCATTTCGTCAAGATGCAACTGCTTAGAAAAGACGTCGCCGTTGATCGCGAAGCGGTATCGCAGAAACAGGTGTTGTAAATCGCATCGTCGCCGCATTTCAATGCGCCCTCGATATCATTGTTGCTTCCCCTCGTGTAAATACAATCGCGAACGCATGGGGATAAAGCTTTATAAGCGTTGGCTTCTTGGATAGAAACTGTCCCGGTGGTGAGGGGTTCGAATATTGTTGTCATGGTCGCAAAAACATTTAAACCAAAAACGAAAAGAAAAAAAAAACAAGAAAAGAAAAAGCAAAGAAACGGTGTGGGGGGGAGAAAGATCAAAACCAGCCAGCCCACACGTCAAAGTGCCAGATCCCCAGATTTTACTTTACGGGATGCTACACGCCCACCCTCCTACTCACAAGGATCCAGTGTTATACCACAGCAGCAATAGATTGCCGAATTGAACTGAATCGGGATAAAGCTCGACCGCTTACGCAGTGCTCGACCTTTTGGAACATGCCGAGACGTTGTTTTTTCCTTCACGGGCCGTTGGCCCCCGCAGCAACCTGACCTGATCTCAACGGCCATGCATGCATTTCAGCGCAACAGCACAGCCCACCATCAAACCGGCCGGCAAAAACGGTACAAGCTGCAAAAAAAAAGCTGCAAAACGGGACAGGCGATTAGATAACAAGGGGAGGCGCAGCGATTTTGTCCAGTCAATAAATAGTGCAGTCCGCAAAAGAGGGGACATGCAGCCTATCGGTTTCATCCCTGTCCGCATTCGTACATTTCATCAACTTGAACCGTTGCATTTCATCTCATTATTATTTTTTTTTCCGGGACATTTTCTGTTCAGCTCAGCTGAGCTTAGCTTGCCAACAGATTGGTGCTAGGGCGTAAATGACATCACGCATGTCCGTTGGAGGAACTTTGGAATCCTGTTTTTCTAAAAGTGGCAGCTTGCATTCCGCCCCCATTGATACTGGACAAGCGTTTGCAGGAGTGAAGTGAATGTTCAAGTCAAACAATGCCTACTGAAGCTGTCTGATTAGAATGTCAAAGAAAAGGTGTATTTATCATCTAGCCCAGACATGTGTTGTGATCTATCCAACGATATAGAGATTTGTTATTCCAAGAAGTGCTTCGAGAGCGGACGGAACGAGACCGGGATACAAAAATCTCGAGTGCGTCCCCCCCTTTCGATCAAAGCGACCAGAGGCACAGCGGGCTTGGCGCTTTGCACAGCAGGAGAACGCAGAGAGAGCAAAACATAATATGACGTTACTGTCTAGACGTTATGTAGGGGACTCGGGGGTCACGAATAAATTGTGGCAATTTTAGGGGATCCGAATTATTGTGTGTGGTATGCCGTCTATTCTCTATTTGCTTCTCTGCTCTATTTTCATTTTCGTCCTTTTTTTTTCAAGAAGGAAAGAGAGGAGAGAAGGGAAAAGTCTGGTGCAGGGAATCGAACCTCAACCTGCTAGCCCCGCGCTGGAAATGCAAACGCTAGGAAACATACGCTGAAGTAATTTTTGGCAATTTTATTAGGGACGGGGAAAGTGAGGTGGACACTGACTCGGAAAAATACTGACAACGTGCCTTGGCACGTGGTCCCCCCTCCCCTATATATAAAGTGACCCGGCCCAGATCCTCCGGTTCTTTTTCTTTTTCTTTTCTTCATGCCCGCCATTATTTTAGAAATGTATCGTCTTTGGGTGTCAAAGGCGCCCACCAACCGTTAGTTTTTTTTGGTGATCAGTATGAGAAATTAGTCGATCTTTTTAGTTGGGCCGGTTACTGTCATTAGAGTTACAGTCCTCCTTTGAGATTTATACCGTCAGTTAGAGTTAAGGCTGTACATTTAGGTACGATAATTAGTTTATCTACTTGCCCACCCCCTCTCCTCAGTAACTACCTAGCCTGCCAGCCAGTTGCCGCATCAACAAACCACTTTACTGTGTTGCTTCTAGTGGTGTAGTGGTGTCTGTATTCCCTCTTTCAACACATGAGTACAAATCTAGTATAACACTACATTGCAGCAGAGACTATCCCTAATCTCAAATGTAAGAATTGGAGCCGGATCTTGTATGGTTGATGCTGGATGCTTCGGCGTTTTCACATTCACTGGTCTCACAGACGGGCGCGGAGCAAAGCTGATATCAATGTAATCAATTTTTATTTAGGTAAAGAGAACCACTGATGCACTCCTTGAACGATCAAGCGATGTCCTACGCAGTATCAGGTCACAAAGAATGACAGGAGTTACTCACCATCGTCAGGTTCAGGACCAACTCAGGCTTCCGCCTCAGGGGCATCGTCCTCCTTAAAGATAACCTCAAACCCATCATCTTCAACAGGACCAGCAGCCCCCTCAGCAGCAGGAGGAGCATCCTCAGTTGACTTGGCCGCCGAAGCCTTGGCCGCCGCAAGAGCAGCGCGCTTAGCCTTCTTGCTTACGGTATTCACAGCCGGAGGCTGAAGAACAACAGTTGAGCAATCGACTTTGTGCAAAGTTTCATTTCGCTTTTGGCTCTTACCACCCTTGGTCAAGCAGTAGCGGTAAAACAGCCTTCCCGTGCCAGAGGCATATTCGTTAGTGGTAGGTTCGCATTCACCGCACGCGTGGTGGCCGCAGAAGGGGCAGCCATCTTCACGAGTGAAGACGCCGTTGCAGTTGCAGCAGGCGAAGTGGTAACTCGGCATCTCGGCGGGATTTTTTTGTAAAAAGAAGATGAAAGAACCTAAGGATTTCGCTAGCGGTGTAATGTGACAATTGTGTCTTTGGTAGCAAAGTTGAGATGGGTGAGTGTGAGTGAGAGTGGGATGATGGAAGTGAAGACTTGGATATGAGGCCGAATGTTTTTGATCACTTTTATGTTTTTTCGGACATGGAAATCTTGGCCAAGCTGTTGATCGAACAAGGTGTCTGTAATAGGGCAATGTGTGATGCCAGACAAGGGCGCTACGCTGGTGCAGAGCCTAAGGATTTCCTTGCTCCGTATCATACAAGGATTTGGGACACAATGAGGAAAAGAAGGGAGTTGAACAAAGGGACATCACGACATACTCGCAGATCAGACGTTTCCCCGTGTTCCAGACACAATTCCTTTCACGTCAACAAAGACATCACGCTACTTGCCACCAGTCAGCCAGGAGGGGCAGTAATGTGAACAACAAAAGGCCTACTCTGGGGACATTAGTTCAACCAGACTAATGCCTAAGTAGGTCGCTATCTGTTACGGGACAGCAGAGGCAATGGCACAGCTACTGTGAGATGTATTGTCATTAAGGTCTTATGAAGGAGAACAGGAAGCAGTCTGCGCTCTAGATAGTAGCAATGGCGATGGCTTAAGCAGCTGTAGTAGCTGGGTCCCGTCTCCATGTAGATATGTAGGTACATGTAGAGGCGGAACCCCGAGGTCCAAGATGTACTTACTCTGGTCGGCAACTAGGGGCACTAGCCCCGTGACACCATTGTCGCCAGTGTTGCGTCTGGTATTATATCGGAACCATATGTCGACAAGAACGCTGATGAGAAGTCAATATGTATTGGTCTCCAAAGTTCGATCCGTCCGAGTGTCTACCTACCTAGGGTAGATGTGTGTTACCTGAGTACTACGCACCTTATCTACGAGAACGCCCGTTCTATCCTGAAAGTACAGAGGAGAGATGACGCGGATGACTAATACCCAAGTATCTGCGCTGGGCATCAGTCATCAGTCTGCACTACCGTGTTAAAGGGGAACGCTGAGCTGACTAACTTACTTGTTGGTGTCCAACTTGCCACTAAAAGCTGTCGATCAGTAACGCTTGTAAGATATCTGTCCTCAACGAAAACTACATTATGGTGTCAGGTTGGATGTGTCCTGCGTGCAGATTGCCTGGCTATTATGGTCCGACCACTGAGATGTCTGTTGATCAAATTGCCGCCTGAGCCACTGCCCTCAGAGATTCCTTTGCTTTTCCGAAGGTAGATCAGTGATACACTACTCCACCTACCCCGTACCACCTACCTATTGTCTACACGCCCTCCACCCCTTTACAGATCTCACATATGGGCTGAGCATTAATGCAACAGCCGAAACACACTGTGCCTTGTAGACCTGTCTCACTGGGGGGGGAGGGTGTGCATTCGGTCATCAGTGAGTGTAGGTAGGCACCTGGCATTCACCGGTCACTGCCTGCAGAAAGCCTTGCTGCAGAGCACATGTTGTGCAACTTGAACCTGAAGGATGGACCTGAACTTGACGAAGTCTGGTACCAAAAAGTACCGATTGATGTGGCTTTCTCATCTTCCATCATTCCATTAGGAGTTTGCAGGAATGCATGCATAGAAATCTACCGAGATGCATGGACATGTAGAACGGCAATTGACCTAGGCTTATAGATCGAGCAGGCCTGGATGCAGTTGGATCCATTCTTGCAATTGAAAGGAATACATACAGCCTTGACAAAAAAAAACCCTGAGCAATGGGGTCCAAGTTCGCAGCCTTCAAAGTTGGAAGGGATCTTGCTCCTAAACGCCATAGTGCAAGGGGAGTCTTCCAACGGGAGTTGAATGGAAGCAAATCGTTGCCCAAAATGGTTTCTCTCTACTGACCAACATACATAAAAGGACATCAAACCTTGATCGCAGTACTCGTCCGAAATAGAGATGGAAATATTTTGGGATTCCTCGAGGATGGCTGGTTACCTCTGAGGCGTTTTTGGTTGCCTCCTGCGCACAGGGAAAGTCCGCGCTGTAAGATTCACTGTGAAGCGAGTTCCTAGAAGGCGCAACAAAGCCAAGGAGACGAAAATTTATGAGATCAAGCTTCGTAGGGACAGGCCATACATGTGAACTGCGTAAAATGTAAGGTAGGCAAGAAACATGACGGCTTATGCCCCCTGTCAGACTCTTGGCATTGTCTCCTGTGTGACACGGCGGCAGCGGCAAAGTTATGGGAGGGTGTGTAGATGTCTGGGTCGTTACCAGCAAATCAGGCACCCGGACCTCAGTCATCAGTCATCAGTCATCAGTCATCATCGGACTCAATTCGTGTATGTACGTACTGCATTGAACTTGTATGTGTTGTCTCAGGATATCCCAGTAAGCTGGCACAGCAAGTTCTATCCCATGGATCAAAAGTTGGTCAGCTTGAATATGCCCTCACACACACACACCCTTAACTTGATGCTTTTTTACGGGGATACGGGCTGCATGTGTGGTCCAGATGCATGGAACGCCACAACAAACAGGGTGTAGATGGTTTCGACCCCCTGGCCCCAGCCTAGGCTCTCTTCAACGTTTTGCTATCGTTGGTGGGCGGAGGCGGAGTAGAGACATGTCGATATGCCATACATAGGCACTCATGAACATGTAATGAGGGAATGGGAGGGATGGATCGCGGCAAAGACCAGACGAAGCCTCACACCGCATGTCCTTTTTGCAAAATGTACGACGCGATCGATCCTGGCTGGGTTGCGTGAGGCTGCCTGTCTGCGCGACATGGAATATACGACGGCATCCTGTGAGACAGAGACTGATCCATGTAGAACTCTCTCAATTTACGAGTGAGTGGCTCAGGTCTGAAGCTGTGACAAACATTCCCGCTTGTGCTCAAACACCTACCTTCCCTACGGTGTCGTAGTGGTCGTCGTCATTAGCGCTCTCCAGAACTTTTTGTTGGCCGAGTCTGGACTCTGGAACATGTTTGCTTGGTTTTTCTCGGATGCGGGCGATGCTAGCGCTTACGAGTTGACGTATGCGGCGTAATATCCCAGACTAACAGATGAACCGCGAATTTGGCGTGTGTCAAGATGAGGGGTGGTAAGAGTCGCATCAATGCAACCTCGCATCCAAAAAGGAATGGTTGCAGATCTGACAGCCCAAGACTTGAACTTGTCAGGTCGGGGGGGGGGGGGGCCGAGGGG
>Ga0247763_1001717_pt1 | contig 12123 bp, 16 predicted proteins | sample UWRJL141409B4_FD_179926 | JGI IMG/M metagenome (GOLD analysis project Ga0247763, IMG submission 179926) | Plant litter microbial communities from Arlington Agricultural Research Station in Wisconsin, United States - UWRJ-L141-409B-4 | ecosystem: Environmental > Terrestrial > Plant litter >...
AGCAGACAATTTGCACCACGACGATGCCGACGGCAATGGACAGGTTGCCACCATTGACGGCCGAGAGCATCTGGCCGGCGATGATGGCGTCGATAGTGCAGTATCCAATCTAGGTAGGTACCATGGTTAGCAAGAGTGAGTCGACATGAGACGAAATAGGGAAACACAATTACCATGAGAATGATGTTAAGAAATGCGGGGATCTTGGCCGGCCAATATCCCATGAAATAACGGAGGACAACCTGTGCCACGCATGTTAATCTCCGTCATCCGGCATATATGGGGGGACCAAACAATAACATACCATGGTCCGGTTCCCGCTTGCCGGGCCCCACGTACTCATGTACGCCGTCGAGATGCTCCCAAGCAAGCCACCAAAGACGGCGCACATGGCGCTGTCGAGAAAGCCCAGTCCAAACAGCAGCGGCCCAAACAGGCCAACCGCCAAGTTGTTGACTGAGATATTTGCCGAGAACCACAGCAGCGCGACTGAGATATCATCCCACAACGACGGCGGCATGCGCTCGTCGGGCAGGACGCGGGTAATGCCTCGAGCTTCGAACCCGGACAGGCCTTCAATGCGGGCGTTGATGGCGCGGAGGCCCGAAACAGGTTTCTCGGAGCCGGGCACCACATCGTGGGCCGTGTCGCTGACCGACGGGGTGGTTGTCGTTGCGTCAGCAGCCGACTTCTCCACGTCCCGTATCACCTCAGACGACGCCATGATGACCTGCACCTGTGCTTATACCTGTACCTATGCCTGACCTTATTACTGCTACTGCTGCGGCAGGAACAAAGGGGGGGAGGGGGGATGATCTGGGGAAAAATAAAAAGACGCGGGAGAGAGGCGCGTCCCTTATGGGTGAGAGAGAAATAAAAGAGAAAAATAATGGAAGCGGGGAATCGGATGCAACATGAGCCAGACCATTTTTGCTTGCCTGCTTTGTTTGCTTGCTTGCTTGCTATCCGTACTGGGAGATGGCTCGCTGTGCAAGCCTGCAAGGTGCCCGGGTGGCCGGTGTGCCGTGTCTCGTCTCGGTAGGTGTTGCATTGCAGGCTGGCTGCCAGGTGTTGGCGTGTTGCTGCTGCCGGTGCATCTGCTTTCTGGGTGCTGGGGAAAAAGATGCAATAACACGATGCCTGCAGCTGCAGAGACTAGTGGCGAAACTTGAGGGACTCCCTGCTCCCTGCAACCATCTGCACGTCGACTAGTGTTAAAATCGGTTTGGGAAAAGTTTGTTGGGAGGCGTCAAAGTCCGGGGAGAACTTGACCAGGTGCCCCACCGTTTGTACTTACCTTGTTGGGAAGAGAGAGGTGCGAGAAAAAACCCTTGTGGTCTTGTTGTCGTCGCACCTTCCTTCCAATTTGTCTTCATGGTCTCGTTTCATGATTGTCATCCCGCATGTGCTGTGCACTCAACCCCCGGTCCAAGACGCCATGGCCCTGGGAATTTTTGGCTTCCCTTCGCCAAGCAGCCAGGGTAACCTCCGACCGACAAACTTTTCTTTTCTTTTTTTTTTTTCCGCAGCTAACGTTAGTGCCTCTTGTGGAGGGAGGGTTTCGTTACGAAATTCCATTCTCAGCTTGGCGCCAATCCGCCTAACAAAAGCTTGGGGATTGGCCAAGAAAGCTTGCCCCGACCGACTTGCACCGCACGGCAGCCGATGCAGGTGGTGGCCTGGCCTGGACCGGTCTGCAAATGGTGACAATATTCAGCTACTCCAGAAAGAGAGAGAAAAAAAAGAAAAAAACCCAGTCTCCCGTCAGCAGTCTGACTTGCATTGTACCTATTGGTCTGACAGCCTATCATACAACGAGCTTCCCACTCAGACCGTATCGTATCGTAAGCATCCCAATCCCAATCTAATCTAGTGTTCCCAAGCCGATTGTTCCCCACGGGAAAATGAAGAAGAAAAAAAAAACTAATTTGTTTATCGCGCATGCACCACATGCGACACCTGCACTGTCTTGACAATATTTCCTCCCTGACCCACCCCCGTTCCATGAACCTGGGCCTCGTCAGCCAACCAGCTGCGGTCCACGGCATGCGCATGCACTTCCGAGTGAATGTCTGCACCACTGTCACCCCATGGTCGCGTCAGCTCAACCGTGCTGGTCTGTCCGTCATTCGCATTGGCCGGACAGAGATACGGGGAAGAACTCCCTGCGGATTCCGTCCCCGCACTATCGCCACCCTCCAAGTCAATGTCAGTTTCCAGCGTTTTATTCGTAGAGCCGCCCTTGCGTCGTGACAACGGGTTAGACCCTCCGGTCCGGGTGCGTGGTTGGCGTCCTTGGTATTTTCGCTGCTGTGAGTCGTGTGCCGAACCGCGGGACCAGGGACCCGTGCGGAAGACCAGCTGGACCAGTGGCCAGCAGAGCGGGATGTTACCAACGTAGATGGCGGTGGCGACTTCGGCTACGTAAAAGTATACGTAGCCGAGATCGTTGGGGTTGTTGAAGTTGAAGTAGCGGTTAAGGATGGCGACGATAATCTGGAGGAGATGCTGTTAGCGTGGCAAGGGGAAAAAAAAGGCGAGTGAAACTTGCGTTGAGAACACCGAGACCTAGCACGCAGCAGAGACCAATCTTGCGCTTCAGTGGGAGTTGTGTCTTGAAGACAATGGGGAAAGGTATCGCCAAAAGCATCAGATCTGAAGAAATATTCCAGGCTGTGGCAAAGATCATGTGCTTATAGTAGGTTGCGCACTCGGCTGGGAATTGTTAGTATGCGGTCCAAAACCCCACATGCATCGCGAGAAAGGGGGCGGTGGAGGTGAGACACACAAATGTTGACGGGGACGGCCCAGTATTCCGGAATCGGCGTGCACCAGTAACCCATAAGCATGCCCATGATCACGCTGAAGGCAATGACGCAGTATCCCGCAATAAAGAACACGGCAATCTGCCACTTGCGAAGGGAGCTGGTCAAGCGGTAGTAGAGAATGAGAAGACAGGCTTTGACGGTCCAGATGCAGGTGAGGGTGAAGATCTCGAGCACAAAAGTCATGATGCTCCCGTAGACGGCGTGATCTTTTTCCTCTGGTGTAAGTGCCGCAGCCACCTCCGGGTCCATGTAGTTGCTGCCGTTGACGGCCACGGCGTTGACCGAGACCATGACTCCGGTGAAGTTGGCCGATGCAAAAACCATCAACCAGTCGTCGATTCCCAACCTCCACGAGCCGATCCGTAGACGCCGGGAAAATAGCCGACATCCGATGATGAGCATGCCGAACGCATACATGGTCCATGACTCGATGGACAACGTCCGAACAAACGTGTCGTGATCGGTCGCCATGATGCCGGTATGCTTGTAGCTCGCTGTTGATCACTTCGATTGCCGAGTGCCGAATGGGCGGTCCAGGACGAGACAATGGGGGGAAAAAAAAGGAAGGGAGCGTGTGGGATAAGATCGCTGACGACAGCGACGATCAGCGGGTTCCCCAGACTTCAAAAAGTAATCGCTGATCGGCAGCAAGCAGTTACATGGAGAGTGTCTCAGATGAGTAGGCCTTTGCCGTCGCCATCGTCAAATCCTTTTTGCTTCTTTCTTCTTCCTCCCTTCTCCCAATGTTTGCCTCTTGAATCCCTCGCCATCATGGTTCACCAGGCACCTTCCCTGTCAACTCTCTCCTGACCGGCTGGAAAGACGCTCGGGGATATCACTGCACTATCGTCCCAGGGGGTTCGCTGGGGGTCAAGTTTGGGCGGGATGAGAAACACTCCTAAAAGGGTGACATTTTCATTTTTCCTTTTTGGTTCCAGTCACCCTCGTCCGTGGGGGGGTTTGTGGTGACAGCCAATCCGACGGACGGCACGCGGTGGGCCCCTGTCGCGGATGATGCGATTGCTTCCGTGAGATGCAGTGAGCGAGCAGTCAGCGTGGCGAGCATGATATTGGCTGGCGCTGGAATTATCGACGAGTCAGGCCCCGTAAGCCGGGTCGTGGTCCTGCAACCTTTGCCTGTAGTGGTCTCGAGGGTGGTGGCACTTGCGTCCTGCGCTACTCACTGCACTTGCTTCGGAGGGGCAACGCGGTGCGACCTCGGGCTATCACGCGAGATGCAGTGCCAAACTTTGTCGTTGTTGGAGGACCTGGGATGCAATTCCTCTGACGTCGGCATTTATGAAGAGATGTTGGATCGAATTGTTCGGCGGCAGATCCTTTGTGCTTCCCAGCCGGGAGAAACTTCTGGTTCAACGCTGCGAAGCATCCCGCTCTGACGCAGAACGTTAACAACTTTGCCGCACCGGAAGGCGGATGCGCACCCCGGAATACTGAAGGGTGTTCTGTGGGCAGCAGTGAAAGGGATTCCATGGATGGATGGCCTGATCTCTCTCTGACCTGTTAGGTTGCATCGGTACGACCCGGTGGCGCACCGCTATTGAGCGGGTGAGCGCCCAGGTTTATCATCCTCCGCTAAGCTTTTTGCAAGCTTCCCCCCCAAGCTCTTGGCCCCCGAGGTTACGATTGGAGGAAGGAGTCCTTTCCACCCCTCCTTCTGGGCAATCGCAAGCGGTTCCTTCCTCGCGCCAAGGAGACCAGAACAAACGCGGAAGGAGCTCCATCGGAAGATGTTCGGTTATCCCTGCAACGTGAATCATATGGAATAAAAACGAGTTGGCGACGAGGAGGGGGCGTGGAAAACAGGACAAATTCCAAATGCCAGAAATCACAGCAGCCGAGTTCGCCGACGGCCAGTTTGACTTCCTCATCGTCGGCGGTGGGACTGCCGGATTGGTCGTCGCAGCGCGTCTCTCGGAAGCCGGGTTCAACGTCGGCGTGCTCGAGGCCGGTCCTGCCGTTTTTGACAATGAACTCATCAGCATCCCCGGCCACTATGGACAGTCCCTGGGCGGCCACCTCGACTGGGGATTCACCACGGTGCCGCAGTCGGGGTTAGGAGGCCGTTCTCTCGCCTGGCCGCGCGGGAAGGTTCTCGGAGGAACCAGTGCCCTCAATTTCATGGCCTGGAATAGGGCAAGTCGCGAGGACTACGACGCTTGGAGGGACCTTGGTAATCACGGGTGGGGATGGGAGGATTTGCTGTGAGCCAAGTCCCCTTGACCTTGTCATGTTCGCCGACTCCTGACAGCGAGCCAAACGCCACAGCCCCTTTTTCCGGAAATCTGAAACATTTCACTCCCCCACCAGCGAAAACAGGGAGCAGAACAAACTGTTCCACGACCCAGAGACTGTCGGAAAATCAGGCCCCATTGACATCAGCTATGCTGCCGAGTACTCGGCATCCCATCGACTTTGGCACGACACGCTGCATGCGCTAGGCGTCGAGACGAACAAGTCCCATGTCGGCGGGTCAAACGTGGGTGTTTGGACCAACCTGAATGCTGTCAACCCCAAGACAGTGACGAGATCATGGTCAACCGCCTACTATCTTCCCAACGCAGCTCGGCCGAATTTCTGTGTCCTCACGGAAGCCCTTGTCACCGAAGTGATTCTTGTCGAGGGCCCAGGGGCTGAATGGATAGCCTCTGGCGTTCGCTTTCGTCATGGTGATGATGAATACGCCGTTACTGCGACCCGTGAAGTCGTCATCTGTGCTGGGAGTATCCAGTCACCACAGATCTTAGAATTATCTGGTATTGGGGCCTCGGAGGTTCTGACAAAGGCTGGGATAGACGTCAAAGTCCATAGTCCCAATGTCGGTGAGAACCTTCAGGATCACATCAGTACGTGTCCGTCTGCCCTTGTATCGCATCGATGTTAACCTGACAGTGACTGCAATGGTCTTCGAAGCCGAGCCTTCCCACCCCAACCCAGACGACCTTAAACGCGATCCAGCGACTGCTACCGCAGCTAAAGCTGAGTACGACACATCAAAGACCGGCCCCCTGACGGTTCTGGCCAACTCCATGGTCTACCTCCCATTCTCCCACGTCATGGACTTGCCAGCAGTCGAGTCCATCGCCTCCAAAATCCCGTCTCTCTCCGGTTTTGCCCCGCAGGAAGCATCGATCCGGGGGGGACGTTTCGATCAGAAGGCGCGCCTGGGACAAATTGAATACATTTTCGACCTTGGGAATTGGAGTCCTTTCTTCACTCCACCCAGAAACGAGGGCAAGAAGTACGCTACCTTGTTACAGATCCTGCAATATCCCTTTTCCCATGGAAGCATCCACATTGAGACAAAGTCGCCGATAGACCATCCGCGGATTGATCCGGGGTATTACGCTGGTCCAGCCGGATCGATTGATGTTGAGACTATGGTTCACTGTGCCAAGTTTGCCGATAAGATTGCCCAGACGAAGCCACTTGCCGACATTATTCAGAGACGCGTCTTCCCGCCCGAGGGAGACGTGGATTTGAAGAAATGGGTTGTTGATACGACCATCACAGATTGGCACCCCGTGGGAACATGTGCAATGGGGGGAAAAGGCGGGATAAACGCAGGCGTGGTGGACGAGAGGCTGCGTGTCTATGGAACCAAGGGATTACGTGTGGTGGATGCTAGCATCATGCCACTGCAGATCAGTGCGCATTTGCAGGCTACGGTATATGCCATTGCGGAGAAGGGGGCGACCATGATCATTGAAGATGCAGGTTTGTCAATATGGGCCAAGACAACCGCGTCTCGGTCCACCTGTACAGCTAGGGAACGATAGTCGTTTCACGGCCGTCATCTCCGTTTAGACAGGCTCAGACCCGTTGGCCTACTTGATGCGTTATAATTGAACTTGGCATACCATTGCCGGACATGGTGAACACGCCGACCCGTGATCATCAGTACTCTGCCAAGAACTCCGCTGCTGTCTTGCAAGAAGAAAAGCCTACAAACCCCCAATTCACAGTGTAGATCATGCCTACATTGGCTGGTGGAGTGTTTAGGCAACGGTGATAGTCTCATACACCATGTCATGTTTTGATGACCACCCGACACAACAAATCCACCGAACATGATTCCTCCAATCACCACTCACCATTACCGGCCCGTTAAATGCTTGTAATGCAATGGGTAAGTTTTTGATGTTGCAACGGTTGGTAATATTCCAGTTCCATCTTTCCCTTGCGAGGCACAGTGAGCTGACGGGCCTTAGTCATGGCAACTGTGCATTGTAGATCTTCTTGGTAAGATGCTTCCCAGCTTGGCGGTGTATTGACCGAGTCCAGGTGCGGAATAGCGTACTTGTCACCGAGGTATTCTCACAAGTTCAGACACAGGCAAAAAGGTTGAAGCTCAAGGTAGGTACCTAAGTAGATATATAGGTAGGGATATATAAACATGCTCGACTCGATCACTCTCTCCCTTGAGATATTTCCCATCAGTCCCCTCTTGAAAACCTCTCAATTTGATAAACAGAATCAAATCTATACCAAGACCAGTCACACACACGGGTTTTGAAAAAATGCACACCCCCACCATTTTCACCCTTTTCACTCTCCTCACCACGTGTACTCTCACCACCGCCCACCCCGCCGACACTAGTTCTTCTTCCCCGGCTCTCGTCAACCGACAGGGTGGTCCCTGTCCCTGTGCGTGCGCTGCTCCCGCAGGAACGGCGACGATTCGATGCACCTCTTCGGATCGACAATGTGGCTGTATTCGGTGGGGATTTTTTTTTTACTCTCAACTTCTGCTCTACTTTACTTTAGAATACCTGTCTACGCAGACCTCTCTCTTTCTTGCTCAATTAAGTCTGGTTGGGAGTTTGGGACACGGGACATGGGTGGTTCAAGATAGGAGATGAGTGAGTAAAAGCTAATATGTTACGTGATAGGTGCTGCTCGCTGTGCATCAACCAGCTTCCGAACGGGAGCTTTAACCAGAACATCTGTCTGGCGGCCTGTGATACGCAGAATTGGTGCTAAGGTATCCACCTACCTTACCTACCTAGGTTCATGTCATCATGATGGGGTAAATATCGGCCAAAAGGGGAGGGGAGGTGGACGGACGGACGGGGACTAGAGGGTGGGGGCTTTTAGGGGTGGCGAGAATCACCTGGCCATATTAGGTGAAAACAGTTTTACATGTACTCTGGCATCAATTATTCTCGGCTCCATATCAACCAACAGACATGCGAATATGAGGCACCTTTGGCAACTTTGAAAGGCCAATATGATCTTGCCGATATTATAGAAACAGAACATGTATCGACTGCCACTCCCGGTGACTTCAAAGCCAATAATCGCCCTGACCATGCTGCAGAAAAAAGAAGAAGAAAGAAAAAAGAGAGAGAGAGAGAGTTTGGAGAACCTGGGAATCGAACCCAGTGCCTCTCGCATATAATACACCTGATAATAATGCGAAGCGAGCGCTCTACCAGATGAGCTAGTCCCCCGGGGTGGAATCATCGAGAACAAGGTCGGTTGTGCGAGCCTGTCAGTTGGGGATTGCGGCAGAGACTCGGTTTCCGGCTCATTCTCGTAAACCAGACAGCGCGCGTGGCTCCCCGGCAACGGTGACGATCGTATTGGTTAGGGGTTTCGGGCTAGTGATGACATATTTAGTCTTTTTGCCCTCTTTCCATTTCAGCCCGATCAAGAAGAGCCGTGGGGTCGCATGGAATACATGTACGTCGTGAATGCTCCCTTTTGGCTTTCCAGTTTTTGAGCGGAAGCTCTGGCTGATTTAAATGATTGTATGTATTACGGCGCACGATGCATATATCAAATTTACATCCATGTGTCGAGCTTTAAAGGTGTTCGGCACGCTGGGATGAGGTCACTAGGTGGTAAACACCTTGTGTACTTATGAAGGGGAGGAGCGAGAAAGAAAGACCTGAAAAGATGTTGGGACATCGAGATCAATGAGCTGCCCGAATCTCGAGTGCCGTGCCCACCTATCAAGTAGGTTGATTAGTGTTCAAGTGTGTATGTACTTGGACTAAAAATGGGTGCTGGAAGATATGGAACACCGTTGGCAACCATCTGTGGTGGGGTTTCTATGTGTTCACCTGTGGATGACCAGAAGCCCGAGCCGCTGGTACCTAAATATAATATCACGGGGGCAAAAAGGAAAGCTTGGAGAACCTGGGAATCGAACCCAGTGCCTCTCGCACGCTCGCTAATATTAATGCGAAGCGAGCGCTCTACCAGGTGAGCTAGTCCCCCGAATCTTGGACAAGTGGATGTATTGTGTGGACTGTTAGCGGACCTCCGAATACAGAGAAAGGGGTTTCTGTGAGGCCTGCAGCGTTTTGATGGCTTTGCAGTACAGTAACGATGAGGGAGGGGTTGGCAACGAAGAACAGGATAATATAGGTACCAAACACAGCACATTAGGTATTAAAAGCTGGAGACAATCCATTTCCTGGATTTTTTGCCTCTTCTTCTTCGAACCAGTCAGGGGGAGCCAGATATGTTGCACTTGTTGTCTTCTGACGTATATGTAAAGTAGACAACTAGCTGCTAAGATGCCCAGGTATTGAGCTATTTATACCACTCCCTCCACAGGTGAACCCAATTCAGCCGCCTGGTGATTAATTCCCAGTGAATCTGTACGCTCCGGACCTTGTGGCGAACTCGGACTCGCTGATATCAGGGGATTTCCATATCCAGCTAGGGCTCCTTCCCGGCTATATCCTGAAGCTGGCACTGGCATCTCCGGTACGGCGGGATTTCCATATCCCGGAGAGTATGTTCTGGCTGCTGCCGCATCTGATACCCTGGCTGACGTGGCTGACGTCCGAGGGTCGTGGACGATAGGTATCGCACAGAGTTCTTCCGGGTCAGATCCCATGGACGCCATACCGGAGCTAGGCGACTGTGTTGGGTCATGACCTTTATGACGGAGCGGAGGCCGCTCTGGAGAAAATGAACTTGGAGTCATCATCGTGGGGGTCTTCACGCTGTCCACTTTGCGGCCCTGGCGTTTTCCCAGCCAAAATGCAAACGTCGCTGCAGCGACAATAGCTACCACGGGCCCAATCACGGCGCCGGCAATCCAGACCTGGGATTGTGATGACGACATCTGGGACGGCTCGCTGATAGCTGTCCCATTTGGCGTTGCCGGCCGCTTGGACTCGGATGCTGTAGGGATGACCAATGTTGACAAGGCGGACACTCGCGCTGTAGTCACGGGAATTTCTCGGTACGCCTTGTACACGCTCCAATCCGCGCCGACGCAGTTGATTTTGGTCCAGCTGGCGAGGTCGAATGGGTATGTTGCATAAATCGTCATGGTCAGACAGTTTGGTAAATCAGTCCCGCTATTTTTTTTTTGAATTGGCATCAATTACACCAACCATATGGACTTGGGACAAGACGTACCAAAAACCTGTAAGCCCATCTATCCTGGTCATAACGCCGCCATTGCACGCTGTGTAAAAGTCGCATGCCGAACCAAACTCGCAGCAGTTCGACCATTTGCTATATGTCGACCATGTTGCGGTTGGCTCACAGGTAATTGGCAACGCTGGCTCACCCTGTTAGTATTGAATATACAGCTTTAAAAAAAGGCTAGGATTCTCGTGGGTAGGCAGGCATACTCTGTCCTGGCACTGCCTCAACAGCGTAGCCGATAAAGTTGGTGGGCAGCGGCATCGCCTGTGCTAACGCGAGGCTTATGAGATAGAGGAGAGAAAGCAGTCTAATAAAATAAAATAACGCCATGATTACTATCCAGCCACTGGCAGACGACAGAGATTGGCAAGAATAGATACTTGACTCGGGATTTGGGGGTCGTAAGGTGCGGAGAGAGAAAAGAGATGACGCATTGGCACAAGATAGCAGGTTTTGCTTGGTAGGATTCCCGTACACTGCCTCTACCACAAGACATCAGGTGCGAGGGTGATGCATGAAATGTACGTCAAAAAAGCGAATCAGATTCACAACCGCTGCAGCTGTACCGCAAAAAAGAGAATAGCTTTGGTTGCAGCTTTGGTCGTCACGTTGGCTGAAACACTCAAGACTGGCGCTTACTGGTTGGTCGCGCAAAGGGGTCGGAGCAAACTGCATATGAGGTCCCTGATGACCTTGTCAAAAGACATGGGATGTTGCATCGAGCCCTGGTCAAACTGTTGTGTCTAGGGAATGGATTGGGGAGGTCAACCGGGCCAGGGCGAGCGGATACAGAAAGCATCCGGCAGCGACTGGAATACTTGGAACGAAATAGCCTTATGCACTGACTGCCTACCTACCTAGGTGTACCTACCTATGAACGTGGAGAACAGATTGTCAGCCGCATGTTCTCCGAACAAAAAGTTTAAACAAAGACCAAACCGGAGAGCAAAAGGCGCAAAACAACACATCTACACGTGTGCCCAAACCATTTAGCTTCTGTCCCTACCATGCTCCACGAATTGCTGGATCTCCCGAAGCGATTGGAAAGTTGGATTTTAACCTAATCAGTAATCAGGTACACGGCGGAATTGGGCCTTTTATTAGCAGCCGTAGTAGCATCAGTTGCTGTTGTTTTCTCGACCACAACAACAGTGAGTGGCATTGAGACCCGAACAGACCCGTAGGTATAGCGCCTTTGACCACACCTTCATGACTCTCGAGCTGTGAACGGAGAAGTTCATTCAGGAACTGCTTGCTCGTCGGGACAAACATGGCTGCGGCATGCATCGTCATGCCCAGATGGTGGTATGCTGACTCAATAGGACCAGATCAAGCCAGGCCGTGTCCAAGTTGATCCAGTTCTCCAGGCAAGCAGCTTTCAAAAGAAAAAAGCAGCCCAGTGGTTGTTGCTGTTGTTAAAATCTGAGGCCATAGGTGTTATGCCCCCAGATGGGTTGGGTTGTGAGGCACTCAGTCGATATATTACGTTTGTTGTCTTCCAATCGCGGGGGGGTAGTATCGCTCGACACGTTCATGTTGATTGCACGGATCACGACATAAACTCGAGCGAGACATTCTATTTTCTGGTAAACCCCCAGAGGTCTAAAGGCGCGCGTTTTGATATGAGAATATTCCCAGATGGTCCTGAAGTTTCAATGTTTATATGAATGTATGCTTACCTTTCCGTAGTTGAGGATGATTGTCCCACAATTTTTGCCCCCCCAATAACCAGGGGTGATTAAAGTGTTCCGGATACCTAGTATTTTCCCCACATCCCCAAATAGACGAGTGGTCCTCATTTCTCTGGACGATCTGCCAAGGTCTTGGACGCCACCAACCTGACCTTCTTGACCCAACAGTTTTGAAACGGTTATCCCAACTT
>Ga0247763_1001719_pt1 | contig 12098 bp, 12 predicted proteins | sample UWRJL141409B4_FD_179926 | JGI IMG/M metagenome (GOLD analysis project Ga0247763, IMG submission 179926) | Plant litter microbial communities from Arlington Agricultural Research Station in Wisconsin, United States - UWRJ-L141-409B-4 | ecosystem: Environmental > Terrestrial > Plant litter >...
GTTGCCCCCCCCCCCCCGGGTTGTGCCGCCTCAAGATTAACCAAGGGGAGCATTGCAAAAGCTCCGCAACTGTCGCCCCGGTGTGGGTTATCCGCTGCTGTACTGGACCAGTTCCTCTCCGCTGAAGGTCCTCGTACCTGAAAATGTCCTCAGGGCCACCTCCGCTCTCAGCTAAGTTGAGAAGAACATCTAATTCCTCGACAGGACATGGTCCAAAGACAATGAAGTCGCGTATCCCCCGATGACCCCAGTAAACCCCATTGGTACCCATGATTTCCGCTACATCATTCCGCATCGAGGCGAATTTTGCTGCGAATCTGGCCTTCCACGCCGCGGAACTACAATACCGTATCGCAGCAGCCAGTAACGGATCGGGCAACTTCGATCTGTTCCATTCCGGTGTGTACAGAGAGAGAGATTGATAAATCTCGAACGAATCCTGACTCTTGGAGGATTGGCTTTTGTTTACGACGAGTGACATTAAGTGCTTGATGTACTGATACCATTCCTCCATTTTGGAGTCAAACAAATTCAAGTCTTGACCCGTCTCATGTCTGATCAGTGAAAGATGCTGATTGAGGCCATCAGGGTCGCCAACGAAATCTAGCCGTCTTCTGTTTTCTTCAGTAGACGCATCGCAGTGCCTATTCCCAAGCAGTAAGCCACCGCGACCGCAGAGGCCGTATACCAGCAGTCGGCCATTTTCTCCTTTCACCGGAAGGGATTTAACAATACCATTAAACCAGTTGACTGCCTCCTCGCCCGAACTCTCGTCTAGCCTCGAGTCATCTGCTCCAAAATAACGAGCATAGGCTGCGGTTCTCTGGCCCAACCTGTAGAGCAAGGTACCGACTGCAGTTGGCAGAGAGAACCCAGAGGTATCCCATCCGTACTTTGAGGCGAGGCCCAATCGGACTGCATCGGTGAGGTGTCTGGCTGCCAAGCGCAGCTCCTCTTTTGGACTCAACGCGGAGAGGGTTGGTGATTGCTGACCTCCCCTAAGCCCAGAGAACTCCATTCCCCAACCATAAACTTGGAGAGTTGTGGGACCAGGAGAGCGTGTGGGAATGTGGATGTGGGTAGGGAATGAATGATCGGCCCCTCTTTCTACTACTGGTGTCCCGTCCCAGTTGGGTACCCATGATGGTTCCAAAGGGTCGACATCGTGAAGAGAGCCAAACGAGCAGAAATGGCGGGCTATCTGAACGAAGCCTCCAGAATCAAGCGCATGCCGCGTAATCCGCTCGTACGTAGTCTTCCACGACTCCAAGTAGTTCAAAGACAGGGAATGTCCCTCGAGCTCGGTGGCTAAGCGAGACAATGCGAAAACCCGATCACGTGGATCAGCACAGGACGTGTGACGGAAATCTCACAGGAGGTCCAAAATCGGGCGCCGAAGTCGCTGAATTGCCGCAGATGTGCGAATCGCGCGGCGCGGCCGGTCTCGTTGAGTTGTAACTGGTTGGCGAGGAGGCCCAGTGCGGCAATTCCGCCAGCAAACCACTCCCAACTCATGAGAGTGGAGCCACAGTGGACAACAATGTCGTGACCGAGAGAAGCCTCTTGGATGACCCAACGACGGGTGAACCAGGGCAGACTGAGGAATCCGTTGAATAAGCGAGCGGGCGGCGGGTGCTCCATGGACAGCGAAAAATTGCCCAACAATCTGCTCGAGCCGGGCCGGATGCTTCTTTTGTAGAGCGACGGCCTGTAGAAAGTCGGTGGCAGGTGCAAGCTGGATAATGTCAGGGCCAGGCCAAACGCGAACGGTCCGGGCCTGGTGGTAAATGTTGCCCATCAGGGGTACTTGGCTGGCCTTTTCATCTTCATCGGCCTGATTCAGACAGACGGAGTCGATCCATACCAGAGAGAGGCCCAAGGTGCGGACTTCTCGGAGAATAGCATCGACCCTCGTTGTGATGGCGACGTATTGCCCTAGCGAGCGGCTGACAATGCGGTGGGTGAAGGCGGGCTCACCCCAGACGTACGAGATGGCGTCGAACGAGTCTTGAGGCCGCAGCAGTGAATGTCTGTCCAGAAGTTCAAACTCAAATTCCAGATCTTGGCTGGGATCGGCAGCATCGTAAAGACGCACCAGCCGGACTGTGCTTCGGCTTGGGAGCGGTGAGTATCGGTAATGAGTGTGCTGCGTGTCTGGCTCCATCAGTCAAAACACTGCGCAAAACAAACGGGAGGACTGAGAACCTTGCAGAGGAAAGGGGTGGGAATGAAGGAAGGGGCAATCAGGGAGTGGAACAGTCGGGTCTTTGGGCAGAGCCTTCGGGCAGCAGAGGCTTTGAGAGCAAGCCTCAGGCACCGCTGCATGTTTCTGCCCACAGCCTTTTCGACGCGTGCCATTTCTTCAGACTGCCACCTAGGTATCCGCAACGAAAACCAGAAGGCAATGGAAGAGAGTCTGACAAGGTGCTTCGGCTCATGCAGCACCAACTCGTAATTTTCACCGGCCCGGCGTTGCAGCACGTTCACTCGCGAGAACGAGCCGGATCGCGATGTCGGGGGATGACGTCGTCCGCATCTAGGATATTGCCCCAGCCGCATTTCCCTTTTCGTCGGAAAATTCGGATTTCCTATTTCATTACTACTTGCCAGGCTCTGATGTGCAGAATGTCGACAAACCCCTCACCAAAACTCACCGCACCACCACTTGGGCATGACACAAGCAACAGTGCCTATCATGGTGAAATACAAGCCACTTAGTCCGGCAGTCGCCGAGATTCGTCTTTTTATCCTCTCCCCTGGCCAAAATTCAACACCTCTCCGCGGCCACCTGCGCACGGTATCACTGGATGAAGACCCCGAGTTTGAGGCACTATCGTACGTTTGGGGGGACCCGGCAGACCCAGAATCCATCACACTTGAGGACGAGCCATTCCCCGTCACGCGCAACCTTCACGCAGCTCTTCACACCCTTCGCCGCCATGACTCACAACGGACGCTGTGGATAGATGCCATCTGCATCAACCAGCATGATGTGGGCGAGAAGAACACGCAGGTTCCGCTCATGGCGCGGATATACACGGACGCCGGTCGAGTTATCGCATGGCTGGGCCCTGCGACGGAACGTATCAAGCTCGCCATTTCCTGGCTCAATTCTTCCCCTGGCCCCAATCTTGACCCTGCTGCAGCTCGGTATTGGCTCGATCTGGAACGTGAAGCGGCAACCTCGCAAATGGGTGAGCTTAATCGACACTACGACCTTGTCAAGTCGTATTTGGGCACTCGAGACGTGTTTGCATTGCCCTACTGGTTCCGGATGTGGACTTTTCAAGAATTTCGACTTCCCCCGCAGGAACCAGTCTGTATCTGTGGGGACCTGGAGTTCCGTGCATCCGCCCTCTATGAAGGTCGACTCGACTGCAAGGCGGCTATTGACGACGTCGCTTTGTCCGCGGATTACCTTTCTTCAGTCCTGCGACCTGAAGTGCCCGACCCGCCGGAGAGGGACAACACCGACGATAGGTTGTTCCTCTCTGGGGACAGGTCTCGGGATGAGTTTCAAAACCTCAGATATGAGCAGCAGTTCACACTCGATATGAGCGACATAGGCCCTAGCAGCATTCGAACTAATCATGCTGATTCCTTTGTCACGTTTCTTGTCATGACGTGTCACCGCGCATCTCAGGATCCCCGCGATGGGTTCTTTGCCCTGTACGGCATATCTCCCAAAATTCGGGAGGTCTATCCAGCAGACTACGGAAAAGAGTATGCAAGGGTAGAGATCGAGACTACCGCCTTCCTGACGAACGTTGATCCGTACCCGCGGCTCATATACGACGCCTATGGAGTCATGCATCACTCGCTGCGTTCAACCGCATGTCCTTCCTGGATTCCTGACTTTGGCCAACTCATTGCGTCTGGGTCGCCGATTCGGGAGAAACAGCACAGTCTCAACGTCCACCTACACGGCAAGGCGCTTACCCAGCAGCTTTTGAACCTGCAAGGCAACCCAGCAGCTCATATTTGCAAGGATCTTCGCACCCTAACCATCTACGGGAAAAGCTTGGGACCAGTCCGGGCCATGCCATTCGCTAACAGTAAGGAAAATGTCATCGTCCAAGCTCATAGCATATTCCAGCCCAATGTTCCCATCCCGGCGGAGTCGTGGTGCAGAGCGGAGGAGGAATGCGACAAGGCCCACTCGCTTGGTTCGTTGTGGGTAGCTGACTACAGACCCACGAGGGACATGCAGCCGGACGAACTTTGTAAGCGCATCGCCAGACTCATGATGGCACTTGACGAGGGTGTGAACGCGAACTTTCCTTTTGAGATTGCAGTGGCATTCTTTCGCAACTGCCTCGATGTGGCCAACACTGCGGAATGGTTTGGTACGGGTTTTCAGAGCTTGGTTGGCGACAAGGACACCAGTCTCGTCTCTTTGATCGCCGACTGCACGTATTTCATCACGGGGAAGACTCTCCTGGCGACACGGGACGGAATTATCGGGATCGGCATGAGTGGAATAGAGGATGGCGACATACTAGTGCTGAGCCCCGAGATGTCACTTCTACTGGTGCTTCATCCCTTTACGGAGAGTGATGGGTCACCACATTACAAGATTGCAGGCACTGCTTATGTGGACGGGTTGATGGATGGTTATGCACTTGATGCTAAGCTGGTGGAGGAGATACACAAGAGGGAGTGGCAGGCATTTTCGATTCGCTGAGGCAAGTAAAGTCAGCCTGCGCTGGTAAAGAGCGGGCCGTGTCCTATTTATTCCCAATAGCATGCGCCCTCGCAAACACGTCATCATTGGGGCAATCCAAATGTTCCTGGGCCTCATCCGTCATAATCGAAGGCTTGTGCAGCTCATCACATCCCATAGTAGCAGCTACACGTATAGAAATGGAAGGCATGCCTAAATGAAAGCATGGGATATGTTTGAAGATAGTGGAGAATTCCCCTCAGAATCAATCGGTCTCAAATGCTATGACGCCGAGATAAAAGGAAATCCTTACATGTATGTGGGTTCTGCACCAGCGCAGCGCCCTTGTATTTTTTGCACCATAGATTCACCTCAATGACGCGGCTGTATCACGGCCATCGGCAACGAAAGTTAGCCAAGTACCTATCTATTCTCTCTGCGCCGTCACGACTTACCAACACCCGTACCAGTGCAGATAAATGCTACCTTCCTGATATGATATTAACGTCACAGGCGCCATCAAATAAACATACACGACTGGGAGTGCAGGCTTTGGTGGCCAAATTGGCTTTGAACTCACGGATTTCGTGTTCATTCTCAATGACGCCAGCGCTGTCAAAACCTTTCTCACAGGCCGGATCTCTGACGCTCGGTGGCGTGCTAGGAGCCGGGTTTACAACTGCATATCTACCTAAGTAAGTAGGTAATTACTTTGGGGGCTGTTGGTTCGAGGTGGCGGCCATTTTCGTTTACCCTTGCTTAGGTATAGTAGTAGCACATCAATGGAAAAGGTGACACTCACTGGATAACGTCGCTGTGTCGGGCATGTTCATTATGAAGGATAAAGGGTATTAGTTGGTTAATTACGTATCTGCCTTTCCTTCCCTGATGGAGATTATTCAAATTTGTCTCACCCTTCTCTTAATCCGTTCAAACGCTGATATCTTTCTTCTCTCCATTTTGGCCCCCACTTCCGCACCATGAGAATCGAGGGGCTCGCTGCCAACACGAGCAACCCCATGAAGAGATACGTGTAACCATAACCCCACGAGTCGATAATATATTGAACAACCGCGGTTCCTGCAGCGCTGGTACTAGCTCGCGTCAAGTTGAACGCTGCCGAGACCCTCCCTGGATTTTGCGGGTACAAATCCACAAGTAGAGTTGTCAAGATGCTCACTGGTCCGGCCACGCCGGCTCCGGCAAAGAACTGAATGACCATAGGCACAGCGAGACTTGTCCCTGAATCAACAACCCAGCCCCACGCAATGATCATGGCCACGGCAAGAATTGTCCAGGGCCACACTAGGTCAAGTCTTGCACGCTCAATGGGAAATTTCCGCATATCATCTTCGCGGTTTCGATCCGGAGACAGTCCGATGCTACGAGCCACGCGGGCGTAGTTCCAATTGAGCAGTTTGCCCACACTGGCCGCACCCACCACAGAGCCTATCGAGAATGGGATGTAACAGAGCCCAACCTGTAGGTTGTTGAAGCCGTAGCGGCGACGAATAACGTCCTGCAGGGGTACGAGGATTGCATAGTTCGCCATGACAAAGAGTGACATGAAGAACATGAGTGGTCCCACGTCCTTCTCGAACATGATGCGTATGGCGGCAAAAATGTTGGGTATGGGAATCTTCCTCGCATGTTGGGGTTGCCAACTGCTCCGTTTACTCGCCGTCTCTAGATCGCGCCGTTTTTCCCGATATTTCTGGATGATCGACATTAGGGACATGTTGAGCCTTGGAGGAGGCAGTGATCCATTCCCAACAATCTTGCGGGCCGTCTGTTCTGAAATCAGTCATAATACCCTTTGACTCGAAGATGAAAAGACAAACCTCAGGTACAAAAGGCAGGTATACTGCCAGAAAGACTCCTGCGGCAATAACGAGGAACCAGAAGGTGGACCGCCATCCCATAAACTGCGTCAATATTCCGCCCAGAACCGGTGCCAAAGCTGGGGCAAACATGATGCACGACTGAACGGCTGAGATGTAGCCTCCACGATCGGCCGGAGTTGTGAAGTCGGCCATGACAGCGTTTCCGATGGCAACTGTGGCCGAAGATCCGGTACTTTGAAGTGCACGCAGCACCATGAGAGCTCCATAGTTGTTCTGCAGAGCGAGACCAATGTTGGCAGCCATATAAATGGTAAAGGTGAGCATGTAAACAGGACGGCGACCCAAGCGGTCGCTGAGATCGCCAAAGAAGAGCGGCGAAATGGCCTGCATCACTTGGTACAGGGTCACGGTGAGGTTGATCTCGGCGATGGAACGGCCATACTCTTCGGCGATGGGCGTGATGGCCGGCAGATAGATGAAGGATGAGAAGGGGGAGAACAGCGTCGCAAAAACCGTCATACAGACGAGGAAAATCTTGGTACCGGGAGAAAAGATCGTGTATGGCGTGTCATCCTCGATGAGATCTGCAAGGGGGTTACGTGTCTCATCGTTGCCGTTGTTGCCTCCATCGGGGCCACGGAAGAATCTCGTATCGTGAGTGTTGTGCTTTTCTGCGGTTGAGGTCACCTGGTGCTCTGCGTGTCTTGACACTTCATCTGAGGCCATGGATCTGGATCGACGTAGGGTATAAAAGTCAAAGCGAACGCAAACGAGAGCAGGCGTGTTTCGCGGGTCCAACACCGATGCGAGGGGGATTTACTGGGACGGTGGTGAGGATGATGGTAATGGGGTAAAAACCCCATCTGTCCAGGGACGTCGCATTTGCATTTCGCCATGTCGCGCTTGCCCTAGATCCCGTCAAGCTTGGTGGGGTCGAAAGTCCTGCCTGGGGCTAGTGATGCTGTGTAGTGTCCCTGGCCAATCAGAGAGCGTCTGTCAGAAAGGCTGCCGATGTCGGCACCGAGCAGATTTCAAGGAAGGGGCGAGGCAGTGTCGAGAAAATCCACATTGCCCTTTGTAGGGCGAGTTCGGGTTTCCCGGCTACAGTTCGCCCGAGTGGGCCCGGGAGTGCGGGTGTGGTGGCGGAACACAAAGGGAAGCCCGCGCTATCTCCGTGCTGCCTTGGGGCAACATGCTGCTGCATATGCAGCACACTACATTGTGCATCTTCTCTGCAGGCAACTTGCAATTCTCTCCCTAGTCGCTAACGCTAAGCAGCTTCAAATATTGTGCAGGTTCAAGTTCTGCGCAAAGGGGCTTATTCTTGAATACCTAGGTAACTCAAGCAGACTGGGCATTGTTTGCATCAGTCTGATGGATGCACAGGGATTACCAAGAAGGGGGGGAAAATAGAAAGAAAAAAGAGATAAAAGAGAAGAAAGGAAAGAGAGAAAAGAAGGAAAAAAGATAGATGTTCGGGTACCGGGAATCGAACTCCGGGTCTCCTGGCCCACGCTGGAAAAGGCAAACGCTAGAAATTGCAAACGCTGAAAATCAAGGGCCAGGTATGCTAACCACTGCACCATACCCGATTGCAGTTTGTGTCAATTTGACAGGAGTGGGATAAGTGGTTCTGGTATATCTAGGGGTAGGGGATTTGGGGCATGTGGCTTGGTAGCCAAAGTTAAAGGCCAGTGGTGAGCTAGGTTGGTGGAGGTCATGACGCGGTGACTTGACACGTACACGAGATGGACGGGCTTTAGCACTAGAGAGGTGACTGGATTGGTGCTGCGCATGCGCTATCTAGTGCTGAGAGAAAAAGGCAAGCACGTTGGGTAGAAAACCGTTGGAGCTGCCAGTGGACGCCCCGCAGCGACCGCCATAGATTCCAGTCGCACTTGCCTTGTCGTGCATGTCCTGGCATTGAACATGAATGAAATCCTGCCCGTACATCCCCCACACGACCTTTCGGCACGATTTAGACGTCCTGGCAAAGAAGACCTTGTCCAAGCTAAAATGGGGTATGTCAGCATCAATTCTCATGGTGTTGAATGCTCATCATGGACTCACCAGGGGCAGGACGCAACAGCGGAGGCTTTTGTTGGATGGGCAGCCCGAAGTTGGTGCTGCGAGGATCTTGTTAGCATCGAGCCAGGTTATCTTCGAGGAGTTCTTAACTTACGGGTAGTACAGTCCAGCGATGCAACTCCTAGGACGTTGGTGGCGCAGCATTGGAGACTACTGAGAAGACCGGTGCAATTTACCGTGGCTCCAGACCCGCCTCCGGATCCTCCGCCTGAACCACCCGAACCACCGCCCGAACCGCCTCCCGAGCTCCCACCGGATGTTCCGCCTCCAGATCCGCCCCCCGATCCACCACCGGAACCTCCACCAGTGAAATCCCCTCCTGTTCCACTGCCGCCACCTGAGTCCCCTCCTGACCCCCCTCCTGAACCTCTCCCAAAATCTCCCCCGGAGCCTCCGCCTATCACTACCCCCGAGCCGCTCCCAACAGGCACAGGAAGCGGGATAATGATAGGAGGGCGAGCACCCCCGCCACGACCGCCGCCCCTACCACCAGTACCAAAACCCCAACCCCCTCCACCACCGCCAGGGGCAGCCATGGCGATAGCCACGAAGAAAGATAGTGACAATGCGCTGAATCTCATGTTGCGTAATGTGTCTGGTCGTTTGGTGGGAGTATCCGATGAAGTAGGTTGTTTTGTCTTTTGTCGTTTGCAACAACCTAAAGTCAATGCGACTGCCGAGTTATATATACATGTACCAATTGCACATCGACTACAAGGTCTAGTGTGCTTCCCGTTGGCGCGGTGTGTCTAAGTCCCATTCCATACCGTGGGGTCGGGCCGAATGATCCCTTTGCTCTGGTAGGTGTGCAACTGAGACACCGGGGAGACTACCGACCCGTCATTCCACTTTCAGCTCGAGCGGGATGTAAAATATTGGACATCCATCCCTGGATACCTCCTATCTACCTAGCCTACCTAGGTACCAAGGTGAAACCACTCCCTGTCAGCTCAACATCTATACCCTCCATCTCTTGTTCCGTTCCAGTCCTAGAAGATAGGAGAGATGCCGCCGCTGTGTCCCACTCCGCTCGAAAGAATAAAAAGAAACAAAAAATAAGGCTGCAAGCCTTCCCTAACAATGATTCTTCGACGTCGACGTGGGCCTGATTCGAACAGACGCTCCCGAAGGAACAAGATTTCTAGTCTTGCGCATTGGACCACTCTGCCACCACGCCTTGTTAGCTGATGTGAATATTTTGACACAAAACTGGGTTTAATGGCATTCCATTCCTCGAATTCTCGGGGCCATTGTTGAAGGGTCTCTGGGGCTGGGAATGGTCATGTCTAGCACTGAACCAAGCCAGTCAGTCAGTTGGCCCAACAATGCTGTAGACAATACAGCCCCAACTTAAGAATACGAGCAGTATTGACCAACTACTTCTTATTGAGTACTTTAAATTGTCACAATATTTACTCCTACATTTTGAACATTTACATGGATCAACAGATCATCGGTCCAGCACATGCATTATTGGGTATCCACCGTGCAAAGGAAATCGCGCTTTCAAAGGAGTGACCAGCTATCATACAGTTGTTACACATACATATTCTTACATCAAGCCGGTGTCCCTGGTGAGTTAAAGTCCACATTCGGATCAAACTCCACACCGCCCGGCCTCGCCTTGACGATATCCCCCGGGAAAGTCGAATCCTTAAATGCAATCGTCGCGGCGCCAAAATCATGAGCAAATAGACGATCCCGAATTCCGGAAGGAAACCCATTATACGAAACCAGCGCGCCGCGGAACCAGACACCCTTGTGGTTTTCAATCCTTTCGTCTGAAGCATCCGCAAAGCGGAAGCAATGCGTGGAAGCGCCGTCTTTGTGGTAAACCATCTTGGGATGGTCACCGTCCCAGCGCACATTGCTGGCCGGACGAATCTCGTAGTTTCCGTGCTGCGAGGCGGCGACATATTGGGCTGCGCCATTCCAAGTCCAGACGGCAATGTGTTCCCAGTCGTGGGTGTGGCCTGGGTCGAAGAAGTTGGGAATGGCTACGTCTTTCTCGAAATAGTACCCGTATAAGTAGATGCACCATCCGTTGGCGTTGCATCGTTGTCGTGAATACACGTTGTTGTTGTCCAAGTCGGAAAGGTCCCGGCAGTTGGAGGCTAGGCCGGTCCAGCTGTGGGGAAGACCCTGGGCGATATTCCCGGCGGCGTCGATGGCTGGGACGTTGTAACACCCGTCAGTGTCAAAATCAAGCGAGGGCTGCCATCGCAGGTCGAGGCCTGTGGCGCGTTGGGGGAGTGCAGCTGGTGGAGAGGGGGTTTGGCGGCGGAAAAGAATGTCGGCGGGGAGACCGGACGCCGGAAGAGCCAAAACCGACGTCAACGGCGAAAACGCCAGGAACGCCGCCAGAAACCTCATGATGGATGCTGCAGCACGTCAAAAAGAATGTCCATCGTGATGGTGTGTTTCTGGGTTCTGCCCGTGAACTTATATTTGGCCCTCCATCTAGTGATCTTGATCAGTTGCTCACATGGGCTGGACGCGTGCTGTATTGGTCAGGGGCAGGTGTTCGCGTGTGGTGGTATTTCCAGTTATGTACTAATTTCCTGATTACAGCAGCCCTTTTGGGCAGCTCATCAGTCAAGAAAACAGGCTGGATGTCCCCCATCCAGGGGCTAGCGTTTACTTGCGAGATGTGCATCGTCATGCGTTGTGGTTGGATGCGACATTCGAGGACGGTCATTTTCCGCAGCGTGGTACTGGCCAATCGCGGGGGACTGCGGGGGGCGTGCCGGTCTGTGCCTGGCGCCAAGAGGAGCCAAGCAATTTGGTCTTGACCGGATGAACATGCCCCTGAAGTTTGAACTGGATGCGATGAGTGAGCGAGACTAATGATTGAAGGCTCCGTTAGTAGTGTCGGTCGTTTTCCTTCGGTCTCGAAACAACATTATCTTTTTTTGGCAGTCACAGAAACCGTGATCCTGCGAGTGGAACAGATGTGGGGGCTTTGCTGCCTGCTGCTGTGGCGGCTGCGGCGGCCAGCGAGGCGCATGGCTTCACGTGCCGGCTAATTCCGGCTTTCGTCTCCCAAAAATTGCGGGCAAAAGCCTCAGCGGGATCATTCAGCTCTCTGCATTTTCACGCAAGCCACGTGCACTCGTCGAGCACCGCGTGCAACCAAACGTCGGCCCGGCCAAAGATGCATCGACAGCATGACGGGCAGCAGCAAGCATGGGGCCGATAGCAGCTCGGTGCTGCCGCCGTCTCTTGGTGGCATCTTACCCGTGATTCCCGACGCGTCGCAGGCGCCCGTTTTCCCCGAAAAAGCCCCCACCAGCAACGCCGCTACCGGTGCATCAGCCGCTGGAATGCGCGCCCTGACCCAGCAGGCTATCGCATTCTACTTCCGCGCCCCGGTCAAGGCCTTCTTCCGCACCCGTGTCGACTACCTTGCCTATGCTCGAGCCCTCCAAGAGCAACAGCATGCTGCCGCGGCCGCGCTGCTCGACCATGCCGCCCTCAAGGATCTCGGCACCCGAAGTCGGGCT
>Ga0247763_1001720_pt1 | contig 12097 bp, 3 predicted proteins | sample UWRJL141409B4_FD_179926 | JGI IMG/M metagenome (GOLD analysis project Ga0247763, IMG submission 179926) | Plant litter microbial communities from Arlington Agricultural Research Station in Wisconsin, United States - UWRJ-L141-409B-4 | ecosystem: Environmental > Terrestrial > Plant litter >...
AGGCTTAGTATAAGGTGTTAAGGCGTACCCAAGTCTACGCAGGTACGTTTGTAAAATCGGTTCCGAAACCAAGTAGGTAACTTAGTACCTCCGGTTATAAAAGCTCTTTACTTATAAAGATATAATTTGCAATTCGCAAAAGGAACAATTTCGTCTTTTCCCCTATTACCGAAGTTATACTTGGATTACCAGGCTGCTACTGCTGTACCAGCTCCAATAACTCCGCAACATAAACGAGCCGCTTTTATATAAAAGCGTTTAGCTTCGTAGCGTAGTTGCAAATATAGTATAGGAGCGTTAGATTTTTAATTCGCGTAAGAATTTGCGATAAATCGTAATTATAACGTAGGCCGATGGCTATACTTTAATTATACTAATTAACTATCTAGTAGTCTCTCTTTACCTCGAGTAAACCGTTAATTATAAAACCAGTTTCTGGTATAAGTTTCCAAGGAGTATAAAACCGGTATAACTAAGTTTTACACTTTAATATACCTCGCTTTAACACCTCCTTAACAAAATACTTTACATACGTAACGGTATAGTAATAAACCTAATAGCGGGAGGCGATAAAGTTAGCCTCGCGCTCAAACTCCCTTAGCAACTATTCCGTATCCTCTATTAGCTCGGGCTTTACTACTATTATCTTCCTACCATACTCCGCTATCTCCTTAGCGAGGGTCTTATTTAGCGTCTCGGTAAATATATTATCTACGAAAATCTTGATCTTCTACCAGTATTCCTCTTTATTTGGATTCGCTATATTACGGATAAAATCTGCAAGCGCTAGGTTACTTTCTAGCTATAGTAGGCCGTATAAATAAAAAGCTCCGCAATCGTTTATCTCTACTATAATATAATAGTAACTAATATTTCCGAAAATAAATAACCGTTTAATATAAACGAAATACTTAAAGAAAAGACTAATTTCGCGGAAGAAGAAAAGTATAAAGCTTAAAAAGTCGTAAATCAAAAGAGTCGCCGCCTATAACGCTATATTTAGTACTTGGAACAGCGCCCTAGCAGCTTCGCCGTTATAGTTCCTATATACTGCAAATTTTACTTTTACCGGGTTATTAATATCGTTAGGATTTACCGTAAACCAAATAGCTACGAGGCTGAATGCGATAATTATTAACCAAATCTTCTTCCGTATATACAAGCAGCTTTCGTTCGATAAAAAATACCAGCTGCTATAAAGCGAAAGCTCTTTCATAATTGCGATAACATTACTATTAGTAATCTTACCCGTCTTAAACATCTCGTCTTGCGTTTTTTAAAAACGCTTAAGTATTAACGTTTAGTAAATTTTATTAACGTACCGAAATACGAACCGTTTCAAGCGGCCTTAAGCAATCCATTAGTTCCGGAACCTTACTAGTATATTAAAAATAAAAAAGGAAAATGCAGGATATTGGGTATAATACCCGCTATACCGCTATAGGACAACCTTAGCCCAAGGTTCCAAAGTTATATCCCGAACTAAAAGATTCGCTAACTCTTCTTCCTCGTTTTATTCCGCTACCTGCGGCCTACCTCAGCTATAAGGAAAGCAACTAAGGAAAATCTTCGGAAAATAATCTGGGGAAAAGGCGTCGGTAAACTTATAACCCCGTAACATACAAATAAATGGCTACTCTAAAGAGCCATAAACCTCCATCAGCCGGGCTTCGCCTATACTATCGTCGTAACTATTATTAAACTAACGTTTTACTTAAAGTACTATACCGATAAACCTTAACTTATCGTACTCTGCGGAAATATACTAATTATTAATCGAAAATATACTAAAGGAGCGCAGCTTAAATATCACCTTAGCTATTTCCGCTACTACACCTCCTCCAAACTAAGAAGTCTAACCTTATCTATAAACCCCAATTCGGCAGCCTTACTATTTAGCCCCTCTACTAGCTACACTATAATATCCTCAACTATCGGAAGAAGAGTAGGAAGGTCCTACCCTTTATCGGTAGGCGGTACGATTTATACTATACGAATACGCTCCTCTATAATCTCCCCTTCCATTATAATACTTTAATATACTATTTTTAGCATATTACTATTATCCTTAAAAACCCAAGTACCCATTTCGTACTTATCGATAATAATATTAACGTATAAATGATTATATAATCGTAACTAACGTAGTACCAATCGAAAAATACCAGGTCGGATACTAAGTAATTTACTTACATTTTAAGGTATAGGCCGCTCCAAACCAATCCAAATTACATATACCTACTCCAATACTAATAATAGTAGATGCGGTAGAATTTAAAAAGCCAGCGACTCCACATTGTTAGGGAACACCGTAATATAACCTGCAACGTACTTTCGGTATATCGAATTAATTTACTAGCTACGCTGGAGGTTAAACTTGGTAATAAACCCGTACGCTATATTAAGAGAAATCAACTTCTCCTTAAGCGGGGTAAGATCTCTTAGCTCCTTTAGGTACTTATACTCATAACCTATAAGTATAATACTCCCTATATAAGCATCCGGAACCCGGCCTTAGTTAAAAGCCGCTCGGTATATGTAACAAATCAGCACCACAGCCTCACCGTCTTCCTCTAAGAAGTATCTCCAACATCCCAATACGCCCGCTATAATAGGCTAAATCTCGTATAGGATCGCCCTACGCCAATTAACGCAGGCTAGGTCTCGTAGCTTCCTCTAAAGGTAGTAAACCGAATATAACGCTATTTCCATAATCTTTTCGTTATAAAAAGCTTTCAGGAACATCTATACAATTTCAACCTTACGTTATACTAATATAGGGTTATACCAATTACGACGAGCCGAGGCTATTTACTTCTCATAAAATAACTACTTAGCTACTTGGAGCAGTTAATCTAACACCTCCTTTTACCGTACAACCATCTCCGCAATTATTAAATCATGGGAAATTAATAACCCTACCGGTACTATTAACTCGTTTTACCTTAGCCGACGACGTCTTTTACCAAATTTACTATTAGCACTTTAGCGCATTAGCGAAATATTACTATAAACAGTAAATTCTTATACCGGGGTTAACGAATCAAGCTCTTTCCTAATACTCTTAACTCTCTAGCGACGCTGGCTCGTATATTAGGCTAGCTCCTCCTTTTACCAAGCTTCTTCCTCTTAATTATAGCGGTATCTTTCCAACTATTATTTTATCTCCTCGGCCTAAGAATGGTACTCCCTCTCCCGCTTCTACTATTATCTCCTCCTCTCCTCTCTTCGACGACGTCCTTCTTCCAGCTGTAAATAACGCTACTCATATTGGCGGCGGCGATTTTCTTCCTCTCCCAGTTCCAATCTTAGCTACTATTTAACTACATTACGCACCCGCTCTCTTTACTCTACCAACTACCGTCCCCGTACTTCCTATTAAAGTAATATTTACAGTAAAATAGATAATAAGTTAAGATATAATTCAGCTATATTAAAGTATTTACAATAATTAAATATATATACTATAGGTTACTAACCAATTTAATTAGCCGATAATATATTAGCACGATATCGGCTAATTAATACTACATATCGGCAATTAGGTCCAAAGAGTACGAAGAAATCCCCACACTAAAAACTCCCTTTTTAAATACATTTCGGAAAAGATGGTAACGCTAAATCCAAGCACATATTTAAACCACCTTACTCCCTTTTATAATCGCTTAATACTAAGACAAAATTAGTATAACTATTATATATATCCCCATTCGATTAACCCAAACCGGTCCCCTTACCAATAATAAACTACCCGGCTTTTCTACCTAGTTACTTTCGATAAAAGCGTATAAAACGCCCTTACGGAGACTAATAATCTCCAACCCATCGCTATTATACCTATTACGACAAACCGTACCTACTCAACATCGTTAGTACGCCCCTTTAGGAAACCGAGCTCAATAAACGAATCCCCCTTTTTATTAACCATTACAAACGGCATCCAGCGATAAGCTAATACAACTACGTAATGGCAATCCGAAGGCTTACGTAAAATGGCTATTCATCCTTAGTGTTAATATTATAGGGCTAAGGAACGGAATTAATTAATTCGGGTAACGAGTACTGTAACTTACATTACCACCTCGCCAATAAAATCAGTATATTGCAAAGTAATATTCATATATACATATACCAGCCGGCCCTTTTAAAAGCGATTAATCTCCTATACCACCGTCCCTCCTCTCCGAAATTCCATTCCCTTCCACAACTAAACCACAACTACTATAACTTCCTCTCTCGTTTACCCAATACCTCCGCCGCCAAACAAGCGAGCGTAAAAAATAATAGGTACGGACCTCATCGTTACCTACTACTCCAACTTAGCCCAATACAAGATTCTACCGCCCGGTTCCCGCTATACAAATACAGGTAATTTTAAGGCGGGGACCTTCCTTCCCTTTAACCAGCCTATCTTTATTTTTAACCTTTACCCGCATCTCCTTAATACCAAAGAGGGAAAGAGCTCTAGTATTCCTCTCCTACTTTTAATATTTAATACCGGAATACGAATAACAACTTTAAAGGACAACTAAAAGGGGAAATAGTTTACTATCATCGCCCGAGTTTACCCGAATAAACTTACCTTTATCAGTATACACCTGGACGAATAGGAGATAAATAATACTCGGTCCGTTTAGGTTTCGCTAACCTTACCGAGGAATAACGGCCTAACTCCGTACATTATCCCGTCCACCTTAAACTATTAATAATCGTTTATACTTACAATTATATAGTATTATCCCCTACGTTTTTTCCAGTAACGACAATAGCAGCCCGTAACCTACCTTTTCAACATATACGTCCTTCACCAGTCCTATTAATCTTAATACGTTCCATATCAAGGAGGATATCTAACCCGAGGCGCTTACTAAAACCTCGGTATTTATAAAACTAGGCTTATACTTACTGCCAAAAAGCGACCAGCCTCCTCACAAAAGCGTATATATATACCACGTCCTCCTCCTCTTTCCCCTGGAGCAACAACCATAAAGTTCTCTACTCAGCTAAATACAATAAGCTGCAAACCCCTTTCCCAAAGGTTCGTAAATTGTATATAGCGGCTGGATCCTGGGGGTCCTTAACCGTAAGCTTATCCAAAGGCCTTAAGTTATCGACTTAACCACCCGAATCTTAGTCATTCTTCCTAATAATTGGGAATTCATTCGGCAAAGTACCCTATCAGTATACAATATACCTACGTCTATAATATCGAATCCCGTTCCCAAATTACCTATAATACTACAACTAGCGGGCCCTAGTAGCGTCGCAAGTAGAAATCCGTTCTCGTCTCCGAGTCGCGGGAATAAGGGACCTTAGCCGAAAAACGCTAAGTTAGCAACACTAGGTACTACCAAGAATTTATATCGCGAGGTAATTAAACTACTAATCTCTACTGGAAGAGAAAATATAATACAAGGTAATACGATAACTAATATAAACCTAATAATAGTACCGAGTTCAAGTATATCTAATCCCTCCCAAGCCTATTAATTTCGCTAACTATTCATCTAAGTAGCAATATTACAAAATACGACTCCGATATTAAATAATTATTAAACGACCAACTAGCTACTACAAATACTACCCCGATACGTAAGAGGAAGGTACTAAACTCTCCTGGATTAGGTAAAGGCAAGAGGATAATAGTAGGGAAAAGGAGGGCACAGCTATACGATTAGGCACCTTCTATATATTTTTTAAAAATGGTTCATAAAGCCGGCCTATAAAGCCATCTATTTAATACCATCTCCTGACATCACTAGGCCGGCGCCACTACCATTAACCTTAGGTAAAGCGGTATAATTAATTGTATATACTACCCAGTAAAGCCTCTAATATACGTCCCTATAGCACCCCACAACACGATATAACCTACATTTCCTCTTAAAACCCACCTAGGTATAACTTAAGCGCCAAGGGTCCCGATCTTCCGAAATGCCCCTTATCCGTTTTAGCAGCCCAATAAAGAGGCAGGAATCACTCCACTCCATTAACCCTACAATACGGCTCCTCCCCGATATAACGCTACAATGCAATTTCAACTATATCCCTTCTATTTCTATTATTTAACTATCAATCCAAGGCAACTTTCCGAAAAATAATAAGAGCGGTTTAAGGTATTACCGTTAAAATTACGGAGGATACCTTCCCAGAGTTTTACCGTTTAGTAGGATTGCAAATATCGAAAATTCTACTAAAAGAAAAGCAAGCTATATAGGTCTCCGGACTTTAACTTTACGGCTATCGCGCCTAAAAAAAAAAAAAAACCTAACCGCGATTTTTATTAGCTACAACACTTACCAATAAACGCTTAATACGGCTTTATCTAAGGTAACGCGTTTGTAACATCAGCTACTAACCAATATACTAGCGTACTAAAACAACGGTTCTGTAAAAAGGGGAAAGCGTATTTACGCATACTAGCAAAACGTACCAATCACGTACTTTAAACATACGCAATTCGCGCTAGCTATTTAGGCGCCAACGCTAACAAATACCCAATATACGGGGTTGGTGATCTAGCCGGGCAGCACCTCGATTCTTGGAGATAGCAATAATAACAACTACCTTTAAGCTGCAATAACTAAACCTACCGAAATTTGGACTACGCATCTTAATAATCCCTTACGATAAGTAATTTTTATCTATATATAACAACTTACCCTAGTTTCAGCTACTAATCTCCTGGGCCTGCTAAAGCCGTCCGTAACCCCGCGTATCTCGTCGCCTTTTCCAACTATTAAATAATTATACAAGTAGCTACAATAGCTAAGCCCGGTAGGCTTTAAACAATACGCCTCCTGGAACGCAACGATACCAGTAATATCCGTTTAACGGATAATCTTCCCATCAATAAGATTCCACCGTACGCAATACTATTACATATATAGAGTAACGGGGAGGTCGCCTTTAAAGAATTAAAAAATAGTATAGGTAAGAAGAAGGCTAATTACGCCAAAATCAAGTTTTGCGGAAATTAGGTATAACTTAACGGCTTGAAATATTTTTAGGTTGATATATACTATATCGACAAATCTAACGCTACCAAGCTTCAGCATACTCTCAACTCCATATTCCAGTGGTACCGCAATTCGGCCAAATGCTATATTTATCTCGCAAACGTCTCAACCTACTAGTAAGGTACTAATAGTAACCCTAATTGGAAATTGGCTTTTTAAAACTCCAGATAATTTACTTACGGATAGACTTTCCAAGAACTTATTACTCTAATAATCGTTAAATTCTTCTCTATAAAGGGTACGTACCTAGGGGATAAACAATTCCTACGGTATTAAATTCAAAACGCAATTAGTATTCCCCTTAAAGCTCTCCAAGGTAATATATTACCTAATTTTAGTATTAAAGTACGTATATCGTAGGTTAAAAAGCGTAATATAATACGTAAAAAAGATAAGGTATACTCTTTATTTGGTATTTTTAACGTATATATACCCCTTCTTTACGGCAAAGGAGAAAATAAAACATTTAAGCGGCTACGAAAAGAAATCAGCAAGCACAATCGCCACTTAGCTAATTTACATTTAACTAATCTACTTCTTAATAAGAAGCGTATTAAAGACGTAAAGGGTAGATTACTTACCAACGCTTACAACTGGGTTCTTAATTGCTCTAACTTCCAACGGTAACGTAACTAATTAGAGAGTCGCCTTCTCTAAATTAGAAAAAATCCTGGCAAGGGCAAGACTATATTACTCTACGGTATTATTAACAAGCTATAGTAAGTTATTATTATAGATAGATACTATCGCAATTTGGCCTATTTCTTCTTTTAGGCTACCAATTTACATATTAATAACGCTATTACCGTATTACGTAACTTAATCTACCTTTTTACCCAATAGTAATTACGTCTTATCTCCTACGTACGCAAATATACTAACGTAGGTAAATCCTTTACCAACGTAAATACGTAGTTTACCCTTTCCAATATCTTAGGGGGGATACTAAAAGATCCCAACTTAAAGGCAACCTACCTAATTATCGATATCCTAAACGAATATATAAACGATCTGCCGAGACTTCTTAAATTTATCGTAAAAAAATTATCTTTATTTCCTTACGTTAAGTAAATCGTCTCCAGCCGTAACTAGCCGGATATTAAGAAGGATCTTAATACAGCAATACGAAAAGTACGATTATATTTCAAGTTAAACGAAATATTTATCTCTAAAACTATTACTACATACGTTAGGTTTAAGGTACATCAGTTAGCGGAGCGAAATAATTACAAACCTAATTTACGAGACGCTATTTAAAACTATTTATCAGAAAATGTATATAGTACTTTCCTCTAGGTAGCCTTAATATGCTAAAAGCTTGCCAATATCTCCGTATAGAATACTTAAAAGAAATTAACAATATACTTGCCCGGATTTAATGTACTTTATAAACGGATAATAAAGCAAATCGCTAAATCTGATAATACCAAACTTTGCAAAAATATATTAGCCGTTATATCGATTATGCGTAGGCTGATAATATTAAATAAGTTACTAGCTTTTATCAATATACTAGAGGACGCCTCTACTAAGTATAAAGTACTAGTAGAGATTATAAGATTTTATAGCTTTTTTCTAATACTTCGTAAACGTATAATCTCCTTTATTTATTAATTAGCCAAGGACTTCTTACTAGGAAAGGTAAACAATAAGGTATTTCCTTTCGGGATAGAAGATATATACTATACTATATTCTCGCGATTACTACAAGTTATAAATAATACGTTACGCCGCGACATTTACAGCCTTATCGCTCCTAGATCATTTATTAACGATATTAAGCCGCCTAAACCAAACCCGCTAACCGTAATATAATACGTTTGTATCTACTGGGTTGATTATTTCTACGACGCGTAGTCAAGCGATAATACAAAGTACTAAGATGTTTTCGAAGATAGTGGTATTATCGATAACTTTCTCAAAAAGTATTATCTTTACTAGCTAGAAGCTCTCTCTCTTTATAGGAGTATACTAAATAGAATATTATTAATAGCGAAGCTTGAGAGTATTTTTCAGGTTAGCTCCAACCTAGTAATTACTACTTATTTTTCGTTAAGCGGTTCTAATATTAATATAGTAAAGGATTATTACGTTATACTTACTAAGCCTTATTTATAATATGCGCCGATTTATTTTATACTATAAATGGTTAGTTAAGAATCATCCCCTTTAGGTATACGCTTTAGCGCTTATGTTTAGCCTAACCCGTAGTATAATAAAAGGCTTGTTTAAGTAGGAAGAATAGAGGTGGATTACTTCCGAACCAGCTGTAAAAAATAATTGGAATACGTATATGCAGACGTTTAAGGGGTATAGTAATTAGGTTTAATCCGTTGCGTTTTCGCCGGATTTAAAGCTCGTAGTATCCAGGTTATTTAATAAAATTATTAAGATTTGGGATGCGACGACGGGTATATGTATATAGACGCTTAAGGGGTATAGTAATTGCGTTTAGTCTATCGCGTTTTCGCCGGATTTAAAACTTGTGGCGTCTTAGTCCGACGATAAAACCGTTAAGATTTAAGATATAGCGAAGGGTATATATACGCAGACGCTTAAGGGGTATAGCGATTGGGTCCGGTCCGTTGCGTTCTTACCGGATTTAAAACTCGTAGCGTCCGGGTCTGACGATAAGATTATTAAGATCTGGGATACAGCGAAGGGTATATATACGTAAACGCTTAAGAAGTATAGTTATTGGGTCCAATTCGTTACGTTTTTACCGGATTCGAAGCTTGTGGCGTCCGGATCCGACGATAAAACCGTTAAGATCTGGGATACAGCAACGGGTATATATACGTAAATACTTAAGGGGTATAATAGTTGGGTCCAGTCCGTCGCGTTCTCGTTGGATTTAAAAATTGTAACGTCCGGGTCCAGTAATAAAACCGTTAAGATTTGGGATATAGTAACGGGTATATATACGTAAACGCTTAAGGGGTATAATAGTTACGTTAATTTCGTCGCGTTTTCGCTAAACTCGAAGCTTGTAACGTCCGGGTCTAACGACGAAACCGTTAAGATTTAAAATACGACGAAGGGTATATATACACAAACGCTTAAGGGGTATAGTGGTTGGGTTTAATCTATTACGTTTTCGCTAGATTTAAAACTTATGGCGTCCGGGTCTAACGACGAGACCGTTAAAATCTGGGATACGGCGAAGGGTATATATACGTAAACGCTTAAGGGGTATAACGATTGGGTCCGGTCCGTTGCGTTTTCACTAAACTTAAAACTTATAGCGTCCAGGTCCGGCAACAAAACCGTTAAGATCTGGGATACAGCAACGGGTATATATACGTAAACGCTTAAGGGGTATAGCAGTTACGTTAATTCCGTTACGTTCTCGCTAAACTCGAAGCTCGTAACGTCCGGGTTCGACGATAAAACCGTTAAGATCTGGGATACAGCGACGGGTATATATACGTAGATACAAGAAAACGTAAATTACTTAACTTTTATCGCTTCTTAATTAGGCGACGCAAAAACTCCCCTTTAACAAACTTATAATATAAGTTTAGATAATAGGTGGATTATAAGAGGCTCGGAAAACTGGCTGTAGCTACCTTTAGGATTTCGACTAGAAAATTCAGCTATATCCGCTTTAACAATTACCATTGGCTGTTCTTTAGGATAGGTCCTAATTATAACGTTCCCGGTAAATAATTAGTACTTGATCTCTCTTTCTTATTTTTCTATTATAGCGTGCTACAGGAGGGGTTCGGGGGGCTCCTTTAATTTATAGTTGTTATAATATTCCAGAATCTTCTACTATACGCCTTAATTTCGTAATCATTCTAAGCGCATTACCTTAATAATTAGTTATTCCTGTGGCAAGGTATGGCGATAGTATGCACAAACTGTAGTCACCGAATCGAACCAAAGGAAAAGCGGAGCCTTTCGCTAAGATTATCTTTCCAATTAGCTAATCTAAATCGTATACAAGCTTATAGTATCAGAATCGCTTATCGTACGCGTATAGCCAATTACTTGGCATTTTTGCTGATAGAGGCTTAGCGGTAGCTGGAAATAGTATAGCGGATTGCGGGGGGTTATTCGATTACAGGGTGAATTTGCTGGCCTTTATATCTGTATATCTTCGTTTCTCTGGCGAATAACACCAGGACAGTTCCTCCAGGCTTTCTTTAGCGGGCCGCTTGTCGGCACGGTCTCTCCTGTTGAAATTGTTACAGCTAGGAGCGAAATCGGCGTCCGCTCTGCACTCTTTTTATGTGTTTGGGCACGGACCAGCGATACTTGAGGAACATGAAGCTACAGTGTGACGGATGACATCCCGCTTTTTATAATGCTGATGTCTTTGTCAGCAAGTACCATAAAGTAGCCCTAGGTATATCGAGCGACTTGGCGCTTACGTGATTTTCTCACAGTGCAATGACGTATAGCAGGTACTGACTTGCCTTGATCAAGTACGCGACCCCTGCCAGAGTAGGCTTGGCATTTCTCCTTCAGAGTTCAACATGCGCCCATTCAGACAATAGCGTCATGCATTCCGCGCGCTCTCTTTGAACTCCCACCTTACCTTCAGCAAGGTAGTTTCTGCGTGTCGCGCGCCGATGCACGCCAGAGAAATACAGCCAATGAAGATGTCTCGAAATATGCGCGATTGACGCGTGGTGGACAGACGCCACGCGGACAAAACGCCCAACGTGCGGGGTTGGGCAAAGCCGACTTCACGACAACAACAACCGCATTCGACGTCCTCAATCACCGACCGAGATTCACGCTACGCATCTCGACAGCTGCTTACGGTATATACGTCTCTTCTTTCTGGAAGCTGCGCTAGTTTTAGCTGCTAATTAATTGTACCCCAGTCCCGCGTACATTACCCGTCTGGTCGGCTGTCTGCTCGCCATTTCCCACCGCCGAAAACTCGTTTGGATAGCTGCCGAAAGAGCTGAGTCTGGGGGTTTTGTGCAATGCGACTGCTGGAACGCGACGATACCGGCGGGGTCCGGTTGACGGAGGACCTCCCTAATAATAAAATTCCGCCGTATGCGATACTTTCGCACACATGGGGCGACGAAGAGGTCTCCTTCGAGGACCTGATAGACGGC
>Ga0247763_1001721_pt1 | contig 12093 bp, 9 predicted proteins | sample UWRJL141409B4_FD_179926 | JGI IMG/M metagenome (GOLD analysis project Ga0247763, IMG submission 179926) | Plant litter microbial communities from Arlington Agricultural Research Station in Wisconsin, United States - UWRJ-L141-409B-4 | ecosystem: Environmental > Terrestrial > Plant litter >...
TCGATAGCCTCGGAACACTCGCTGTTTGTGAGAACGGACGTTACAGGCTTGAGTCGAAGTGATCGTATGGTGGCGCCAGCGTAAGGGTCGCTAGGTCGCCTCGCGGACGGCTTCTCGGTGGTCCCCTTTCCGTTGACGTTCTTCTCGTCCTCCGGAAGCAGATCGTTGGCGGCCAGCCAGTCGTCATCCGCGAACTTGGAGAGGTATGACCGGATGCTATCAGGCAAGATAACAACCACGACATCACCCTTCCCGAGCCCAAGATCCTTGACCGCGCGGATCATAGCGGCCATGGCACTGCCGGAGCTTCCGCCCACGAGCAGGCCCTCCTCTGCAATGAGACGCCTTGCAAGCTGGAAAGACTCGCGGTCATCTGTCTTGTACCACTTATCTACAATGTCACGGTCAAGAACATCCGGGATGAAGTCGTATCCGATACCCTCCACCTTGTAGGGCTGGTTGGCCTTTTCCTCGTTTAGACTCTCCGGCAGGGCGAGAATACTGCCGAATGGGTCCGCAGCCACAACCTTTACGTTTTGGTCGTGTTTTCGCAGACCCCGCGCCAAGCCCGTGATTGTGCCGCCGGTTCCGGCGCCCGCCACGACTGCTGTGACCTTACCGCCAGTTTGCGCCCAAATCTCCTCTGCAGTGCCGAACTCGTGTGCCAGCGGGTTGTCGGCATTGGTATACTGGTCGAGGATATGCGAGTTGGGGATCTCCTTCAGCAGTCTCCTTGCCACACCAATGTGACTTTCGGGAGAATCCCACGCGGCCTGTGTCGGAGTCCGGATGATCGTAGCACCAAGAGCACGAAGGACGGATACCTTCTCAGCGGACATCTTCTCGGGGAGGGTAATAATAGTCTTGTAACCCTTGATGGCGCCGACCAGGGCCAGGCCGATACCACTTCAATCTCACTGTTAGCAAAGCGGTGAGAGATGTCACAGGGGAAATACCTACGTGTTGCCACTGGTGGGCTCAATCAGAGTGTCGCCAGGCTTGATCCGGCCACTCTTCTCTGCTTCTTCGATCATCCGCAGCGCGATTCGGTCCTTGACGCTTCCACCGGCGTTGAACAATTCGACCTTGGCGTAGACTTCGGCCTCGATGCCAAGCGATTGTGGGATCTTGTTGAGGCGAACCAGCGGCGTGTTGCCGATCAACTCGGTCGCCGACATCTTGACGCTGAGCTTGGGTGCCTCTAGGATCGGTACCAGAGGGCGCGCACTGCCATTGCTGGCGCTGCCGTTGGTGGTCGCCATCTCTTGCTTCTTTTGTCGGGAGGCGAGAGGGGCACTAGCGGTGGTGGGGGAGGGGTAAAAAAAGAAAAGAAATTTAGGAACACTAAATCGCAGCAAGATTTGGTGTTTTCGCGTTGGATCTGAGAATCAATTGGTTGGAATGTAAGAGCAATATATAGGTGAGTAATGAGCGACCGCAAAAAGAGAGCGCAGAGAACCTTCGGCGAAAAGACATGGAATGTGAATGCCGAAGGCCTGCGGGAGGGTGGGATGAGAAATCCGCACCACACCTAAGCAAAAAAGCCGACACTATGCGCCACTTCGCGAAAAGTTGCCGTAATTATGCAGGCCAATGCCCACGTGCGATGCCCCCGCCGCCGTTTTATGCAAGTATTTTCCTCAAACATCGAACGACAAACACGAACATGGGATGAGCCAAGCAACGGGCGGAAAAGATGCTCAAACTTGTGGATTGGAGTCACTAATTAGATAGCGGCTGTCGAGGTTTGCGCGATGCATTTCGCAATACCAGTGGAAGAGACCTGGTCGTCTTTCGCCACAGATTTTCTGTAATCACTCGCGAGAAGTATCCGAATTGCATATCCAAAGTCTGCGATATCCAACCCTCGCCACATCAACCATCGGTTGGGAACAGCCAACATCAACCATCAATCGGAAACGGTGGGAATGGCCCTTTATACAAGAACGGATGTTTTTCCGAATCCCCCAGATTCACCAAAAGACTCACTTCTGTGCCATCCTCGATCGAAACATCAATGCAGGGGTAAATCTTGCCATACTTGAACCGATCAATCTCATTTTCCCTCAGATCAAACTGAGCAGCTGGTGTCGGGTCCGTTGTCAGCAATGTATTCGTCACATGTAGTTGTCAATTGTGACTTAGTTAGGGAGGCGATCTTACCGATATCAATCCGTTCACCTCGCACGGTCAGAAACCCCTCTCCAGTTTCCAGATCGAGACCAACGCCCACAACATCACCAGGCCCAGAGATGGCTGCCTTGGGGTCATTACCGGCGAGAAGACTCCAATCTCCGTTGATGTAGTTGCATCCGTCCTGGCTGCAGTATCCCCAGGATCCTGGTTCTCTTCCTAGCCCTAGGGAAAAGGGCTCGGATGTCCACTTTTCGCCAAACCCAAATGATAACTGGGTAGTCCCCCGGCTGCAAACTGTCAGCGGATACGGTTTGTCAATAAGATCGCCATAGTTATCAAAGCTTGCCTTGAATTGGAGTTACTCGCTGTGATGGCCAAGATCGTAACCTCAAAGTAATAATATCGTGAAGCAGACAAAGGAGGTATTGAGGCCTCGGTTCGAATACAACCATTGGGGATGATTTGGTCTTTAGGTGCCGTGATTCTCAGGACTGGTCATTCATCTCTAGTTAGAAACCTCCTTACCAAACATAACACTAACATGCAACCTACCATGTACGCCGCACGTGTCATGGCCATTGGCCTCGCAGCGTGAGAGTGCCGTTACCTCCTCCAACGCAATACTAGGTAAAACCAGTTTAGACGGCCGATTGAACCCGGGTTTTTTATAGCCCTTGGATAGAAGTGGCTGGACAAGCTTGACGAGCTGCTCGGCAAAAGGAGCAAAGTTGTATGCCCTGGCAACGTCGACACTAGTCCAGTTGTCGTCGTCAAGCCCGCTGGGATCTGCCTTCAGGTCGATCAATCTTTGGAGTGCTTGCTGATTTCCGGTTCGCGCAGCGAGATGGTATGGATGCTGGAGAGACTTCCACATTTCGGTATCTTGCTGGAGCAGCTTATTCAGGTAGAGGCCAAGCAGGAACGTTCTGTCGGGATTGAACTGCGCGTGCAAGTCAATCAGCTCGAGGAGGTCATCCAGTGGAACTACCTTGACATGACCCAAAACAGTCTGGACAACGGCGATAAAGTCCTCCTTGGGCAGTCCAAGTTGGGGATAGAATCGCTTCAGGGCCTGGATTCTGTCTTCGTCGGGAACACGGCTGTGGAGAAGAATGGCATTGATGCAGTCGACAGGCCTTCCATGCATGGCAGTATCCAGCGCTGTGCCAGCATAGCCAGATACAATGTCGATAATGGTTCGTTTATGGTCGAGGAGCATTTTTATGATTTCTGGACTCTCTGCAAACACAGCTGCATGAAGAGCCGTGTTGTTGTCCCATCCCGTTGCTTCGATATTGGGGTCAACGTCCTTGCTATCGTTCCTGTCAGCCTCATGTTGTATCTCCGAGCCTGTTGAAAGAAAACATACCAGTCAAGCAGCGTCTTGACGATTTCGACCTTACCATAGTCACATGCATAGATAAGTGGTGTTTGTCCATCCCTGGGATGGGTAAGGTTGATCCATTCGGGCCACTTCTTGGTGAGAATCTCAATCGACCTTGGGCAATCTCTTTGACATGCCGTGATGAGTAACGAGATATGATCGTGATCTTGCGGGTCCCACTGGTGGTTTGGCAGATTGAGGATAAATACGCCCGCTGCGTCATTGCCCTGTTCCAGACCATGATGTAGGGCAGTTCGCCCGACGCTCTTGGTACGAGGCACGGGCGTCGGGGCGCAACCCTTCTCAACAAGAAACTTTAGCATCGTGCAGTCGGGGTCAAAAAATTCGACGGCATAGTGCATGGCGGTGGCGTTATCGTTGTCCATATCATCCTTCACGGTAGGGTCGAGCTCCAAGATCGTCTTGATGACACCCAGAAGTCCCACACGGCATGCTAACAGGAATGCTGTCGCCCCGAGTTTGTCCTTGGTCTTGAAGCTGGCCTTGAATCCATTCAAACCTTTGATAAGAGACACGGCCAAATCAGTCCTCCGCTTCCGTATAGCCTCGTGCAAGGGTGTGCTGCCATGGATGGAATCCTTGGCGTTGAGATCAAAGCCACGCTTCAACAGCTCCACCACAGCACTTTCATCCATAAAAGCCGCAGCGTAATGCAAATACGTCTTGCCCTCCTTGTCGCTTGAAGAACCCGGCGGTGCCAATCTTGCCAGCTCGAGGAGCAAAGCGCGTTTGTTGTGGGCTTTGTCCATCTTGGTAGGGTCCCCAACATCGCCAATTTCAGTAAGATCCAAGTCTCCCTTGAGCAGGTAATCCCGGGGTGTTCTTCCCGAGTGGTCCTCTTGCTCGGACAGAAGTTTCAGATCTCTCAACAGCCGTTGGGCAATCCAGTGATATCCAAAGCTGGCGGCAATATGGAGTGGTCCCCGACCCCAGACATCTTTGAACTGATGTGGTCGTGATTTCTCCCAGTTGTTCAGAAGCTGTACGACACAGTCATCACTGCCCTTGTTTGTGGCTAAGTGGAGTGGTGTCATGCCGTCGATCCCGGCCGCAGTGACGGCCTTTCTCTTGGCCTCGCCGAGCAGAGTGTTGAGCATGACTTCCATGTTCGTATCCCGGCCTGCCATTGCTGCAATATGGAGTGGGCTTCGCTCGAGGGAGTCAAGGAAGGTATGAATCGGTTGGTCCTTTTTGAATCTTTCAACCGTCTCAAGTAGGGGTTCAAACACGTCTTCGGTATGGGCAAAACATCCAAGATGCTAAACAGTCATAAGTTAGCAAACCGGCCTGACATGAAGGAAACTTGGGAGGAACATACGAGAGGAGTCCAGCCAAATATGTCCACCATAAAAGCCTCCTTTCCTGCAGGTTCAATGTTAGCGCATCCCTCTGATAACCTACAAAGGACACTGCACTTACCATTGGGCCCGAAGCTCTCGATTTTAAGACGCTTAGTCTGCTCCTTGGATTGGTCTTTCATGGGTCCGTCCACCGGGCTCAATAGGATGTGCTTCTTGCTAGACAGCGACTTGTCTCTTTCGCGTTTGATTGTCTGGTACACCAGCTGATGTCCCTTGGAGAAGCCCAGCTTTCGCTCTAAAAATCCCACCTCAATGTCAAGACTTGAGTTAATGAAAGCTCCGGCCACAAGCCGATGAAAGGGAGAATCTGCCTTCAAGAACCTTTCCAGGCTATAGTCTCGCAAGGATTCAAGATTCTTGCCCTTCTTGTTGCCCTTTCGGTAGAACCGGAAAATCTCGAGGAATTGCTCTCTGCGGCCCTGAAGCTCATAGACTGGCGCGAGCTTCGCCACAACCGCAGCGAACTTTGACGAGAGAAGCTTCTTGACAATGCGAACCAGTTCTTGTCGCAGTTCAGCAGGGGCAGTGATATACTCGTCGTACGGCTCACAAGCGATGTAGAGAAAGTCTAGCACTGCCGTGACAACAGCATAGCAAAAGTTCTCCCCCGTGGAAGTACCAATCTTGCTGTCGAGAAGGCGCTTATATGCACGACTAGCCTCCAGCCACGTCGCGCCGCGTTCGGGTTGCGGCATGAGCTTCAGCATCGTGTTGTTTGGCAACAAATCTTTGAAGCTGAGTGCTGGCACCATGCAGAGAAGGATGTCGTTGAAAGATCCAAGGCCGTAGACTTCCATCTGTCTAACCACTTTGGTTAACATCCGGTGCCTCAGCGTTGGGCGATGCCATGTTTCACTGAACTCGTAGACGACAAATCGATGCCGGCCATCAATCTCGACATCATCCTCTCTCGTGGAGAAGCCTTGGCGAAGACAGTCTCTAGACAAATGTTCGGCAATAGTCCACATGAAGCTGGTAAAAAGATGTTGTGCAAGGATCGTTGGGAGATAACCACTGGACGCAATGGCGAGTTCCCGCACAACCTCAGTCGTTGAGGATCTTCTCGCATCCACTGTCATGACGCGACAATTAATGCCTTTGCTAGCAAACGGGCAGGATTCATACAGACTCCATGACAAGTTACCTACCTTCTTGGGGCCGGCCGTTGAAGCCAATAACGAGGTCTACCCCTTTCCTTCTTGCAGGATTGGGGATAAAGCTTTGCTCTAGATGGTCATTTACCAACGACTGTGACACACCACCAGTCGATTGAATTCTTCGAGACACGGCGTTGCGCTCATATACTTGGTCGTGTTCGATATCTGACTCGCCCTCATCATCTGCCTGAAGGTCATCGTCGTCCGGTGCTACAGCGCTGCTTTCGGGGGGGTGGGCCTCTGTGATGAAAGAGAGTTAGCTAAACCAGGATGCCGCATGACAGGGGCGAGTACGGAAGCGTTGCGTACGTTCAGCCAAGATTTCATCCACCCACCACGAAATATCTCGTTTCAGGATGCCATCGCGGAAATCGTCTCCTAGAATCCGACAGAACTTGTACTTCATCCCCTTGCCGGAGTCTGCTCTCCTCCAATCATGCTTCGGATGTCGACCGGCGGTTTTTGGCAGCTCGCTCTCGTCGGCATGCTGAGCTTCGACAGTAGCCATCCACAATGAGAGCACAGCCTCAATCTTTCCCAGGTCTACCTCCCATTGTTTAGGATCTGACTGTGACCTCTTGGCGGATATGGTGAAAGTGTCGATCGCTTCTCCCGATGTGGTTGACACGGGCTTGGCTGCTTCAACAAGCCATTCGAGCCTGTCGAATCGTCTCCCTGCAGGGTTCTCACCAAAAAAGCTGTTGAGAAAATGTTCCACCGATCTTGCAAGCGCCAAGGCACTTGACGATGCGTTCGAATTCCAGTTGCTGAGGTCGCCAAGTCTCTTCCGAACGCGCAGCAGCTGTTGACTGCTTGCCTCTTCAAAGTACCGAGGAGTCTTCGTATCGATGGAATTTGAGCTAACCCCCTTTTCCCCAATCAAAACCCCAGAAAGAGTCTTATCTTGGTCAGAACCATCTGGGTTCATAGATGCCAGAGCTGCATCAACCTCCTTTGGCAAACGGAACAAAAACGGTGCAGTCTGTCCGGGCCGTGGAGTTTTGACTCTCCATCTGTAGGATAGCTTGGGTGGAGTAGCCTCTTGGATATACTGCTGGTTTTCCGGGCTGATATAGTGAAAATTCCGAAACTCCGGACAGAATGTGATATGCGTGGCCAGAAAGTCCAGCTCGTATCCGGCCAACGCAAGCGAGTGGCCGGGAATCCTCCCCAATCGTCTCCGGATCAAAGCCCGTACGAGAGCCATGAGAAAAATGGCAGCAAGTTGCGCGATGGAACAGGGATAAGCAAGCCCGCGAAGGCCGATGAACTGTGCGATGAAGCCACTGGCCGCCGAAAAAACGCCAACCAAGGTAAGAAGCTCCCAAGTCACGCTCTTGTTGGGATTTTCGGATGTCCTGGAATCTGGTATCGACTCCATTGAGGACCTCGGCGAGCCTTTTCCGGGACCGGCGATCTTGTCTCTTACATCCTCCTTGCGACTGGATGTCATTACATATCGTTTAGGTCCGGCTAGAATTGCAAACGGTTTGAAGGATTGGTCGCTGACAGTCTGGCCTTGCTGAAGCCATATGAGACGCGGGTAAATGAGAAGCTTGTCACCAGCAGCAGTGGCGCGTCCATCGCTTGATTCAGGGACCCTCCACTTCTTCTCTGTCGTTGACTGTTCGATCGCGAGAGAGCAGAGACCCATCCCAAACGCAAGCAGGAGAGATCCAATGAGATAGGCGGGAAACCCGTGCTCTTTTGGTTCAAAATCGGTTGCATTCCTCGTTTCTTCGTGAAATACCGTGATCGCAGCGATCGCAAGCAAACCAAGCTGAAGAATCACGGCAGCCACGGCGGCAAGGAACAGTTCGTGTCGCTTCCGCATCCATGTGTTCTCGAAATGGTCGGATGAAAGGTTGAGCTGAAGATTGGGCGGGCCTGGTGGATCAAAGTGTATCCCTTTTCGAGATTCAGGGGACTCAATGTCCATCTTCGACCCAAGGAACCTACCGCCAGGGAGGAGCCCACTGAATCGACGAAGATAGCCTCGCACAAGCTCATAGCTATGGCTGTGAAAATCTGTTGTCACTCGGATTAATCGCTGCCCACGCAAAGTTGCTGTTGCGGGAGAACCAACCAACGCATTCCAGAAGCTGTTCCTTTCTCTCGCTCCCCGTGCCGGACATTTCTTCATCTCCCGTAGCCGACCGGAGCGAGTGGATGCCCAATGACCTGTCAGAGGGCATGACGATAGTTCTTGACCGCGGGCCGCCTCGCTTGTCGATTTCCTTAAACTGTCCCTCCAACTCTTCGTATCGGCCCGGGAAAACAAGAAACTGGGCTATCATGGGCTTCCCGGTGGCCCTGACAATTGCTTTCCCGTTGAAAAGTTCGCAGACCTCACCGGACGTTGAGGACATCAGTTCAATCTCGGCCAGGGCTCTGTTTTCCCTGGCTCTTCCGATAAAAGATCTGGCGATCCGGGGTCCTGACACTCGGATTGCACCGGTGATCATGGCGAGGATGCCGAGCGGCACCATTGCGAAAACCAGATGATCGATCCACGTCAAACTCTCGCTGGCAAACTGGGTCGCGAATTGCTCTCCGAAGAGGGCAAGAATGCTATTTACAACGGTCAATACACAGGCGTCGGAGGAGTTGACGTAGTCGGCTTACGGAATGATATCTGAAAAGATATCCAAGGCAAACTCGGCCTCGCCATCTCCGCGACTTTTCTCTCCATGAGCCCCTTCATCGGTGCCATTCTGTTGTTGGGCGGTAACGACGACGGCGAGAAAGGGAATTAGGATTGCAAGGCCAAGAACCTTCTGCAGCGCCCCCGCAGACGACATCTTTCTGCTGGGTCATGGACCTGACGCGATGCGAAATTCAAAGAGACAAATCTCCGACTTGATTTCTCTCGACAAATTTTTCTAGACAAACGGAATTAAACAAATCCCGGGCGACAACAACAACGAAAACATCAAGCCATCGGATGGGATAGACGGCAGCGGCTAGGGTCGCGTGGACTGCATGCTGCAGGCGCGTTCCTGATCCTTCAGGTCCTGCCCAGACTCCATGCTCTCTGCCTATTCCAGAGGACGTTGGAGACGACAGAGCAATTTGGGGGCCAAATTTCCAGCCCTTTTGACGGTTGCATTTGCACAAGAACCGTGCTTCGCTTTTCAGGAATATTATTGGGTAACGAAGCTCCAGGATTGCGTGAAGCTGGTCTGGATAACTAGGGGAGATTTCCAGCTGGCCATGGCGTCCGTTCGCTTGCTCTAGCTGGAGACCAGCCTTCACATTCCAACGATCCTTGAATCCCGCTGGATGAATGGAGGAAGACGTATCAGACGATGTTGGACGTCTCGATGAACCCAAGATGCTCGAACTAGGTTGTTCGAACTATGCTTGCTCTGTTTATGCCTTGAGAACCAGATTCACCGCACGAAACCTATTCAATTCGAGATCGTTACTCGGGGACTAAGACTGGGAAAGATGAGGCAAAAATATGAAAATCATGTACACATTGAAAGCACTAAAGGTCGGACTTTAACAAGGACAGGACTCTGGGATGCCAGGCTCACCAGTGTACGGTGCAGTCGCCGCTTCCTTTGAATGTCAATGACGCAATGGCAGTTCTGATTACGTCCTGATCACAGTATGTGCGGCAGAGCATTTCGGTTGTCCCCTTTGGCTTGCTGTCGAATATTGGATTGACATTAAAACAAACTCGAGCTGACTTTGTTGTGGTTTGGGTGTTTACGTGAGCGCTATCCGTCACGATTGGCTTTGTGCGCCGCGGCCGCTCGCAGCACGCGATGCACGGCGGGCATCAGTGACGTCATTACCTTCCCCGAACCCCAACGTGTTTCTGACCGGAAAGACCCCGCGCTCAACAAGGAACATCACAGAGCGATCTAAAAAAATTTCTAGACACACAAGTCCCGACAGTTGCGCATCATGGGCCGACAAGAGAAAATCGCACGTTCTGTTGTCCGCGCTATCACAAGCTCGAACGGCTTGGACCACCGACCACGGAATCCCTTGGCGTGGATCCTGGCTTGCTTTTCTCTCTTTTTCTCCTTTTATCAGCTTGCTCTTAGGAAGATTCGCCCAGCCGACTTTGCCAACCTGCGGCGGAACCACTGGGCTCTCAGCGACGACGAATACACAGGATCATTCCAACAACCTGGCGATGATGTGAACCAGGGGCAGGCCTTGGAGGCCATAGGTGACATGGGCTTCTCCGGTTCTGTGAGCGGATACACATGCCTTGCAATAATGCTATATCCTTACTGACCAATCTACCACAGACGTTCTACTCTACCGCGGACCAGAAATACCTCGTCAAGTCGGTTCCTCGCCATTCCGAGCACTCCTTCTTCCGGGAAGACCTCCTCACTCCATACGTCCAGTACATGGCCACACATCCGAGATCGCTCCTCGTTCGTATCTGCGACTTTTTGGGATCATCCCGAGGATCGCTGGGGCGTATTCTCAGACTTGCCGCCTCGCACCACATTGTCATGGAGAACATCATGTACGGTCGCCAGCTGGCAAAGGAACGGGGAGAGGCCGATTGGGAGGACTGGGATCTGAAGCCCACGTCGTACTTTTATCCGGAGAGGGATATTGCGGACGGTGCACTTACAAGCGAAGCGACCAAAAGCCAACTCGCCGACGAGTTCCATGACAAGATCATCCTCACTCGTGAACAAGCCGACAGCTTCTTTGCCAGTTTGGAGGACGATACCAGGCTACTGGCCGAGCACAACGCAGTGGACTATTCGCTATTTCTTGTCCGTATAAAGACTCCTGACCGGAATTCGGATCCTGGCTCTTCGGATATGGTTCCAACAGCTCCTCCGTCAGTGCCGCCTTCACCCCCTTCTTGGCGGACCGGCATAGCATCGGCGGATGGGAAGTATATCTTCCGCGGTGCCATTCTAGACTTTTTCTGGGCCAAGCACAAGATTCAACCACGTCTCATGACATTGCTCATCACGCTCTGGAACCTCCTTATCAGCAAGCATGGCCACATGAGCATCACTACCACACCTGAGGAATATCGCCAGAGGTTTATGAAGATGTGTAGGGGGATTGTCAAGGTCAGGGATGATGAGGAGGCGCAATGATACAGTTCATGTTGAATTATACCCTAATTTGTCCTTTCCCAGCGTGGGCCAGGAGAGTCAGAGCTCGATTCCCGGTACCCGAATAATACCAATTTTTTTCTTCTTTCTTTTCCCTTTCTTCCTGTTTCATTTTCTGGCATGTCTTTTTTCTCTCATGTCGCTTTTCTTCGCAACTTTTACATGTCCATCACAGCCATGTGAATCTCTCCCGCCACGGTTCTGGACCTGCAGTCCTGGAGCTAATAACCCTTCCATCACGTTTATCGAAGCTTCACCCCTTCTCCCGTCCTTCAAGCGACGAGATCCTGCTCAATGTTGTCCCCCGTGCTCCCGCAGGACATTCTCCGAGCCGCGTTAGAGAACCAAGTCAGTCAGTCATAGGAAGGAACCAGAACATCTCGCACCAAGGATCCGATTGCTATGCCGCCAGAGCAACCAGCCAATGTGCATTAGGTCTCGAATACTCAATGCGGTCATCATGCTCCTCTTCGTATCATCACTAGATGTTGGTGATGGCAGCAGCATTTTGTGATCTGATCACTACCAAGCAAACTAGCCGACATTTTTGTTCAGTCCTTTTTGAATCCTGCGACGTTTTCGCAGATCGCTATAGGTTCCTTTTCGCCAGGCCAAGCAACATCACTTGTGTTTTTGCGAGAAATCTCGCACTTTCCCAAACAGTAGGAATTAGTTTCAATCCCATCCATAAAAGGTTTTTTTTCCTTGACATAAAGTCAAAGTGAGCTATCATGTGTGTGTCCGTGTATGTGGTCGGGCCTTCGCTTGGTGTGTCTCCACGAGGTAGCTAGTTCTACTCCGAAGAACAAGACCGAGAGCGAGCGAGCGCGCCGGCCAGTAACCTCGGGAATGCATGCGTGCATGGATGCATCCCCCCCCCCCCCCCCCCCCAACCCCCCCCCCCCCCCCCCTCCCCCTCGCGGCCC
>Ga0247763_1001723_pt1 | contig 12086 bp, 8 predicted proteins | sample UWRJL141409B4_FD_179926 | JGI IMG/M metagenome (GOLD analysis project Ga0247763, IMG submission 179926) | Plant litter microbial communities from Arlington Agricultural Research Station in Wisconsin, United States - UWRJ-L141-409B-4 | ecosystem: Environmental > Terrestrial > Plant litter >...
GTCAACAAGTCAGATTAAGTCATATGTCCACAACGTTGCTAATATCCACCCCCCTAAATCCAATATATTTTATTTGCAGATTAGTTTCCCACGTTGAATCCAACAACAACCTTCAACCTTCCAACCCATACTCTGTCAAATCCCCCCTTTATCTCCAACTCTATCCCGAGACTTAGTTCTGCACCAACAGACCCGCCACAACGCCCCCAATGATCCCTCCCACTTGAACTCCAATATGTCCTGCCGCTGCAGTGGCCGGGGGGTTCGCCGCACCCGTAGTCCTGGATGCGGATCCCGTTGTCTTCGCCGGTTCCGTCTTACTCTCCGAGGCAGAGGGAGAGCTAGTCTGAACTCCCGAGATAGGCGTCTTCCGAACCTCCACCGTCGGCCAAGGGTAGAAAATCGAAGTCGAAGTGACCGTCTGCGTGTTTCCTCCGATAACCGTCGTCACCGTCACGACTTGGTCAAACACTCGCTCCGTTTGCGTGAGGACGCACTGCGTGGGGTTCTTGGCATCGCAGGCGTGCGCGGCGTAGCAGCATCCTCCTTTTTGAGTGTCAGCTTTGTAATTGCAGTCTTGCTGGGGAATAGTCTAGTAGGGAACAGTCTAGTGGGGGACAGTCTTGCTGGGGAACAACCTTGCTGGGAGGACAGACTTAATGTGGTAGGGGGGAACAGTCTATGTAGTACACAAGGAAAGAGAGGGAGGGAGAGAAAAGACAAGCTTACCACCAACAGACTGCGGACACAGATGATGGGCCGGAACACCCGGACACGCCGTAGTCGTCGGCTTAGCGGTAGCCGTCGGGGCTCCCGTATAAGCGCATTCGGTTGCGAGACACGAGTAGCCCGTGGGACAGCATCCGTACCCCTTTGTCGTAGTTCCTGTTGTGCACGACGCGAAGCCCTGGAGACCGCATGCCGATTGGGCGAGAGCGGCGGGGACGAGCGAGAGCGCGATGAGAGCAACACCGTACATTTTGGCTTTGGGTACTGAATGCGTTGAATGTGGATGTTGGGATGGATGAATGTGGTGGAGATGGAAAAGTCAAATGAATCAAAATTTGAACTGGAAATGCACGAGTTAATGTGCTTGGACTGAAAAAGTAAACAATGTTCCCCAGTTATACTCTGCCAACCCCAAAAACTGCCTGACCCTTAACTCAAAAGAGGTTGGGCGACCATCCAAAGGATTCTGCCCCTACCCCAGAAATTAACCAGCTGGCGCTGGCACCGCCAAGACCCGGGCTGTGCCACAACCTCGGTAGCAACCGCCAATGACACTAAGCAAGTGTCGGACCACTCCTTGATTCAAGGTGATTCAAAAGCTAACTAACGTTCCAAGCGCGCATGAACTCGGTGGAATACACGGGTCAATACACGGGCTTGGCATGGTTACACAGACCAGACCAGAGTTAACCCCGCACGTTTTGTTTTGTTTTGGGGGGCGGGGGGGGAACCTGGGCGGCCTCCCGATGGTAGTCTAAGTTGGTCTACTACCATATTTGACTTGAAGACGGGACGAGCTAACCACGGCTCGGTTCGAATGATTTTTGTAAGGTTTAACTTGGGTCGTTGCAGGTAAAGTGATGAAAGTGTCTGGTACAGACGGTAAGGATTCCAGTATGCTCGCTAGTTGGTTGATTCAGGGAATGCACCTTGTCCCATGAAAAAGTAACTACCTACCTGGGTAGGCAATCAGTCTGTGTGTCTCCCCGTTGGTATTGGTACGGAAAAGCGGGAGAGATTAATGACGGCACTCGGACCGTTACATTTCCTGCGGCTGAAATCATATGGCCTCATCCGCCTCAAGCTCAAGCTCAAGTTCACAGTCACAGCCATGCTTGTTGACGTACTCGCTGGCGGCGTCCCAAGACCATTTCAGCCCGACATGGGTATGAACGCCAGGCGCAAAGACGGAAGAGTATAGCACTGCTCGAAGCGAGGCACGAATGCACTTTACTACCTACTTAACTTCGTAGCGGGGCTTATGATAAGTTGGTAGAGAGCTCTACTTCCACCCAAAGGACTTTGCAGGTCATCAACTCGCACAGCTGTATCAATACTCTCAGCGCAATCATGTCGACGCAGCGCGAAAGCTGAAGCGGAAGTGCAAGTGTCAAGAGTTGAGGCTCGAACATAAAATGTCAGAGAAATGCGCACCTCCCGAGTCTGATGCAACCAGCAGCACTCCAAACTCACGAGAAGCAAAACGCGTCATTGACGCGCAAGCCACACCATTTCGAATTAGGTCCGGAACATCGATCGGGACGGTAACAAGAAAATTCAGCTTCCTTATCTGGTGCGCTGTGCCACACTCGGCGACGGCATCCAGTCCAGTCCAGTCCAGTCCGTCCTAGGCTATACATAAAGGGGCTTTGCCGATACTTTTGCTCCTCTGGTCCTTGGCGACCCGGATTCGATTCGATAATTCAAGTTGAAGATGAGGTTGACAACATCGTCCCCTCTTCAATGTTCGTCGAGAGTGTCATCGGGTCAGTGCAATGCATGTTAGTTTCTCTGGGAACAGAATGGACAAACGACCCAATTGGGAATACGAACCCTGGTCTCTGCCCGCTGCTACTACAGGGGCTTTGCAAGGTAGGTACGCAATACGAGCCGTGGCTAGCGCGCAGTTTTAACGGAACGGACGCATCGCGACGGGGCGTTTTCCTTGGCGTTACTACGTAGCGGACCGTCCACCGTCTAGCGCAGTGAATAGACCCATAGTTGAGAGTGCTTTGCGCCTCTAGTGCCTTTCTGCTGGGTCTGTCTGCCTTGTGAGAGCAATTCGTAAAGGAAATAATTTTGTCCCTTTTTTTTTTTTTCCTTCCTCCATCTTGGGCTCACAGAGTCCGTCGTTGGTCAGTGTTAAGTACTCCAGTCTGTAATCCAGCCACCTATTGTACATATGGACCACTTTCAACGACGATTCCCCCTCTTCCAGACGTGTCCCGCAACTGGTCCGGCAGCTGGTCAAGCTCGGCTTGTAGCTCATCATCGCTGGCCCCCCGCGAGGCACTATCAAAGTCGATGAGGGTTGCCTTTTCGTCATAAATAAGAAAGTTATGCTTATTGGTATCCCCATGCTTGATCCCCAAATTGTGCAGCCTTGACAAAGCTGAGTGGCAAACGGCAAAGTCCTCAGGTGTGGCATGGCGGCAGTCAGAGATGCGGGAAATGAGAAACCCAATAACCCTCCCTTCCTCGGTCAAGTGGCCGAGAAAAGCCGGACCGATCTGCTGGCCTTCTATCCATTCGTACGCCGTCGTCTCCGCTTCCAGCTGAGGCACTTCCTACTCAAACCGGGCGAATTTAGCGACAACTGTACAGCTAAAGCCAGGATAGGCAACCTCGTAGACGTTGGACCGTAGTTTTTGTACCTCGCGAAGCTCTAGGTGGTCGACTCGGGTGGGATGCCAGGTCGTCGTGATTCCCGGCAAATGTGTTTTGGAGACGGCAGAAAAGTGAATGTCCCCGGTCTTGGGATTTCGGGAGATGCGACCCTTATTCCAATCGCCAGGGGGAAGAGGCGGCATCAAGGAGACGAGAGAAGGCTCGAAACACATGTCGTCGCTATCATACAGACCAGCATCGATGGTAATGTATTTGACAAATTTGTCGTCGATAAGGATACGGAACTCACTTTCATCTTCTGGGTCAACGCTTGCCTGAAGTAGCCGAATTTTCGGGACATGGTCCGCCATTGTTAGGAGGAGATTTAGCTGATCTCGGGCTGAAATTAGGGGAGACCAGGTGTGATGGTTGAGATTCAGACGAGGATAGGGTAAGTTAGATGGTGAAGTTGGTGCATCAGCGATTGCTCTTCTATCCTCACATGCAATGTTCTGCGTCGTTTAGGAGGGCGCAGGTTTGGCGGTGAGCAACCCAGTCGTTGGCAGGTCATGTCTTGTTTAGCCGAGGTAGGCCCGATAGACGTCTGCTAAATGAGAGTGAGCAACTATAAGCCAGTCTCCTACAAAATTACTATTATATACGACTATGCCCACTGGAAAACTCGTGATGTCGAATTGCGGTTAGACCTAGGATGAAGGAGGCAGTGAGGAACGGCAGGTTGGTAGTATTTGACCTTGACCAGCTCCACGCAGCCTAGTGCACCAAGTGATTGCTTCCGATTCTTTTCCCAAATTCAGCACAGATGATGCTCTCTATCTTGAATATTTCCAACCTCTTTTAGATGGTCATGGAACGAGGCAGCCGTGAATTTCCGTCTGTAATGAAGAGGTCGTCGGCAGCACTTCTCACACCCAACGCAGTGAAAACCCCATTCCACCTCTTGCAATGACCTGTTCAACCACGGTACATTGACGATGGCCACAAATCGAAATGGATTTCCCGACTTTCCATCAAAGGGATCTGAAGTTGTTGGCTGTCGCATGCGACATGTGATGGATGCTGCTGCTGCTGCTGATACCCTTGCGTTGTATGCCTGAAGCTTCTGGGCCTCCATGTCGGCCACGTATTTTTGCATGGCCCTTAACGACCCGTGAAGTGAAATGCCGGCATCAAGAGCGGATTCATAATCGACAAGGACAGACGGAGCACCGACCCTCTTCTCGTTTGGCGAGTAGATGCCACATATGACCCTCATGCGAGGCAATGTGTTGATGATGCGGCTATCCAGTCCAAACTTGCGGCTAGCACGTCTAGGTGACAGTGGCAGATATAGCCTGTCCTGCGACAAACAGAGGAAGCAAACCCGTTTGCAGGTGAGAAGATAGAGGTAACCGCCAAAGTCGCCACACTGTTCGCATCCTGGCGTACACAGTTTCTCGTATATAGCTCTACAGGTAATCCACCTGCCGGTTTCGATGCTTAGGACGCCGCGTAGTGCATTCAGCGCATATGTGTTGACAGCTCTGTATTGGGGCAGGGAGTTCACCAAGTCTATGGCGCGTCTGTTGATGCATCGAAAGTCGGTGAGGGTGCGCAAGTCAAGTTGGGATAGAATCTCGTGCAGCAGTTCGAGAGGGAGAGCATCGAGGACACCCAGATTCGTTCTCGGTGGTAGTCGTAGGCACTCGACTTGGGGCTGAGATTTGGTGGATGGTAGGTTGCTGTCTAGGGTGTGATCGTCGAGATTTAGACGAGGATAAGTTAGACCGTCAAGTTGGTGCATCAGTGATTGCTCTTTCATCCTGAATGTTCTGCGTCGTAAAAGAAGAGGGCGCAGGTTTAGCGCCTTGACCAACGCGAAATTACTCCTGTCGCGTGAGCAACACGTCAAGTATTGTTTAGCCGAGGTAAGCCCGACAGACATCCGCTAGATAGGAGGGAGCAACTATACGCCAGTCTCCAGCGGATTACTGTCACATACGACCATACCCACTGGAAGGATGGTAAACCCGCTTCCACATAAGTGGGGCTCTAGGTCGGCCTGGTACAGCGGGCTCCGGTGCACTTGGGCTTCCAACAACCGGTTTCAGGTTCGAATTGAGACTACTTCAAAACCTTGGCTCGCAAGAACCAAAAAAATACAAGCAATAGTTTTGTGATTCTGAGGACGAATATCGCTGTCGCAAAGACCTAGACAGACATCAAATGCGCAATTTGGTAGCAGGAGATGCACGTCCACGAGCAGCCTCTAGCTCTGCAAAACACACTCGTACTCCTTAACCCAACCGCGGATCAGCGGGAGCCTGGTATCCAGATGCGACGAGAAAACCAACTTTGAGGACATTCCGGGTCATGCAGTACGCCAAGGTAACTCCATTCCTGGAAGAGAACGTAACATGAAGTTCCTGACCACGGCGGATATCTCAGACGGCCTTCTCGAGCGGCGGCGTCTGTTGCTAATAGGCTCGAGTACAATAAACTGGATGAAGCGAAAAGAAAAAGCGGAAATTTCTTTCAATTTCCTCATTCCACCTGTATCTTACTTAAGTAGGCAGCGTTGAACAAAGCTGGTGATAATTCATCCTTCACCCGCGATACTCTCACCCTCGGGCCTCCGCCTCGTCCATCCTCGTGCTCGTATCCAATCTTTGATACCCTGGAGGGCTGTGACGACAAACGGACGCAAACGCTCATAGACAACTTTCGACTCACTGAATAGGTCGCCAGAAATGCGAAGTCCCGCTAGCCACATTGACTGGACCAACTCAGAGATGGGTTTGACAATGGCTTGTAGGATGTCAGAGATGCCAGGCCAGGTTGATGGGTGGCCCATTGCATGTATGGTAACGTAGGAATTGACCTTTCTCCAGTCCGAAATCCCGTTATCGATACAAACCCCCATGACTCGGTAGTAGGCAAGCGGGTGACTCCTAGTGAGAAGCAGGTTCCCAGCGCCGCCAGCCTCGACATAGCCATAGCCTCTCAAGATGGCCGGGAGCCCGTGGCTGAAGTTTCCGTCCACCAAAGCCCTCCCCTTAGGCCACATGAGCATCTTCTCGTCGACTGGTCTGCCCGGCGGGGTGCTCATGCACAGGAGAGCATGTTTTCTGTGGGCGTCAGCGCTGCCCTCGAGCGCGATCAAGCGGAACCTCTGTTCTCGCCCCTGCTCTGCCTCTTCCACCTGGACAAGGCCGAGCCCGTCGGTCAAGGTAATTCTGCCGTCGTCATCACGGGTCGCCGACCTAGCGCCGAGGGAGCTCCCTCGTACTGCTGTGATGGCTTCGAACAACATGCAGAATGGCGCTACCACTTGGCAGCCACAATTCATGCGCATCACGCATTCGAGCCTCTTGGTAGTGTCGTTGCACAGACGAGATTTGCATTTGGTGATGGCCGCCATGTTGTAGTGGGCGGATTCGTTATGGACGCGGAAGTGGCTGGCGGTTGCCAGGTAGGTTCCGCTGACGCACCGGTCGACCCAGTCCACCGGCCTTGCGTTGGCATCGGTCGGCTTCCAGACCGGCCCGAGGCCGTCAAACAGCCTTCTGCGATATTCTCCAATGTCGTATCCGGGGTCCAGGAGGCGTCCGAGGATTGTTCCGCAACGAACTAGGAACCGGCCCGTCTCGTCTTCTGTTACATCTTTGCATCGGTCAGGCTCCTGGATAACAATGCCACTGCTGCCGGCCCAGGATCCGGTCGACTTCCCGCAGTTGCAGCCCCGAAAGAAGAAGCGGAAGTCGTGGTCGCTGCCGCCGCCGCCGCCCCCGTCGGTATCCCTCTCAGCGACGCGCCGCACCGTGACGTCCACGTACGGCCGCGGGGACCCCCAGAAGATGGTGGTGGCGTTCGAAACGACCAGTTTTTTATTCCCTCTGGTATCCAAGATCCCGAGGTTGACGACGCCGGCGAAGCAGTCAGTTGTCGGCCTTCCGTCCTCCGCCACGACTGGGATCCAGTCCCACCCCGGCTCCGTTTGCCCCTTGCCGCTCAGCACCAGCCGAGTCCACGCGTGTCCCGTGCGTTTAGACAGCCGCCAGAAGAACTCAAAAGTCATTACGTTCATGTTTCCCTGCATGCACTCCTCGATCTCGCCCGCGCTAAAAAGCCCGTTGAAGATGCCGAGCAGCCCCCGGAAGACATCCTTCTGTTCCGTGCACTCCCGGGGCACAATGGACACGGCCGAAAAGATGTTGCTTACGCCCCCGGGGTTGCCCACCCACCACGACGGGCCGCCCGTGATGATATCGGTGCGTGCGTTGTGGATACCCTGGATCCGCGCCTGCAGGCTGATCAGGTACAACTTGTGTACGTGAATGACGGCCAAGACGGCATTGACGGCATCCGTCTTGTGCACGCGCGAAGTCTCTATCCAGCGCTGCAGCTTCTCGGCTTTATCCCTGGCGTCGGTCGCTAGGTTGAACCAGTCCTCGAGGCCGCCAATGCTGGACACTTTTGAAGCGCTGACACTCCACATGCAGATCTGCTTGCCGAGGAGAATCTCCTGGAAAGTCCATACCCGGCTAAAGTACTTGTTCTCGAATAGGGATGTAATGTGATCGATGCACGTCGCGTAGCAGTTGATCAGGCCGGGTTCGACGGCTGCAGACTCGACCGTCGACCGGTCCAAGGGGAACGCCCATGGCTCTTCGGCCCAACTCCTCAACTTCTTAGTCGTGTCGTCCGTCAGCGCCTTCGACTCGAGCACAATGGACGCGCCGGCCACGCTCGCGATCACGTGGTCGACGAGTGCCAGGTCGTCGACAATCCCCTGGGGATGCCATGCCCGCTCCATGTCGATCAGAATGTGGCACCGCTTTGCCTTTTGGTAGTAGTCGTACATGTTCGCAACCTCTTTCGCCGTGTCCGCCTTGTCAGCGGCATTGATGCATACGCAGTCGGCCCACATATATCTGATCCCCTCGTCGCGCATCAGGCGTTTGATGTCGTCGAGCTTTGCCGGGGGAATCTTCACTTTCCACTTGACGCCCCTAATATTGCAGTCGTATTCGGATACTGGATCACCCCATCGGTACGACACAATGTCGAAGCCCCCAACCTTGTCGCTGTGCGAAGGGTCTTGGGTGTCGAAGACAAAATAATGACCATTGATGAGCCCCAGAAGCCGCGTGGGGACGGCTGTCGCCATGGTGGAGATGCACAAGTCGAGAGAGGATTAGGGGATTGGAGCACAGAAGTTCAGGGCGAGCGATGGTCTTTTGTTCAATATTTGCATTATTTGATAAAAGGTTAGTTCCCATCTCTAGGTCCGTTGAAGCCGTGGGAGGTTCTGTTGCTCTTATAAATACGCTCAAGCCAAGAAGAATCTCCGAAGCAACCAAATAAATATGCTGGAATGGAGGCAGCCTAGATGGACCACGACGGAGAGTCTGAATGGTCGGGCCGACTCCCTGTCAAGTCAGCTGCAAAGTCATAACCGTCCAGCCTCGTTTGTGCGAAGCATGAATAAATAAATAAATAATCGACCTCTGGTATTGGCAATGATCTCTCGCGCGCAGGGAAACGGGCACGTCGGCTGCCTTGCATCTTGCATCTTACGCGTACTATTTGAGGGGAAGAGGGTGATAGCTTAGCCTGACCATTGGACTGGCTTGGGGCGATAGTAGCCTATAGATCTTGACTGCAGTGCCGTTACCAATCATTTCTCCCCAACTGTGATGGCTGAGCTGCAGGCAGAAGAAACATGAGTACTGGATTTGCGATTTTATTGAGCAGTCGCAAGCTGTTGTGAGACACGACAACGAAGCTGACCGAGACCCCGCCCCGAAGAAGCTCCGTGTCGTAACGCGTTGGCATTGGGTCAGATGTCTTGTCGCAAAAGGTAAACAATGAACCAAGTGATATTTTTGTTTGTTGCATCATGCGGGGAAGGGTTTTGCGTTGTACATGAGTAACTGGTTGGAGGCTACACACTTTGTCCTGATGCCGATCAGTCTTAGAGCCCACATGTTGCAAGCCACACCCGAGAGAGGCAGCGAAACAGCTGCTGACAGCGGAAATGGAGCGATTGGCTGGAAATCGTGGGGCCGAAATGGCCAATTTTATCAGGGTTAACAGGAGGCTCCAAAGGGGGTAGTCCCCCACACACTTAGCAGTCACAATACAACGTAATTCAGGCTACCGTTCAATTAGTCGCCGCTTTTCTCGGATACCCGTTACTTGATAGACGGAGGAGCTGGCATCAGTCTTCTCAGTACGCCCTTCCACCCCTTCGGGCGTCCTTCCCGACTAACTTAACGCATACCATAGCCAAATCCCTCCCTTTTACCCCTCTTCTGTCACTGCAGAATGATCCAGAAACGTACTGGAGCCCTATAAAGCCCAATCTCCTCTCCTGTATCTAGTTGTTTCTTTCAAGCAAGCAAGTTTAAAACATCTCAGTGAATTGTATCTTCCTGAGCTCTACAATCCAGTTGTTGTGCAGTACTTCCACACTGCACCTTGCCTTATTACAGTGGGTTGGTTCACTGTATTCTTTGCTTCCTTTGGCAACCCAGCAGTGTGACGAGGGTGCAAATGGAGCAGGCCGTAGGGCTTCACAATTGCAGGCTTGGAACGTTTTCACGGTTCAAACGACTTGGTAATCTTCTTTGGCCTCAAGGTCCTTGCTGCCTCCATCTCCAGTTCCTCCTCTTGGGAGTTCACAAGGTTTTCATCGGGCAAAGGCATCCGGGTGGTTGTTGGGCGGCAGTCATCACACCACCGCGGCTGTCTAAAATATACAATTGGTTGGCCAGGGGCCAACCACCTTTCCGTAACGCCTTGCTTCCTTGTATTTGCTGGAACAATCTGTTTCCGACCACTATGATCACAGTGGCTATCGCGGGTTTCTTATTGGCAGTGTGACAAGCAGGCTCTGCCATCGTATCCATCAAAGTCTTCCGCTGGGCACGTTACGGGGCATAGTCTCCCTGTAACCCCCCGCATGCAGACCAGCCAGGGTACACCAAGTACGTAACAGGTTCTGACGACTACGCGCGGGACGAATGGATCGTCTTGGCTGTGAAATCAGGTGTTTTGGCCTGGAACACGTCAATCTGGTGGCATCGCGCATGCAAAAATCATGTGGGGTCTCGGAGTGTGCCTTCCAAAACGTGCCAAGTGGGGAATGACCTTGGTGAATGGGGTTGACAGTGTGTGAGCTAGGGTGAAGCACAGCCGGCACTCTGAATGATCCAAGCCACGATAGGCCGAGGCAGCGAGAAGTCCTTCTAATGTCCATCTATCGTAGCCCACCAAACATGAGGGCGAAGGAAGCAGCATCCATTTGCCCTTGAAAAGCCCTGCTATTCTTTGAAGCTGTCAAATTTCCAAACGACTGTTGTATTCGATGTTGCGCCTCCCCCACAATTCCTTGCATTGCCATTGACTGATCATCAGTCTTCATATCGCTAAACTTCTGTCCAGCTCGTCTCACTTTGGTAGCAGAAAGTGCTTCTTGGCAGAGATCCCGCAAATTCCCAATGGTTTCATAGCCCGGGTCGCGATTATCTACGCTACGTTGTTGTGGCGCGTATGCTGTTGCTTGCAGGTGCCCGTCTAGATCGGTCAGCGCTTGCTCTTGGGCCTGGAAAGAATGGCTTAGTCGCCTAATGTCATCGGCCGTTTGCGCTGTAAGAATCCTATTCCCCGGGTCAGTACGTTGGATGTTAGACGTCATGGAACATACAGATTGATCGACGCCAACACTAGGGATATGGTCCTCTGGCAATCACCCAATTCCTTATTTAACTTCTGTATCTTCGATTCCTGAAGATGTATCATGACCCTATTTCGCATGCGGAGCTTTCCATCAGCCGAATGGTACGTGAGCTTCTTGATAATCTTGGCAAAATCATCACAGAGGCTTTGCGCAGACCGGAGGGCACCGTCAAGCTTGATTGTCTGTAGAACGGATTGAAGTGCGCCGGTAGAGTCGTTGAGCGTAAGTGTTTCGTGCAGACCCTCCAAAGCCCTCTGTGTTTCAATGAGAGACGTTTTGCACTTGGTGATGGTCTCTGGCGCCTCGGATAACCCGTCGATCAGTTCATATGCTGCCTTGCAGCTCTGCCACGCGAAAGTCGCAATCGCGAGTACGCTTGCAGTAACACTAAGGGGATCCATACCAGTTGGCAGAAATGTGTTGAATACAATCTTTGTCGAAAGCTTGTCCGTGGCGAACCTGACACAGAAGCGGGGAAACGGGCTTGTAAATTAGCCCCACCATGTGAGAGCCAGTTCTCCAATCTTCCTTGATTTTCGACCGCAGCCTGGCCTCTCTGTCCAACAACATGCAAGATAAATGTGTCGACCAGACAAGAAAATGCACCACCTTGGCGAAATCTGGTGGTTGATTGATTGATTGATTTAATTTAACGTGACGTTTTTCCCTATCAAGAGAATGGCACGATCTCTACAGAAGACGTCTGAGAAAAGAAAGCCAACTTGCTCACAAAACGCAAGAGTTGATGCTGAAGATACCGCTAGCGCCAAGGTGCGAATGCACCTAACGGGCTAACCTCCCCGGGGCGCGGGCGTGCGTTTCGCTAAATGGCCATGCTGCTGAAGATGTACTACAATCCGCCGGGATAATAAAAGTTAGTTCGGAACATCCCCCACTTTTTTACAGGGAGTCCTTGCCAGGGCTCCACTGGGCGCCAAGAAGTTCCAGTACTTCAAAGCCATAGTAAAATATAAGGAACATCTTGTATTAATACGGAATTCTACCC